>Ga0209517_10003949_pt1 | contig 19788 bp, 17 predicted proteins | sample PeaSoiMetSII2010_FD_187695 | JGI IMG/M metagenome (GOLD analysis project Ga0209517, IMG submission 187695) | Peat soil microbial communities from Weissenstadt, Germany - SII-2010 (SPAdes) (version 2) | ecosystem: Environmental > Terrestrial > Soil > Wetlands > Peat | place: Germany...
CTACTTGCACGTGGTTCACAAAGCACTGGTTGCTGTCGTACAGCTTCGTTAAGGTGCCGCCGCTGGGGCTCGCCTGGAAAGCCTGAAGAACTGCGGGTCCACCGCCATCCTTGCTGGCCCAGACCGAACCATCGCTGTATGTTGTCCAAACGATGGCCGTGCTGGAGTCCGTTCCCTTAGATGACACCGATGGAGACGCCCCGTAGCCCATGCTGGCAGCTGTGTTAGCGACGGAGTTGCAAACCGGGGGCGACCCGCTCGCACAGCTGTTTGAGACCGGATACGCCTTCATAACGTCGTTGTACGCGGCATAGTACAGGTATCCGTTACCGCTCCAGAACGCAGGGTTATTATGGAAGATGTGTGTGCTGGCACCGACGATCTCTCCAAGTACGTTATTGTTGGGACCAGGGCTAGGGCTGGTGCAAGTTGGAGGGGCACTAGCGCATCCTCCGTTAGGGAGCATGTTAGGACATGTTCTGGTGTTGCATCCGCCGATGTACTTTCCCGGCGAATTGCGGTTGATGGCATAGATGTTTGTTTCCTTCCCGGCGATGACTGCGAAGTAGTTCCTGCCGTTGTAGTTCAGGAACCCGTCCGGAATCAGCGTCGGGCCTCCACCGCTGAAATCCTTATCCACGCACGCGCACCCGTCGGATGGCGCATTGTAATCCGCAAAATAGTCGGCAACCGTGAGACCAGTGGTCAGCTTGACGAAACTCTCTCCATAGTCGGGGCCGCTCCCCCCGGCTGGATCGGCGTCGAAGGTGCCGTTGCCTGTGCCGACGTAAACGTACGTGCTTCCATTATCGGAATCGATACCAGCCGCCAGCCCGCCAGCACCTTGCCAGATGCCTCCACCATTGATATCTGGCAGGGTGGTGGGCGTGGTGGCGTAAACCTTTGGGTAATTTAGATCAGCCAGGTTCTGGGCATTGTAAGCAAAAATCCAGCCCGGCGGGAACGGTGCGGGTGCGCCATCCATCATCGAGAAGCCAGCGTAAACGGTGTTGTTTGGGCTACCCGGCAGCAAGAGCAGGCCTGGACGCTGGAGCTGCACCTTCGAATCGAACTGCTTGCCAGTAACAGGGGCGTTGCCCTGAATCGTGACCGGCCCGTTGTATTTCTCTCGCAGAAAATTACTGCTGCTCAAATCAAGCGCGTGTAGCCTGTGCACGTAACCGCTAGGGGGCGAAGTACTCGAGCAGTTTTGACCAGGCGTGTAGGTGCCGTTGGGACCAATTTGATGTTGGCTCACTACATACAGGGTATTCGTCGCCGCGTCGATGATCGGGGTGCCCAAGGCTCCCACGGTAGGGGCAATAGTCTTGCATCCTCCGCCTCCGAAGTGGCAGCAATCCACTGGATACGACGGAGTCTCACTCTGGATAAGCTGGGCACTTGCGTATGTGATGTTGTTGCAGTTGTTAGAGAAACTGGCCGGAAGGGTGATTGCGTACAGCCAATCGCCTTGTGTCGCCACATAGATTGTCATTCCGCCGCCCTGATTCGAAACCACTAGCGGTTGTCCATAGACCTGATACGAGTAGGCCGTAGGAAAGTTCGGAACCGAGCTCAGCGTAATTTTGCAAATCAACCCAAACTGAGTGTCAACCACGTTACTCGTTGTGAGGACAGTCTCGTTTGTATTTTGCCCGGTGCGCCCGATGTCGTTGTGCCAAGTGCTCACATTCACTTGCGCTTGGGCGACTGACACGGTAGAAAACAGAACGGCCAGAGCCGGGACTTGACCCCAACCGATCAATCTCGTCTTCATGTTCTCCTCGCTAAAAACACTGATTTTTCTGTTGCCCCAGTACGCCTTTCACCTACATCTTTGCGACCATTTGAAGGGTATTTTGCGTGACCCACACGTTTGCACCGTCGAATGCTATGCCATCTGCCCCGGGGAGGTAGAACGATTCGACGCGGCTGCCGTCCCCCGGCCTCAGGACAGTCACATCTGCGCTCGCAGTAACCCAGATATTCTGCCCGTCGAAGGCGATGTAATATGCACCGCTCGTAGGAAACGTTCCCAAGTTCGCCCCATCGCTCGCCCGCAGTTTTGTCACGTTGTTAGAGGTATTGTTCGCTACCCAGATGTTTGTCCCATCAAAGGCAACACCGAGCGGCTGAGTACCCACGGGAAATGTACCAGCATTTGTCCCGTCCAGCTTCAGCCGAGCCACTGTGTTACCGCCGTAATTCGTGACCCAGACGTAGGTGCCGTCGAAGATGGCACTCGCGGCGGCGGTGCCGTCCGTATTGAAATTGCCTAGTGTTTTCCCGTCACTCGCACGAATCTTGGTCACGGTACCGACTGTACCGGTGCCATTCGGCACCCAGATGTTGGCCCCGTCAAAGGCGGGCGATCCAGGCGAGGCGCCCGCGGGAAACACTCCCAGGCTCTTCCCGTCGCTAGCTCGTAGCTTCGTCACCGTGTTGTCGGCGCTGCTCGGGGCCCAAATGTTCGCTCCATCAAATGCACAACCCCACGGCAGATGCCCCACGTTGAAACTTCCTAGATTACCTCCGTCGTTGGTTCGCAACTTAGTTACCACGCCACTGCCGTTACTCACCACCCACATGTTTGCTCCGTCAAAGCACATGCCGAGCGGAGAGACGCCGACTGGAAAGCTCGTGGTCTGATTCGCCGGATACCACTTCAGAAGCGCCACCTTCAGCGGGTTCGACAGCGGCGGTGCACCACTTCCTGCCTGCCGCGCAGGTTCGCCGGCGGCAGGCGCCTGCGCCGCAATAAAGCTGGCCAACGTCAAAACCGCCAATATCAGCGAGATCCCAACTACGACCCGTTTCATAATGTTGTACCTCCAGGGGCAACTGCTCGAGTAACCAGACAAGCAACCGCTAAACACTAAGGACGGGATTGGTGATCAACGGCATGGGAACAGGTGCGTGCAACTAGTTAGTCGGACACTATCACAGCTTTCTCACTTGTCAAGCGAGAAATCGCTCTTGTACGAAATCGGAACAGAAAGGCCGAGAGCCCTCGCGCGCGGCAACTTTACTTCTTGCTATCTTTTTCGAGCAGGGCGCGGGCAGCTTGCAACTGCTTGCGTTGTGACGCATCGACTTTGGGATACGCCAGCTTGAGATCTTCCAGCGCATCCACGATGACTGCGGCCACTACGGCGCGGGTGAACCATTTATTGTTCGCCGGCACAACATACCAGGGAGCGTCGCCGGTGGCGGTGTGGCGGATCATCTCTTCGAAGGCTTTCATGTAGTCCGGCCAGAACCCGCGCTCGCGGATGTCGGCGGCGGAGAATTTCCAGTTCTTGGCGGGATTGTCCAGGCGCTCCTCAAAGCGGCGTTTTTGCTCTTTCTTTGAAAGGTTCAGGAAGAACTTGCGCACCACCGTCCCGTTTCTGGCCAGGTAACCCTCGAAGGTGTTGATGTCATGAAAGCGGCGAGCCCAGAAGTCGGAGGTTATGAGCGACGGGGGGATGCGTTCATTCTTCAGAAGTTCGGGATGCACACGCACCACCAGCGTTTCCTCGTAATAGGAACGATTGAAGATTCCGATGTGGCCGCGCGCGGGCAGACTCTTCATGTTTCGCCACAGAAAATCGTGATCGAGTTCCTCGGAGCTGGGAGTTTTGAAGGAATAGACCTGGCAGCCTTGGGGGTTGACGCCGGACATGACGTGCTTGATGGCTCCATCTTTTCCGGCGGCATCCATGCCCTGAAAGATCAGCAACAATGCCGAACGATCCTGGGCGTAAAGTTTGTCCTGCAATTCGGTCATGGAAGCGATGCCGCGCTCGAGAACTTCGGCCGCGTGCCTGGCATGCAGGCGCCCGGTATCGTCGGGGTCGAAGTCTTTCAAGCAAAACTTCTTACCGTTGTCCACACGATAAGGTTTCGCCAGCTTTTTTGCCCAACGCATGCGCAACCCCCTGGTTTTTGACCTTCCGCTGCAATCATAACCGAGTCACTGCGCGGCACCACGCTGTAGTTTCTCAGTTTTCTGCTGGGCTTCTCCGCGCACCCTGCGGCTGTTTTTCAGTGGTTTCAGGGTTTTAAGGTTTTGATCAGACTTCGGCAAAACGGGCGGGAGGCAGGAGATCGTTTTCCAGTTCGGAAATCGGATGAGTGCACTTGAGAGCGATCGCAAACCCCGCGCCAGAGGCCTGCGATTCCACTCTTACCACCTCTCCGTCGCTGACCAGGTGAATGGGCCGAACCGCCTGCGCACTTTGAATGGTCATGACGAAACCCACCGCTGTGTGTTGCGGAATCATCACCGCGGAGCTCAGCAGCAAACCGCCTACCGCGGCGTTCTTGCTGACGGCCTCGATTTCGCCGGGCGAATCGGCGAACTGGATCCAGAGGTGAACCGGGTATCGCAGTTCGAAGCGGCGCCGCTGGCGCCGCTCGGAAGCAGGGGGCTGGCCGGGTTTGGGGAGTTTGGCCATAGCTTGAGGCGCCAGGCGGTCTGAGTCTTAGTCTAGTCTCCTTTTCTCCCGCGGGAGTGCGTCCGCCACTGCCCGATGGGACATGTCCGTATTCCATGCTTTCTGTGGGGCAACGTTCCCAGACTAGGCATGATTCCGGCCGCCGGAAAACGGGCTTTTGCCGTCGCTCGCTGTGCCCTTCCGCCATCTGTCGGAGCCCCCCACGCTGAGTCAGACTGAGGTTTCACAGTTGCAATGTCGAAGGTCGATGAGGTCAGGGCAGGCGTTCTGCGCCTTATGGGCACACACGAGCAGGCAAGAAGATCGGTGGCGCGCTGGGAGGCGATAGTGGTTCTCTTTGCGCTCACTATGCTGGCCGGATGCCAAGGCTTGAGCGCGGGAGGTAAATCCAATACCACTCCTCCGCCCCAGCAGAACGATCCCAGTGGCAGCCTGGGGTTGAACACCCTCAGCCTTGATTTCGGCAGCGTGCCCGTGGCCAGCAGCAAGACCTTGAGTCTTACGGCGACCAATAATGGCGCCGCTGACATCACGGTTTCGAGTGTTACGTTTTCGGCGCCCCAGTTCACCCTCAGCCAGCCCACGATTCCGGTGACCATTGCCGCCGGTCAGAGTTCCACCTTCAGCGTGGTCTTTGCACCCACGGCGGTGGGAAACATCACGGGGACAATGACGATCACGAGTGATGCCTCGAACAGCCCCGCGGCGGTGTCGCTGTCAGGCGCGGGCGTGGCCGCTGGCCAGCTCAGCGTGAGTCCAGCCATCCTCAATTTTGGGAGCCTGCCGATCGGGAACAATCAAACTTTACCGGCTACGCTGACCAATGTGGGCAATTCCAGCCTGACTATTACCCAGGCCAACGTGACCGGCACCGGATTCAGCGTGAGCGGTCTGTCGCTGCCCTTGACGCTGGCTGTGGGCCAGAGCACGAGTTTCAGCGTGGGGTTTGTGCCGCAGGCGAGTGGGACGGTCAATGGCAACGTTGCCCTGGTTTCTGATGCCATCAATTCCCCGCTGAACCTGCCGGTTTCGGGCAACGGTCTGGCTCCAGGCTCGCTCTCGGCCAATCCTCCGAGTATCACGTTTTCCAACGTCGTAGTGGGAAACAACCAGAGTGTTTCGGAGACCCTGACGAACAGCAGTGGTTCCAGCGTGACCATCACGCAAGCCGTGGCCACGGGTGCGGGCTTCAGCGTAAGCGGTCTCACCCTGCCGATCACTCTGGCGGGCAATCAGAGCACGACGTTTAACGTGGTATTTGCTCCGCAGTCGGGGGGGAGTGTCAGTGGCAACCTCGCGGTTTTGAGTAACGCGTCCAACCCAACGCTCAACATCCCGCTGGCGGGCTCGGCGGTTGAGCCCGGCACGTTGACGCCGACCCAGCCCAGTATCAACTTCGGCAATGTGCAGGTGGGCCACAACAAATCGGTCTCGGAAACCATCACCAACACTGGTGGCTCGGATGTCACCATCTCTCAGGCCAAAGCCACAGGAACGGGATTCAGCGTGAACGGGATCAACCCGCCGCTTACCCTTACCGCGGGACAGAGCATCACGTTCAATGTAGTGTTTACTCCGCCCTCGGCGGGCAGCGACAACGGCAATCTTGCGGTCACCTCCGACGGGTCCAATCCCACGCTGAATATTCAGTTGTCCGGGACCGGGACCCCAGCCGGGCAGCTGGCAGTAAATCCCACCAGTTTGAACTTCGGCAACGTGGTGGTGGGAAACAACTCGCAGCAGACGGCGCAACTGGTGGCTTCGGGCGCCTCCGTGACAGTTTCTTCGGTCAACGTCAGCAACCCGCAGTTTGTGGTGAGCGGACTATCGTTTCCGGTGACCATCCCAGCCGGTCAGGACGCACAATTCACAGTAACGTTTACACCCCAATCGACCGGGGTAACGTCAGGGACGGCTTCGTTCACCAGCAATGCCTCCAATTCACCGGCGGTTCTTGGCTTAAGCGGTACGGGCACCCAGCCGGCGCAACACAGCGTCTTGCTTTCCTGGACCGCCAGCACTTCTCCCAATATCACGGGTTATAACATCTACCGAGGTGGTACCTCGGGAGGGCCGTACAGCAAAATATTCTCAATGGACCCCAACCTCACCTACACCGACACCACGGTAGCGAACGGTTCGACGTACTACTATGTGACCACGGCCGTCGATTCCAACTCTCTCGAGAGTGCCTATTCCAACCAGGCCCAGGCCGTAATTCCGTAGGTGCAGCGATCCATCCCGGTTTCACCCCCACTCCAGGCGTTGGAGCAGCACGTCAGCAGCGGGAAAGCGGCCACATCTAGCTATGTCCGTTCGGCCTTGCAAGAGCGGTTCCAACTCCGAAACGGGAGTGGGGCCAAGGAACACCCGCCGGAGTGTACCACCGAGACCTTCCTTCGCGGTGGAATAGCCAGCACACTGGAAATGCCATGCCCCTCCCCCAATTGGTCTATCGGTCCGTCTTTTTTCAAGCCCTCATTGTAATAACCCTGCTCGGCATAAGCATACCGGGCGCATACGCGAGCCGGCAGCAACTGGTTTGCAATCCGCGGAGCCTGTGGTTTGGCAAGGTTGTGACTGGTCAGTCGCAGACTCAGCCGGTTACGCTGACCAACAGCGGATCGACCTCGGTCACCGTGTCCAGCGTAAACGTGAGTAATACCGCATTCACGGTCAACAATCTCACCTTGCCGCAGACCCTGGTGGCGGGCCAGAGCGTAAACTTCAGCGTCACATTCACTCCCAGCACGACCGGGGTTGTGGACGGAGTGGTCTCGTTCACCAGTAACGCACCGAACCAAACGCTGAATCTTGATGTATCGGGCAAAGGGGTGAACGACTGGGGCCTGCAAGCCAGTCCAGCGAGTCTGAACTTCGGCAATGTGCAGGTGGGCAGCAGTTCCATGTTGCCGATGACGGTGATCAATACTGGGACCACGAGTGAAACCGTCAGTATGGGCCAAGTGGGAGGGCCGGGATATTCGGTCAGCGGCGTAACTCTGCCTCTGACCTTGGAGGCGGGGCAGAGTTTTACGTTCAGTGTGAGCTTTGCGCCAAAAGCCGTCGGAGTGAGTCTGGGGAGCATTCTGGCAAGCAGCCCTTTGAGTCCGACGCTCACCATTCCGTTGTCCGGCACGGGGGGGGCGGCGGGGCAGTTGACCGTCGCTCCGAGCTCGATCAATTTCGGCACCGTCAACGTGGGGCAGAGTTCAAACCAGATTGGGCAACTCACTGCCTCCACTTCCAGCGTGACGGTCTCCACAGCGACGATGAGTAACCCGGCGTTTGTGCTGAGCGGACTCACGTTGCCGGTGACCATCGCCGTGGGACAGTCCGTCAACTATACGGTCACCTTCACTCCGCAGAGCAGCGGGGCGGTTTCTGGGACTTTGTCGTTTGCCAGCAATGCCATCAACTCCCCGACCGTGGAATCGCTGGCTGGGGCGGGGAATTCCCCACAGTACTCGGTGGATCTTTCGTGGAGTCCCAGTTCCCAGGTAGTCGGTTACAACGTGTATCGCAGCAACCAGTCGGCCGGACCCTACTCCCGAATCAATTCAGGATTGGATCCGAATACGGCCTACACGGACACCACAGTGGCGGGCGGACAAACCTACTACTACGCCACCACTGCGGTGAACTCCGAGGGTCAGGAGAGCGCCTACTCGAACCTGGCAGAGGCGGTAATTCCGTAAGCCGGACAGCGACAAAAAACGCTCCACCGGAATAATCAGGGGAACGGAACCGCCACTCTGACCACATTGGAGTGGCGGCTTTGCCTCCCAGCCTGGTCGAGGGCCGTAGTGGCGTAGTAATAGGTGCGTCCACCCTGTACTTGATCGTCAACATATTCGGGGGCCGGGACGGGATCGCGATTGATCTTGAGACAATGGGTGGCAAAGCTGCCGCACCGATACACGTTGTAACCAACGATATCGTCGTTCGCCAGAACGCTCTCGCCGGGCTGCCAGGATAACGTAACCCGATGCGGCTTGTTTGGTGACCGGGGCCGCAATTCCTGCGACACCAGCACCGGAGAATCCGGAAGGCTGCCAACTGGCGATTCCGTCTCGGTAAGTCGCTGGGCAGTTTTCTCCGCGCTGCTGTTGGCATCCGTGAGAACGCCGCCGCTATTTCCTCTGACCTGAAGATAGACTCCTCCAACCATCAGGAGAACCGCAACCGCTGCGGACACTTTCTTCATCCATCTGCCTCGTCGAATGGGACAAACATTGCGCTCAAAACGCCTAGCCATTCGGTTAGCGAACGGCCTCCCGGCTGGTTTTGTTTTCTGGGACTGGGGGGGCATTCTATATCGTCTGGCAAGCATTTTGGGGCATCTACCGAGGTATTTTTCGGCTGCGCTTCCTGCCAGTGCGGACGCATGCCTGCACACACAATGAGTGCAAAACATTGCATACTCTGAAAATCCCCTGGTAACCAGTTACCCTCCCCAAAGTAATCAAAATGAATGGCTTAAGTGGCACGGTTGGGCCATGCGTGTTGGCGGCGAAGATGCGATAGTACGTGTACGCCTGGCCAATGGCGGGCCCACACTAAAGTCATGCAGACATCAAGGGTTGGCGCGGCATTGAAATTCGGTGTAGTTACACTGCTGTTTCTTCTGGCGGGTGCGACCGCAGCGATGTCACAGGAAGTCTCGATGGCGCTGCTTCAACCCGCGCCAATGGAGCCTGTGCCGGGGCCAGTGGCCAAGAGCGTACCTTTCAAGCCCCTTCCTCAAGCTGCGGTTGAACACAAGTTTTGGGACAAGAGCAACACGGCCTTGTTCGCCACGGTCGCGGGGTTCAGTGCAGCCGACTTCACCGTGACCCGCGACAACCTGAGCCATGGAGGCCGGGAGCTGAACCCATTGACTCGGCCCTTCAGTGGCAGCACCGCTGGCCTAGCAGCGAACTTCGCGGGCGAGACGGCAGGAGTGATCGGGGTCAGCTATTGGTTCCACAAGACCGGTCACCACAAACTGGAACGTCTTACTCCGTTGCTTGACTTCGGCGCATCGGCGTTCGCCGTGAGCTACGGTCTCGCCCACCGCTAAGGTCCAAAATCCCAGGTTGACACAGAATCGACGACCAACCCAGGTCGTTTTGATGATTTCCCTTGAGTGCTCCGGAAGACGGCCTTATCATGGCGTCGCTCCCGGCCATTCCAGAGAACTCAAATGTTGCGGACACCTGTCCATTCGAAGTGGCGCCCGAGGAACACCCATTACGCTCCGCTGGAGTTACGGAAGTGTCAGATTGCCCGGGAAGCAGGACATGGGTTTCCGGACTCTGGACTGGGCCAAAGTGAACCTCCGATAATCGGCGTCATGGGAAAGACGCCGCTATCGTGGATGGGTCAGATGTGTGCCCTGTTGGCGTTATTTGCCTGCATCGGCCTGACCGGATGCGCGGGGGTGTCCTCAGCTGGGCAGAACTCGAACTCAAGTCAAAATCCGAATCCGGCCCCCCCTCCGGCCGGCGCAGGCCAGCTTTCCGTTTCTCCCATCACCATGAATTTCGGGAGTGTGGCCATAGGCTCCCAAGCCACGCAGAGCGGCACCCTGAGCGCGGGCAGTTCCGACATCAACGTCACGTCGGCAGCCTGGAATGGGCAGGGCTACAGCGTGAGCGGAATCACATTTCCGGTCACGGTGGCGGCAGGAAAGAGCGTGAACTACACGGTGACCTTCGCGCCGCAGGCTGCGGGCGACAGCCCGGGCAGCATTTCGTTCGTCAATGACGGAGCGACTTCTCCGGTGGTCGAAACTCTCGACGGTGACGGAGGCCAGGCGGGGGTGCACACGGTTGCGCTCACTTGGGATGCCAGCACGTCTACAGTTATCGGGTACAACGTTTATCGCGGAACTCAGTCCGGGGGCCCCTACCAGCGGCTCACTTCATCTCCGCAGCCGGATACCAGTTATACCGACAGCGCCGTCTTGACCGGTACGATCTACTACTACGTGGCTACGGCGGTGGATTCCAACCATGCCGAGAGCGTTTACTCGAATCAGGCGCAGGCCGTAGTTCCCTAACTACAATCTCTCAGTGCCGGCTCTCAGGGGTGGGTTGAGCTCAATGGCGCCGCGGGGCCGAAGCCTGCCGCCGCCGCAGACCGCGGTTCGCCCTTGCGCAGGATCCAAAGCAGCAGGAAGATGACCAGAAGAGCGATGAGGAGAAATATGATTCCGCCCTGGTGGTGAAGCCGGCCATTAAGGTAGGCAGGATCAACTTTGGTTCCCATCATGGCGATGACAAAAATGCGGAGGCCGTTCTTGGCCACCGACAAGGGAAGGGCCACGGCCACCAACAATGCCTTTCGCCAGAAAGAACGCAACTGAAGCTGGGCCAGCACCATGGTGGTGACGACCAGCATCAGGCTGGAACGGATACTGCTGCATTCTTTGGCGACCTCGACGGTCAACCCGGGGATGGTCAGGAAAAAACCGTCTTGCGATACCGGCACACCCACAGCGGTAAACAAAAGCTGAGCGGTGTAAGCCGACCATTGTTGCAGGAACGTAATGATGCGGGCCAGCAGGAACGAAGGAATCGGCACCATCCATAGAAGGAAGCCCAGCGGGAACAGAAAGGTTCGAGCGACGCGAGGTCCGAAACACAGGACAAACGCTCCGGCCCACCAGCCCACCACCGCCAGCATGGCCAGAGCCAGTCGCGTGTCAGGTTGAAATGCGCCTGCCCATTTTGCCAGCGCAGCACCCGCTGCGGATGCCAGGCAAAAGCCAGATCCCCACCACAACCCCGGCTTTGGCGAGGATATGAGCAGTTGCCGGTCGAGAAAAGTCAGCGCCGCAACGATGGGCAGAACCAGGAGGATGTGGGTGTACTCTTCCCGGTCCCCCGCCAAAGAGAAAGTGGCAGCCAGGGCGCGCCACTCCACCAAAAGGGAAATCCCACACAACAAAAGGAAACTCAACGGAGCCGTGAACTTAGTCATTGCGGCGGAATCTCCGCCCGGACCTCGTTTGAGGGGTCGCTTTTTGCCATCTTGGACAGTCCCCGAACCACGTAGAAATAGACGGTCCCAAGTTTAACGTCGGTGTCAGTGTAGGTAGTGCCGGTACAGAGTTTCGAGTTGATCTGCTTAGGCTTGGGGTCGTGCGGCGTCTGGCTGCGATACACGTTGTAGCCGATGACCTTGTCACGAGACGATTTGCTGGCGGGCACGCTTGCACGCCACGTGAGTTTGACACAGTGTCGATGAGCGGCTCCAGCGAGTTGGGCGTGAGCCGAACTGTCTGCGGGGTACTGTCCACTTTCCGACGATAGAGCCGCCTGGCCAGCGGACTGGGGGGCGATGAATCCCAGAACTCCAAGTCCCAAAACGATGATCAGCACTACGCTTCGTAGATTCATCGGTCTGAGCATGCCGCGTCTAGGCGTCCCTGAACTGGCCAACAAGAGAATCATAGGACGTTTATCTGGCGTGTACCAGCAGGCTGTAGCCACCGCGAATCCAAACCGTTACGCCGGGAGCTGGAGGTCAGGGAAAGCGTACACGATGCGGTAGTCAGCGAAACAATCGCGGTACACACCCCCGACATTGTGATTGACATCACGTAGCCCTGTGACGCCGGACGCTGCAAAGTCGCAAAACTTGCTCCGATAATACCCCTCAACTCAGGCCCCAATAGTTGACGCGAATAGCCCTTAAGTTCGACCGCCAAGGAGGCGATCAGATGGATGCACAACGTCGAGTGTCTCTGCTCCTGACTTTCATTTTGATGGTGCTACTGCTGACGGGGAGCAGCTACGCGATTCCCGCCTTCTCCCGCCAGTACGGTACTTCGTGCGCCACGTGTCATATTGATTTTCCCAAGCTCAACGATTTTGGCAAGGCGTTCAAAGATGCCGGCTTCAAATTTCCCAAGGACGATGAGACCTTCATCAAGATCCCTCCAGTGATGCTGGGGGCGCCGGCCCAGGCGGAAATGTGGCCGCACACCATCTTTCCAGGGACCATTCCCGGGCTGCCTCCCATCGGGCTGCGCTTTAACCAGTTTTTCCAGGTGGTGAGCAACAATCGGAACAACTTTAATGCCCAGCCGCTGACGATGGGCGGAGTGAACCCTTATATCCCGCGAACCGACTTTGAGCCAGGTTTTTTCAGCATCTTTACCGCGGGGAACTTCGGAAGCAATATCGGCTTTTGGGTGGATGACGACATCAGCGTGTCGGGTGCGAACGCTAACGGAAGTTTGGGCGACGCCTACCTGAGGTTCGAGGACTTGAGCCGCTTTCTAAAAATGCCGGCCGACTCGCTGACCATGAAAATTGGGCAATTCGAGCTCGATCTGCCTTTCACGCAGGCTCGCGCCTACGATATCAGTCCCTATGACATCTACTCGCAGGCCAACATTGGGGCAGTGAACCCTGCGTATCCTCAGCAATTTGTGAACAACAATTTTAGTCTGGCTGGTCCGGGGCGGGGGGTGGAAATCAGCGGAGGCCATCACTACGGGGGCTACCACTATTCCATCGCAATCGTGGACCAGAACACGAGCGGGACGTCGCCCACCAACTACCCTAACATTCCATCGGCAACCGGAGGCAGCACAGATGGTGTCGGTTACTTCTCGGACTCGAGTTTCAAGGATTTGTATGGACGCCTGGCGTACCGCTTCAACCTTGAGCGCGACCCTGAGAGCCGCCATTCGATTCAGGCCGCAGGCGCTACCGGCCCCCGCGATCACACTTACCTGACCCTGGGTACCTACTATCTGTACGGACGCTCGGTGCAGACCGCCGCGGGCTTCCTGGCCAACGGCACAACTCCTGCGGATCTCGTCGTACACGAGCCGTTTTACCGCCTGGGAGGCGACTTCGACTTTAACTACCGCAAATTTAACGTCTACGGCCTCTACATGGACGGGCATGATAACGATGTGTTGCCCTTCACTCCCGCCGGGGTCGCGGGTCCAACCGGATTGATCGCAGGAAGGCCCGCCACTTTCTCAGGGGGTTTCATCCAGTCCGATTACATGGTATACCCGTGGCTGATGACCATCATGCGATGGGATCGAGTGGGTTCGACGGCCGACTTTCTGAACGGGATTGGAGCCAGCGCGTCGGCGCCGCCGCCGGGAAATTACTTCTCGCCATTCAGTTCGGTGCGAAACCGGTTTACCCCGGGCGCGCAATTCCTGATTCGCGCCAACATCAAGGCGTCGTTTGAATACCAGATCCGGCCCAAACAAGTGGTTTATGTCCCTGGAACGACCACACAACTGATCAGCCCGTTCCGTACAAACACGGCAACGGCAGGACTCGAATTTGTGTACTGATCTGGGGAGGACCACCTCCCAAAACTATTTAGAACTGGAGAAAACATAATGAAACGCAGTCTTGTCTTGGCAGTACTGGTGATGACAGCATTCGTAACTTCGCAGGCCGGCACGATCAGCGGGAAAGTTTCAGGCGTGGCAGGCGAGTCGGTGGTTTACGTCGATACCATTCAGGGCAAGACCTTCCCTGCTCCGACCGCACAACCGGTGATCGATCAGAAGGGTTTGATGTTTCAGCCGCATATCGCAGTGGTGCAGCAAGGCACGACTGTGGAATTCCTCAACAGCGATAGTGTCGCCCACAACGTGTTTTGGATTTCGGTCGGCGGCAATAAGAAACTTGGCCACAATTTAGGCACTTGGCCGAAAGGCGAGAAGCGGCCATTCAAGTTTGACAATCCTGGAGCGGTGCCGCTGCTGTGCAATGTGCACCCGGAAATGTCGGGCTACGTCGTGGTGTCGCCCACCCCGTACTTCGCTACTTCGGACAAGTCAGGCGAATACAAAATTGAGAATGTTCCCGACGGCAGTTACACCGTAGTTGCCTGGCATGAAGGCGCAAAGAATCAGTCCAAGCCGGTCACGGTAGCAGGCGACAGCAAAGCGGATTTCACCCTGAGCAAGTAAGGAGATAAATATAAGGAGCGGGCGGCCACGTCCGCTCCCTGCCTTCTGCGAGTAGAATGCTCTCCATTACACAAAAACACAGGGAACCGCCATCGTGCTGAAACGGTACAAAGACAAAAGAGTGGACCGGGATTGGTTGAACACCAATTTTCCCTGCATGATGGCCTGTCCGGCGCACACTAACGCGGGACGTTACGTCGCGCTCATTGCAGAAGGGCGATTTGAGGAAGCTTACAAGTTTGCCCGCGATCCCAACCCGCTGGCGAGCATCTGCGGCCGGGTTTGCGCTCATCCTTGTGAGACTGCCTGTCGCCGTGGCGACATCGACCGCCCCATCGCAATACGGGCGCTCAAGCGTTTTTTGACTGAGCGGCACGGCCCTGAATCCAGGCATCCGGTTGACATCAATGCGGGAAGAACGCAGAACCAACTGCCGTTCAAAGTGGCTGTGGTCGGCGGTGGGCCGGTGGGATTATCAGCAGCCCATGACTTGGCTTTGATGGGCTACTCAGTAACGATTTTTGAAGCTGCCCCTGTGGCTGGAGGAATGCTTTACCTCGGCATTCCCGAATACCGCTTGCCTCGTGACGTAGTGGAAGCGCAAGTGCGAGAAATTCTTGCGACCGGCGACATTACTCTGAAGCTCAATCAAGCTGCCGGACGCGACTTCATAATTTCCGATCTGCGGCACCAGGGCTTCGATGCGGTACTGATCGCGGTGGGCGCGCATCGCAGCCGCGATCTCACCATTCCCGGCGTTGACCTGGATGGGGTTTACAAAGGCATCGATTTCCTGCTCAACGTGAATCTCGGCTATAAGTTCACCATCGGCAAGAAGGTCATTGTGATCGGCGGCGGCAACGTGGCCATGGATGTGGCGCGGTCGGCAGCCCGCGAAGTTGTCCGTCAGCATGTTGCAGGAGTCGAAGACCTGGAGCCTTCGCTGGAGAGTGTAAGTGCCGTGGCCACCAAAGAGATGGTGGACGTATCACTTTCTGCCCTGCGCCTGGGCGCGCAGGAAGTGCATCTCGTCTGCCTGGAAAAACGGGAAGAAATGCCGGCAGCGCTGGAAGAGATCGAAGAGGCAGAAACCGAAGGCATCGTCATGCATCCCGGGCTGGGGCCCAAGCGCATGATCGGCCGAGACGGGAAAGTTGTGGCGTTGGAGACACTGAAGACGAAATGGGTCTTCGATCAGAACAAACGCTTCAATCCGGCGTTCTACGAGGGCAGTGAAACGCAACTGGAGTGCGACACCATTATTATGGCGGTCGGCCAGGCGCCGAATCTGGATTTTCTCAAACCTCAAGACGGCGTGGAACTGTCTCCGCGGGGACTGGTTGCGGTGAACCCGCAAACCCTGATGACCTCGGCGAACGGGATTTTTGGCGGTGGCGATTGCGTCTTCGGCCCGCGCCTGATCATCGACAGCGTGGCGGATGGTAAGCGCGCAGCCGTTGGGATTGATGAGTTTCTGCGTGGCCGGAAGCATCCCGAGCCGATTGTCGAAGTCGAAGTGTTCAGGCGCCACAGCATGCCTTTGGACTTGCTGGATATTGCCCGCCCGGCCATACCCATGCTGCCGCTGGAGCGCCGTACCGGGGTGACGGAAGTCGAAATCGGCTACGACGCTGCATCGGCGATGGAGGAAGCTCAGCGCTGCCTGCACTGCTGGGTGAACACGGTCTTTGAGGGCAGCCCGGAAGATGGCAGCATGTGCATCCTGTGCGGCGGTTGCGTGGATGTGTGTCCGGAAGACTGCTTGCAGCTTGTGTCAGTGGATCGCATCCAGTTCGAGCCAGGGACGGTGCAGCAGATTCGGGAACATCAGGAATTGTTTGGCGTGGAGCTCGACGAAGTTGCTGCCGATGAACTCGGCATTGTGACCGGATCCGCCATGTTGAAAGACGAGACACGATGTATTCGCTGCGGGCTTTGCGCCATGCGCTGTCCAGTCGGCACCATCACCATGGAATCCTACAACCTGATTTCTGCCGAACCAACCCGGTTGATTTCGATTGAGGCCATTGATGGGCCACTTCGACCCAAAACACCAGTCATGGCTGGAGGCCCGAGGTAAACCGATGCCCGAAGAAAAACCAATTGCGCCGCAGCAGCCAAACTTCGCAGCAGCAGGCAAAGACCACGATCGCCGCGCCTTTTTCGTGAAGTTGGGATTGGGATCGCTGAGTATCGCCGCAGCCGGCACGGTGGCGTTTGCCTACCAGTTTCTCTCGCCGAATGTTTTGTATGAGCCTTCACCCATCGTCAATGCGGGCAAGCCGGAAAATTATGCGGTGGATTCGGTGACTCTGGACGTGAACTCAGGAATTTATCTTATCCATGCCCAGGAAGGTTTTTTTGCGCTGAGCGCCATCTGTACCCACCTCGGCTGCATGACTGCGTGGAAACCTGAGTTGGGGATCATCGCTTGCCCTTGCCATGGCAGCAAGTTCACGCGGGACGGGGTCAAGATTGAAGGCCCGGCCCCCAGGCCGCTGCCATGGCTGCAAACCTGGGTCAGCGACGAGGGTGATCTGATGGTGGACCGTTCTATCAACGTTCGTCCCATGCAGTTTGTGAGGGTGTGAGGGTGGCGAAAACAATCACGAACTACTTCGAGGAGTTGCGCGGCACGCGGGTCTGGCGTTCAGTTTTCCGTGGCGGGACGGGATCCAGCACGCTGCGCCGCGCCCTCGCGGTGCACCAGAACGTCTTCCTGCACCTATTCTCCACCAAAGTGCGGACCCGCATGCTCAGCTTCTCCACAACCTGGTATCTGGGCACGCTGACCTTCGGAACGTTTCTCATATTGGTAGCCACTGGCATTCCCCTGATGTTCTATTACCACCCCTCGGTGCCGCAGGCCTATGCCGACACCAAGGATCTGCAATTTGTAATTTCTTCCGGCCTATTTCTGCGCAACCTGCACCGCTGGTCCGCACATGCCATGGTGTTCCTGGTGTTCGCGCATATGTTCAAGGTGTTTTACCGCGGCGCCTACCGGCCTCCGCGCGAGTTCAACTGGGTTATTGGAGTTGTCCTGCTGCTGATTACGCTGTTCCTGAGCTATACAGGATATCTGCTCCCCTGGGATCAGTTGGCTTTTTGGGCGATCACGGTGGGTTCTAATATCGCTTCCGCGGTGCCGGTGTTGGGCAACAAGGTCCACTTCCTCATGCTGGGCGGCAACATGGTGAATGCCAACGCTCTGTTGCGTTTCTACGTTCTGCACTGCATGATTCTGCCGCTGGTCGCGATGCTTTTTGTCGCAGTGCATTTCTGGCGCATTCGCAAAGATGGCGGCCTCTACGCGCACCAAAGTGAGCCCAAGACAGTGGCGGCTCCATCGGTCCCCGCTGCCGCGAAGGGGGCGCAATCGTAATGACCGATCCGAAAGATTTCATCGCTGGCATGGACTCCAACGCGCGCAAGTCGCCGACGCGGGTGGTCTTCGTCACTCGGCGAACCTCGGCGCAAGTCAAGGTTAGCGACGAAGATCAGATACAGACCTATCCGGAAGTCCTCTTCCGCGCCATCGTTGCCATCGAGGTGCTAGCCATCGCGCTGGTGGTCGTATCTCTCCTGTTCAACGCTCCGCTGGAGGGCATTGCCGATCCCTCGCATACGCCCAACCCGGCTAAAGCGCCCTGGTACTTCCTGGGATTGCAGGAAATGCTGCACTACTTTCCTCCGGTGGTGGCAGGTGTGTTGGTACCCGGTCTGGTAGTGATCGCGCTGATTGTGATTCCGTATTTCAATATCAACATCGAAGCCGAGGGTGTGTTCTTGAAGGACCGCAAACGTCGCATGCTTGTCTTCTATTTGATCGCTACGGCGCTTTCTCTGTTTTTGTTGTGGTTTGATGTCTACGTGGCGCTAGTGCCAACCCTGATGGTCGCCGGGTTTATGGTGTTGGCGGCGCAAAGTTCTCCAAAGTCGAGTTCGGCTTTCCGGCGTTACCTGGCTGCCAAACCCCTTTCCTTCTGGATCATGACCTGGTTTCTGTTTGAACTGGCCGTGCTCACGGCGGTTGGCACTTTCTTTCGCGGCCCAGGCTGGTCCTGGGTGTTGCCCTGGAGAAGTTAATTGCGGTCATCGAAAAACACGTGGTCTTCGATGTGGCAGACTTTGTTCGGCCATCCGGTTCGCGCTTTTGGCGTGGTCAGCCTGCTATTGTTGATTTCCCTGGCCATTGCGCCGGCCAAGAATCACTTCAGCGAGTGGCGCCACTACCAGAAGCAGTATGTGGCATTGGTTCGAACGCGGGGAGACGCGGTCACCCTGCAACGCCACTTCCACGATGGAATCCAGCAGATCTGGCTTCCGGAACTGGGAGTAGTCGATCGCTGCACTACCTGCCACGTGGGATTGAAAGAAGCCAGTCTGGCGGATGTCGGCGCCCAGCCGTTTCGCCAGCATCCGGTAATCCCTCACACATCTGACCAGTTCGGTTGCGTGATGTGCCATCGTGGACAAGGCGCAGCGACCACCGTCGAAGAAGCTCACAGCAGCACGCTGGCCTGGGAGCAGCCAATTTTGCCGGCGCGGTATGTCCAATCTTCCTGCGGGCAATGCCACCGTGCGCCTTTACCCGGCACCCCACAACTCAACTTAGGTCGTAACCTGCTGGAGCGGTATGGCTGCGTGCATTGTCACACCATCAAATTACCCGATGGCAGCGCGATCCAGCCGACTGACGACCCACCTTCGCTGGAGCACATTGCAGACAAGACCACGCGGGAATGGATCTATGCGTGGTTGAAGGATCCCCAGGCCTACGCCGTCACTGCAACCATGCCGAATTTCAAATTCAGCGATCCGGACGCGCGCGATATTTCGGCATTTCTGATTGCAAGCAGCACACCAATCTCCGGAGACACGGAGCCCGTCAGCAAGAATCAGACAAGTCCCGATCCAACGGCAGGAGCCAGCTTATATGGGGAGTCATTCTGCGCTTCTTGTCATGCGGTGCAGAACGCCGCCGGGAACGTGGTTGGCGGTGATGTCGGTCCGGAACTGACCCGCATCGGCAATAAGGCGAAGCCGGAATGGTTGCGGGCATGGTTGCGCAACCCGCGCATCTACGATTCGGGAACGGCCATGCCACACTACCGTTTCACCGATCAGCAAGTGTCTCTGCTCACCGGATTTCTGGGAAATGAGACCGATTCCGATTTGCTGGCTAATGTACATCTCGACGCGCCCACGCAGGAGCAGATTGCGCACGGCAAGCTTTTGGTCACCGAGTATGGCTGCGCCTCATGCCACGAGGTCAGCGGCATCAAGAAACCGGACAACTTCGCTCCGGAATTGACCCGCATCGGGAGCAAGCCGATCACGCAGATTAGTTTCTTGCCGGGCATGGCGCACACGGTGCCGGATTACATCGCGGCCAAGATCCGGCAA
>Ga0209517_10003950_pt1 | contig 19787 bp, 17 predicted proteins | sample PeaSoiMetSII2010_FD_187695 | JGI IMG/M metagenome (GOLD analysis project Ga0209517, IMG submission 187695) | Peat soil microbial communities from Weissenstadt, Germany - SII-2010 (SPAdes) (version 2) | ecosystem: Environmental > Terrestrial > Soil > Wetlands > Peat | place: Germany...
GCGCAACCTACACTGCCCGGTAAAATGAACTGAAAATTCTTAAAGCGCTTCCGCCAAGGTCCGTTGAATTCCTTCGGAAAACCGGAGGCATACGCCGCGATTTTGCCTCCTGTGGGACGTCAGTGTTCTTCATCCGTCCAGACATAAGCCTCACCTCGAAAAGTGCCTGATGTAAGAACGCACGATACTCGAATAGATTGCCCATGAGCCAATGGGAATACAGGCCCAGAAAGAAACCGATCATTGCGCCAATAAGCATAAGCAACTCATCACGCATGCCGGAAGATTCGCTGACAGTGGGGCAAGGTCAAGCCCAATTTTTAGCCCCGCGGAACTTTGCTTTGGAGAGGCGAACTCGCCCCCTTTCGATAAGTCACTTGATTCCTCGCGGATTCGCACAGCTCAGAGCCTTGGTACCCTCGGCGGGCTTTGCGGCCACAGCTTTGTGCAACATTTTGCCCCCGGGTAATGGAGTTGCTTTTCCACTAACTCCGCCAAAGCGGAATGAAGGGTGGAAAGCCTCTCGGCGGCGGGTCTTTGACCGTGAGGGAGGGCTTGAAACACCTTTGAATTCAACAACCCGTTTCTGCTTGCCATCGCGCGCCCATGTGTTACAATGCGCGACCGTAGGTGAGTCGTTCGGATTTGGGCATTGCATGAACCTGAAAACCTTCACTGCCTGGGTGGCTATCTCGGCTGTGGCACCGTCGGCTGCGCCTGGCCAAGTAATTTATTCGGTCACCGACTTGGGCACGCTGGGCGGGACTTATGCCGTACCTTCAGGCATCAACGACAATGGACAGGTGGTGGGATCTTCATCAACTACGAACGATACAACGACTAACGCTTTTCTCTACAGCGGCGGAAAGATGGCAAATCTGGGGACACTTGGAGGATGGATTAGCCATGCCTACGCGATCAACAACAGTGGACAGGTTGTAGGAGATGCACAGACCACTAACCTACTGGGTCACCCGTTCTTGTACAGTGGCGGAAAGATGACCGACTTAGGCATGATCGGCTCAGCGTTCAGTATCAACGATAGCGGACAGGTCGTGGGAGAAGTGGAATTTACCTACCTGAATCCTCACGCATTTCTTTACAGTGGGTCGACGATGACCGACCTAGGCACGTTTGGAGGCTCCTACAGTTGTGCGTACGGGATCAGCAACAGCGGGCAGATCGTAGGAACTGCTGAAAATATTGTCAATCACGAGGACATTTTTGTTTACCGCGGCGGGGTGATGGCCGACTTGGGCTGGTGGGGCGCTGGTTTGGCTATCAACACCAACGAGCAGGTTGTGGGAAGTGCGTCATACAGCGGTGCCTTCCTTTACAGCGGCGGCAACATAACCCTGCTGGGTACGGCCAGCTTTGCTGCTACCGCAGCCTACGCTATCAATAATAGCGGGCAAGTGGTCGGAGTGGCCTTCACGAACAGCACCATCACCATCGGCCCGCGCGCATTTCTCTACAGTGGGGGGACGCTGCTTGATCTGAACAATCTGGCCGATACGAATACCGTTGGGACTCTCGAAGCCGCATACGGCATCAATGACTCGGGCCAGATCATCGCGCAAAGTCAACAGGGCAGGGCCTACCTGCTCTCGCTGGCAGTTCCGACAAATTCAGGGATGTCGCTTCTTTGGGCACGCACCAGTTTGCCAGCGTTGGGCGAGGTTTTGGTATTGGCCTGGACCAACCCGTTAGCTTCACTTCAATTTGCCCCAGCGGTAACAGGGCCTTACACTAACGTTCCAGGCGCAACGAGTCCGTACGTGGCGTCCACGAGCGGACCTCAACGATTCTTTCGACTGCAAGCGAACCAATAACCCTCATTGGTACTCCAACGATGAGAAAACCGACACTCGCCGCACTCATGAAAGCCATAGACGCGCAGCCGGGCTGTCAGTGCGAGGCCTGGCCAATCGTTCTTAACGAACACCGAGCGGGACATCAAGCGCGGGAAAGTGCTGCAAGATGAAGAGGTGCGTCGGATTCGTGGCTTCGGTGACTTTCTGCACAGCAACATTGTAGCAGACTCTCTTTCGAGCGAGGATCAAGATTTTTATAAGCGCACAACGAAAAAACTAGTTGCTGTGAGGGAGATGCAAGCGGACATTTTGGACCAATTCGACTAAGGCGTCTCACAAACGGACAAGCCCGCCAATGAAGCCAGCATCCTTAAACGGGTTTACCGATGAATGGGCAACCGGCATTGCGCGGGCTGGACCTAGAATTCGCGTCCATTTTGCCACAGTGGATTACTTGCCAGTCTGAGCATCCCAAGCTATTTTTCGGTTATGATCGAATTTGATTACATCACCACATACGGCGGAGACTGCTACCGCCACGCCAAGTCAGATTTTTTTGGCGTGGTCGTCGGAGAGAGGCAACCTCCCTGCTTTGACCCCCGACAGATTGTCCTCACACTGGAAAACGCCCGTGGGGAGATGAAGGATTTTCCGCTGATCGAACTTGAGGAGGTTCCATAGCGTGTGACGTAATCGGCGGTTTTGGCCGCTCAGGTGCACCGCCTCGGCGCGGGTTTGGCCCGTGTGACCGAACAGCCCGCCAACTTGTACGGGCGAGCGGTGGGGAAGGAATCGGCATGCGAATAGAAAATGATGGCGCGTTGTCGGGAATCCCTTGGGCAATCAGCCTGCAAAAGGAGCCAGCAAGGCAATGATTTCACCAGAGGATTTGCGGAAGAAACGGAAGTGGCTGTCCGTGGTGCAGACCACGGCTCCGGGATTCAATTCAGCCATCCGCACCACACAGGCATCGGCAAAATCCATTGGAGGGTCTTTATATCGCTCCATCAGAGCCCGGACGGCGGACATCTCACCCACCAGAGACACGAGGGCAAGGTCGTTTTGCTCGACAAGCTTCAATACGGTGGCCGCTGGCACACCATCTTTTGTCACGAGATGACAAACCTCCGCCAATACCGCTTCGCAGACGAGAACTCCGACAGGCAGATCGTCGATAACCCGTGTGGCCCATTCATGGTGAGTATCCCGTTTGGAGAACCAGGCGACCAGCGGCCCGCTATCCATGATGGTTTGACTCATCTCCCGAAGTCGTCCATGTGTCGCGGGTTGATGGAAAGGTCCGTGAACTCGCCTCGGCCCATAACCCCCAACTCGCGCATCGCTTCGCCGAGCGATTTTGCTGGCGCCTCAGGTTTGACAGCTTGCGGCGACAGAATTGTCAAGAGCGCGTGCGCCTTTTCCGGCAGCGTTTCTGCTCCGGCTGCATGCACCCGGCCGTTTTCCAATTCCACTTCCACCGTCTTGTAGCTCATAGGCAATATACTGCCCTTTAAATCCGCCAGAATCAAGCGCAGATGCGCCGGTCGGAAAAACGCAGGCCACCGCTTTTCTAAGCTGCATGGCACGCGTTCGTAAATGGCTAATAGAAGTACTATCCAAAGCTATATATCTTGTTGTCTCGCGTGTTAGTAGTCCCGGAGGGACGTCCGAGAATAGCCCACCGTTTCAACGGTGGGAAGCCACGGAAAGAACCGGCCAAGCCCGCCAGGGGCGAAAGAAGTCTCGGCGTCGGGTCAGCAATGGCGCTCGATGCTTTGGCGAGGAGCAGCCAGGTGTTCTTTCGTCCTGCCGGGACTCGTTCACCTCGTTACCCAGCTTACCCACCGTTAGAAACGGTGGGCTATTTTCTTTCGTTATGTTAAGCGTAACATAACTTGCGCCCTGCCGGGCTGGGTCTGATCCGTCGCCGTGATTCCAGATCCCGGTCCACGTATTCCATCCCCGAACACACCCAGCCCTAAGCCGTTCGGCGGCGGGCGGAGGACTGCCCGCCCTACTTGGTCGCAGGCTGCGCCTCGTTAGGGTTTTACCTGAATTTCGTCTTTGACGCTCTTCACTAAGTCCACGCTCCGCGCCAACTCGCCAGCTTCGGTTTTTTCCCGGGGTGTGTGGACTGAGCCGCTGAGCGTGACGCCCCCGCCCGAGGTGCTGACATGCACGTTCGAGAAGTCGTAGCCGGGATGGGTTTTGAGGGCCTGTTCAACGCGCGCGGTGATCACCTTGTCATCAAGCAGGTCTCCGTTCGGTTGCTTTTGATGCCAGCCTAAACACCCGCACAGGCCCAGGACGAACGCCAGGACAATTTGGCCCCGCCAAGCCGTCCGCCCCTTTGACTCTGGCGCCCCTCGCGCACTCGGGCTCATTGCTGTTCGTTGGTTTCCGAGACCGTGTTGGTCCGGTCTGGTCCGAGAGGGATGAAGGGAGACCAGGCCAGCCATTCCTCCTGCGCTTTGTCGTAAAGCCGGAAGGCGGTGCCGTTTTGAGCCGGCGGTTCCGGCGTGTTTGGCGTGGCGAATGAGATCCCGCCGGTGACCAACGTTTGGACGCCGTGCGCGCTCGCGTGGACGCCAAAAAGTCCGACCTGGACATCAATCCCACCGGAGTTCCAAAATTTCGAGTTCCCCCGGACCAGGGGCATGAATTGCGGCTGAATATAAACTTCGATATTGACCGTTTGCGCGTCCTCAGCCAAAAAACTCTTGCCGGCCTGGCCGACCTGGATGCCACGATAAAAAACCGGCGTCCCGGGGTTGATCGACCGCAAATGGGTCGTCAGCAGGATCAGCCGGAGGCCGTGGCGTTCGTCGGTGTTCGCCAGCGGCGCCTGTTCCAAGCCGGTAAACACGTTGGTCTTCGAGCCGTGGCCGGGTTCGACCTGAATGAAGTTCCCCGAGACGATGGTTTGTAATCCGCTGATGCCGGCAATACTCACCTCCGGCCGCACCACCCAGAAAAGCGAGCCCTGCCGTGCCAGACCCCGCGCCGAGGCGTCCAACCGCGCGCCGACCTCGACGTAGCGCTGGTCCTTGCTGAGGCGAATCGTGCTGACCTCGCCCACCTTGACGCTGCGATAGCGAACGGGGGTTTTGCCGGCTTCGACCCCTTTGCCGTCTTGGAAGCGAATCGTCACCATCGGCCCTGAACCGATGAAAGTGTGGTACAACAGCCACGCGATAAAAAGGAGGGCTGCCAGAGGCGCCAGCCAAATGGGGGAAACAGGCCAGCCCCTTTTGACCTTCGCGCGCGGAAGCTCCCTGGCCTCGCCCACCTCGAAGCCGGGCTGCGTCTGCCGGGAACGATTATGCACGGGGCCTTTCCGAACCTGCGCCCTTATCCCAGACTAGGCGCGGATCAAAAGTCAGCGTCGCCAGGATCGTGCACACCGCGACCCCGGTGAAGGAGATCACGCCAATGCCCGGATGCACGGTGGCCACCCGGCCCAACTCGGCCAGCCCCACGATAATGGCCAGCCAGTACACCTCCAGCATGTTCCACGGATCGATGATTCGGATGAGTTTGTAGGTCCAAGTCCGCAGCTTTTTATACCGGCCCGAATGAATGGTGAGAACCAGGGTGAGCAGGCTTATGATTTTGAGGATGGGCGTCAACATGCTGGTGGTGAACACCAGGCAGCCAATGGGCCACTCGCCCGTTTGGAACAAACCGCGAACGCCATCGAAGATGGTGGTCTTGGCCTCGGCGCCCCAATAGACAGTGGTGACGATCGGAAATAGGTTGGCGGGAAAGTACAGAATGAGCGCCGCCAGGGCCAACGCTCCCGTGCGTGACAGGCTGTTGGTCTTGCGCCGGTAAAGGGTGCTCTCGCAACGCGCGCACAACACTGCCGCGCGAGGCGGCACCGTCTCCACCCGCTGCACCAGTCCACAGGTGTCGCACGCGACGATCGTGTCCATAGACGTTCGAATCTCCCACAAACTCCCGCCCGGAACGAAGGCTGTCGATAGGGTGCATAGCCCAACTCGCCCGGACCGCAGGTCCGCGACCCGCAGCAAGGTAGCGCAGATTTGTAGCTTGCGCGCAGCGTCCCGGCACCTCACCTCGAGACAGGTGTGCGGAACGATGGAGAGATGGATCATGAATGGCCACGGTGAAGCGCCCCTCTTCCCGATTCTCCACAGCCTACGGCTGTTCCACTGCGCGCCAAAAACGCGCATCATCGCCGGTCGCCGGCAGATCAAAAAGCAAAACGCCATTCGTCAACACCGGGGCATTGGTCAGTGGATCCCAATCAGCAAAACTAAGGGTGAGATCGGTGGTAGAGTAAATCTGCACGTTCGCAATTCGGTCGGGCTCAAAATCGCTGCCGTCCTGGTTGGCCACTTATGATAGTGGTGAGGACGAACAATTGGAAGTTTGTCGTAGCCGCTTCGTATTGAAAGAGTGTACTCATGTTACAGACCTCGCCGGCCCCTCGCGTCGGCCAAGCCAGGGCCAGGATGAGAGCCACAAAACAGGCTAAACCACGCATGTCTGGTCTCGTAACCATACGAGGACCTTATAACGTTCTATTGCTCAATACAAGCATTAACTGGGAACGCAGAGCAGGACACACCACACCACGGAACGGAATTCGGAGTTCGGGGGTTGGGCGGAGCGGAGCGACGGGGCGTCGAACGGCTGTCTCCTAACCACCCTGGGATGCGGCGGCAGCCGACACGGCTTTGCGCTCGCACTCAGCGGCCCTCCCGCGCGGCGTTAACCAACCGCCTCCAGCCGCCCGGTGGAATCGCCGTGCTTCTCGATCCCGCACGCACCAACGCGATCGGCCATCGTGAGAAAGAGGTTCGTGAGAGGCGCGCGTCCGGCTTTGACGTAGCGTCCCGGCTGGAGGCCGCCGCCGCCCGAACCAGCGAGGAGGATCGGCAGGTTGCTATGCGTGTGGCGATTGCCGTCAGCGTTGCCCGATCCATACACGATCATCGAGTTGTGCAGCAGCGATTGGCCATCCACGTCTTTGGTCTGCTCCAGCTTCTGCAGGAACTTCGCCAACTGTTTTACATACCAAAGGTCGATCTCCTTCACTTTGTCGATCATTTCCGGGATGTTCTGATGATGCGTGAGATTGTGATGGCCCTCGGAAAGGCCGATCTCGGTGAAGGTGCGGTTGCTGCCTTCGCCCGCCAGCAACAGGGTGGCGACGCGCGTGGAATCGGTTTGGAACGCGAGCGTGAGCATGTCGAACATGAGCCCGATGTGCTCCTCGAAACGCGGCGGGATCCCGGGCGGCGCGTCCGCGCCAGGATCGGCCACCGGCATCCGTTCGGCGTTTTCGATGCGTTGCTCGATCTCGCGTACGCTTGACAGGTATTGCTCCAGTTTCTCGCGGTCGCGGCCGTTCAGCCTCCGCTCCACCGCGCTGGCGTCTTCCAAAACAAAATCCAGAATCGACTGTTGCTCCTGTTGGCGGCGCTTGAAGTTTTCCAGGCGCTCCGCCGCCGAGCCCGCGCCGAAAAGGCGCTCGAAGACGAGGCGCGGATTGGGCTCCGGCGACAAGGGCTGGGTGGGCGAGCGCCAGGACAAGTTGTATTCGTAGGCGCAGGAATACCCGGAGTCGCAGTTTCCTGCCTTGCGCACGGCATCGCACGTCAGCTCGAGGGAAGGGAATCGCGTCAGATGGCCAATCTGCCGCGCCACCATCTGGTCAATCGAGACTCCCGCGTAGATATCCGCGCCCGCCGTTTTTTTGATGCGAACACCCGTGAGGAAGGTGCCGCCAGCCCGCGCGTGATCGCCGCCCCCGTCTGGTCCGGGGTTGGCGCTGAGGTCCTCCAGCCCGGAGATAACCTGCAATTCATGGCGGACAGGTTCGAGCGGCTGCAAGGTGCGCGAGAGCGCAAAGTCCTTCCCGCCGTCCCCTTCCGGCCACCACGCCGACGGGATCGTGCCGTTTGGGACATAGAGAAACGCCATTCGCACCGGGGCGGATTTTCCGGGCGGCCCGCCCGCCGCGGCCGGCGCGCCGAGAAGCTGGAGCGGCCCCAGTGATTCGAACGCGGGCAGCGCCAGGCATGCACCGAGCCCGCGCAGAAAACGCCGCCGGCTCAAGCTGGCCTGCCGTTCTGCCGCGAGAGTTTGCTTCAACGTTGAGTTCTCGTTCATGGTTTGGTGTCGTTTTGGGTGAGTTGCTTCGGGCTCGGTGACCCGTCGGGTTCGTTGCCGGAACGGAAAGCTGTCGCCGTCGCTTGCGTCCGCATTCTCTGGAACGGCGCGGATTCGATGACCCCTGTCAGCAGCGCGGAGAACCGTCCGTTCTCGCGTTCGAGCCGCGCAACGATCTGATCGATGGTCTCCAGGTCGTAATACTCCGTGCCCCGGCCCAGCGCGTAGGTCAGCAGCTTCTCCGTAAAACAGCGGTAAAAGTCCGCGCGATGCTCATCGACAATGATGCGTTTGAGGTCGCGGACCCCATTGAATGCCTCCCCGGTAATCAACGTGCCCGCAGTTTCAATCGTTTGATTACGTTCCTTCTCACGCCACATGCCCAGCGCGTTGAAGTTTTCGAACGCCAGCCCGATCGGGTCCATCCGGGCGTGGCACGAGGAGCACATGGGTTTATCGCGATGGACCTGCAGCGCCTCGCGCAGGGTCAGCTCGTGGTCGTGCACGCCTTGCTCCGCCACCTCGAGCGCGGGGATGTTCGGCGGGGGCGGGGGCGGCGGCGTGCCCAGGAAGTTCTCCAGGATAAACAAGCCTCGTTTCACGGGCGAAGTCCGGTCGGGGTTGGACGTGATCACCAGCGCGCTGCCCTGCGTGAGCACTCCGCCACGGTGGCTGTCGCCGGGCAAAGTCACGCGTCGCATTTCCGCGCCGGTCACGTTGGTAATGCCGTACAGCTTCGCCAGTTTCTCGTTGAGGAATGTATAGTCGCTTTCGATCAGCTCCGTCACGGGGCGATCTTCCCGCACGATGCTGGCGAAGAACATTTCCGTCTCGCGGCACATCGCGTCGCGCAACTCGCGGTCCAGTTCGAAGCGTGGTGGGGAGCGGCGGCGGTTGGCGTTTACACGGTGCTGCGCAGACGCGTTGGTCTGGGTGGCGGAGTTGGTGGGCGCCAAAGTGTTCCTGGAGCCCGGCGCCGGTGGAGTCGGCGCGTCCGGCCGGTTGGCGCCCAGCGCGAACTGCGCGCGAAACGCTTCCTGTTTCTCCCGCATCTGTCGCTCCTGCCCGCTGTCCCGCGCCAGCACCGCACGCGCGTTAATCGAGATGCCCTCCACATTCCGCGTCTGCAGCCATTGGCCGGTGAAATTCTTGATCAGCCCTTCCGAACGTGAATCGGCGAGCATCCGTGTGATCTGTGCGCGCAAATCCCGGCGCAACTCCCCGTGCTTGGCGAGACGGAGCAGTTCCTCGTCCGGCATCGTGGACCAAAGGAAGTAGCTCAGCCGCGAGGCCAGCGCGTACTCGTCCACGTTCGCTGTTGTCGTTCCGGGTTTCTTCTCACTCGGTTCCTCAAGCCGAAACAGAAATCGGGGTGATGCCAGCACCGCGACCATGGCGTGGGCGATCCCGGCTTCGAACGTTTTGCCCGGCTGTCGATACACCGCCTCGGCCAGCGTGACCAGGCGCTCGACCGTCTTCTGGTCCACCGGGCGACGGAAGGCTCGGGCAGTGAACCGGCCGAGCACTTCAGATGCGTACGCGCGGCGCTGTGCGGGCTCTTGCGGTGCTTCTTTCGTGAAAAAGCGGGCGTAATTCTTCGGCGGCACCCAATGCTCTTGCTCCCGCGGGCCGCGCACCGTCACTTGCACGAGGCGCAACTCGATCGCATGATCCTTTTGTTCCACCGGCGTGAGTGGTTCCAATTCGAAAGTCATGCGCCGCTCGCCCGGCTGCCAATGCTCGTTGAAATCGAAGTGAAAAGTCTTGCTGTCGTGCCAGCCGAACTCCTGGTTCAGTACTTCACGGCCGTCGATTTTGAACACCGCCCGGCACCTGCCCGGATCGAACTCGAAGCCGCCTTTGACCGCCAGTTCCAGCCCGAGGCTGTAACTGCCAGCCGTGTCCACGGTAAATGTGCTCGAAACGGCCGCGGGCTCGTAATAGGACAGGGCCAGCAGGCCTTCGCGCCGGTTTCCTCGCCCGTCATCGCTGCCCTGCTTCGCCTCCCCAGGGCTAAATCGGTTGCCCGGCACGATCCGCTCCTGGATTGCCTTGGAGACTACCGGCACCGCCTCCCTCACGATCGCGTCCGCCGCTGCCAAATACTTCTCCAGCAACATCGGCGAAAGAGTGAGCACGTCGCCTATATTATCAAAACCGTAACCCGTGTCATCCGGCGGAAACTCGACCTCCGCGTTGAAATCGATCCCCATCAGATCGTGGATGGTGTTGCGATACTCGACGCGATTAAGCCGTCGGACCGTGACCCGGCCGGGATCAGGATTCTTCGGATCGATCCCGAAAGCCCCGTATTTAATCCACTGCTCGAGTTTTTGCTGTTCGGCGTAAGATGGGCGCGGCTTTTTCTGAGGGGGCATAAGGCCGGCGCGGGTATTCTTCAGGACCTTTAACCACAGCCCTGGGTCCAGAATCGCCGGATCCGAGTTCAACTCGTCGAACGCCACTCCCCCCTTTCTGGCGCCATCCCCATGGCAGTCGTAGCAGTATTCTGCCAGGAGCGGCTGGATGTCCTTGCGAAATTGGGCCGCCGGCGAAACCTCCGTTCCTGAGGCGGACCAACCCAAAACGAGGGGCGCCAGACAGGCTGCCCACCACAGCCCAAGCTTCCGGGCCGCCGGGCAAACCGACTCCTGGACCGCGCCAGGATGGATCTGTCTAGTCATGAGTAACGCTGTTCGCACAAAGTAGCATATTTCATAGCTGCTGTCTTGCGTGGTAGCGACAAAAATCTGGAAAATCCAGCCAAACGTGTCCTCCGCCCACGATGGATGGCGGCTGCCTATCGTAGCCTGCCACCGGCATTGGCCGCATTTGTTCCGCCACCTCGTTCACCGCTGGGATTTCGACCGTCGGCGCCGCCGCCGCGTGGCCCACTTGTGTGTGGCGGCTGGCTGACGAAGGCCTGCACGTCCTGTGCCGCCTTGGTTTCCACCCCTGGTTTTTGCAGGAAGCCCAGATCACGGAACCAGTCGATGAACCTCGCCTGCCACGTCCCGAAAGGAGCACCGTCGCGGTCTTTCAAGCCGTTGCCGTGCGAGCCGCGGCCGTAAATATGCATTTCGAGGTTGGGTACGCCGGCCTCGAGCATCGCGGCAAAATACTGGTCGGCCCAGATCGCATGCGCCCGGTCCCCGGAACCGGCAGACGCGATGAACGTTGGTGGCGCCCGACGCGGAATGGGGGTGTTAGGGTCGCGCGCGAACGGAGTGGGGCCAGGGTAAAGCAGCCCGACAAAATCTGGACGCGAAGAAACCCCCGCCAGCAAGTCACCGGCGTCCGCGTGCTTCTGGTCAAAATCTTCGAAGGCCAGGGCCGCCGGTGCGGCCAGCTCTGCTCCGGCAGAAAAACCCACGATGCCGATTTTGTTCGGATCAATGCTCCATTCCTTGGCGCGAGCGCGCACGAGTCGAATCGCCTGGAACGCGTCATTCACTGCATCCACTTGGGGGTTATAGCCGTCGTGGCGCAGACGGTACCGCAGAATCACAGTGTTAACCCCGTAATTGTAGAAAAAAGGCACAAAGTCGGCGCCTTCCGTCCCCACTACGAGGGAGTTGTGGCCGCCGCCCGGCGCCAGGATCACCGCCGCGCCGGTATTGTGGCCCGGCTCGACGTTATGCACCTCAATGGAAGGATTGTGGACGTTGACGAGGCTCTGGATACGCCCGGGCACACCGCGCGTCATGGTGAGCTGCTCCGCCTCCCGCGCGCGCGCCTGGTTGAGCACGGGTGATTCGGGTGGATAAAGCGTCACCACCACGCCGCCTGCGACCAGCGCTTGCGGAGCGTAAGGCTGGTTCGTCGCCGGGATTCCGAGGGGTGTGGCGTTCGGCGTTTCAGCAGCCCACGACGCTCCCGCGGCCGAAAGGAGCAGGCTGAGCGCCAGGCCCACCGAGAGAATCGAAGGTGTGTTGCACCTTGCTGAGGAATCCGCGGGATGCACTACAACACTGAAGGGACGCCAACCCTTTGGAGTGCGGTGGCAGAGCGTAGCGCCGACACCGCTTTGGGCGGAGCGGAGCGACGGGGCATTCTCGAATGGTCGTATTCTATCCAAGGGACTCCCGCGTACTGAACGCGGTTGTCGATTCTCACTGGGTATGGTCGTCATTTGCCCTCCTTAGGCGTCGTCGAAGCCTCCTGATTTGCGGGCTTCGTCTGGTCCTCGGGCGCGGGCGCCCGCGCCGCCCGGAATGATCGCTCGACCGTATCATTCGGATCGGTGGAAACCGGCTGATCCCGCCATAGCCAGCGCATCATCTCTGGAAAGATCGCGCCGCCCTGCTTCTGCCCATGATTGCCGATGCCCCAGGTATAATTCACCTCGTAACCCTTCTTCACCAGCGCGTTCATCAAGCGCACGTTTTGGTAAAACCAATCCCCGTTGGGATTCCCGGGCCGGCGATTATCGTTGCGCCCGTCCTGCATGAAGATGCGGATTGGCTTCTTATCGCTCTCCGCAACCAACTCGGGGTAAATGTACTCGCCGCGGATGCTGGTGAAGCTGCCCACGAAGGTAATGACTTTCCGAAAGTCGTTCGGCTTGAACCAGGCCACGGCAAATGCGGCGCAGCCGCCGGAACTGGCGCCCATGATGCCGTGGAGATCTGGATCCGGCGAGATGTTGTACTCCCGCTGTAACGCGGGCATCAACTCCTCCACAATGACGCGGGCGTATTTGTCGGTGGGCGGGTTGTACTCGTCGGCGCGGTTGGAGGTTCGGTCACCCCAATCCCGCGGCGTGGGTTCCGGCTGGTCGGGGCGGCGGCCGGGGCTGATGAATATACCAAGCATGATGGGGATTTCCCGGCGGAAGATCAGATTATCCAGCACGTTCTGCGCCTGCACGTCCCCAGGCTCCGCCTTCATCGCCGGCCCGTCGTTGAAGACCATAACCGCGGCCGGTTTCGCCGGGTCGTATTGGGCGGGCACATAAACGTCATAGGTGTGTTGCGTGCCGGGGAAAACGCTGCTCGGAATCACCTTGGGCCCGGCGAATTTCCCTTTCGGAACACCGTCCATCGGTTTGGAATCAGGCCCCAACCGGTAGAAAACATCGTTAGTGTTCACCGCTCCGCGCCCGCCGTGTCCCGCGGCGGGAGGAGGGGCCGGCGGAGGCTGGGCCTGGCTGGAACTCACGAGCGAGAACAGCGCCAACGCGAGGCAGGCTAGCGCCTGGCCATGAGCTGAGCTCGCGGAGTCGAGGCAAGCAGAGATCGTGAGACCAGGCCCAGGAGCGCGACGATATCTTCGGGCTCGAGCTGCGGCGCGGAACAGCGCGCCAGCGAACTCATTCAGACGCGCGCAGGTACGCGCGGCGATGAACTTGCAGCGACTCATGCTTATGGAGAATATTAGCCGGGACAGCCGACCGAGTCTAGCACCCAAGTAAACGGTATCCCCCGGAGCGCGGGTCTGTGACCCGCAGCACCCCGCCTGGAATGATTAGCGAAAATTAGCGGTTAAAAAACGGGTCCGATTCGTTCTCTCCGCTCCCTATATCTCTGTCCCTTAATCTTTCTGTCAAAGAGTCCCGTCCTCGCTTTCAGTGGCTATTTTTTCAGCCGAAAGAAAGCCCTGCTCGCACTCATCGGCAGTGTTTCAAACACGCCCGTCGCATTCGTGACGTAAGGGTAGGGGGCCAGGCTCCAAGTGATTGGATTGCCCAAATCGGATTCATAGAGTTGAAAATCCTGCGCGAAGAGCGGCCAGGAGACCACCACGTTCGGGCCTGCGCGAACGATGCCCAGTTGCGGAAGCGGCGCCGGATCGTAAGGCCCCACGGGAAGGTTCGTGTTGGCGCTTCCAAACGCGCCCAGATCCCGAGCGGTGGGACGTATGCGCCACCTCCCGTTCAAAATCTCGTTCTGAAAGTATTCCCGGCCCGGCGGACCCAATACTGCCGCGTTCGCCGCGCCGATGCACACGCTGCCGTTGACCAGCGTGTAATCTTTCGCTGCCGGGTTGTTGAACCCGGGCGAAGCCGATTGCACTGAGCCCGTAAGCGATCCGGCGGTCGCGTTGGTTTGGATCCAATTGTTGAAGCCGGTTACCGTCGCCGCGTTTGTGTCCTCGATCAGCACCGGCGTTTTCGTGGCATAAATGATGTTGTCGGAAATTTCCGCGTTCATCTGGGTGCCGGTTGCATTCGACACATGTACGAATGCCGAGTTCGTATTCACGCCCACGAACGTGTTATAAATCATCTGCAACGACAGCGTTAGGTTGGTCAGGCCGGCGTCATTGTAAAGCGCCACGACTTGCGAATGATTACCGGGCAGGCTGTTTTCCACAAAGATATTGCCCCGCAGCGTCATCGCCTGCGCGAACGGCCCCGCCCCGCTGAAATCGTCGTCGCTCATCAGATCGCCTTCGTAATTATTGGCGCGCGCGAACCAGTTGTATTCCAGCGTCGAGTTCTGACAGCGGATGTGGAAATTCTCCCCTTGGACGCTGTCATGGACGTAGCAATAACGCATCGTCAGCAAACCGCCATACACATAGATATTGTGCGTGGGCGAAGACAGTGAGGCGTTCGTGTTGCCGTTGGCGTTGAACTCGCAGAACTCCACCGTCGCCTCGCTGTATTGCGTACCGCCGGTCAGCCCGTTGTCATTCAACGTGAACACGCAGTCCTTGACGTAGAGGTTCGTCGTGCCGTTGTAATACCGGATGCCGGCGCTGTTGAAAGTAGCCGTGCGGCAATGCCGGAAAATGATGCCCGAGAGGTTGTAGTTTTGAGCGCCGCTGAACTGCCAACCTCCGCGCCCACGGTCGCCGGCAGTGTAACTGCCCGGCGCATTTTCGACCAGCGTTGTCCCGAAATCCCAAACCGGCGGATTAGAGGAATCCAGTGCCGCGATGACAATCCGGTTCGTGGGCGTCGCTTGCTTGGTCAAATAGACGCGAAACGCGTAGGTGCCCGGCGCAATGAACACCTGGTCGCCGGGATTCGCGCCCTCGATCTTGGCGTAAGTGTCGTTGGTGGTAACGTTAATGATAGCGGCTTCGGAACTGTGCCAACAAACCGCCAGAGACAAGGCGACTCCTCGAACCAACATCCAACAGCGACACTGCATGCTGAGAAAGCTAGGCTAGGACAGGGCCTAAGGCAATGGTCACCTGGGACCCAAAAATCTGGCCGCTTGCGGCCGGGCGGCATGGAAATGGCTGGCAAACGCCCAAATGTGCGCGAAAAACACAGTTGTCCGCTGGTTGAGCCTTTCGGTTACGCTTTGGCTCGGGCCGGAAATTCTTGCGCAGACCAGTACGAATCCCGTGGTCGTGGCGTTCGCGACAACGAATTCGACGCCGCTCAATCTCGGGTTCGCCGGGTTCGCGACCGAGATTCTCGACACCGGCCTGGGTTACGACAACACGAATTTCCAGGCGCTCGTTAAAACGCTTTCGCCGGGCTGGCTGCGCTATCCGAGCGGCATTTCCGACGATGCTTTCAATTGGTCCACGGGGCTGACTGACACGAACTGGATCAACGTCATCCTTTCAAAACAGGAAACGAGCGCCGCCAACAGTTGCCAGTTCACCTACCTGCCCCTGCTGGGCAAAAATGGAGCTCAGTTCACCAATTTCGCCAGCCTATGCCGAAACGTCGGCGGCGCGAAAATCATCGTCGTCATCAACGCCTTCACGGACACCAATACTTCCGCCGGGGCTTTCGCGGCGTTCGCCTTGAGCAATCACATTCCGGTGGCGGCTTGGGAATTGTGCAACGAGCCTTATAACTTTACCGCAACGAACGGCAGCGACTTTTTCAGCAATGGCACGGATTACTTGAACAAGATGCTGCCGTATCGGAACGCGATCAAGGCGGCGGATTCGAATGCGGTCGTGGCGGTGTTCTTCAGCAACCCCGGCAAAGGCGGCAATATCTGGGATAACGCCTTAAGCGGTTATTCCAACCGGTTCTGGGACGCGGTGAGCTATCACTATTACCCGAACTTTCCGGGCAGCACCAACTTCTTCGATTTGATGGCCTATGATAACGGCCTCCTGTTCAGCAACACGACCAGCTATGTGTCCAACAACTTGATACCGGCCAACAATTCAAACGTGACGTTCATGATCACGGAGTTCCAACCGGTACAGGGCAGCGGCGCCGGCACCAGTAATCAAAATCCCAATCTACCTTCGATGACCCTATACGGCGGGATTTATGCGTCGGAGTTCATCCTGCGTATGTCCACCATTCCGCAGATGAGGTTCGTCGGCAATTTCCAATTATTCAACGCCAACGGGATTTGCGCTACGAACGTCTTCCGGTCCGCGGTCACCAAAGCCGCTAATGGGGGTTACACCACCAATACCATGAACCTGCCGTTCGGCTTTTATTTTAGCGCTCAAGTGACCGCGGAGGCAGTCGCGTATTGGGCTGTCAATCGGTCCACGGCGGTCTATGCCACCACGGTGGGCACCAATGGCCCGACCGTGCCGATGAGCACCAATTACAACACAACCATGCCGGCGATATATGCGCAGGCTTATGAGGGCGGCAATGGGAAGCGCTATGTCGTCCTCACGAACAAAGGCTCAAACGCCGTTCCCGTGCAAATCACCCAGGACGGCGCACAGCTAACGAATCAATTTCTGGAAACCTTCGTCACCGGCGATGATCCCAGCGCTACCAATTCCTCGCCTCAAAGCAGCCCGGTGTACATCCAGACGGCCACCGCGACCAACCCGGTCTCCATTCCCGAGTACAGCGTCGTGCGCCTCGAATGGGCCGTCGCCGGGGTTCCGGCGCCACGGCTCGCGCTGACGGCGTCGAGGGCAACCCAAAGCCTGCGCTGGGCCGGGCTCACGAACGTGGTTTACTCCGTTCAAGGCGCGACCAGCCCGGTCTCCGCGTGGTCCACCTTGGGGAGGGTGGCCAATGCCGCGACGAATTTTGGCTTCACAAATTGGAATTCCGGCCCACAACAGTTCTACCGGCTCGCAGTTCCGTGACGCCAGTAAAAACCTGTCCAGCCACCATCAAGACGTGCTTGCCCTGGGTAGCTGGGGTAGCTGTTTTTCCCTGTAACAGGAACGCGCCGTTGCATATCCTGTGTTGGTATGTCGGTGAGCGAATCCAAGGACTCGAACCAGACCCCGCCGCGGCCGCTCTTTGTGACGACACAGTGGTCTGTCGTGCTGGCGGCCAAAGACAAGAGCTCGCCCGAGTGCGCGCAGGCGTTGGAGACACTTTGCCAAGCCTATTGGTATCCCCTCTATGCCTTCGTTCGCAGTTCGGGGTATTCACCGCCGGACGCCCAAGACCTGACCCAAGGCTTCTTCGCGCAGTTGTTGGCCAAGGACTTTTTGCGTCTCGTCGAGCCGGAGAAGGGACGGTTCCGCACCTTCCTCAAAATGGCTTTGAAGAGGTTCCTGGCCCACGAATGGGAGCGGGTCCGGGCGGAGAAGCGCGGCGGCGGGCAAGTTTGCCTGAGCTTCGACACCGCTATGGCCGAAGAGCTCTTCCAAGGGGACCGCACCGATACGCTCGATCCGGATCAGATCTACGACCGCCGGTGGGCGCTTACCTTACTTGGCGAGGTGCTGTCGCGATTGGACTCTGACCACTCCGGTGCGGTGAAGGCTACTGAGTTGGCCCTGCTCAAACTGTATCTGACGTCCGAGCGCGGCAGTATTCCTTATGCGCAAATCGCGGCGACGTTGCAAACCACAGAGGGCGCGGCGCGGGTGGCCCTCCATCGCTTGCGCAGACGTTTTCGCCAACTGTTTCGGGAAGTAATCAGTGAGACGGTCTCGATGCCAAGCGAGGTCGAAGAGGAGTTACGATATGTCATTAGCGTCCTGAGCCGGGGCTGAAGAAGCGGGCGGAAAACACCCCGTTTGTAACAAGCCAACACAGATTCGTATTTAGAAGGTGATGAGCGAAACTGCGATCCGCAAATGCCCGCGTTGTGGCGGGGAGCTGCCCGGCGGTCCGTCCGGGGACATCTGCCCGCGCTGCGCGGCTGCGTTGCTGCAGGCCACCCAAACCGAAATGTCCGACGGCCCAACCAGGCGCTCCTTCACGCCGCCTTCGTTAGCCGAGTTGGCGCCGCTTTTCCCTCAGTTGGAAGTTCTGGAACTGCTGGGCTGCGGAGGCATGGGCGCCGTTTATAAAGCCAGGCAAAAGGAGCTCGAGCGCATCGCTGCCCTGAAGATCCTCCCGCACGACGTCGGGGCGGACTCAGCCTTTGCGGAACGGTTTTCGCGGGAGGCTAAGGCGCTGGCCCGGCTGAATCATCCCGGCATCGTCACTATCTACGATTTTGGCCGCGCGAACGGACGGTATTACCTGCTCATGGAGTTTGTGGACGGCGTGAGCCTGGGCAAGCTCTTGGAAGGCGGGCGCGTATCGCCGCGGGAGGCCCTGGCGATTGTGCCGCAGATCTGTGACGCGCTCCAATATGCTCATGACCAAGGGATCATCCACCGCGACATCAAGCCCGAAAACATCCTGCTGGATCGGCGTGGCCGGGCAAAGGTGGCGGACTTCGGCCTGGCCAAGCTCATGGGACACGTGAGTGAGCCACGGGCTGAAAGCGGGTCGGCCGCTAAGCCAGCCGCACTCACCGACGCAGGGAAAGTCATGGGCACACCGGCGTACATGGCGCCCGAGCAGGCTGAGCATCCAGCCGCCGTGGACCACCGCGCCGACATTTACGCCCTGGGCGTCGTTCTGTACCAGATGCTCACGGGTGAATTGCCGGCCAAGCGCATCGAACCTCCTTCGAGCAAGGTCCAGGTCGATGTCCGGCTGGACGAAATCGTGCTTCGTGCACTGGAAAAAGAACCCGCTCGCCGCTACCAACACGTTAGCCAGGTGAAGACGGCAGTGGAAACGATCCTCCAAACCCCTAAATCGGGTGCTCCCGAACACCCTACTCGAACGGCCGGAGCATTACGCTGGAGGCGCGATCACGTCGCCCACGTTCTCCTGGCCGCGGCGGTCCTCGTCGCGCTGGCTCTCTTTCCAGGTTCGCCGTGGGGTCGCTGGGTTCTTCGCCAAGTCGGCCACGCTCGCGGAACAACGCAGATCCCGGCTGCTCCTCGTCAGCTTAGCGCCATTGCCGCCCGAAAAGGGGATATCGGTGTTTACCTCTCTTGCCTTGGCCTGGTTGAATCATCGAATTCAGTCACCTTCTCGATTGCCGAAGATTACGTCCAACCGATGTTTAAGAAGTTTGACGCCGGCCAACCATTACCCGTCGTGGCCTACAACCGCCAAGCGACCGAAGAATTCGGCCGTGGGGCGCTCTCGGGCTTGGATAATCAAATCGATCCTGCGACCGGCACGCTGAAATGCACCGCCAAGCTCGTTCCTGAGCACGCTGAGTTAATGCTGCGCGGCCTCTTTCTCAACATCCGGCTGCGGTTAGAAACCAAGCATGACGTCACAATCGTGCCTGCCCAAGCCATCCAACGTGATTCAGAGGGCACTTTTGTGTGGGTGATCACGCCAGACCAGAAAGTCACCCTCCGCCGGGTAACCGTCGGCGCGATCGGACCGCGCGAACCCGCCCAGGACCAGCAAGGTTCGAGAGCCCAGGAAGTGCAGGACTTCGGAAATTCCTGGGCTGAGATCGAGCGCGGGTTATTGCCAGGAGAAGTCATCGTCACTCAGCCCTTCAAAAATCTAATCGAAGGCCAGCAAGCCCACTTTAACTTGGAAAAAGCCGGCGACTAGCCCCGACTACCAGGACGCGCTAGCCCGACTTCGCGGATTCGAGGGGGGAGAACGCGAAAATGCCCCCAAATCGAGGCCCCGCCCCAAAAGGTCTTCACTACAAGGGCCTAGCTGGC
>Ga0209517_10003952_pt1 | contig 19780 bp, 15 predicted proteins | sample PeaSoiMetSII2010_FD_187695 | JGI IMG/M metagenome (GOLD analysis project Ga0209517, IMG submission 187695) | Peat soil microbial communities from Weissenstadt, Germany - SII-2010 (SPAdes) (version 2) | ecosystem: Environmental > Terrestrial > Soil > Wetlands > Peat | place: Germany...
ACCCGCGAGGCGAACACCGGCAGCGCCACGAACGGCAGCTTCTTGGCGGCATAGCGGGTGATGAACTCCGAGCTCGACATTTCGCAGGCGTCGAATTCCAGCCGGTTGGACATGCGGTCGAAAATCTCGCGCGGATTGTCCATGACCAGGAAGTTGAGATCGACGCCCTCCGGCTTAACGTCGCCGGTATAGAGCGCGAGCATGCGATCGTAGAGGCCGCAGGCGAAGGTGATCGGAAGACCGGACATTGCAATACACCGTTAAGGATTGTTCAGGCGGGAGCCGGAGTATCACACACGCACGCTGCTTCGTCATCCTGAGGCACCCGCGTGCGGTGCGGGCCTCCAAGCACGCTGCCGCAGCGCTCAGGCTGTCGTCTTCGACACCCTTCGCGCTCGCACCTGAGAGTGACACGAGACACGCCGCGAAAAAAATTTGCGTGCGCGGTCGATTTTTCTTGCAATGCCGGATCGATGAGACTATTTGCGCCTTCGCCCAAATTCGCACGTGCCTGTGGCCGTGTGTCGATCGGTAGGCATCCGGACAAGAGGCCGGACAGTCGCCTGAGGTCCCAAAGTTTAAGACCTCACTACGTGATCGGCAGCCGGAGGCGAAACCGGCGCACCCCGCGCTCAACGGGGGACGCGGCTTAAAGCAACGACGGAGCGGGCTTTTTTGGTCTCGTTGGCGGTCCAAACGTCGACACCGAAGAGGCTTGTCCATCTTGTCTTGCCGGCCGTGCGGAACGGGTCTCCCGCTCCAATCCAAGGCAGCATCTCGGCGAAAGCGCCGCGCCAACCCCGTGTCCCCAACGCACGGCTCGGCGCCAAGCGATTTCGGCCGCTGACGCCGGTCGTGCGCGCCGAAAGCGCGCGTGGCTGAACATCAACGCGGGTCTGGCGGCGCTTGCCGCTTGGCCTCTTGAACCTTGAGAAGGAGCGCGCCCATGACCGAGCGCATCCACGACTTCCTGCGCCGCCGCCGCGACGAGGGGCTGGACGATGGTCCGTGCCTGGTCGTCGATCTTGACGTCGTGCGCGAGAACTACGGCGCCTTTGCCAAGGCACTGCCGGACAGCCGGGTGTTCTACGCCGTCAAGGCGAACCCGGCGCCGGAGCTGCTGAAGCTTCTGGCCGGGCTCGGCTCCTGCTTCGACACCGCCTCGGTCGCCGAGATCGAGATGGTGCTCGCGGCCGGCGCCACGGCCGAGCGCATTTCCTTCGGCAATACGATCAAGAAGGAACGCGACATCGCGCGCGCCTATGCGCTCGGCGTCCGGCTCTTTGCGGTCGATTGCAAGGCCGAGGTGGAGAAGATCGGCCGCGCCGCGCCCGGCGCCAAGGTCTTCTGCCGGTTCCTGTTCGGCTGCGCCGGGGCGGAATGGCCGCTGTCGCGGAAGTTCGGCTGTGACCCGGACATGGCGGTCGAGGTGCTCGAGCACGCGCACAAGCTCGGGCTCGAGGCGGCCGGCGTGTCGTTTCATGTCGGCTCGCAGCAGCGCCGCACCGCGGCCTGGGACGAAGCGTTGAAGTCGGCGGCGGCGATCTTCCGCGCCTGCGCCGACCGCGGCATCGGCCTCACCATGGTCAATCTCGGCGGCGGGTTTCCGACCAAGTACCTGCGCGACGTGCCGGCGGTGGAGGCCTATGGCCGCTCCATCTTCCGGGCGCTGCGCAAGCATTTCGGCAACCGCATCCCGGAGACCATCATCGAGCCGGGCCGCGGCATGGTCGGCAATGCCGGCGTGATCGAAGCCGAGGTCGTGCTGGTCTCCAACAAGAGCGAGCACGACCATGTGCGCTGGGTCTATCTCGACATCGGCAAATTCGGCGGTCTCGCCGAGACGATGGGCGAATCGATCCGCTATCCGATCAAGACGCCGCGCGACGGCGGCGAGGTCGGACCCTGTGTGCTCGCCGGCCCGACCTGCGATTCGGCCGACGTGATGTACGAGAAGCGGCCCTACGATCTGCCGATTAGCCTCGAGATCGGCGACAAGGTGCTGATCGAAGGCACCGGGGCCTATACAGCGACCTACGCAGCGGTTGCCTTCAACGGCTTCGCCCCGCTGCGAACCTTTCACATCTGACGACGGTGAGTCCTCCGGCTCCGGCGCTCTTCTGCCACGCGGGAGGGGGCGCCGGGGTGCGGCGGTCGGAAGGGAGTAGGATCATGGTCACCATCCGGGAAGAGAAGATCACCGACGCCGACCCGCGCGAAGCCCTGCTCGACGTGGCTTACGGCGAAGCGCGTATCACCAAGACCTCCGAGCGGCTGCGCGAAGGCCGCCTGCCGGCCGACGGCTTGTCGCTGGTCGCGGTCGAGCGCGGCCGCATCGTCGGCACCGTGCGGCTCTGGCAGGTCACTGCTGGTCCTGGGCGTCCGGCGCTGCTGCTCGGCCCGCTCGCGGTCGATCCGGCGCAGCGCAATCGCGGCATCGGCTCGACGCTGGTGCGGCGCGCGATCGCGCAGGCGCGGATGGCCGGCCATCGCGCGATCCTGCTGGTCGGCGACGCGCCCTATTATGGCCGCTTCGGCTTCACCGCCGCCAAGACCGGCGAGCTGTGGATGCCCGGCCGCTTCGAGCGCGACCGGCTGCTGGCGCTCGAACTCAAGCCCGAAGCGCTCGCGGGCGCGCGCGGCCTGATCGCCGCCACCGGCCGGCTTGCGCAGGCACCGGACCTCGCCGCCCTGGTGGCACAGGACCGCCGCGCCCAGTCGACCCGCGTTCGCGCCCACCGCGCGTTCGCGGCCTAGCGAAAGCGTCTGAAAATCGGGGACGCCGCGGCACAAAATCCGCGGCGTCTCTTCCACTTCCGTATCTTCGCCGTTATCACCGCCCGATTGCCGTTGGAGGCTTCCCAAATGACGGAATGGCCCGTTCACGCCCACATCACCGGCCCCATTGTCATGATCGGCTTCGGCTCGATCGGCAAAGGCACGCTGCCTTTGATCGAGCGGCATTTCGATTATGGCAAATCCCGTTTCGTGGTCATCGATCCCGAGGACAAGGACCGCAAGATCCTGGACGAGCGCGGCATCCGTTTCATCCACCAGGCCGTCACCCGCGACAATTACCGCAAGCTCTTAGGCCCGCTGCTGACCGAAGGCGGCGGTCAGGGCTTTTGCGTCAACCTGTCGGTAGACACTTCGTCGGTTGACATCATGGAGTTCTGCCGCGAGATCGGTGCGCTCTATATCGACACCGTGGTCGAGCCTTGGGCCGGGTTCTATTTCAACTCGAAGCTGGGGCCCGAAGCGCGCTCGAACTATGCTTTGCGCGAGACCGTGCTGGCGGCGCGCCGCCGCAATCCCGGCGGCACCACGGCGGTGTCGTGCTGCGGCGCCAATCCCGGCATGGTGTCGTGGTTCGTCAAGCAGGCGCTGCTCGACATCGCCGGCGATCTCAAGCTCAAGCTCAAGGAGCCGAAGACCCGCGAGGAGTGGGGCAAGCTCGCCAAGAAGCTCGGCGTCAAGGGTATCCACATTGCCGAGCGCGACACCCAGCGCGCGCGACAGCCGAAGCCGCTCGAAGTCTTCGTCAACACCTGGTCGGTCGAGGGCTTCCTGTCGGAAGGCATGCAGCCCGCCGAGCTCGGCTGGGGCACTCACGAGAGGCGCCTGCCAAAGAACGGCGCCAGGCACAAAGTCGGCTGCCAGGCGGCGATCTATCTGAAGCAGCCCGGCGCCAATACGCGCGTGCGCTCATGGACGCCGACCGCCAAGGCGCAATACGGCTTCCTGGTCACGCACAACGAGTCGATCTCGATCGCTGACTACTTCACGCTGCGTGCCGGCCGCAAGGTCGTGTACCGGCCGACCTGTCACTACGCCTACCATCCGTGCAACGACGCGGTGCTATCGGTGCACGAGCTGTTCGGCCAGGCCGGAAAACGGCAGCCGGCCATCCACATTTTGGATGAACATGAGATCGTCGACGGCATCGACGAACTCGGCGTGCTGCTCTACGGCCACAAGAAGAACGCCTACTGGTACGGCTCGCAGCTCTCGATCGATGAGACCCGCGAGCTCGCGCCGTACCAGAACGCGACCGGCCTGCAGGTCACCTCGGCGGTGCTCGCCGGCATGGTGTGGGCGCTGGAAAATCCCAACGCCGGCATCGTCGAGGCCGACGAGATGGATTTCCGGCGCTGCCTGGACGTGCAGATGCCGTATCTCGGGCCGGTGATCGGCACCTATACCGACTGGACGCCGATCACCGACCGGCCGGGTCTGTTCAGGGAAGATCTCGACAAACGCGATCCCTGGCAGTTCAGCAACGTACTGGTCGGCTGATCGCTACTGCGCGATCTCGATATTCAAATAGCCGTCGATTGCAGCGCGTTGGCCGGGATAGAGCACCGTGGTCGAGGTCTTTTCCTCGATCACGGCAGGCCCGTCGATGACCGCACCCGAAGCAAGCGCGGAGCGACGGAACACTGGGACTTCGATCGCATCTGTTGCACTGAAATAAGCCGTGCGCTTCTCGTGCGGCGCCGGCGACTGCGATGTTTCGGGCGCCGCGATCGCGCCGAACTGCGGTTTTGGAATCGCTCCCACCGCGGTGACCTGGAAGTTGACGATCTCGACCGCTTCCGATTCGGCCATGTGGCCGTAACGGCGCCGGTGTGCCTCGTGGAAGCGCATGCCCAGCGCGGCGAGATCGGCATCGTCGTTCAGTCCAACGACGGGAACGCTGACTTCGTAGGACTGTCCCCGGTAACGCATGCCGGCGCTGCGCAACGTCGTCAACTGCTCGCGCGTAAACTGCTCCTGCATCAGATCTGCCAAAGCCGCTTCTTCCATACCTGCGAAAATTAGCTCCAGCTCAGCGGACTTCGCTGCATCCAGCCGCGTGATGCGGGTAAAACTTCTGGTCTGATGCACGTCGGTGACCAGCATGCCGAAGGCGCTGAACGTGCCGGGGTCGCGCGGGATGAGAATGCGGCCGATGCCGAGCTCGCCGATGATGCGGCCGGCGATGGTCGGGCCCATGCCGCCGAACGGCACCAATGTGAATTCGCGCGGGTCGTAGCCGCGCTCGATGGTGATGATGCGCATCGCCATGGTGACGTTGGTGGCAAGCACGGTGAGGATGCCCCAGGCGGCTTCGACCGCCGTCAGCCCGAGCGGCGCCGCCACGCGCGACACCACCGCGTCGTGCGCCTTCGCGCTCGAAATCGGCATGGCGCCGTCGAGCAGCGCGCTCGGGCTGAGATGGCCGAGCACGACCAGCGCGTCGGTCAGCGTCGGCTCGGCGCCGCCGCGGCCGTAGCAGGCGGGCCCCGGATTGGCGCCGGCGCTTTGCGGCCCGACTTTGAGCACGCCGAGATCGACCGCAGCGATGCTGCCGCCGCCGGCGCCGATGGTTTCGATATCCACGGTGTGGGTGCGCAAGGGATGCCGCGCCACCCACACTTCCGACTTGAACAGCGGCCGGCCCGGCAGCACCGCCATGTCGGACGAGGTGCCGCCGGTGTCAAAGGTGATGATATTGTCGATGCCTTTGATATCGCCGAGGTGGCGGCCGCCGATAACGCCGGCGACCGGGCCGGACATCACCGTCTCGATCGGCGTGGCAGCGAGCATGCGGGCGCTTGCCGCGCCGCCGTCGGATTTCATCATCAGCGCCCGCGAGCGCGGGAAGCGCCGCAGCGACAGCGCTTCGAGCTCGCGCAGATAACGCGACACCGGCGGGCCGATATAGGCATTGGCGACGGTGGAGGCGGTGCGCTCGTATTCGCGCCATTCCGGATTGACCTGATGCGACAGCGACACATAGAGGTCCGGCGCGATGTCGCGGATGATTTTTGCCGCCGCCTGCTCGTGGGCGGGATTGGCGTAAGCGAACAGAAAGCACACCGCGATGGCCTCGACGCCTTGCGCGATCAGCTTGCGTGCGGCCACGGCAACGTCGTCGGCATCGAGCGGCTCGATCACCTTGCCGGCGAAATCGAGGCGTTCGCGCACCTCGTGGATGCGGTCACGGGTCAGCAACATTTTCGGCGCCGGCGCAAAGATGTTGAACACCTCGTCGCCGCGCCATTGCCGGCCGATCTCATAGACGTCGCGGAAGCCGCGGGTGGTGATCAGTCCGACCCTCGCGCCCTTTCCTTCGAGCATGGTGTTGAGCGCCGCAGTCGAGCCGTGCAGGATTAGCGACACCGCGTCGGTGCCGAATTCGGCGGCAAGATCGCGGGTGATGTCCTGCATTACCGCGGCGGGCTCTTCCGGATTCGACGTGTATTTGCGCACGGCGACCAGCGCTGCCGCATCCTCGTCGAAGGCGGTGACGTCGGTGAAGGTGCCGCCGACGTCGATGCCGATACGCAATTTCATGAGGCGGCCTTGGGCTCGGACTTGGCCTCGGACTTGGCCTCAGACTTGGCCTCGGACTTGGCCCGCAGTTTTGCGGTCGCGGCCGCATCGACACTGAGATCGTCCGTGAAAGCGACGCCGTAATCGTCGCGCGCCGCCTCGCGCGAAACATAGCCGCGCACCACGTCGTCGCGCACGCGCTCCGGCGCGCGTTGGCGCGGGTCGCCCCAGCCGCCGCCGCCGGCGAATTCCATCGATAGCACGTCACCCTTCTTGAGCCGCAAGCCGGCGACTTTGGAGGTGAGCGGCTGCGCCGCTTCGCCTTCGGATTTGAGCGAGGCGGCCGAGACATGCGCCGGCTTGGCGCCGAAAATTCCCGGCGAGGAGAATTTAAAGCGGTCGGTGCGCAGGTTGATGACCGACTCATCGCCGAGAATGCGCCATTGCCGGCGCACGCCGAGCCCGCCGCGAAAGGTGCCGGGGCCGGCGGAATCCTGCGCCAGCTCGTAGCGCTCGACGCGTACCGGGAACTCGCTTTCGACCGCCTCGACCGGTGTATTCATCACGTTGACGACCAGCTCATCCATGGCGCTGACGCCGTCGCCGTCGGGCCGCGCGCCGGTGCCGCCGCTCAAAATCTCGTATTGCGAATACCAGCGGCCGGTCTGCGGATGGCGACCGGCGCTCGAGATCGAGCCGCCGGCGGCGCTGCCCGGCGCCGGCACCCGGCCGGGCACGGCACGCGCCAGGGCGCGGATCGCGACCGAGGTCGTGACCTGACTTGGTCGCACATACATGTTTACCGGCGCCGGAAAGCGCGGATTGAGCAGCGAGCCTTCCGGCGGATAGGACACCTGCACCGGGCGCGACAGTCCGTCGTTCACCGGCAGGCTCGGGATGAAAACCATTTTGACCAGGCACTGGATGAAATTCCTCGACACGCAAGAGCGCAGGTTGATCGGTCCGCGCGCCTGCGCATCGCTGTCGAGGATAAAGTGCAGGGTGTCGCCCTTGACTTCGAGGGTCGCCGAGATGCGGTAGGATTTGTTCAGATCGATGCCGTCGTCGTCGAGGAAATCGCTCTCCGGGCCGTAAAGCCCGTCGGGCACTTTGGCGATTTCCTTGCGCAATGCGGATTCGCAAATATCCATCCAGCTTTGCCAGCAGGCGAGCACTTTGTCCGTGCCGTATTTGCCGAACAGCTCGGCGAATCGCGTGAGACCATAAGTGTTAGTGTTCACCTGCGCGGTGATGTCGCCCCAGGTGACTTCCGGCGTGCGGGTATTGGCGCAGATCACCCGCTCGACATAGCTGAGCAACTCGCCGCGTCGCAGGATATGCAGCGGCGGAATCAGCAATCCCTCCTGGAACAGGTCGGTGGCGTCGCCGGCATTGGTGCCCGGCACCTTGCCGCCGAGATCGGGCTTGTGCGCGGTATTGCCGATATAGCCGACGAGGCGGCCATCGACGAACATCGGCGTGATGATGCAGACGTCGGTCGAATGGTTCTGGCAGGCCTGGTAGGGATGATTGACGATGAAGGCGTCGCCAGGCGCGGCATCAGGAAAGCGGCGGCGGATTTCGTTGACCTGGGCGGCGAGCGGCCCGATATGCAGCGGCTGCGGGATACCCTGCGCCACCATGCGGCCCTGCGCGTCGAAGATGGCGAAAGTGAAATCCTGGCTTTCCTTGATGATGGTGGAATAGCCGGTGCGCAGCATGTTGAGCGTCAGCTCACGCGCAATCTGCAAGGTCGACTGATAGATGACTTCAAGATCGATGGCGTTCATTGCTTTACGGGATAGGCCTTCGCCATCTGCTCAAAGTAGCCGTCTTTCTTCAGACCTTCGATGATGCTGAGGTCGACATAGTCATTGACATTCTTGTTGACGACATCGATCCCGATGGCCTGAAGCTGCGCGATCACGTTATTGGCGCCGGCAATGGACGGCGCGGCGTCAAGCGGCATCAGCCGCTTGAAATCGTTGTAGGTGGCGTCGATCACGGTGGGATCGTTGGTCTTATACTTTTGTGCGATCAATGCCTTCGCTTTGTCGACGTCGGACAGCGCCAGATAGGCGCCGGCAATGTACGCACGTACGAAATGGGTGAGCGCGTCGCGGTGCTCTTTCAGGTAGCTGTTGGTCACGACCACGCCATCAAAGATCCACGGCGTGTTGGCGGCGGCGAGATCGAGCAGCAGCGTAAAACCCTTCTCCTTCGCTGCGGTGATGGTCGGCTCGAGCAGCGGCGCGGCGTCGATGCGGCCGGCAATCAGCGCGCCGAAACGCTGCGATGAGCCGCCGATCTGCGATACGGTGACGTCGTCGCGCTTCAGCCCGAGGCGCTGCAGCGCGATGCTCACCGCCACGTCGGTTTCCGAGCCGAACGTGCTGATGCCGATGGTCTTGCCCTTGAGGTCCGCCGCGGTCTTGATCGCCGGCGCGGCGAACAGCGTGATCGGGATGGTGTTCGCGGTCGAGGTGACGAGCCGCAGGTCGGCGCCCTGCTTGTTGGCCTGCACCACCGGCGCCAGCCCGACATGCATCCCTTGGATTTCGCCGGAGAGGAGCACCTGCACGCCGCGGCTGCCGCCTTCCATGCTGATGGATTCGACTTTCAGCCCTTCCTTGGCGTCGAGGCCGGCCGCTTGCGCCATCCACACCGGGAAGATGGTCACGACCGGGGCGGAGATGCCGATCTTGAACGGGGCGAGGTCGTCGGCATGCGCCATCGGCGCAATGAAGACAGTTGCCGCCAGGACCGACCAACGGCTCAAAACCTGCATGACGTTCTCCCTGACGAGTTGTTGGCGCAAGCTGAAGCGCAGGTTCGACACTCAGGTCAAGCCCGCGCAGGACGCACATCTTCGTCGATCAACCCCCAGATGCGATCTTCGAGCGCATGGAAGCGCGCCTGCCGCTTCACGCCGATCGGCCGCGGCCGCTCGATGTCGACCGCGATGCTGTCCTTGACCTTGCCGGGGCGCCCCGAGAACACCACCACGCGGTCGGCGAGATAGATCGCCTCGTCGATCTGGTGGGTGATGAACAGCACGGTCTTGCGCGCCTGTGCCCAGATGCGGGTGAGCTCTTCCTGCATCAGCTCGCGGGTCTGCGCATCCAGCGAAGCGAACGGCTCGTCCATCAGCAGGATTTTCGGATCGACCACGAGCGCGCGGGCGAGGTTCACGCGTTGCTGCATGCCGCCGGACAATTCGTGCGGATAGTGATGCTCGAAGCCGGAGAGCCCGACCAGTGCGATGAGTTTTTCCGCGCGCGCGTCCGCCTCGCGGGCGCCGACGCCAAGGCATTCGAGGCCGTAACGCACATTGCCGAGCACGGTGCGCCACGGCAGCAAGGACGCATCCTGGAACACGACGGCGCGATCTGAACCTGGCCGCGTTACCACCTCGCCGTCGACCAGGACGCGGCCGCCGGTCGCCGCTATCAGGCCATCGACCACGGACAGAAACGTCGTCTTGCCGCAACCCGACGGACCGACAATGGCGACGAACTCGCCGTCCATCACTTGCAGATTGACGCCGTCGAGTGCGACAAGCTGCGTGCCGGTGCGCGGCTGCAGATAGGCGAGCCGGATGTCCTGCGCTTCGAGTTTTGCGGTCATGCCGCAACCTGCGGACGCCAGACCTCGACGCGGCGCTCGATGTGGCGGATCAGCTCGACCAGCGCCACGCCCGCCGTCGCGATGGTCAGCACGCCGACGAACACCTTGTCGGTCTCGAAGCGCGAGCCGGCCTGGCTGATCATGGCGCCGATGCCGGCCGATGAGCCGTATATCTCGCCGACCACGATGCCGATCATGCCGCGGCCGATAGCGAGTCGCGCGCCGGCGAGCAGAAACGGCACCGCGCTGGGCAGGATGATGCTGCGGAACAACAGCGCATCGCCGGCGGAAAAGCTGCGCGCCACGCGGACGAGGCGCGCATCCACTGTGCGCACCGCGGCCAGCGCGCTGATGGCGATCGGCAGCACCGCGAGCAGCACGATGATCAGCACGCGCGAGGCAAGCCCGGTTCCCACCCAGAGGATCAGCAGCGGCAGGAATGCCACCTGCGGCGTCGCGTTCAGCGCGGCCAGGAACGGCTCAACCGCGTAGTTGAAGCGGCGATACCAGCCGGCGGCGAGCCCGAGCGGAATGCCGATCGCGAACGCCAGCGCGACGCCCAGCGCGAATTCGAGGCTGCTCCAGCCAATATCCTTCCAGATCGCGCCGGTGACAAAGAACATGTCGAACGCCGCACGCGCGATCCGGGTCGGCGATGAAATGAAAATCGGCTTGAGGTGGAACCGCATCGCTTGCGAACCGAGCAGCGGTTGCAACAGCGCCGCCCACCAGCCGCGCTCAACTCCTTCCCAAAGAACGAGGAAGAGAACGACGCCCGCGACACCGAGGATGGCGCGTTCATGCGCCGGATAAAAACGCCTCACGTCGCCGCTCCCACGCTCGGCCGCCAGCGCTCGAACCGCCGTTCCAGCCGGTCGAGCAGCGCGACGACCACGAGGCCGGTGGCCGTGAAGATCAGGACGCCGAAGAACAGCGTATCGGTCTGAAACATATTGCCGGCGTCGGCAATCATGTGGCCGAGGCCGGCGGTCGAGGCGTAGAGCTCGCCGACGACGACGCCGAGCAGCGCGCGCCCGGCGGCGTATTTCAGGCCGGTGAAGATATAGGGCACCGTCCCCGGCAGGATGATGCTGGCGAATATCTTGGTGCGCGATGCCGAAAAACTCCGCGCCATGGCGAGAAAACGCGCTTCGTTGGTCTTCACGCCGGACAGCGCGCTGATGACGATGGGAATGACCGCGCCGAGAAACACCACCGCGATCTTCGACCAGATGCCGATGCCGAACCAGATGATGAGCAGCGGCAGCAAGGTCACCCGCGGCACGGCATTGAGGGTATCGACAAAGGGCGCGACAATGTAGGACAGGCGCCGGGAGGTCCCCATCAGAAGGCCGAGCGGAACGCCGACAGCGATGGCGGCGATGTAACCGAAGATAAATTCGCTGGCGCTCACCTTGACGTCGTTCCAGAAATCCGGATCGGCCATCAGCGCCGCGCCGGCTTGCGCAATGCGGGACGGCGACGAGATGAATAGCGGATTGATTGCGCCAGTATCGGCGCACAATTCCCAGACGAGCAGGACCACCACGAGCGTGCCGCCGCCGATCAGCAACCGTTCGAAATTCATCCCTTTAAGATAAAGGCAAAAGCGATGGCCGTGAATGAGCGTTTCGATTTTTCCGGGCGTAGCGTCGTCATCACCGGCGGCGGCAAGGGCATCGGCAAGGTCTATGCCGAGGAATTCGCCAAGGTCGGCGCCCGCGTGGTCGCCGCCGATATCGATGCGGTTGCCGCCGAGAATGTCGCCGCCGCGCTGCGGCAGGCTGGCTTCGAAGCGCTCGGGCTCGGCGTCGATATCGCGAGCGAGGATTCGACCAAGGCCATGGTGCAGGCGACGCTCGACCGCTTCGGTTCCCTCGACGTCTTGATCAACAATGCCTCGCTGATGAGCGTGTTGCCGCGCCGGTCGTGGCTGGAAATCCCGGTCGAGGAATGGGACCGGGTCATGGCGGTCAATCTGCGCGGCATGTTTTTGTCCTGCCGCGCCGCGTTCCCGGCGATGAAGGCGCAACGGCACGGCAAGATCGTCAATATCTCGTCGTCGCGGGTGTGGGAAGGCGCGCCGAACCGGCTGCACTACACCACGTCGAAAGCTGGCGTCATCGGTTTCACCCGCGCGCTGGCGCGCGAAGTCGGCGAATTCGGCATCACCGTCAACGCGCTCACGCCGGGCATGACGCAAAGCGAGACCCAGGTCGCTTCATCGTCCGGCAATTATCTCGCCTCGCGCGTCGCCGGCCGTGCCATCGAGCGGGTGCAAGTGCCGGCCGACCTGGTCGGCGCGGTGATGTTTTTATCTTCGCCGGCGAGCGATTTCATGACCGGCCAGACCATCAACGTCGATGGCGGCAAGTCGATGCATTGATTCACTTCAGCCGCTTCGCCGCTTCCTCGATCAAGCTGAGATCGGAATGCGCTTTGACGTCGAAGCTCGCTTTGACGAAGCCAAAATCCTTCGTCATGTCGACGTTCTTCTGCAAGGCATCGAGATCGGGCCGCATGTCGGGGTTGCGGTAGTAGTCGGCCTTGGTGAACAGCCAGCCGAACCGCTCCGGCGGCTGCTTGGTGATCCGCGAGGCGATCTGCGCGACTTCGTCGTGGTTCTTCGGATCGAGGTACCAGCGCTCGATGCGCATGGTGTCTTCCATGAAATCGACGATTGCGGCGCGGTTCTTGTCGATGAACGGCTTGCGCATGGCCCACATGGCGAATTGCGACACGCCGATCGCGTCGGTGATGGAGAACAGCGGGTGCGCGATCTTCTTCAGTTCGGGATCGAGCGCGAACGGCAGCACGGTGGGAATGATGTCGACCTTCTTTTCCGCCAGCATCGCTCGCATGGCGGGGAACGGCGCCTCGACGATGGTGTAGTCGCGGTTCGCTTCCAGGCCGTGCTTGCGCAGCATGGCGCGCGAGGCGACGTCGACGCCGCTGCCGGCGGCGTTGGTGGCAACCACCTTGCCCTTGAGGTCCTCGACCTTCTGGATCGGACCGTCGGTGAGGACCTGGAAATCGTCGGCGCGATAGCCCGGGGCGCCGTCCTGGAACTCGTCGGCGACAACGCGCAGGTCATCCATGCCGGCGTTCTCGATCGCGATCGGCAAGGTCGAATAGGCAAGGTCGCCGATTTCCAGCTCGTTATTGGCCATCGCCGTGATCATCGGCGGCGTGCCGGCGTAGCGGCTGCTCTCGAACACGTAGGATTGGCCGAAGTGAACGGCGAGATCCTTTTTCTCCAGCCAGATCGAGGCCCAGTTGGCCACCGGCGCCACCCAGGAGCCGCGGATTTTGAGCGGCTCCGCTTGGGCTGCGGAGACGGCACCGAGTGCCAAGACGCAGAAGGCGGCGCAGCCAAGTTTCGTCGTTTGCATTATTTCCTCCAGAAGACGTGGATGGTCGGGTCAAGCCCGGCCATGACGCTGCGGTGAAACCGCGGCGTTATTTCAGGCGCTTGCCTGCCTCTTCGACCATGCTGAGATCGGTATAAGCTTTGACGTCGAAGCTCGCGTTGGCGTAGCCGAGCTCCTTGGTCATGTCGACGTTCTTCTGCAGCGCGCCGAGGTTCGGCAGCATTGCCGGATCGCGGTATTGATCGGTCTTGGTGAAGACCCAGCCGAAGCGTTCCGGCGGCGCTTTGACGAGGCGGGCCGCGATCTGCACGGCTTCGTCGTGGTTCTTCGGGTCGAGGTACCAGTGCAGGATGCGCTGGGTGTCTTCCAGCCAATCGACCAGCGCGGCGCGGTTTTTGTCGATGAACGGCTTGCGTGCCTGGAAGGTGACGAATTCCGACACGCCGATGGCGTCCTTGGCGGTGAACAGCGTGGTTCCGATCTTCGCCATTTCCGGATCGAGCGCGAACGGCAGGATGCCCGGAATGAGATCCACCTTATGCTCGGCGAGCATCGCCTTCATGGCCGGGAACGGCGCCTCGATCACGGTGTAGTCGCGTTTGTTCTCCAGACCGTGCTTGTGCAGCATCGCCTTCATGGCAATGTCGACGGCGCTGCCTTCAGCATTGGTGGCGAGCACCTTGCCCTTGAGGTCCTCGATCTTTTTGATCGGACCGTCGGTGAGCACGGTGTAACGGATCGTCCAGTGATCGTCGACGCCGTCCTGGAAGTCGTCGGCGATGATGCGGATGTCGTCCATGCCGGCGTTCTTGATGGCGATCGGCAGCGTCGAATAGGCGAGATCGCCGATCTCCACCTCGTTGTTGGCGATCGCCGTCACCATCGGCGGAGTGCCGGCGAAGTGAACCGGCTCGAAGACGTAGGACTGGCCGAAATGCTTGGCGAGGTCCTTCTTGTCGAGCCAGATCGAGATCCAATTCGCCACCGGCGCCACCCAGGCGACACGGATTTTCACCGGTTCGGCGTTGGCGCCAGCGGCGCCGAACACAAGCAGGGCCAGGCTCAATAGCCCGATTTTTGCACGCATGATCTCCTCCCAGAGTTGGCGCATAGTGGGCGCAAAGCCCGATCCGGCGCAAGGCTACGGCTTGCCGCACCGATCGAGGAAGGCGCAATGATCAGTTGTGCTCCGCGGTCTCCTGGTGCCACGCCAGCAGCCGGCGGCGGATCAGCGCCATGGCCTTGATCAGCACATAGCCGACGATGGCGATCTCGACGATGCCGGCGAACACGCCGCGGGAATCGGCAAAGCGCGAGGCGCTCATCATGGCGCCGCCGAGGCCGTAGCCGCCCATCGCCATCTCGGCGACGATGGCGACAATGAGCGAGATCGGCAGCGCCACCTGCAGGCCGGTGAGAATTTGCGGCAGCGCCGCCGGCAGCACGATCTGCCACATCAATTGGCGCTCGTTGGCGCCCATATTGCGCGCCGACCAGAGCAGCTCTTTCTCGACGCCGGCGATGCCGCCGAGCGTTGCCGTCACCACCGGAAAAATCGCGTCGAACACCACGATGGAGATTTTCGACACGTCATAAAGGCCGAGCCAGAGCATGATGACCGGCAGAAACGCGATCTTCGGCATCGGGAAGCCGACCGAGATGATCGGGTCGAAGAACCAATGCACCCACCTGATGCGCGACATGGCGGCGCCGAGCGCGATGCCGCCGACGGTGGCGATGCAAAAGCCGGTCATGGCGCGATAGAGCGTGAGCCCGAGATTGATCCACAGATCGCCGCCGACGGCGTCGGCATAGATGCGCGCGACCACGGCGGAAAACGGCGGCAGCATGAACGGTGTTACCTTGCCGCTGCGGGCGAACAGCTCCCAGGCGATCAGCAGCACCAGGATTGAAAACACGCCGGCGCCGAGCCGGAATACGGCATCGAGACCTTTGGCGCGCTCGTGCGCCAGGTCGCCCGGCTCGGCGGCCAGCGCCGCCTGGTCTTCTACTCGCGCCATCGCAGCAACCGTTGCATGAGGAGCTGATAGAGCCGGTCGGCGGCAAAGCCGAGAAATGCGACCGTGAGCACGACCGCGTACATGCCTTCGTAGGAGCCGGTCGAGCCGAGATAGCCGATCAGGTAGCCAAAGCCTTTCTGCGACACGATCAGCTCGGAGCTGACCAGGAGAATGAACGCCAAAGCCAGCGCGGTGCGGATGCCGTTGAGCATTTCCGGCAGCGCGCTCGGCATCACCACGTCCCACATCATGCGCAGCGGGCCAGCGCCCATGCTGCGCGCCGACCAGACCAGCGCGTGATCGCTGCCGCGCGCGCCGTTATAGGCGCCGATGGTGACCGGGATCATGCAGCCGAGAAAGATCAGCAGGATTTTTGAGCCGTCGCCGAAGCCGAGCCACAGCACGGTCACTGGAATCAGCGCCGATTTCGGCAGCGGATAGAACAATTCCACCAGCGGATTGACGAACACGTCGAGCAGGCGCACCCGCGCCATCGCCATGCCCAGGCCGCCGCCGACAATGACGGCGAGCAGCAGGCCCATGAAGGCGCGATAGAGCGAAGCGCCGCCGTTGTCGATCAATTCGCCGTCGCGGATCAGATCGACCCAGGCGGTCGCCACGCTGCTCAGCGGCGGCAAAGCGAGTGACGACACGATGTTGAGCCGCGCGGCCAATTCCCACGCGACCGCGAGCAAGAGCAGCGGCAGATATCGGGCGGCCGTTCGCATCATGCGTTCTGCTCCTGGGCCTTGATAGCCTCGTCGCGCACCAGATTCCAGATTTGGTCGGTTTTCTCGACGAACTCCTTGCTGCGCAAAATGCTCGGATCGCGCTTGCCGAATTTGGTGTCGACGATGGCCTTGATCTGGCCCGGCCGCGCCGACATCACCGCCACCCGCTCGGCGAGGTAGACCGCTTCCTGCACGTCATGGGTGACGAAGATCACGGTCTTGGGCGTGCGCTGCCAGATACTGAGCAACTCGGTCTGCATCAGCGAGCGGGTCTGCGCGTCGAGCGCGCCGAACGGCTCGTCCATCAACAGGATGCTCGGATCGAACGCCAGCGTGCGCGCGATCGCGGTGCGCTGCTTCATGCCGCCGGACAATTGCGACGGATAGCTGTCCTCAAAACCGCGCAAGCCGACCAGATTGATGAAGGCCTGCGCGCGCTTCTCGCGCTCGGCGCGCGGCAGGCCCTGCCGCTCCAACCCGTAGAGAATGTTGCCGCGCACGGTTTTCCAGGGAAACAGCGCGAAATGCTGGAACACGATGCCGCGGTCGGGGCCGGGCGCAGTGACCGGCTTGCCCTCGACCAGGATGCGGCCGGCGACAGTCGGCAAAAACCCGCCGACCAGATAGAGCAGGGTGGATTTGCCGCAGCCCGAGGGCCCAAGCAAAGCCAGGAATTCCCGCGGCCGGACTTCGAGCGACACGTCGGAAAGGGCGAGCACCGTGCGCCCGCGCGCCGGGCGATAGGTGTGGTTCACCCCCTCGATGACGATCTGGCCTTGGCCGTCCATGAAGTCCCCACGCCCCGGCCCGTCGTTACGGGCGTCCCGGAAGATTGCCCATATTAAACGATCCCGCGAAACCGGATATATCTTGACTTACAGGGACCTGTGCCGGAAGCAAAGCCGATGGAACGCTCGTTCAAAAAGGAAGTAGATGCGCTCCGCCTGGGCGACGGCGAGACGTTTCGCGGCGAAGGCATTCTCGCCGTCACCAAGGCGCTGCTGCAATCGGGCGTGAGCTATGTCGGCGGCTACCAAGGCGCGCCGGTGTCGCATCTGCTCGACGTCATGGTAGATGCCGAGGACCTGCTGGCCGATCTCGGCGTGCATGTCGAGACCTGCACCAACGAAGCCGCCGCGGCGGCCATGCTCGGCGCCTCGATCAATTATCCGCTGCGCGGCGCGGTGACCTGGAAATCCATCGTCGGCACCAATGTGGCGGCCGATGCGCTGTCGAACCTGGCGTCGCCCGGCGTGATCGGCGGCGCGCTGATCGTGCTCGGCGAGGATTTTGGCGAGGGCGCCAGCGTCATCCAGGAGCGCTCCTACGCCTACGCCATGAAATCCTCGATCTGGCTGCTCGATCCGCGGCCCGATCTGCCGACCATCGTCGACATGGTCGAAAAAGGCTTTGAGCTGTCCGAGGCGAGCCACGCGCCGGTGATGCTCGACCTGCGCGTTCGTGCCTGCCACGTCACCGGCGAGTTCACCGCCAAGAACAACAAGCGCGGCGCCTATAGCGGCCAGCACCGCCTCGCCGGTCCGCCGCGTTTCGAATATGGCCGCCTCGCCCACCCGCCGGTGATCTTCTCCCAGGAACGGCTCAAGGTCGAAGAGCGCCTGCCGGCGGCGCAAAAATTCATCCGCGAGCAAAAACTCAACGAAGTGATCCCGGGCGAAGTGAACGAGGTCGGCATCATCGTGCTCGGCGGCCTCACCAACAATTTGTTGCGGGCGCTGGCGCGGCTCGATCTGGCCGATCTCTACGGCGGCTGCCGCATTCCGATCTACGTACTCAATGTCGCCTACCCACTGGTACCCGAGGAAGTGAAGGACTTTTGCCTCGGCAAACGCGCCGTGCTGGTGGTCGAGGAAGGCTCGCCCGAATATGTCGAGCAGCAGATCAATATGATCCTGCGTGGCGTCGATATTCCGACGCGCGTACTCGGCAAAGGCTGTCTCGCGCGCAGCGGCGATTATAATTCCGAGGCGCTGCTGCGCGGCATCGCCGCGTTCCTCACCCAGACGCGTCCCGGCGGCATCGATGCCGATGCGGTTGCCAAGCGTGCGGAGGAATTTCTCGCGCACAAGCCCGTAGCCGTGGCCGATGCCGGCGACATCCCGGCGCGGCCGCCAAACTTTTGTACCGGCTGTCCGGAGCGGCCGGTGTTTGCCGCCATCAAGCTCGTCCAGCGCGAGATCGGTCCGACGCACATTTCGGCCGATATCGGTTGCCATTCGTTCGCGACCTTCGCGCCGTTCTCGCTCGGCAATTCGATCCTCGGCTACGGCATGTCGCTCGCCAGCGCCGCCGCGGTCGGCCCAAACATGGAGAGGCGCCCAATCGCGATCATGGGCGACGGTGGCTTTTGGCATAACGGCCTGATCACCGGCGTCGCCTCCAACATGTTCAACAAGGGCGACGGCGTGCTGATCGTGATGCAGAACGGCTACGCCTCGGCCACCGGCCAGCAATACCTGCCGTCGAGCGCCGCCAATCGCAGCGGCACGCCGACCGGCATCACCATTGAAAAGACTTTGCGCTCGCTCGGCGTGACTTGGCTGCGCACGGTGCGCACCTACAGCGTCGGCAAAATGGTGAAGACGCTGAAGGAAGCCATGCGCACGGCCGAGCAGGGGCTCAAGGTCATCATCGCCGACGGCGAATGCATGCTGGCGCGGCAGCGCCGCATCCGCGCCGAGGACGCCGAAAAGCTCAAGCGCGGCGAGCGCGTGGTGAAGACGCGGTTCGGCGTCGACGACGAAATCTGCACCGGCGACCATTCCTGCATCCGGCTGTCCGGCTGCCCGTCGCTCACCGTGAAGCCCAATCCCGATCCGCTGCGAACGGATCCGGTGGCGACCGTGATCGAAAGCTGCGTCGGCTGCGGGCTGTGCGGCGAAGTCGCCCACGCCGCGGTGCTCTGCCCGTCGTTCTACCGCGCCGACATCATCAGCAATCCGAATCGGTGGGATCGCACGCTGCACCAATTACGCAGCAGCGCTATCGGTTGGCTCAGCGGTCGCAGCGAAACTGCTCCCTCTCCCCAGACGGGAGAGGCACAGGCGGCCTCCGGCCGCCGTTCTTTAAGTGAAGAACGCCGATGCGAAGCATCGGCTATGGTGAGTAGGCTCGGGCCCATCGGCGACTCTCCCAAAGACTCCCGAACCGCCTCACCCCAACCCTCTCCCCTCTGGGGAGAGGGGGCGCGTCTTGCCCGGCCGCAAAGCAACGTACGTCCCCTCACGATTCTGATCGCAGCGCTTGGCGGCGAGGGTGGCGGCGTGCTCACCGATTGGATCGTGGCGGCGGCGGAGAGCCAGAATTTTCCGGTGCAATCGACGTCGATCCCGGGCGTGGCCCAGCGCACCGGCGCGACCACCTATCACATCGAGCTTGTCCCGACGCCGTCGAGCATGTCCGACAAGCGTCGTCCAATTCTCGCGCTGGCACCGGGCATCGGCGACGTCGATCTCGTCGTCGCCAGCGAATTGATGGAAGCCGGCCGCGCCATCGCCGGCGGCTTCGTCACGCCCGACCGCACCACGACCATCGCCTCGACCAGCCGCTCCTACCTGGTGGTGGAGAAGATGGCGATGGGCGACGGCCGCTATGACCAGCAGCGCCTTCTGCAATCGGTGGAGAAGAATTCGAGAATCACGCTGCTGCTCGATCTCGAAGCGATCGCGCGCGAATCGGGCGCCATGATCAA
>Ga0209517_10003957_pt1 | contig 19768 bp, 9 predicted proteins | sample PeaSoiMetSII2010_FD_187695 | JGI IMG/M metagenome (GOLD analysis project Ga0209517, IMG submission 187695) | Peat soil microbial communities from Weissenstadt, Germany - SII-2010 (SPAdes) (version 2) | ecosystem: Environmental > Terrestrial > Soil > Wetlands > Peat | place: Germany: Weissenstadt...
CACGCATGACTCGGGGTCGGTGTGGCTCGCTAGACCTTCACCGTACGGCTCTTGCATCCGCTCCTCCACGCCGGTTTATCCCGGCGCACTCATTCGTACCGCAACGCCACCATCGGATCGACGGCCGACGCCTTCCGCGCCGGAAGCCAGCAAGCGAGCAGGCCGGCCGTTGCGATCACGGCCGCGACGCCGGTTAGTGTTAGAGGATCGCGCGCCGACACGCCCCAAATCTGACTGGCAAGAAGCCTGGTCAATGCAAGGCTGGCAAGTTCGCCGAGCAGGATTCCCAGGCCAACCAACTTCAGTCCCCGGGAAAGCACCATGCGAAGCACCGTGCTGCGTTTGGCGCCCATCGCCATGCGAATGCCGATTTCGTGCGTTTGGAGCGATACCGAGTATGCCATTACACTGAAGACGCCGATAACCACCAGCAGCAGGCCGATGCCCGCGAATGCCCCAAGCACCAGAAGCCCAAACCTGGGCTGCGCATAGGCGTAGTCCCTCAGGAAGCCTTCGATCGACCCGCCCCCCGTCGGCGCGATATCAGGATCGACTGCCCAGACTGCGCGACTAACGCTCTTTGCCACCGCGAGTGGATCGCCATCAGTCCTCACCAGGAGGCCGCGGGCGCCAAAGCTGGCGATTGAGTAGGGCAGGAAGGCCTCCGGCGCTACGGAGCGCTGCAGGCCTTGGTTCTTGAAGTCCGCCACCACGCCAATAATCTCAAAATAAGCCTCGTGCGGCGCGTCGGGAGAATTGTCAAAGGCCAAGAATCGGATTCGCTTTCCGATGGGGTCATCGTTGCCAAAGAAACGGCGCGCCAGAGTCTGATTAATCACTACAACCTGCCGTGCCGAAGCGATATCGACATGCGAAAGCAGCCTGCCCTTGAGCAATGGGACGCCTACAGTCCGGAACCAGCCTTCGCTGCACGTCTCGACGATAGACTGCCAGCGCTCGGTATGCGTTCTTCCCGGCACCTCAACCTCGCTTTGAGGCCCGAAGAAGGGCGGCAAAGTTCCATTCTCCGCGACGGCCACCACGCCCGGCAGGGTTGCAATGCGCGGCAGAACTTGCTGGAAGAAGATCGTATTCTGCTGGGTGGTTCTGTAGTGGCCCTCGGGGAAAAACAGTTGCGTCGCGAAAATGCGCTGCGGAGCGAACCCCATGTTCACGTGCTCAATCGCAAAAAAGGTCCGCATCATCAGTCCGGCCCCCGCCAGCAGAACGATGGAAAGGGCCACTTCCGCCACCACCAGGCCCGCGCGCAAGCCGCCATGCCGGAAACTCGTGATCACGCCTCGACCTGTCTCCTGGAGGCGCGTGTGCAGTTCGCCCCGCACCGTATGCAGCGCGGGCGCAAGTCCGCAGAGCAGGGTGGTGGCCAGCGTTACGAATATAGTGAACAGCAGGACCGCCGAATTCAGAGTGATCTCTGATTCGCTGGGCAGAATCTGAGGAGGCATCGCCGCCAGTACCGCTTTCAATCCACTAAAGGCGAAGAGATACCCGACCAGGCCTCCCAGCGCCGCCAGCAGTAGGCTTTCCACCAGGAGTTGCCGGACGAGGCGCCGGCGGCTGGCGCCAATAGAGGCGCGAATGGCAATCTCTCTTTCGCGGGACGTGGCTCGCGACAGCAGCAGGTTGGCGACATTGCTGGAGGCGATGAGCAGCAGCATGCCGACGGCGGCGAGAAGAGTATAGAGCGTCGCCTTGAAGTCGCCCACCACGTCGCTCGCGAGACCCACCGTCTGCACGCTGAAATGCTTGGGATAATCTCTCGGGTACACCTTGGCAAGACCCTGGGCGATGACGTTCAGGTCAGCCGCGGCCGCTGCCAGGGTCACACCAGGCTTTCTCCGCTCCTCCGGAACCAGGTACAGTGGCCGCCCGGCGTGCACTTCGCCGCCCGTGGCGGTCGCCGCGTCGCGTCCGGCTCTCAAGGGCAGCCACACGTCCGCGCCGAAGAACTGGAAACGCGGAGGCATGATTCCCACCAGGACTCGCGAAACGCCGTTCAGGGTGAAAGTGGTTCCCACGATCTTCCGGTCGCCGTGGAAATGCTCCTGCCACATTCGGTAATTCATGAGGAACACGGGAGGCGCGCCAGGCTCACCGTCATCGGGTGTGATCCAACGCCCCAGAACCGGCTCGACGCCGAGGAAGCAAAAAGTGTTGGTGGTGACGTACACTCCGTTCAGCTCTTGTGAACCGCTCGTGGAACTGTAGAGCACCTCGGCGTGCGCGGTGCCGGCCATGTCCGAGAACACGTGGTTCTGTTCCCGGTAATCGAGGAACTCAGGAAGGGAGAGACCGAGGCGACCGTAATCTCCTGCCACGTCCATATCGTGGACGCGGAAAATGCTGATGCCGTCGGCGTCTTTGTAGGGGAAGGGGTGGAGCAGGGCGTTATCGAGCACACTGAAGATCGCGGTGTTCGCGCCAATGCCCAGCGCCAGCGTCAGCACCGCCACGACGGCAAAGCCGGGATTCTTCACCAGCATGCGCAGGCCGTATCGAACGTCCTGAAGAACCGTTCCCATGCTTCACCTCATGAGCAGTGAAAAGTGACGAGTGACAAGCACGTGACCGCATCTGTCGTCAATCGCTCTCCCATTTGACGTACGACGTCGTAGGACGGTTTGGCGGTGCGGCCTCGAAAGGCCCATATTGAATTCTGTGATAGGTCGTTCGCCCCGAGCCCATCAACGGAAAGCACGCACGAAAATCGCCAATTTATCCAAAATCCAGGCCGTTTGTTGTCAATAGGTTAGCAAAAGTGGCGGAAAAAGGCACGTTCTCCGTTGTCCGCTTTTGGGAAAAGGCGTCCCGAGTTCGGACACCCTTACCCCCAAACCGGCGGAGACGCCTGGAGTATAATGGGGGAAGCGGTTGGGTTGGGCTATTGCAAAAGAGTCAACTGTCTCGATAGGGGGGTGCCATGAAGCAGGGGGGAGGCTCGAGACTGACGGTGTGGATTGCGGCTGCTACCGTCACCCTGGTTCTAGGACAGAGTACGGTGCTGCGTTGCCCGGGCACGCCGGGTTTGGGGTTTGCGCAGCAACCGGCGGGCGCTAACGATGTAGCCTCTCCGTCAGCGGCGCACCCCGCCAATTCCGAACTGGCCGCAATCTTGGTTGATTACCCCGCCCAGGGATCGATCTTCCCTCCCGAGATCACGCCGCCCACCTTTCAGTGGCGCGACGCCTCGAACGCTGCCGTCTGGAGGCTCGACGTAACTTTCACGGACGGCTCGGCGCCGGTTCAGGCCAAGTCGGCGGGGGAACGGCTGCGCATCGGCGAAATCGATCCGCGCTGTATTTCCGAAAACAATCAGTTACCCAAGCTGACGCCGGCCGAAGCCGCGGCGCGAACCTGGATTCCGGATGCGCCCACTTGGAGTGCCATCAAGCAGCACTCGACCGAGCACGCCGCCACGATCACGATCACAGGCTTCGCGGACGGCCAGATGGAGCACGCCGTTTCCCGCGGCGAGGTAGTGATTGAAACTTCGAAGGATCCGGTGGGAGCGCCCATCTTCTACCGCGACGTGCCTTTGATGCCCGCGGAGCTGAAGAAGGGAGTCATCAATCCGCTGGCGCAAGGCGCGCTGCCGCTGCTTTCCTGGCGCATACGTAATATCGCCGAACCGAGCAGCCGCCTGGTGCTGACGGGGATGCACACCTGCGCCAATTGCCACTCGTTCTCGCGCGACGGGAAGACCATGGGTATGGACCTTGACGGCCCGGCGAACGACAAGGGGCTGTACTCGATCGCCAGCATTAAGCCCGTCACGACCATCAGCACCCAAAACGTGATCGCCTGGAGTTCCTTCCGCGACGAAACGGTGGCGACTTCGCGGGTCGGCTTCATGTCCCAAGTCTCGCCGGACGGGCGCTACGTGCTGACCATGCTGCGCGGCATGGATAAAGAACTGGCCCGCACCTATTACGTGGTGAATTTCAAGAATTACAATTTCCTCCAGGTGTTCTACCCCACGCGCGGCATCTTAGCATGGTACGACCGCACGACGGGCCAACGGCACGCCTTGCCCGGCGCGGACGATCCACGCTACGTGCAGACAGACGGGGTGTGGAGTCCGGACGGCAAATTCATCGTGTTCGCCAGGGCGGAAGCGAGAGAACCGTACGAGGCGGGCAAGAAGCTGCCCGAGCACGCGAACGACCCCGAAGAAACCCAAATCCAGTACGACCTGTACCGGATTCCTTTCAACGACGGCAAAGGCGGCCAGGCGGTGCCGATCGCGGGCGCTTCTCACAACGGGATGAGCAATAACTTCCCCAAGGTTTCTCCCGACGGCCGCTGGATCGTCTTTGTGAAATGCCGCAACGCGCAGTTGATGCGCCCCGACAGCCAGCTTTACATTGTGCCGGCGCAGGGCGGCGTGGCGCGGCGCATGCGCTGTAACACGCCGCTCATGAACTCCTGGCACAGCTTTTCGCCCAACGGCCGCTGGCTGGTCTTCTCCTCGAAGAGCCGTTCGCCGTACACGCAGATGTTCCTGACCCACCTGGACGAGGATGGCACTGACAGCCCGGCGATACTGGTCGACAACACCACGGCAGCCAACCGTGCCGTGAATCTTCCGGAATTCGTAAATATTCCGCCTGACGGCCTGATCAAGATCGACGTGCCCGCCGCCGAGTCGTACCGTCTGTTCGATATTGCCTCGGACCTGACGGCGAAGGGCCAACTCGAAGCGGGCATCGCAGAGTGGAAGAAAGTTCTCGAGCTGGATCCCGCGAGCGCCAAGGCCCACAACAACCTTGGGGGAGCGCTGGTGCTCGAGGGGAAGATCAACGAGGGCATGGCGGAGTTGCGAGCGGCGATCGAGATCGATCCTGACTACAGCGAACCGCAGAGCAACTACGCCATCGGCCTGATCCAGGAGAAAAGGCTCGACGAAGCAATGCCGTACCTCGAGCGATCGATCGAGCTCAATTCCTCCTACGCCAAGGTCTACGAGGCTATCATCTCCAATGTAGACTGGCCTCCGAGCCCTCCCCAGCCTAGCCTCAGGCTCGAGGATGTGGGCCCTCGGAGGGCAGAGGAGCAGAGCAGCCAGAACGCCAGCCGGCAGGAACGCGAAAGCCTGGATGCGGAGTACCGGCAAAGACTGCGGGCGGTGCTTGCGGCGATCATGGCGCCCGATGATTCCGCGCGCGGCGGGGCGAGTGAAGACGCCGGACCGCTCCAGCCGAGAAGTGCCTCGAGCCTGCTGCGGCCGCTCGCCTCTCCCGGTTTGACACCCGGCTCTAGCGCCCAACCGGACCTCACGAGTATGATCGCCCATTTGGAGATCCCGCGACTGCGCAAGCTCGCCGGGCAAGGTGATAAATCCTCGAATGAGAGCTTTGCTGCCCAGCGGCAGATTCTGCGCATCTTTCTTCATACTTACGAGGCCTCGCACGACTTGCTCGCCCAGAATCGAGTGGGCCCGGCCCTGAGCTGCCTCGAGATCGCGGCCCAAGCCGCGCCCACGAACCCGTACATCCTGTATGACCTGGCTAGAGCGCAAGCGCTCAACGGCCAGCAAAAGAAAGCGCTGAACACACTCGAAGCCGCGGTCGAGAACGGCTTCAAGAGTGGCGATCAGGCGGAAGGAGATCGCGCCTTCCAAGGATTGCGCGGGAAGGCGGATTTTGAGCGTGTGGTCGCTGTGATGAAGGCGGAAGGCAGTAGGCAGTAGGCAGTAGGCAGTGGGCAGTACGCAGAAGCCGATCCCAGTGTCATCCTGAGCGCAGCGAAGGATCTCTGCAGTTGCTTGATTTTGGCCACGACGACGAACTGCGGAGATCCTTCGCTGCGCTCAGGATGACAGCAACCTCCCTAATCCCTGGCCTGCCCCAAGATTCCGGCGTCTTCCTTGATGGTTAGGATCTGATTCACTTTAAGGTTGGTGAATTTCTCCACTTTTTGAGTGGTGGGCCATTTTACTTCGATCAAGTCTACGATCTTGCTCTCGCCCAAGCCGAAGTGCAGGCGAAGATCGTTCTGCGACATCACACTCGTGCCGCTGTGCACCTCGTCGATCTGCGAGTGCTTGCCGGTCTCGACGCGGACGCGAGCCCCGATGGCCGTGCGGTTGCACTTGGTGCCGATCAGCTTCACCTTGATCCAATTGTTCTTGTTCCCACCGTCATTGCGCAGGAGCGACGGCACATCGTTCATGTTCAAGACCAGCACGTCGATGTCTCCGTCATTGTCGTAGTCTCCAAACGCGCAGCCGCGGCTCGAGAAGCGCTCGGCAATTCCCTGCCCCAGCTTCGCGGATACATCCTCGAACCGCCCGTTGCCCAGATTGCGATAGACCACGCGGGGGGATTTGAATGCTTCCCCAATCTTCTCAATCTCGGGATAAACGTGCCCCGTCACATAGAGAATGTCCGGCCAGCCGTCGTTGTCGTAGTCCAGAAAGCCGATTCCCCAATTGACGGTCTTGGTGATCATTCCCACGCTGGCCGGGTTGCTCACCTCCGTGAAGGCGCCGTCGCCGTTATTGTGGTAGAGATCGATCGAATCGTTGACGAAGTTGGTTTTGGCAATATCCAGCCAGCCGTCGCAGTCGTAATCACCAACGCCTACGCCCATGCCGGACTGTTCGGCGCCGTCTTCGCTCAGGGCGCAGCCCGCCATAACCGCCCGCTCGGCGAAAGTTCCGTCGTGGTTATTCCGGAAGTAAAGACTGGGTTGCGTATCCACCGCTACGTATATATCCGGCCAGCCATCGTTATCAAAGTCATAAGAGACGGCGGTGATCGAATAGCGCGGTCCGGGCTTGAGAATGCCGGCCTTTTCGCTTACGTTGGTAAAGGTCCCATCGCCGTTATTGTGATAGAGAATGTTCGAGCCGCCGGGGAATCCTCGCGGACCACACAACACGGAAACGCCGTGCCAGTCGCAGGCGCCCCTCTGGCCGAGCATGCCCGGCAGGTGCTCGAGATCGAGGTCGATGTAGTTGGCCACGAACAGGTCGAGGCGCCCGTCGCGGTCATAGTCCAGCCACGTACAGCCCGTTCCCCATCGCACCCTGTCTTCGTAAAGGCCTGCTTTCTGGGTTACATCTGTAAACGTTCCATCGCCGTTATTATGAAAGAGAATGTTATGGCCCCAGAAACAGCAGAACAGGTCGTCCCAGCCGTCGTTGTCGTAATCGCCCACGCAAATCCCGGTCTGCCAGCCGGTTCGCGCCAGGCCTGAACGCTCCGTTACATCCGTGAACGTGCCGTCCCGATTGTTCTTGTAGAGGTGAGAAGTGGGCGCTTTGCCGGGCGCGTAGGTTTCGCCCAGCCGCATGCCGTTTGTAAGATAGATATCCAGCCAGCCATCGTGGTCGTAATCGAAGAAGGCAAGGCCGCTGCCTTTGGTTTCGATAATGTACTTCTTTTCCTTAACTCCTCCCCAAACATTTGGAATCGTGAGGCCTGCGCTCTGGGCGACATCGACAAAGGTCACGGGGATGCTCTCGATGGCAGCGCCCGCGCCAGCGGAGAGGGGGCGGGTGAGCAAGTCAAGGAGGTTCGCGCCCAAAGTGAGTGTAGATGCAGTTAAGAATCGGCGCCGTGGAAGTCTCATTTCGGAGCTATGATCCTTGTTACGCAGCTTTTCAGTGGTTTATTCGGCGGCCGAGGTTGTTAGACGAGCGGCTCTGCCGCCTGACTTGCGGAAAGGCTCTGCCTTTCCGACGACACTCCACACGAATTCTCTTCCAGGGAAGGCTGCGCCTTCCCGTATTCCGACAGTTATGCCGCCCCGCGCCATTTAATCTTCTTCAGGTCCATCAGCAGAGGTTCATCCTTTGCGGGTTGGTGCATCCACTGCCGTGCGCTCGACCAGCGGTAGTCTTGAGCAGACGTCACCAGCCCCGCCCTTACAGGATTGAAATGGATGTAGTTTACCTTCTGCATGAAGAAACCTTCGCTGAACACCGGCATACCGCTACTGTGGTGGTCAACCAATGAGTAGCTGTACCGGTGCTCTTTCAAAGGTCTACGCAACTTTTCTAGCGAGTTTGTGAAGCCACCTTGTTTCAAATACTCGATCACACGATGGCTAAGAATCCCGTTGATGTAACGCAAGGTCTCGGACGCCTTTAGTGTTCCGTCAGCAATGGCGTGAAGGTGGTCGGGCATTATCACGTAAGCAAAAAGGGCGAAGGCGCCGGAATGGCGCGCTTCATCCAGGGCCCGGCATGCAACCTCTTTCAAGGCATCCGTTCGAAAGACTGGCAGGCGGTCGCGAGCTACGGTGGTGACGAAAAGGCACGGGCTGTCTTTGCTGATTGTCGACATGACTGAGACCTGAGCCGAGGCATAGCCTCGGCTGAATATCAGTCTTACGATCCGCTCGGAAAGGCAGAGCCTTTCCGCAAGTCAAGCGGCAGAGCCGCAGGGAGATCGCACGATTACAGCCCTGCCGCGGCAGAGCCTCGCCTAGGTCCGGCTACTGTGCCGGCTGTAGCTTCTTGAACTTAGCCTCTTCTTCCTGGGCCTCGGCGGCGCGTCCCAGGTCGCGATAGATTTGCGCCAGCAGGAAGTGCACGCCGGGATCGTCGCTGGCGCGGGCGGGATCGAGAGCCTCGAGGGCCTCGCGCTTACGGTCGAGTTGGCGCAGGGCTTTGGCCAGGCCAAGTCGAACTGGGACCGCGCCGGGGTCGAGTTGCAAGGCGCGGCGAAACGCGGCGACTGCCGGCTCAAGCTGCGCGTGCTTTCGATAAATCTCGCCCATCTCGTATTCCGCCTGGGCGCTGGTCGGGTCGACTTTCAATTCTTCGTTCAATTCGGCCAGCGCCTGGCGCCAGGCGTCTGGCTCCTGCGAGTGGGTCAGCATCAGAACGGCGATTTGCAGGTGAGCCCCTTGCAAGGTGGGCTCGAGCTTGAGGGCGTGACGATAGGCGTCGACGGCGCCTTTCCAGTTCCCGTCGCTCGCCGCCACCGAAGCCATTACCTGGTAAGTTCGCGCGGAATTGGGCGCCACCTTCATAAGCTTTAGGTAAGTCTCCGAAGACAGGCGCCCGTAAAGCTGACCCGCGGCAAAGAGGACGTCAGGATCGTCGGGATAGGCGGCGAGCAGTTTCTGGGCCACCTGGTCCGCCTCCGCCTCCTTGCTGGCGGCGAGCGCACATCGCTCCAGGCTGAGGCCCAGGATGCGGCGCAGCTTTACGTCGGAGTTGGAAGTGAACTCCTGTTCGAGGCCCGGCACGGCCTGCTCGCAGTCGCCCACGGCTGCCAGGCTGAGGGGAAGAAACGATTTCGCCGTCTGCGCGTTGGCGTCCCGGCGGAGAGCTTCCTGGAATTCGCTGATCGCCTGCTGGTATTTGTGCTCGGCGTAGTACGCGAGGCCAAGGTTGGCGCGCGCTTCCGCCAAGGTTGGATCGATCTTCAGGGCCGCGGAGAGGTGCTGCTCAGCGGCGGTGAAATTGCCGCGCCTTAGCGCTTCCATCCCCTGTTCGACTTCGCCCTGGACTTCCGGTTTCTGAGGGAATGCGAGAGATGGCAACAAGAATAAGAAGAGCAAACACCCTGCAACGCGAGCGATCATGGTAAAGAATTGTATCGGAGTGCGCGCCGGAAGATCAACAGCGAGTAACGAACCCTGATCGGTCGAGAACCGGGTATAGGCGAACGGAAAGCTGTCCCCCGGAGCTTCTAAAACTCAGAACTCAGATTGCCTCGCGTCCGCTGATTGGCGGCTCTGCCGCCCTCGCCGAAGAGCCTAGAGTGGAGCGACGGAGACCCGGAAAGGCAGAGCCTTTCCGCAAGACAGGGCGGCAGAGCCGCACTTGCTAACCAAACAGAGTGCAGAAACTCAACGGAAACGGCAAGCGGTCCGCCTACAACCCAGTGGCAGCAAGCCGCCGCCAAGCCTCGCCCGCGCGCCGCAAAAAAGAGCACGCACCCCGCAATGCGGAGTGCGTGCTCTGGAATCAAACAGCAATCATGCCCTGTGGAGCGTCAGAAGATCAGCTTGATCGCGATCTGAACGTTCCGCGGGGTAACGGCGCCGGTTACTCTGCCAAAGGTGCTGTCGGTCACCCCGGTATCGATGGCGTTGAACGAGGGGTGGTTGAGAATGTTGAAGAACTCGCCGCGGATCTGGTATCGGATCTTCTCTTTCCAGACTGGGCCATTCTTGATCAGGGCCAGATCGAGGTTGTCGAGTCCAGGTCCTTCGATCGCGTTGGGCGCAACCGTACCGTACAGAGTCGAGTAGGTGGGCGCGTTAGGACCTGGTTGGTAGAAGCACCCCGTATTGAAGAATTGAGTAATCGACCGGTTGCCGCGGTAGTGGCAGTTGGGGAGGACGCCCGCGTACTCGGTCCCGCCGATTTGCGTCACACCGTCACCCAATACATCGGTCCCCGAGGTGGTGATGCTATTCGGGAATCCACTGAAGAAAGCCACATCGCCGGAGAGTTCCCAACCGCCCACGACCTTGCCCAGCACGGAAGTGTCGTGCCGGAGGATCGGGAGAGTGTAAACCCAGGTGGCGATGAAGGCGTGCGTCTGGTCAAATCCCGCAAGCTGCCAGTTGTACTTCGGGTTGTAAGTGTCGGAAACAACCGAGTAGATGTTGTCAGCCATGTCGAAGGCTTTCGAGTAGGTGTAGGCGATGTTGAATTGCAAGTCGTGTGTTAACCGCCTCTGTACGCTCACCTGCAACGCGTCGTATTTCGAGTTGCCTTCCTGCAAGGTGGTCATGGCCCCGCCGATGCCGGGATAGGGCCGCAACGCATCCTGGTTAATCCCTGCATTGGCGGGGTTGGTGAAGGTGCCAATCGCAGGTTCGTTCAAGTCGGCATTGATGGGCATGTGACGGGCGCGGTTGCCAACGTAGCCGACGTCAATTAGCGTGTTGTTGAAGAACATGTGCTCAAGAGTGAAATTCCAGGAATAGACCACGGGCACGTCGTTCTTCAGGTCGTTGCCGGTCATGGGGATAGGCAATTGGGGAGCGGCCGCGCCGGCAGTAACACAGGTCCTGGAGGCGCTTATTGCTGATCCCGGGCAATCGGCCAAGCCATTGAACACTTCTTCAGCCAACTGGTAGGGCGTCACGCCACCCTCGAGCGTCACGTCGCTGAGGGTGTTGTGGTTGTAGAAGATGCCGGCGCCGCCACGGACCGAACTCTTGCCGTCGCCTTTCGGATCCCAGGCGAAGCCCACACGCGGCTGGAAGTTGCGATAGTGGCTTCCGATGATATTCAGGGGAAGCCCGCGCGCCATGCCGTCTTGCTGCAATTCCTTGTTGATGGTCGGAATGTTTTCGGTCGTCAAATGTTCGCCGAAGACCGCGAAGTGACCCGCTGCGTCGTTGGGAACCCCATTGCCAGGAACGGCAATACCGTTGTAGGGGTTCCCTCCCGTGATGAACCCGGTCGAGGGATCGACCACCTGCGCCACCCCGGGCGCATAAGAGTAGAACAACGGGTCAAACATGGCGAAGTTGTTCCACTTGCTCAGGTAGGGTTGGAAGTAATCCCACCGCAGACCGCCGTTAATCGTCAAGCGCCGTGTCACCTTCCAACTGTCCTGCCCGAAGAACCCGATCTGGTCGGCCTTCCAGGGGGTTTGATTGCGCCAGCCCAGTTCGGAGTAATTGTCGAAGTTGCCGAGCAGAGCGTCCGCCAAGGAAGATCCTGTGGTGTAGGGATTGGAAGCGTTGAACTCAAATTGCCCATTCAGGTTATTTCCCACACCCCCGCCGGGCGAGACGCGCACCTGGTCGTGGTCATTCTCACCGTCGTGTTCCCACCAGATGCCCGCTTTGATTGTGTGGGCGCCCTGAATCTTAGTGATCACGTCCTGAACAGTATAGACGTGGCCGATGCTACCCGACGGGTACGCCAGTCCGCTGACCTGGTCGAAACCACTCATGATGAGCGTCGGAATCTTGCCGGCAATGTCCTTGCTCGCGTCGCCCCCTGGGATGATATACGGGTACGTGATGCCGAGGGAGGTGCGGTCGATGCCATTTCCGCCGGGACCGCCGCTGGGCACCGCAATGTGGTTAATGTCCTCATTGGCGCCGAGCGTGAAGTCGTTCAGCAAGGTTGGGCTGAAGGTTGTAGTGTAGTTCAGCGAGGCACCCCGGCTAGGCCATAGGTAGCCCTGATCGAGCAACGCGGAAGAGGCGCCGCTGCCCGCGCCGCTGGTGCCGACAGTGGTAGTCGAGAGGTAATGCCGGACGCTGACCGCAAGGTGGCTCTTCGAGTTGGGGATAAAATCCACCTTCACGTCCGTCATGTGGGCGTCGTTCGGGCCGTTCCAATCGTAAGTGAAGTTGGAGCCGCCTTCGTAGGCATAGGCCGCGTTCGACTGAGTGACGGTATTCGGCTGAAGGTAAAAGTGCTGGACCATCGCCGAGCCGTTGGGGCTAAACAGACCAGCGGGGATCTGATCATTCGGAAATGGCTGCCCCGCCACCAATCCATCCACTCCATTCAAATAAGCCGGAACCTTTGGGCAACTGCTGGTGAACACCGCGCAATAGTTGGACAGATCTCCTGTCCGGTCGGCTGGCGTTGGCACGGTTCCTACACCCGGGTTTCCGCTGACTTCGCGGTTCCATTCCTCCGACAAATAGAAGTAGAGGTTGTGCTTTTTCGGGATGACCGGCCCGCCGATCGAAAAACCGAAATCGTTATAGTCTAGCGTGGGGACGGTGGGCGTGAAGAAGGACCGGGAATCCATCGAGCTGTTGCGGACAAACTCGAAAACGCTGCCGTGGTACTGGTCCGTACCGGATTTCAGGCTGACGGCGAACTGGCCGCCCGCGGCGCGGGAGAATTCCGGCATGTAGCCGGTGGTCACGATGTTGACTTCGGAGATCGAATCCATGCTGGGCATGGCGACGGTAGCGCCGTTGGCGCGAGTGCGCGTCGAGGGGATGCCGTCGATCAGCAGGTTATTGGATTCGCCCGTCAGGCCGTTGACCTGTGTGCATTGCGAGGCAAAAAGGCTCATGGCCTGGAAGCTATTGAAGGAGAAGCTCTGAACCACGCCCGGTTGGAGACCAAAAAGACTGACGAAGTTCCTCCCGTTTACCGGGAGTTCAGTCATCTGCGTTTGGTCAACCGTGCGTGCTACTTGCGAGTCAGAGGTTTGAACCTGTACGGTTGAGGCTTGAACCTCCACTGTTTGCGTGACTTGCCCGACCTGCATTGTGCAGCTTACTTGTACATTGGCCGCCGGGTCCAGGTGGACACCCAAAGTCGAGCACGCCTGGAAGCCCTCCTTCTCCGCCCGCACATCATAGTTGCCGGACTGAAGGTCAGGCACCACGTAATAGCCGGCAGAGTTTGTGGAGGTCTTCGAGGTTTGCTGATTGGCTGTGTTGATGACCGTGACGGCGGCGCCGGGGATCACCGCTCCGGTTGAGTCTGAGATGGTGCCTCCGATGGTGGCCAAGACAGCGGTCTGCGCTAAAACAGGTACCGGCAGCAGTAGGACTGCGGCCGAAATAGCAAACAAGTAAATCCGAAACCGCACATTCGGCTTGATCATGCTATCCTCCTTAGGATTAGAGACCGGTTGTTAATTGTTGCGTGAAATTAAGGAGCTTAAACGACACGTACCCTGAACTAGCGTATCAGATAGTGCAAATCAACTACCAAAACCAAATTAACGCTGTATAGCTATAACTTATTGTTTTTAAAGGGATAGAATTGTCTAATGTTTCCTTTACGGACAGTGATTACAGAATACCATATATGGATTTCGGGAGTTATACGGATTTATGTAAGGCAGCCTTAGCGCTGACCTTTAGGTCAGCACTTACCGACCTGAAACGTGGATGGTCGACTACGCGCGGAAGCCGTGCTCCCCGGAGGGGAGCACATAGAGTAGCCGGGGGTGAAACCCCATATGCGCTAAGGTAAGAGCCACCTTCAGTCAATTCGGCGCTTTGGGTTGCGTCCCGCGAAGCGGGACACCGTGAGTAGCCGTAGGTGAAACCTACGGAAAATGAAGCGTCCATCAACATTCCGGCCCTGGAGGGGCCGAACTGTCCGAGGTCAACCCCGTTGGGGTTGGCCTGATTTGTGAACGCTCCTGTCATCCGCAGGTTAAAACCTGCGGCTACTTACGGTTGGCCCCATTCGGGGCCGCACGGTCAAGCCGTATCTTATCGCTTATGGGGCGTTCCCCCCGGCAACTCATGTCCAACCCCTGCGCGGTTGAGGGCTCGCGCGGTGCTCGAGGATCCTGGGCGGCATTCAGTAGTCCCTCTGCTGCTGGGCGGTTTTGTAACAGCTTCTAGTGCTTTGCAGACAAAGCGGTTGCTATGGCAGGCGGTAAGGCGGTTTTCAGTTTCGGATCGAGCCGGATCCCTTCCTCGATCTCGGAGCGCGCAAGGGCCGGGAGAGTCGATGTGCCGGAAGCCAGCAAGAGGCCCAACTCGAAATGGGCGACGGCGAAGTTGGGCGCGAGAACGAGCGCCTGGCGCAATTCAGCCTCCGCCCGGTCTTTTTGTCCTGCTTGGGCAAGGGCCAAGCCCAGGCTGAAATGGGCGTTGGCGAACCCAGGCTCGAGATCCACAGCTTTCTGGAATTGCTCGGTAGCGCCCTGGAGGTTGCCGGCAACCATGAGCGCGTTACCCAGGTTGTTGCGCGCTTTGGCGAATTTCGGATCGGCTCGGACGGCCAAGGCGAACTCTTCTGTAGCCTCCTTCTGTTTGTTCTGTTGCCAGAGCACGCCGCCCAGGTTGTTGTGCGCCTCGGCGTAAGCGGGGTGGGCAGCGATGGAAGCCCGGAAGGCGGCGGCGGCGCCCTCTAATTCGCCCGAATTCCACATTCGAACTCCATTGTTATCAGCGCCTTGTGCCTGTGCGAGCGCCTGCACCATTTGCAGCATGTCTTTGGCTTTCGCAAACTGCTTGGCAGCCTCAGCGGGCTGGCCCAAATGGCGGAGCACGGTGCCCATCCCGTAGACAGCCGGAATGGCGTCCGGTTCGTCCTTGATCGCATCTTCGAAGGCCTGACGCGCTCCTTGCCAGTCGCCTAGCCTCATGAGAGCGTTTCCCAAGTTCTGCTTGGCCTCAGGGAACCGAGGTTGTGCCGCAATAGCCTTGCGAAGGTTCTCGACCGCAGCCTGAAGTTGACCCTCCTGCAACTGAAGGTAGCCTAATCCCCCAAGGGCATTAGCATTTTGGGGGTTAAAGCGCAACACGGCTTCGGTTTGATCTTGTGCGCCCTTAAAGTCGCCGCTCCTGAAGAGCATAGCCGACAGTTCGAGCCGCGCGCCGACGCTTTTTGGATCGGACTCGACCGCCTTCTGAAAATAGCCGATGGCGTCCTTCAAAGTGCCGCCATTGATTGAAATCAGGCCCTTTTGCAACCACGCCCCTGGGAGCCGCGGATTGAGCGCCAAGGCTCGGTCTATAGCTTCCCTAGCCCCTTGTTGGTCATCGCCGGAGCGAAGCGCGATGGCGAGATGAAGGTAACCTTCCGCCGAATCCCCCTGTTCCCGGATTTCTTTCCGCGCTGCGGCCACCGCGCTTACGATTTGATCGGGCGTAACCGTGCCCAAGTCAAAGTCAATTTCACCCGTGGGACTCACATCCTCCGAGGCCATTCCTCCTTGTCCTAAAACAGGGGCTATGGAAAAAATGAAGGCCGCGAGGGCTGCGATGGCAACCACCAGACTGCGCCTAAGCCTTTTCATTTTTGTCCTCTTGCCGGAACTCATACTCGCGGTTCACGGCCAGCCGTTCGTACTTCTCTACCTGACGGTCGGGCCAGCGGATTTCAAGCTGATCAATGGACTTTGCCTGACCCAAGCCGAAGTGAAGCCGAATGTCGCTGCTACAAAGGTAGCTGTCTCCGCTTCGAACCTCATTGGTCTGCGTGAGGTTGCCCGTCGTTACCCGTACCCGAGCCCCGATGGCGCTGCGGTTCGAGCGCGTGCCAGTGAGCCGGATCCGAACCCAGTTGCCAGCCGTTCCGGAAGGCTCATAAAGAAAGGGTACCTGGTCGATGTTATTCACTACCACCCAAACACGTCCGCTATTCGCCAGGTCGCCAAAGGCGGCGCCGCGGCTGGACCATGCCTGTCGAAACCCGCTCTGGCTTTCGGGAAGGAGCTCAAACCGGCCGTTGCCAAGATTGTGCCACAAGTGGTTGTGCTGAAAATAGGAATTTCCGGCCTTGTCCGCCTGGGGATAGAGGTGCCCATTGGCCAGGAAGATATCGAGCCAGCCGTCGTTGTCAAAGTCCAGGAAGCCAGTGCCCAAAGTGAGTTTCGAAAAGTCCGTCCCAAGGCCGGCTTCAAAGGTGACGTCGTCAAACTGTCCCTTCGAGTTGCGGTAGAGCGTATTGTAGTCCTCGGAAAAGGAAGTGGTATAAATGTCCATCCAGCCGTCGTTGTTATAATCACCCACGGCGATGCCCATGGACGATTGCGGCCGCCCGTCCGCAGTCACGGCGCATCCCGCTTCCATGGCCACATCCTCAAAGGTCCCGTTGCCCTTGTTGCGCCACAGGAAATTTCGCTCCGAGTCGTTGGCAACATAGATGTCAAGAAATCCGTCGTTGTCGAAATCGAGCGTGGCCACCCCGAGGCCGAAGGAGCGGGAACTGTCGTCAATCCCTGCATCTTTAGAGACCTCGCGAAACTTGCCGCCGCCTTCGTTGTGGTAATAGAGATCGGCGAGGCCGGTCAAACCCAGGGGGCCGCACGCACACGGGACACCTCGATAAAGGCAATATTTCGCTTCCCCTGGGGGGGGGATTATGGCGCGGTCGAAATCAACATAGCGCGCGACGTAGAGGTCCAATCTGCCATCGCCATCAAAATCGCCCCAGGCGCAGCCGGAGGACCAGTTTCCGCCTTCGACCCCGGCTTCGTGTGTGACATTGGTAAACGTCCCGTCGCCGCTGTTATGAAACAGGGCGTTTGTACCGAAATTTGTGATAAACACGTCGACATAGCCGTCGTTGTCGTAGTCGGCTGCCGCAACGCCTTGGCCCCACCCAGAATTAATCAAGCCGCTCTGCTGTGTGACGTCCGTAAAGGTGCCGTCGCCGTTATTGCGGAACAATCGGCTGATCGTTCGGGGAAGCTTGGGATCATCGAGTAACTCGAAGGTCGATCCGTTGACCAACAGGATGTCCATAAGGCCATCGTTGTTGTAGTCGAAGATAGCGACGCCCCCGTTCATGGTTTCGACCAGGTAGTTCTTCCCGAGCGAACCACAGGTGTCGTGGAACGTTGTGAGGCCCGCTTTATTCGCCACATCGACGAACCATGGCCCCGGAGCCAGCACCGGCTGCCCCGGTTTGCCGCCGCTGAAGATGGGGACGACGAAGCACAATCCCGACAAGCTTTGGCGCATCCAAGTGCGCCGCGAAAGGATTCGCGATTTACTTTTGTCCATGCCAGTCCTCATCAGGGGTCGGAGTGTCTCGGTTTGATACTTCAGTGGTGAGTTTATCCCTCAACTCACGGATCAACGAGCGGCGTAAAACCGCCTCTACATCGAACTGAGATACCACCTCAGTGGTCGAGTCGTTCCAGAGCCTGCCGCTCCTTTTCCATAGTTTGCAGAACCTCCTGGCCAAACTGCGTTGAGGCCTGACGAAGTTGGTTGGATGCCGCGAGCGCGGCCTCGGCCTTGGCGGAATCGCCGATTTTCCGATACAGTAAGGCGAGGCGATAGTGCAATTCGCCATCCTGATCCTGTTTGGCCACTCGCACGAGATAATCGACGGCCTCCTGATTGTGCCCGAGGGCTGCCTCCGCCTTGGCGAGATCCAGGCAAGCCTGATAATTGAGCGTCGGGTCCCGGAGCGCGGGCTGAAGATTCCGGACCGCCGCCTCCCATTGCCTCTTTTGAACGTAGACATCGCCGAGTTCGTAGCTCGCGGCAACGAGACTCGGCGCCAACTCGAGCGCCTTCCGAAGCGGCGGCTCGGCCCGATCCCAGTCTCCGGCTATCCAGTACACCGTGCCCAGGCCGAGGTAAAGGTCCGGCAAGTCCGGCGACAATTTCAGAGCCGCCTCGTATTCGGCCACCGCGTGGGCGGTTTCGTGCTGGTCACTATAGTACTTGGCCATCATCTGGTGAGTGCGCGCCGAATTGGGACTCAACATCGATACCTTCCGGAAGGCCTCGTATCCAAGCGCATCATAGGAGCGCACCAGCCAATTCATCGCCCAGCCGTCAGAGGCCTGCGACTTGAGGGTGTGCGCCGCTACCGCTTGCGCGTTTTGGGCATCGCCTGCGCGGAGTTGCGCCTCCGCGAGTTTGTCGCGTTCGGCGCGGGAAGCCCCTGGCGCTTTGCCCAGCTTGTCCGCCAGTTGCCGGTAACATGCTTCGGAAAGCCAGACGCCGGGCCGGGACTCGGCCGCCGTGGGCGCGGCAGAACACCCCTTGCTACCGCTTTCCTGTGCGAAGGTCAAGTCAAGATCGGCGTTTTCAAGCCAGCTCTTCCAAGCCGCTCCGAGGCGTGTACGAGCCAACTCCGCAGGCATTTCATTCAGCTTCTGTTGGAGAGGCTCTCGGAGAGCCGAGGGAGGCGGGGACTCAAAAAATCGAGTCAACTCCCGCGGATTCGATCCCGCCAGAGTCCGAAGCTGCTCGAGAACATTCGTCCAGTCGCCGCGCAGGGAAAGAACGACCAGCAGCCCAAAACGCGCGTCGGGAGCCAGCGGATCGAGCGCGAGTTCTTTGCGAAACTGCGCCTCCGCGGTCTCGGGGAATCCCAATCCCAGCAGCGCCATTCCCAGGTCGGCGTAAAGGCTGGCCTGCGAGGGGCTCTTTTGCAATAGGGGAAAGAGAATGCGCAAGGCTTCGGGGTAACTGCCGTGAGCAATCAGCCTCTCAGCTTCGAGTTGAAGCCCGACGGAATCCTGCGGATGTAGCCTCACAAATTCGCCGGCGACTTCTTTGGATAGAACTCCGTAAGCCAAGCCGAGTTTATACCAAGCCTCGGCTTCGTTGGGAGTTCGCCGCAACTGTTCCTTGTATTCTGCTGCCGCCTCGTCGAGATTCCCGCTGCGGGCGAATGCATCTCCAAGCGCCAGCCGGGCCGTGCCGCTCGCAGGGTTCAGCTTGAGGGCCTGACGGAGGGCCTGGATCGCTTCGGGTAGCTTACTGAGTTCGAGTTCGTCCAATCCCTCGACGACCCAAGCCTGCGCTGGAGCGGCCGGCGCCGCAGTCGCCTGCATCGTTATGGGCGCAACGGTGCGAAGCGACTCAGGGTACCGGTGCAGCAGAAAATACAGCGTCGCGAGTCGCGTGCGAATCTCTGCCAGAGCTTGCGGGTTCATATTGGCCGCGTCAACCCTGTCCAGGAAGCCCTGGAATCGCCTTGCCGCGGTCTCGTAGTCCCCGGCTTTGTCGGCCGCCGCGGCGGCTACGAGCTCATTCTGAAGGCCAGCAGCTTGGCTCTGAGGCTGGCTGGAGGCAGGTGCGATGGCTCGACCGAGCGCCAGCATGGCCAGGCCAATCCACGCAGCAAGTTTCAGCCTGTTGAGGATTCGGAGTCTAACGGCGACGATGGTCAACCTTGCCCACTCCCAATGCCTTGGAACTCCACCTTATTGATAGCAGACACCTCGCGCGAATGGCAAGGTGTTCACCCCAATCCGCCGGTAACCGTGGGAGTGATGTGCGGTCCGTTGCCTTGCGCCTCTACGACCCACCCGGTGGGGCTCGCGAGGTGTAGGGGTAGGGCTTGCCCTACCCTCGTCCGGGCCAGCAGAAATGCGGGGACGGCAAGCCGTCCCCCTACAGCGGGGCGGGTATC
>Ga0209517_10003958_pt1 | contig 19764 bp, 18 predicted proteins | sample PeaSoiMetSII2010_FD_187695 | JGI IMG/M metagenome (GOLD analysis project Ga0209517, IMG submission 187695) | Peat soil microbial communities from Weissenstadt, Germany - SII-2010 (SPAdes) (version 2) | ecosystem: Environmental > Terrestrial > Soil > Wetlands > Peat | place: Germany...
ATGCGGCTCAATCCGTGCCCATTGCTCGTCACTTAACCAGAACAGATGCCTGCTCATCAATTTCTTCCCCAATACGAATCAATATCGTATTGTTCAAACGGAAAGATTAATGAGTTTTGACCCTAGTTACTGGAAAAAACGTGCCAGCCATAAACATCGCGGGTGTCGTTATGAACGGGCAGAATGCAAAGCTTGTTATTGTTGTCGTCTTCTTACTTCCGTTCATTGCTAGCGGGTTGAGAGCGGCCTGGCTCTGGCGCAAATCGACAATGGTAGCGCTAGATCCGCAAGGATTTGAACCAGTGGACCCCGATATGCGACGAATCTACTGGGAAATCGCAAGGCGGGAAGCGTCTGACAGGTCGGCTGGGTTCAACCGGCGCGCGGCATGGTGGACCACGATCTCCGCGATATTCGGGTGTGCGGCTGGGATTGCGGGCGCGTGGCCAACGTCCGATTAATATTTTGATGGGGCAAACTTGGAAGCCGCTCGTCAATGCGACTGGAAGCGCTTCACTTACCTCGGCGCATCCGCCGACGGATTGAATAATTTCTCCCCGTTCACCTGATACGCGCCGATCGCTTGTTGTCCTTCCGGCGACACCAGCCAATTCGCAAAAACCTTCGCTAACGCCAGTTTTGCGCCGGCGTGTTTTTGCGGATTGAGTTCGATCACGTCGTAGCGGTTGATCAGGCGCACGTCGCCTTCGATGGCGATGACCAGCGACCCCTTGTTGTCAAAGCTCAGCCAGGTGCCGCGGTCGGTCAGCGTGTAGGCGTCCATCGCGCTCGCGGCATTGAGCGCCTGGCCCATGCCGCCGCCGATATCGCGGTACCATTTTTCCTTCGTCATATCCGGGGTAAGGCCGGCGATTTTCCAGAGCCGCAGCTCGGCGGCATTGGTGCCGCTGTTGTCGCCGCGCGACACGAACGTCGCGCGCGCGGCGGCGATCGCCTTCAGCGCAGCGACGCTGTCGTGACCGCCGCGCACATGCGCGGGGTCGGCTGCGGGGCCGACGATGACGAAATCGTTCCAGGCGATCTGCCGCCGCGCGATGCCATGGCCTTCGCCCATGAATTGCGCTTCGGCCTCAGGGTCGTGCACCAGCAACAGATCGGCATCGCCGCGCCGGGCGGTATCGAGCGCCTTGCCGGTGCCCTGCGCGACGACGTTGACCGTAATCCCGGTCTTCGCCGTGAACTGCGGCAGGATTCTTGCCAACAGGCCCGAGCCTTCGACCGAAGTGGTGGAGGCGAGAACGATCGATTCGGCCGCGGCCGGAGCCGAATGAATGGCGATAACGGTGGCGGTGAGCGCCAGTAGCAAGCGGAGTTTGATCATGCTTCGTCGCTTCCCGCCGTTCTCGCGCTTCCGGCCAGTGCAAACACGGTGGCGCTGATCGAAATGCTGATCCCGATCAGCACCGCGCCTAGCGCCAGCGCCAATGACAGTTCGCCCTGGCTGGTCTGGAGCGCAATGGCCGTCGTCATGGTTCGCGTCAAGCCCCGGATATTGCCGCCGACCAGGATCACCGCGCCGACTTCCGATATGGTCCTGCCGAAGCCAGCCAGCGTGGCGGTCAAGAGGTCGGCGCGGATGATGCGCAGGATTTGCGGAACGGCCTGCAGGCGCGAGGCGCCGTCGCAGATCAGCTCGTCGCCATAGCGCGCCCAGGCCCGTTCGCTGGCGCGATGGATCAATGCGGTCATGATGGGCGCGGCAAGGATCGCCTGCGCGATCACCATGGCTTGTGGCGTATACAGCAGTTGAAGGAAGCCGAGCGGGCCGGAACGCGACAGCGCAAGGTACAGGACCAGCCCAACCACGACGGGCGGCAGGCCGAAAAACGCATTCGTCAAAACAACCAGCAATCGCCGGCCCCGAAAGGGAAAGATCGCAAGCGCAGCCCCCATCGGAAGACTGACGGCCGCCGCAATCGCCGTCGCCGCAAGGCTGACACCGATCGAAATTTCGACAATTCGGAGAAACTCGCCCAATTCCCCCACCACCCGAATGCACGACGCTGTTGCTGCACGTGGATGACCGCCGCGTCAATCGCGGCCGGCATGGCCGGGTTTCGGGGCAGGCGCGAGAGGGTACGAAAGCTCTCTGAAATCAAACGGATACCAAAAAAAGCAGGGCGCGACTGGCATCACCACAGTTGCGGTGCAATTTCGCGGGTGTTCGCTCTAGTTCGTGGATGAGCTTCTAAGTGTTTGTTGATTCGGCTATAATCTCTCCATCGAAGGTCTGCCAACGTTCACGGAAGTCCGCCGGAATTCACCGCGATCCGTGTTCAATGGTGGGGCGGATGGTGGGGCGGAGATGGCCAAAAGACAGTTGCACAAGCTTTCCGCGCGCGAGGCGGAAACCATTGCGGAGCCCGGGCGCCATGGTGATGGTGGAGGGCTTTACCTCGTGATCGAGGCCGGTGTGCATGGCCGACGCCAATGGATCTTCCTGTACCGTGTGCGTGGCACCAGCAAGCGGAGAGAGCTTGGCCTTGGACCGGCAAAGGGAAAAGGCAAGGACGGTCTGTCGCTCGCCGATGCCCGGCTCAAGGCCGCTGATGCTCGCAAGAAACTCGCTGAAGGCAAAGACCCCGCGGCGGAGCGAAGGGCAGAAAAGGTGGCGGCCATCACCTTCGGAGAATTTGCCGATGCGTTGCTGCAATCGATCAAGTCTGGCTTCAAAGGCGGGAGGACCTACGCAGATTGGAAACGCGATCTCAAAGTACGGTGCCAGCCCATCCGCTCGAAGAACCTTCAGGAAATCAACACGACGGACATACTGGCGATCTTGTCGCCGATGTGGCTGACGATTAATCGCACGGCACGCGAGACGCGAAGCCGCATCGAGCGCGTATTTATGGCGGCGCGGGCCAAAGGGCTGCGTTCCGGTGAAAATCCCGCGTTATGGCGTGGCAATTTGAAGGAGCTCCTTCCGAAGGCCAAGCGCTCAAAGCGTCACCACCAAGCCGCACCATATGAGGACGTGCCAGGGATTGTGCGTGCTCTTCAGGAAAAGCATAAGAGCGCTGACAGTAGCGTGAACCTTGCCGCCGAATTCATCATTCTTACGGCGGTGCGTACCGGGGAAGCCCGGTTCATGCGTGTGCGCGAGGTTGACCTTGGGGAGAGGCTCTGGATCGTTCCGGCAGAGCGCATGAAGACGGAAGACAGTCCGGAAGGCCTATGTTTCGAAGTGCCGCTCTCCGACCGCGCTGTTTCGATTCTGAAGGCCGTGATCCCAAAGGACGCTTCTCCCGATGCATATGTTTTCGCTGGCCAGTGGTCGAGAAATCGGGAGAAGCCGCTAGGCATGAATGCCGTGCTCCACGCGCTTAAGGCAGTTTACCCAGCGATGACGACGCATGGGTGCCGCTCCAGTTTCCGTGACTGGGCAGGCGACGAAACGACATACGAGCGCGACATCGCGGAAATGGCACTAGCTCACAAGGTGGGCGACGAAGTTGAGCAAGCCTATAGGCGCGGCAGCGCTCTCAAAAAGAGGCGTCAGCTTATGGAGGCATGGGCTCGCTATGTCGGAGGAGTCTCCAACGTTGTTACTTTCGCTTCGCGAGAGCCACAGTCGGAAGATCGGGAGCCCCCTCCAAGACAAACCGCGGAGTCGCGCTAGGCGCCGCATTTGGACGATTGACAAATCCATCGCAGGTCTTAGAAGCCGCGGCGCATTGCTAAACCAGATTTGTTCGAACGCTCCAGCGGCATAGATCGTCGTCCCGACGAGTTCACACATCGGTATAGTGCCGCTTTTCCTCCTTTTTCGATAATTCCTATTCTGCGACTCCTCGCAAAAAATTCATCTGCCGTCGCTGACATCCGGATATGCTCGAATGGGCGTTGCCGTACGCTGTAGTACGCGGGAGGCCTCAGATATACGCATTGACCTCGCTCGTCGCACGATCAACTTTTGCACTCTCGAGTTTTTGTGTGGAGGAAGGTTTGTGAGGTACAATCAACGCAAGAAAAGCGGACGAGACGAGCCGCCATCATCTTCTCCGAAGCCCGAAGAGCCAACTATTCCCTTTTCCCAGCGGCTCAGTTGTACGATCGATGAGGCATGCAAGGCGACGAGCTTGGGGCGCACGAAGGTTTACGAGTTGATTGGGGATGGGCGACTCGCCACGACGACCATCGGACGTCGGCGCCTAGTGATCGTGCGCGGACTTCTATCGCTCCTCGAGGCTAACAAATCGACGTGACAGGAGCCGAAGCCATACATCTGAATACATCGACGTGTCTCGCAGTCGTCGCGGCGCTTGTCGTTTTACACGGGTGGTGCGATTCCAACGAGTGCTGTTGTATCGGAAATTCAGCAGCTTTTTAGCCGGGAGGTGGCAACAAATCTGTCGAGATCGCCACAATGCAAGCTAATCAGACTCATATCCTGAAGGTCATAGGTTCAAATCCTATCCCCGCAACCACTTTCGTTATAACTCACTCACCGTCCCGGTTTAACCGCCGGGACGGATTTTACTTTTGTTGGGGGACGTGGGCACAGCCCGCGGACGGTGTCAGCCAAGTATTTGATGTCGTTGTGCCGGTTTGAGAGGATCGAACTCTCGACCTTCGACATGAACTCGGAAATGATTCGAATTATCAGGCTGCATAAGCGGTGGGCCGACGGGTACACGCTGCTTTGGCAGGGTTTCGTTGTTCTGCTTTTCGGCGGCATCTATTTCGCTTTGGAGCAATTCGGGGCTGGCGCTGCAGAACGAACCGCTGCTCTTGTTCTCTTGGCGGCCATGGTGTTGGTCGCAGCCATCTGGCAGTCGACTGGCCTTGGCATTGCACGCCTTCGCATGTTGATCCGCGGATCGATCTGGAGCGGTCATCCCAGGAAGGCAATTCCGCAAAAGGCTGATGTGCCGAAAGCGGTGAGGTTCGGGGCGACGTGCGCTTTGACCCGCCGTTACCAAGTAACGCAGGCTGTTGTGCTCCGAAATCAACAAAAACCCCGCCAGAGATCTAACAGGGTCAAGTCATTTGTCTAGGATTGCAGAATAAGAACGTTCTGCAATCACATGGTACCACCGAATTGGTTGGTCGGAAACGGGGCTCGGCCCGGGATGCTCAATCTAAAGCATCGCCATGCTCCTGATGACTCCCCTTAGGCCCCTCAAAGATCAGAAGGTGTCGTAGGATTCTGATGGAAGCGTTCTCGATTCCTGCATCATCGCCATCGGCGACAACGTCTCCACAGCGGCGTGACGAGGTACATCAGCCGACGGACGGCCTGCGAAAGCGCCCAATGCGCATATTAGAGCAGCAAACACGATGATTTTTTTCATCTTAATTCCCCCTGTTTCTAATGCCCCACCTTAAGCAAGGTCGCTTAACGAGCGGTTCAGGCGTCCCCATCGGTCTTATCGATCTGGTGGTGGAGTGAATGGGGGGTGAATCAGAGAGACGAAAGTTTGAATGGGGACGTCGTTTGGTATTTGGAAACGATCCAATGCTGCGTCACGCAGGTGGGAATAGCCCTTGCGGGACAAGGATCGTGGCGGGATCGGATTGGCGCTGAGGTTGTCGAATTCGGCTCTTAGTTAATTGTTTGTGAAGGTTCTAGGAGCAAACTTTCAAATAATCGTCATTAAGCTGTTCTAGGGTAGGAAGCCGCGCTCTCATCAACCTTTGATCGGCATCCTGCGGAAATCGCCACTTCTTAGCAAGAAAAATCCCCCGTACGCTGAAAGCGGGGGTTCTGCAAGGTTCTTGTAGCGCAGGGTAATTACGGCGCTACAGGGTAATCGTATTCCCAGTTCGATCAGAGAGCAATTGCCGCCTTCGCGAAGCGAGAGGACTTGAAAAAAGATCTATGGGCTCAAAAGGCTCAAAAAAATAGGATCGACCTGATCCGTTTCGCTCATAAGTCCTGTCAAATGCAGGTCAGCTCGGTAAAGGTCCATTTCTAATATCGCCAAAAGCAATGCCAGCACGGCCCCAGCATAAGCGAGTGAGGGGGAAGTCGGCGTTGGGACATTTTGATCGTGCGGCGACACCAGATCGTGCAGCGATCGGCAAATTGAAATGAAGTGCCTGTACGCCTTGGATCGTATTTGCATTTCGCGATCCTTCCGACGAAGGAAGTCCACGATAGGCGCGGCGCGGCCAGAGTTCAACATGATAAGGGCGCGCAACCGGCAGCGAAAAAGAAACCTGCGCTCTAGTCGCAGTGCAACATGGAACCTAATACACTTCGCTTCGTTCGAAGCTCAACATTTTGGAACAAGGCGGAGAACGCCGCTGCGGTTAGTCGCGGCGGCGCACTCGCAGAGAGTCCACAAGGAAAAAGCTCCGCCCGGGATCATGGCGTCTCCCGAGGGATCATCCAGGACCATGGTGAAGCCTGACGAATGGCTGTGCACGCCCTAGTTTGACCTTACGTCAGGACGCACTCTAACTCAGAGAAAGTTTGAAGCACAACCGCGAGTAGCGAAACGATCGGCTCGACGGCGATGGACAAGCAATGAATTGGCGACTGTACCTCAGTGCAATCGCGGCGGCGCTATCGTTGGGAGTCCAAGCTGCCTTGGCTCAGCTCTCCGGCCATGGTGGGCCGGTTCGAGCGTTGGCGATTTCGGCAGACGGAAAGAGCGTCCTGTCCGGCAGCTTCGACACCTCCGCGATCCGATGGTCGCTTGCCACCGAATCCGCCGAACAGGTTATTCGTTTTCACTCCGGTGCAGTGAATGCGGTAACCTTTCTACCAGACGGTCGCATGGCCACCGCGGGGGCGGACGCGCGAATAGCGATCTGGACGACGGGACGCCAGCAGCCGGATGAGATTTTCGACGCCCATCGCGCACCAATTGCGGGACTTGCTGTGTCTCCCGACGGTTCGACGCTCGCATCGGCATCCTGGGATTCGAGCGTACGGCTTTGGCCGCTCCTTTCCGGCGCAAAGCGCGTGCTGGAAGGTCATTCGCAGAACGTCAACGGCGTTGCATTCGCACCCGACGGAAAATCGCTAGTCAGCGTCGGTTATGACCTTACGCTCAGGATCTGGCCGCTGCCGGTCGGCCCCCCGGAGGTCGTTACGCTTCCATCACCGCTGAATGCGGTGGCCGTCGCCGCCGACGGCGAGATCGCAACGGCTGGTGCCGACGGGTGGGTGCGCCTTCTGACAGCCGGAGCCAAACCGGCCGGCGAAGTCCAGGCCGGTCCTGCCCCAATCGTTGCGCTCGCCATGTCTCCAAACGGGGCGCTGATCGCGGCTGCCGGAATCGGGGGTGCAGTAACAATTATCGATCGCAAGGCGCGAAGTGTGTTGCGAAATCTGGCCGGCCGCGCGCCGGTTTGGTCCGTGGTGTTCCTGCCGGATAACACGACATTGCTGACGGGTGGCGCCGACGGTAAGATCCGGCGTTGGAATACGCTGACGGGTGATCAGATCGGTTCATCCCTGACTGGTACGCCGGTCGATCCGCTGGCAGCCTATGCTGGAGATCATGGCGCCGAGGTATTCAGGGCCTGCGTCGCCTGCCATACCCTCTCCGAGAAGGATATGCCACGCGCCGGCCCGACTCTCGCCGGATTGTACGGCCGCAGGATCGCCTCGCTGCCCGACTACCGTTTCTCCGACGCGCTGAAGAAGATGGACATCGTCTGGACACCCGACACGGTCGCAAGACTGTTCGAAGTCGGCCCGAATGCCTATACGCCAGGCACCAAAATGCCGGAGCAGCGCATCGGCTCGCCGGAAGACCGCAAGGCGCTTACGGACTTTCTGGCCCGGGCTACCGCCAGATAATCATCCCTTGGTGTCTCGCTCGCGTTCGCGCAGATAGTCATCGGTCGTACGCGGCGCCGCGCGCTCGGGAACGCCGGCGAACGGGTCGAATTGCTGCTCGCTCATCGTGATGACGCGGCAATCGGCACACATTCTGATCGCATCAGTCCGTTTGTCGCCCTCCGGAAACATCCAGTGCCGACCCTCGAGCTTTGCGGCGATCTTGCCGATGGTGCTCTTGACGCCAAACGGCTTGCCGCAGCGGATGCAGAGTGCAGGCTCTTCCTCCTTGATGATCCGCGTGCGCGCCGTAGCAGCCGTGAAATCGATCTGTGGCGTCAGCGTGATCACTTTCTCCGGACACGTGCTCTTGCATAGCCCGCACTGCACGCAGGCATCTTCGACAAACTTGAGCGCGGGACGATCGGGGTCGTCGCGAAGCGCGCCGGTAGGACAGACCGAGACACAGGACAGGCACAGCGTGCAACCGTCTACGTTGACATTGATCGCGCCTATTGGCGCGCCCTCGGGCAGGGCGATGATGTCGGTCGGCGTTGGTGCGGCGCGGTGCAGCTCGGTCAGGGCGAAACGAAGCAGATCGCGCCGCTTGCCGACCGTCTTGAAGGTCGCGGGGTGCTCAACGGTGATGCCGGGTTCGATACTTCGCAGCGTCTCGCCGAGCGTATCCGGATCGTCAGTTTCGATCGTGGCAACACAACGTCCCGCAAATCCCAAGCCGGAGAGAATGGCATCAGCTGTCGCGATGGTCTGTGAAAGTCCGGACATGTCGTGCAGCGGCTTCGCTCGCAACAGGAACCGCACGTTTGCGGCGCCATAGGCGAAGGCTGCCACGATCGCTTCCAGACCGATCTGCGTCACCTCATTGACGGCAAGCGGAAGCGCGTTGGCCGGCAGGCCGTCACCGTGACGGGCAAGCGCATCGATCAGAGGTGTGCCACGTTCGCCGTCGTGGAACAGCACGATTGGCTTGGCGCCGCCAGCCTGGTGATAGGCCAGCAGCATGGCGCGAAGCTTGTGCAGCAGGGTATCGGCAGGCGGCAGCGCGTAGGAGGCGGCATCGGTCGGGCAGGCCGCGGCGCACTGGCCGCATCCGGCGCAGATTTCAGCAGCCACCCTGACATGATCGCCATCCGGCGTAATTGCGCCGGTCGGGCAAAGGTCGAGGCAGCGGTGGCATCCGGTCAGTTTTGACCGCGAATGCGCGCAGAGATTCGCGGTGAAATTGATATATTTCGGCTTGTCGAAGTTTCCGATGAGGTCGCGTGCCTTCAATACTGCCCGCAGCATCGCGGCGGGATCCCGCGGATCGGCGCGCAGATAGCCGTCGCGCAAATCATACGCGGGAAAGAGGGGAGGCCCACCTGAAAGATCAAGCACGAGATCGCATCGCGAGGTCGCGCCGTTGCGGGGGGCTTCGAAGATGAAGGCGTCTCGTGAGGAGGGGCGCGGGGCTGCGTAGTCGTCGATCGTAAGCTCGAAGGCTCCGAGATAGCCCTTGGCGCTGCGGATCGTTCCCTTGACGATCGGGAAGGATGTGATGGAAGGCGGCGCAATCTGCGCCGGCCTCGTGATCATGACGCTGACATCGAGATGATCGGCGAGCAGTCGGCCGGTTTCGATCGCAGCCTCGTCCCGGCCATAGATCAGAATTACGCCCTCGCTCGACATATTGACGAGCGGAAAGTCAGGCGAGGGCTCGGCCGCGGCGGCGAGCAGGGCCGCCATTTTCGGTCCCGCCCGGGTTCCTTCCTTGGACCAGCCGGCCGTCTCGCGCAGGTTCACGAAATCGATCGGCTGCGAACGCTCGCCTGCCTCATCCGAGAACAGCGGAACTTCCTGCGTGCAGCCGACCGTAAGCGATCCCTCCGCCTTCGCGGCATTGCGAAACTGGTCGAGCTCGGCCCGACACAACTGATGGAACGTGGCGATCTCGCTGTTGCGGCATCCATGCCGAACGGCTGATGTATCGAGGTGCATGGTGTCTTCGCACGTGCACAGCAAGACCGTCTTGGGGGGGTGGGCCATGCTTTGCCTAACACTCCGACTAAAGAGGCGCGGAATAGCGGCGAGCGGACTCGCGCCGACGGTCCAGCTCGTATAGTTATTCCCAACAGCGGAGAAAAGGAAGCTGGAGCGTCATCTCTTGCCGAGCCCAAGCGCGGACGCGTTCGTATCGGAACCCATCGATCTGCCACCGCCGTTCAGCTTGGTGAGGCTGCGCGAAAGCGGCGATGCCTTCAGCCATGCGATTGAGATCGCCGCGGCGAGCGGCGCCGGTACGCTAGTCTATGTCGGGCGGTTTGATCTCGCGGAGTTTGCGGTAGTGCTCGAACCGAACGAACCATTGCGGACAGCGCGCCGCGCCTTTCATGCCGGAATGGTGGCCCTAACCGACGCCTTGCGCACCTATGCGCCGCCGAACAAGGAGGTGGCGATCGACTGGCCGGACGCAGTCCGCGTCGACGGCGGTCTGGTCGGCGGGGGCAGACTTGGCTGGCCGGCTTTCGCGAAGGAGGACGAGCCGCCACCATGGCTGGTGTTTGGGGCCATGATCCGGACCGTCGCGATGACCGACGAGGAACCCGGCGTTCACCCGCTCGGCTCCGCGCTGGAGCAGGAGGGATTTGGCGAGGCGGGCGCGGTCCAGGTGACGGAAAGCTTTGCGCGACATCTGATGCTGGCCATCGACGCGTGGCAGGTTGACGGATTTGGCGGTGTGGCGCACGAATACATAAGCCGGCTTTCGCGTGAACGGCAGGTCAGCCGCCGCATCGACGACAACGGCGATCTCGTCATCCACAGGATTGGCGCCGACAAGACCGAGCGGCACGATCTGCTCAAGGCCTTGGCCGTGCCGTCGTGGCTCGATCCGAGGCTAGAAGGACCGCGCCTGTGAAGCTCCTGCGCACCATAGCGCTCGATCCATCCGACACCTTCGTCTTCGACGTGGCGGCGGAACCTGGCGACTGGGCCGTGTCGGGCGCGTTTCGGTTCTACGACCGCGATCCGGCTGGGCTGACCGGCCAGGATCGGTCGGCCTTCCGCAGTGGGTTTCTTGGGGTGCAGTCGTGGGGCTGGTCGACACTGGTACAGATAGTCTTTGCGACCGAGGACGACCGCCGGAGGTTGGTGGAACTCCTTGCCGCCCAGCTTGTCGATCGTTTCGGCGCGCCGGATCTTGCAACCGCATGCATTGCGGCCGAAGAGGAAGTCGCATTTGTGGAGTCGCTCTGCACGCACCCCGTCAGTACTCTTGTTGCCGTCCACCGTTCGGCGGCCGATGGCGAGGTCCGGGAGTCATTCCGTAGATTGCAACTGCGGGAGCGGAGCGGCCACAGCAGGGCGTTCTCGTTCATGGAGGTCGAGGATGATCCGGAGCCGGAGAACGATCTCAATCTTGCCGATATGGATTTGGAGCCGCGCCGCAGATGAAGGATTTCTGGATTTCGTGCGGCCACCATCTGCTTGATCGCAATGCGAACGGCGGACTTCTGGTTACGGATGAATTTCTCAAGGCCTATCTCGCGCGCCCCGAACTGATGCCGCCTGAAGATGCCTGTGCGGTCGAACGCAGATTACATCGCGAATTGCTCGCCGACCCGCGCCGGCCGGTCGGCACCGACGAACTTACCGCTATCGCCGATGCCGATGCGCGGGAGAACTGGCAATTCATTCTCGCCTTCCGCGATCTCATGTTGCGGCATCCGACACTGGAAGCCGCCTATCTCGCGCTGGTCCGTTCGGGATCGATTACTTTGCCGCCGCTGTTTGTCAACCAGCTCGTTCATGTGATCCTGCGAAACGCGCTGGACGGCTGCGATGATCCCTTCGTAGTGCGCGCGGCTGAACTGTTTTTCCGGCCGCAGCGGATCATGCTGCACGAGCAGTCGCTGCTACTTGGCGACGAGGAGATCATTGGCGGGCTCAAGATGACGCCGGTGTTGTCGCTGATGTCGATGCTGGGCGCGCCCATTGAGACGCAAATCGATGTTCTCGACGCCGACAACGCCGAGCACTATTGGCACCGCTGCGATCAATTCGACATGGGTCTCGATCTCACTGCCGGAAGACGGGGACCGGCTGCGCTTGCAGAGGCCATGACGCGCTGGATCTCTCACCTGCTCGGTATCGACGTCAAAGTCGAGCCGCTCAGCCAACTGCGCGATGCAAAACTCACCTGGTATGTCGGGCTGGATTCCGAGGCCACCAGGATCGGCGACCGGCTCTGGCATGGTGAAGCCCTGGACGAGGAGACCGCAGGCCGCCTGTTGGCGCTGTTCCGCCTCAGTTTTAGCGATGCTGCGGTGGTGGCGGACGTCATCCAGCAAGAGCCGGTGTATCTGGTGATGGCCATGACGTCGGGCCTGACCCTCCGGATGAAACCGCAGAATCTTTTGACGGGATTACCGATCAAGCACCTGGAGGCTGCAAGTTGAGCCCTGCCGCCGTACCCTTGCTGCGTATTCCAGTCGGTGTCGTGGTCGAGCGCCGCAAAGCGGACTCGCCGTGGACCGATTTCGTTTGGCGCGGCGTCGGTGTCCTGCCCGACGAGCCGGAGATGACACCGTGGACGGTTCTGCGTGAGGAGGACAACGCAACCCTTTACTACGCGGGCAGCGCCGCGATCGATCTCTACCGCTCCGAAACCGCGCGCTATCGCGAGAACTTCGCGAGCGGCTCGCCGAGCGTCTGGGTCGTGCTGAACCCTTCGGAGGGCGTCTGGCCTTACGCAGTGGCGGCCGTTACCGTCGATCCCGCGGAGGGAGAAGCTTTCACGGAAGCCGGCGCCAATCTCGTCGAAGCGGTGCCGATGCCTGAAGTACTTCGTGACGCGATTGAAAAATTCACTGCCGAGCACCACGTCGAGAGGGAGTTCTTCAAGCGCAAGCGACGCCGCGCCGATCCCGAGGCGCTCGCGCGGCGTCATCACGATGAAGGTGGGTACGAATGAGCGACGAGGAATTTCTTGCTCGTTGGTCTCGCCGCAAGCGCGAGGCCGAGGCGGCTGTTGGCGCTCCACCGCCGACGGAGCCGAGCGAGGCGCCGACTCCGGCGCCACCAGGCACCGCCGAAACTCTGGCGGATGCCGAGGTGGATCTCTCGAGTTTGCCGCCGATCGAATCAATCACGGGAGGGACTGACATCACGGCGTTCCTTCGCAAGGGCATCCCGCCGGAATTGAGCCGTGCGGCGCTTCGTCGCGCCTGGGCTGCCGATCCCGCCATCCGAGACTTCGTCGGTCTCGCGGAGAACGCATGGGACTTCAACGACCCCAACGCAATGCCCGGCTTCGGGCCGCTCGACTGTTCAGAGGAACAGCTTGCCGCGCTCGTTGACCGGGTCGTCGGGGGCGTCCGCAGCGCTGCTGACCACCTTGCGACTGCAATTCCCGAGCAAACGGACGACTGCCAGTCGGCAGATTATCGACCGTTATCGGAATCCCGCGCCCCGGAAACGGTGGCCGACCTTACTCCGCCTAGCCAAAAGACTTCGACCGACCAAGTGCCCTCAACTTCTGCTGCAGTGCAACAGGAGGCTCCTCAGATTGAGAGCGATGAAACTTCAGCTCGGCGTCGCACACACGGAAGCGCCTTGCCCCGCTAGGCTTGCGACCAAAGGCTATAGCCTCAGGCTATGCCGAATCAATTGACCGGTCCCCGACCGAAGTCTACGCTTTGCTAAACAATAATAATCAAGCGCTTAGGCACTTTTGGGGGGAAGGGAGGTCCATGTGCGCGATGCGGGCCTTTGTCATGCGATCAACGCAGTAGGCGGCGTAGCACAGCTTGCCCGCAAAATCGGTGTTGCCCAGCCTTCCGTTTCGAACTGGAACAGGGTGCCCGCCCAGCGGGTGATCGCCGTCGAAGCAGCGACCGGCGTGTCGCGCAAGCAACTGCGCCCCGATCTCTATCACGAGCCTGCCGTGGAAGACGATCCCATCGATCCCGTCGATGTTGCCCGCGCCCGGGAATATGCGCTACTTGCCGCATTGCTTTCATGTCCGCCCTCTAACGCATTGCTTCGCGAGATCGCAGAATTACGCGGCGATGCGATGCCGCTCGGGCGCGCCCATGCCGCGATGGCTGAGGCCGCGTCGGAGGCGATGACCACGGGCGTCGAGCGGGAATATTTCGATCTGTTCGTCGGTCTCGGGCGAGGCGAGTTGCTGCCCTATGCGTCGTATTATCTGACCGGCTTTCTGAATGAGCGGCCGCTGTCACGCCTGCGCGAGTCTCTCGCTTCGCTTGGCATCGAGCGAGCGGAGAACAATTTCGAGCCGGAGGATCATGCGGGTACGCTGTGCGAGATAATGTCGGGCCTTGCTGCCGGCCGCTTCCCGGCCTCGCCGGAAGCACAGCGCGCCTTTTTTGAAAAGCATGTAGCGCCCTGGATGGGCCGCTTGTTCGCTGACATGGAGAGCACGACGAGCGCCAAGTTCTACCGAACGGTGGGTTCGCTTGGCCACCTGTTTCTGGAAATTGAAGCTGAAGCATTTACGTTCGCGAACTGACCAAGACGATTGGTCTGGGAGAGAAACGATGAAGAACGAAAAGAAAGCAAGCGTCGGTCGCCGTGATTTCCTTCGCAAGGTCGGGGTCGGGGCGGTTGGCGCCAGCGCGACACTGGCGACACCGCTGATTGCACCTGCGCAGGCCGATACTGAGAACGACGATGAGAAACGCAAGGCGCGCTACAAGGAAACCGATCACGTCAAAACGTACTACCGCGTCAATCGTTATCCTACTTGAGGGAGGCGGCTGTGCTGATCAAGAGAACACAAGGCCAGCGTTCAGAGGTTACATCCCGCGGATCAATCGCGGAGGGCCTGTCGGGGCAAGCCGGTGGTCTGGATCGTCGCACATTCCTGCGCCGGTCTGGCCTTGCCGGCGGCGGTTTGGCCGCGCTGAGCGCGCTGCCGGTCGGCGGCATTCGCAAGGCGGATGCCGCGGCCGCGGGTCCGCTCACCTCGGGCGCCACCATCCGCAAGAACGTCTGCACGCATTGCGCCGTCGGCTGCACGGTGACCGCGGAAGTACTCAACGGAGTCTGGATCGGGCAGGAGCCGAGCTGGGATTCGCCGATTAATCGCGGCTCGCATTGTGCCAAGGGCGCTTCGGTGCGCGAATTGGTCCATAGCGATCGCCGGCTTCGCTATCCGATGAAGCTCGTCAACGGGCAATGGACGCGCGTCTCCTGGGATACGGCGGTCAACGAGATAGGCGACAAGCTGCTCCAGGTCCGCGAAAAGTCGGGCAGCGATTCCGTCTATTGGCTTGGATCGGCCAAGATGACCAACGAAGGGTCATATCTCTTCCGCAAGCTCGGCGCGTTCTGGGGGACCAATAACACCGACCATCAGGCGCGTATCTGCCATTCTACGACTGTCACCGGCGTGGCCAACACCTGGGGTTACGGCGCGATGACCAACAGCATCAATGACATGCGCAACTCCAAGACGATGCTATTCATCGGAAGCAACGCTGCGGAAGCGCATCCCGTCGGAATGCAGCACATGTTGGAATCTAAGGAGATCAACAAGGCTAACTTTATCGTCTTCGATCCGCGCCTGACGCGCACGGCGGCGCATGCCACTGACTATGTACGAATCCGTCCTGGTACCGACATTCCGGTGTTGTACGGGATGATGTGGCATATCCTGAAGAACGGTTGGGAAGACAAAGATTTTATCGCCAGGCGCGTCTACGGGTTCGACGATCTCCGCAAGGAAGTGGAGAAGTGGAATCCGGAAGAAGTGGAGCGGGTCACCGGCGTCCCTGGACCGCAGCTCGAGCGCGTCGCCAAGATGTTCGCCACGGAGAAGCCCGCGACGATCATCTGGTGCATGGGGCAGACCCAGCACACGGTAGGAACAGCCAACGTGCGGGCGAGCTGCATCGCGCTGCTCATGACCGGCAATGTCGGAAGGTCCGGCACAGGAGCCAACATCCTGCGCGGCCATGACAACGTCCAGGGCGCGACCGATGTCGGCCTCGATATCGTGACGCTGCCCTTCTATTACGGGCTCGCCGAGGGCGCCTGGAAGCACTGGTCGCGGGTTTGGGAAGTCGATTACGACTATCTGGTTTCCCGCTTCGACGACAAGAAGCTGATGGAAACGCCCGGCATCCCGCTGACCCGCTGGTTCGATGCGGCGATCCTGCCGAAGGCCGACGTCGCGCAAAAAGATAATATCAAGGCGGTCTTCGTTCAGGGTCATGCAAGCAACAGCATCACCCGGATCCCTGAATCGTTGAAGGGTCTGAAGGCGCTCGAACTGTTGGTAGTCGCCGATCCGCATCCGACCACATGGGCATCGCTCGCTGTAGAAGCGGGGCGAAAGGACGGTGTTTACATTCTCCCAGTCGCCACGCAGTTCGAGTGCAAGGGCTCGCGCGTTGCCTCGAACCGTTCGATGCAATGGGGTGACCAGATCGTAAAGCCGGTGTTCGAATCGAAGGATGACCTCGAGGTCATCTATCTGATGGCGAAAAAATTCGGCTTCGCCGACAAGATGTTCAAGAACATCAAGGTCCAGAACAATCTGCCGGAAGCGGAAGATGTGCTTCGCGAGATCAATCGCGGCAGTTGGTCGACCGGCTATTGCGGGCAGTCGCCGGAGCGCATCAAGGCGCACATGAAAAACCAGCACAAGTTCGATCTGGTTACCATGAGGGCGCCCAAGGACGATCCGGAAGTCGGCGGCGACTATTATGGCCTGCCGTGGCCTTGCTGGGGGTCACCTGAAGTCCGGCATCCCGGCACGCCGCTGCTCTACAACAATAATCTCGCCGTGATGGATGGTGGCGGCACGTTCCGGCCCCGTTTCGGGCTCGAACGCGAGGAGAAACTAGCCGACGGCACGACACGTAAGGTCAGCCTGCTTGCGGACGGTTCCTACTCGAAGGATTCGGAAATCAAGGACGGCTATCCGGAATTCACTCTTGCCGTGCTGAAGAAGCTCGGTTGGGACAAGGACCTGACTGAAGCGGAAATGGCCACCATCACCAGGGTGAATTCCGCCAATCCAGATGCAGTGTCGTGGTCGCTCGACCTCTCGGGCGGCGTCCAGCGCGTGGCGCTGATGCACGGCTGCGTGCCCTACGGCAACGGCAAGGCGCGCATGAATGCGTTCGGATTGCCGGATCCGATTCCTGTTCACCGGGAGCCGATCTACACGCCGCGCGTCGATCTGGTTTCGAAATATCCGACGCTGCCTGATGCCAAGCAATTCCGATTGCCGAACATCGGTTTCTCCGTCCAGAAGGCCGCCGTGGAGAAGGGAATTGCGAAACAATTCCCGCTGATCCTTTCCTCGGGTCGCCTAGTCGAATATGAGGGTGGCGGCGAGGAGACGCGAACCAACCCGTGGCTCGCCGAACTGCAGCAGGACATGTTCATCGAGATCAGTTCGGCCGATGCTGCAGATCGCGGCATCAAGGATGGCGGCTGGGTCTGGGTGAGCGGCGCCGAGAACGGCTCGCGGGCAAAGATGAAGGCACTGGTCACGGATCGGGTCGGAAAGGGTGTCGCGTGGATGCCATTCCACTTCGGCGGCTGGCTAGGAGGTGTCGATCTCCGCAAGAACTACCCGGCGGGCACCGACCCCATCGTGCTCGGCGAGAGCGCCAACACGATCACCAGTTATGGCTATGATCCTGCGACGGGCATGCAGGAGCCGAAAGTCACCCTCTGTCAGATCGTCGCGGCATAACGGGAGCAACTCACATGGCTCGGATGAAATTTCTCTGCGACGCTGACCGTTGCATCGAATGCAATGCATGCGTGACCGCCTGCAAGAACGAGCATGAGGTGCCCTGGGGCATCAACCGGCGTCGCGTCGTTACCATCAACGATGGCAAGCCCGGCGAGCGTTCGATCTCCATGGCCTGTATGCATTGCACCGACGCGCCCTGCGCAGCGGTGTGTCCTGTGAACTGCTTCTACACCACGGCCGACGGCGTCGTGCTTCACTCCAAAGACCTGTGCATCGGTTGCGGCTATTGCTTCTACGCCTGTCCATTCGGCGCGCCGCAATATCCGAAGGTCGGCAATTTCGGTTCGCGCGGCAAAATGGATAAATGCACATTCTGCGCCGGCGGCCCTGAGGCTGACGGCAGCAAGGAAGAATACGAGAAGTACGGAGCGAACCGCCTCGCCGAGGGCAAGTTACCGCTCTGCGCAGAAATGTGCTCGACCAAGTCGCTGCTCGCCGGCGATGGCGAAATCATCGCCCAGATCTACAAGGAGCGGGTCACCAAGCGCGGCTATGGCTCCGGCGCCTGGGGCTGGAAAACCGCCTATCGCGAGACGATCGAGTCCTGAGCGCGGCGGCGAGCGGACGAAATATCGAGGAGGAAGCTCATGGCGTCTTTTGCAAAATACGTCCGCCTGGTTCTCGGCGCCTGGGCGTTCTTGCTGATCGTCGCGACATCGGTGCCCTCCGATGCGCAGCAGATTAATCCGACGGCAAGCTCCGTGAAGGAACAGCAGCTTCTGCAGGAACTCAATCGGATCCAGGGACGCGTCAGCATTCCCGACCAGCGCTCGGGCGTTCTCGAACAGCCGGCTGGCCGTGATTGGCGTGAGTTCCGCAATGTCACGCTGCGCTGGATCGGCGGGATCGCCATCCTCGGCATGGCAGCGGTGGTGATAATCTTCTATTTGACCCGCGGCATGGTTCGGCTCGAGAGCGGTCGCTCTGGGCGCAGCATCGTTCGCTTCTCGGCGTTCGAGCGCTTCGTGCATTGGATGACCGCGACGTGCTTCGTCATTCTTGCGGTCTCGGGGCTGAACATTACCTTCGGCCGTCCGCTGCTGCTGCCGTTGATCGGTTTCGAAGCGTTCTCCGAATGGTCGCAATGGGCGAAATACGCCCACAACTATCTGAGTTTCCCTTTCACGATCGGGGTCGTGCTGATTTTCCTGATGTGGATCGGTGGCAACATCCCGAACAAGGTAGATGTCGAGTGGCTCAAGCGGGGCGGTGGAATGGTTCGTCACGATCATCCGCCGGCCTATCGCTTTAATGCCGGCCAGAAGGCAATCTACTGGATCGTCGTGATCGGCGGCACCGCGGTTGCTGTCACCGGCTACGAATTGATGTTTCCGTTTTATCTATCCGGAATCGAAGGGATGCAGCTTGCGCAGGTCGTTCACTCCATCGTCGCGGTCCTGTTCGTGGCGGCGATGCTGGCGCATATCTACATCGGCACCATCGGCATGGAGGGCGCTTTTGAGGCGATGGGTAGTGGCACCGTCGACGTAAACTGGGCGAAGGAGCACCATAGCCTGTGGCTTGAGGAGCAAAACGCGCGGACTGGCGTGAACGACTCGCGGCCCCAACCTGCTGCAACTCCAGCAGAATAGGATCACGAACCCGCCCGCTCGCCAGTATGCCTCCAAAGATGCGTTGTATGTCGGAGGTCAGCTTGCCCAATAGTGCACGTTTGGCGGTCCGCCGACGAAACGCGAGAGGTCGCGCATTTTCGGCTGCGCGACTTTGCAAATTGGCCAATTTGAATCCATTGAGGTGAACATGAAGATTTTTCTGTTGGCCTGCATCGTTGCAATCGTTGTAGCTGGGGTGGCCGCGGGCGTCCTCGACAAGGTTCAACAACCTGTCGAACAGGCTTTCGCAACCTCTGGCGTGCGGCTTTGATGGCGGGGCGCTTACTCGACGCGAGACGGCTTTCGACTTCGTGACCAGCGGTGGCGGTAAGCTCTGCATCGCGCAGAAGCGGGTCTTGAAACGCGGCCACCAGATGATGTGGAACCCGCAATCGGAACCTTAATCTATTGTCGTTTCGCGGCACGAATGGCTGTTGCCGAGCGGCATCAGAACGGGTTCCTTCGCGTTCATGTGATCGATGGGGTCTGCATTTGTGGGGCAGCGTTGAACCTCGTTGCCGGTTCCATTGACAAACGCACGGCTGGGGCCAACGGAGGATCCTATGAAGCGTACGATAGTTTCAGCATTCGCGGTCGTC
>Ga0209517_10003960_pt1 | contig 19760 bp, 17 predicted proteins | sample PeaSoiMetSII2010_FD_187695 | JGI IMG/M metagenome (GOLD analysis project Ga0209517, IMG submission 187695) | Peat soil microbial communities from Weissenstadt, Germany - SII-2010 (SPAdes) (version 2) | ecosystem: Environmental > Terrestrial > Soil > Wetlands > Peat | place: Germany...
ACTTACTTTGCCATCAACGCTCCGGCGGGGATTGTGGGCAAGACGCCAGAAGCGGCTGCGGCCACCATCAATGGGTGGGGATTTTCAGTCACTGCCGAAAGCATGCACGCGCTGGCCCAAGCCGTCGGTGAGCAAACGCTTTTCAATCGCACCGGCGGCGCTCCCGCCTTTGCGGTCGGGATGGCCCAGATATTTTCCAATAGCCTAGGTGGCCAAGCGGTGATGGCCATCTGGTATCACTTCGCAATCATGTTTGAGGCCTTGTTTATTCTCACCGTGCTGGATGCTGGCACGCGCGTTGGCCGTTTTATGGTGCAAGATGCGCTCGGCCACCTCTGGAAACCTCTGGGACGCACCAGTTGGTATCCGTCGATTCTCGGGACCAGCGCATTGATCGTCGGCGCCTGGGGATGTTTTCTCTGGCAGGGAGTCAAGGATCCGCTGGGCGGGATCAACTCTCTGTGGCCGCTGTTCGGTATCTGCAACCAACTGCTGGCGACCGTGGCTTTGTGTGTAGCGACCACTATTATCGTGAAAACGCACAAAGCCCGCTTTGCGCCGGTGACCCTGGCGCCGCTGGCGTGGCTGATTGCGGTGACTTTTACTGCGTCCTGGCACAAGATGTTCGACCCGAACCCGCGAATCGGATTCCTCGCCCACGCGCGCCAATTGGCCGCCGGGGTTCCGAGCCACGAAGTCTCTCGCCTCATTTTCAACGATCGCCTGGACGCCGTAGTCACCGGAGTCCTAGTCCTGCTGGTTACGCTCATTCTGCTGGAGTCGGTCTGGCTGTGGCGCCGCGTCCTGTCCGGGAGCAAGCAGGTGGTAGTACGGGAAGCTCCGTTTGTGATGACCAGATTTGCGGAGGAGGGGGGATGAAGCCGACAGCTTGGCTGGCCAACGCCGCAGCGCTGTTCGTCTCCTGCCTGCGGGAAATATTCGACGAATCAGCCTACATGCGGTTCCTGCGACGGCGCCGAATGATTTCCTCTTCTACAGCCTACGCTGAATTTTGCCGGGAACAGGCCGCAGCCAGGGCGCGCCGGCCCCGCTGCTGCTGAACCAACTTCTCCGCGCACTCAGCGGGTGGTTCTCTGCGACCTCCGCGATTTAAGACTTTGCGTTTGCCAAAATCTGATCAAAACCTTAGAACGCGGAGAGCGGCCGCAGAGTTCGCGGAGAGGGCAAATCATCTCCAAGTTGGGAGACGGTCACCTCACTTGATAGCTAGCTGCCGAACCTCGGAAGCAGTACACTGCTCGCAATGCGCGTGCTGGGCATTGACTGCGGAACCCAATACACCGGATACGGTGTGATTGAACTGGGCGGCAAGGGAGACTTGTTATGCCTCACCTGCGGCGCCATCAAGCTTTCTCCGCGTGAGCCCCTACCCGCCAAATTGGCTACCATCTTCAGCCGATTGAGCGTCATCATTTCCGAGCATCACCCAGACGAAGTCGCCATCGAAGATGTTTTCTACGCGGTGAATGTGAAGTCCGCGTTCAAACTTGGACAAGTGCGCGGCGTGGCCATGCTGGCGGCATCGTCAGCCGGGCTCATGGTGGCTGAATATGCGCCGCTGAGCGTTAAGTCTGCCGTGGTGGGATATGGCCGGGCAGAGAAGCATCAGGTGCAGCACATGGTGCAGCAACTGCTCAAGCTGCCAGAGCTTCCCGAGCCCCCGGATGCTGCGGATGCCCTGGCGATCGCCATTTGCCATCTTCATACGGCGGCGACCCTGCGCAGCCAGCGCGCCATGTGACCACGCTGTCCACGTTTTTTTGGCATAATCCTTGTGTATGCTCTTATTTCTGCGCCCATCCCGAAACCTGATCTGCCTGGCTTGCCTGGTCCTGTTTGTGGCAGGCCCGGCTCATGCTCAACAGTCCGGCGTCGCCACGGTTGCTTTTAGCTGCGATTTCCCCGGCTCCAATCCATCGCACTATGGTTTCTCTGTGACCTCAGCCCGCAATGCCTCTTACATCTCGGACGGAAAGCTCACCAATGCTTCCGCTTCTGACGGATCGTCCAACGACGATGGGCCATTCCGCATGGACTTCGCGCTTTCCCTGGCAACTACCGTTCACATTTTTGATCTGGCGAAGACGGCGCGCTATTTCGAGGGCAATGTCGATTCCAAGAAGAAGAACATCGCCTCTACCGGCGACAAGACCCTCATGTACCGGGACCCCGCCAAAAGCAACATCGCCAACTACAACTACTCTTCGATTCCCGCCGTCCAGGAACTCACGACGCTCTTTCAAGACCTGTCTTCCTTGGTGGAGTTTGGCCGGCGGCTGGACTATGAATACCGCTATCAGAAGTTGGCGTTGGACGAAGAATTGAAGCGCATGGAAGACACGATGGCACAGGACGTTAGGCCGGACTTGCCCGCTGCCGTCCCCATCTTGCAGAAGATTGCTGACGATTCCTCCGTGATCATCACCGTCCGGGCGCGTGCCCAGCGCCTCTTGCAGCGCGCCAGCGCACCCGGCAAGTAGCCTGCTCAGCCGCCCGGGGGCAACCCTACCATAGAATTCTTTGACAACCCCCGGCCCGCCGCTGTGTTCTAATCTGTCAGGAAGTTCCTCCGTCGGGGGTTTCTCATGGCTGGGCTCAAACTGGTTCTTAGGCTGGTTCTCGCGGCCTCGGTAGGTTGTCTGTCACTGGTCTCTGCCTTGGCTGATTCCCAGGCTCGAGTAGTGCGGCTGGGCGACGCACAAGGCGACGTTCGAGTCGACCGCAATACTGGACAAGGCTACGAGAAGGCCTTCCTGAACTTGCCCATTATTCAGGGCATGAAAGTCCAGACAGGAGACAATGGCCGCGCCTCGCTGGAACTCGAAGATGGCAGCACTCTACGCCTGACTCCCGACACGGTGCTGGAGATTCCGCAACTTTCCCTTCGCGACTCAGGCGTGAAGGTGTCGACATTTCACTTGCAGGAAGGCACGGCCTACGTCAACTTTCTGGGCGCTAAGGACAGCGATCTAACCCTCACCGTTGCGCACGAAACTGTAACCGTCAATCAGACCGCTCATCTTCGCGTAGCAATGGGTGACACCGACGCCGAGGTAGCGGTCTTCAAAGGAGCGGTACAGATCGTTGCGCCGTCCGGAACGATCGAAGTTGGCAAAGGTAAAACGGCAAGTTTCGATCTCGTCAACGACAAGCATGAACTAACCTCAGAAATTGAGGATGAACCCCTCGATTCATGGGACAAACAACAGTCTCAGTACCAGCAGGAGTACAGCAGCAAGTCCTACGCGAGCTATTCCCCGTATCCGTATGGGACCAGCGACCTTAACTACTACGGCAGCTTCTTCAACGCGCCCGGCTATGGAGATGTATGGCAGCCCTACTTCGCAGGCGCGGGATGGGATCCGTTCATGAACGGCGCATGGGCCTTCTATCCCGGATCTGGCTACGGCTGGGTATCTGCCTATCCCTGGGGATGGACTCCGTATCACTATGGCTCCTGGAACTTCCTTCCCGGCTACGGCTGGGTCTGGCAACCGGGAGGCGCGTGGATGGGTTATAACACCTTGCCGGTGGTGGCGAATGCTCCGCTAGGCTTCAACCGGCCGCAATCTCCCACCATTTCTGGCGGACGCGTACGGGCCGTGAATCACGGCCCGCTTACGACTCCGATAGGGAAGTCGGTTAATCATGTGCAGATTCCGAACAATTCCGCCGGGCTGGGAATCCCCCGCGGGAGTGTCATGAATCTGCGCGATCTGTCGCACACGGCGCAGCAAAAAGGATTCGCCACCACCACTCTCCACACCGGGCCTACGGGCCTTTCGGCCTGGTTGAACGGCGGATATGAAAGCCCGAGAGGCGGCGTTGCAGGCTCCCATGCCGGGGTTGGGGAAGCCGGTGCCGTCAGCCATTCCAGCGGAGGACACTCCACGGGTGGCTCGCACCACTAGACCGTAGCCCCCGGCAAGGGCCTACTGCTTCGCCTTTGGAGTCGCTTCCGGCTTCTGCGGCTTCTTGAAATCTTCCGTCCACGGCGGTACTACGCCCATCATGCGGGCGTAAGCGATCGATTGCCCCAGATGTTCGGCCCCGTGCCTGACGATAAAGATCAGCACCCCACGCTCAGTGTTTTTCCCTCCAAACCAGTCGAAACTCTTTTCCAGGTCGGCATCGGACATGGCGGTAATCGCCTTGCGGGCGTGGGCATAGGAATCCTTCAAAGTCGCCGTGACCTTCGCCTTGTCGGAAGTCGACTTCTCCAGGTTCTGAAGGTCGATTCCTTCCGGCGGCGGCGTGCCAACCAGTTTGTAGAGGTTGTAGTTGGCAGTCGAAACGTGCAGGAACACTTCTGCCAGAGAGCGCACATCGGGCGCGGGCCGCCAGGTGTACTTGTCGGCGGGAATGGCCTCTGCCAGCCGCTCAAACTTGTTTTCCTGGATCGTGACCTCGGCAAGTACTTCCGAACGGTAGCCGGTGACGCCGGGAGTGCCATCTTTGTAGGGGTTGACTTGCGCGTGCACCAAGCTTGCGGACACCAAGGTTGCAAACACCCACAGATTCCGCCAGACGCTTCTCATGATTGCCTCCTGCTCACAGTGACTGCGGTCCGAGGGGAAGGATAGCAGAGGAGCAAAGCACCAGAAGACATTCTGTTTACAAGCTGAGGCGCAAAGTTTACACAGGCTTTACAGCCCCGTGACTTCTTCTGCGCTGAAAAAAGCTCTAATCCAGAAAGCAAGTTCTGAGGTCATTATGAAAAGGCTGTTTCTATTTGTGCTGGCGGTCAGCGTGGCGGTTGCTGCTCTAACCTCAAGAAGTCTGCTCACAACGGCAGATTTGCCCGGTAATGTTGCCGTAAGCCAAGCGGGCAACTCGGCGTTTCGCGATGGTTTGCATCTGGGCAAGTTCGACGCCGCGTCCGGCAGAACTCGTCACCTGAGCGTGGGTCGCTGGAGCTCGGACGCAAATCGAGCTTGGTTCATCGCGGGCTATCAAGCGGGCTATCAGCAAGCGAACGCGGTGAAAACCGCCGAAGAGTAACGCAGGTCCGAGATGGATCAGGATTGCTTGCTCAGCCCTTCCTGTGCCTCAGCGCACAACCACGCCTGCGTATCCGACAACCATCTCGCGGTCGCCAGATACGTCGCCTGAAGTTGCGTACTTTACCAGTTCGGCAGACTTGGCCCCTAACCGCTTGGCTGCGGTAAGCATGACCACCGTGGGCCCAAAACCACACATGCTAACGTCCCCGTTTGTGACCACGTCGAACAGTCCCCGGGTATCCATCGCCAACATTTGCTCGATGGCTTGGTGGTCCTTTTCCCGGGTGATGCGGTCGTTCTCGTAATGGTTCATATCACTGGACGCAACCATAAGCACCGGCTCGTCCCATTGCTTGACCACATCCGCCACCGCATTTCCGAGTTCCTCCAGAACCGCAAACTGGCCGGTACCCAAGGCAATGGGTACGAAAGTGAGCTGCGGGTTTCTCCGCTGCAGAAACGGCAACTGCACTTCGATGGCATGTTCGCTACGGTGGGCTTCAGCGTCTTCGGTGAGCAGGGGAAACCTTTGTTTTAGGGTGGCAGCCAGGCCGGCATCGATGGGCACTGGCCCGAGCGGTGTCTCCCAGGCGCCCGCGCTCATGATCGCCAGCGGCCGTCCCTTGCCGGTGTGGTTTGGACAAAGTACCAGACAGTGCCGGGGGACGTTGATCGCCCCGTAAACTGCCCCGGCGACGGCGCCGGAGTAGATGTATCCTGCATGGGGCGCAACACATCCCAGCGCGGGCGTCGAAGCGCCGGCGGGCAGAAATGCGTCCAGTTCGTCCAGAAGGGTGTCTTGATCCAGCGGGTAGAAGCGTCCGGCAACAGCGGGATGGCGGATAGGCAGGTTCACGTCCGCTCCTTAGGGCTTACTCAGAATTGTAATCCCGCGGCGCAAGCCCCTGCGGGCTTGGTTCTCTAGTGGCGCTGTGGTTCAGTTGGCTTTGCCGTCCGACAACGCCCGAAACAGCGCTGCGGTCTTCTCCAGCGAAAGCGCTTCACTGCGCACATCGGACTTCGCTCCCGCTTGCTCCATCGCAGCCCGCAATGCCTGGGTGTCGTATCGCGACTTGAGATTGTTCCACAGAGTCTTTCGCTTTTGCCCAAACGACAGTTTGAGGAAGTCTATAAAAGCAGTTTCCGGCACGTGCAAGCTTTCCAGACGCCGAGTAACCGTCAGGCGTACCACGGTGGAATGCACTTTAGGCGGCGGGGTGAAAGCGGTCGGAGGCAGAGTAAAGAGTTTCTCGACCGTGGTGTAGAGCTGTGTGGTGGCGGAGAGCAATCCATACTCGCTGCTTCCCGGCGGCGCCGCCAAGCGGTCGGCGACCTCCCGCTGCACCATGAGCACGCTGGTCTCGAAATACCTGCGGTAGGCAAATAGTCGCAGAAGAATGTCCGAAGTGATGAAAAAAGGAAGATTGCCCACCACGCGCACGGGTTCCGGGTGCTGGCTGATCCCCGGACGGGTGCTTCCCGGCTTGGGCCCAAAAACCGTATCGAAATCCACCGCCAGAATGTCGCCTTCGATAATCTCGACATTCCCATAAAGGGAAAAGTGCATACGCAACTGTGCCGCCAGTACGCGATCGGTTTCGATGGCGATCAGCCGCCGGGCGCGCTTTGCCAGCAGGGAAGTCAGGACCCCTCGCCCGGGGCCGATTTCGAGGACGGTGCTGCGGCTGATGTCTCCTAAGGCCTCGGCGATGCGTCCCGGCGCCATGGGATCGGTCAAAAAGTGCTGGCCTAGTTTTGGCTTGTCACTGCTGGAACGCGCAGTTGATACCTTTGGCACGTTGCCCTCTTTCCTTCACACATTTAGACTAGAAGTTCGTCCGCGATGTTCCCGCGTCCGCGGTAGACGGTCACGTTTCTTATCATAGCTTGCGGGAGCGTTGGCGGGCGGACTTGGGGAGGTTGTCTTCATGCATATCGCTTTTGCGGCGTCGGAGTGTGTGCCGTTCTCAAAGACCGGCGGGTTGGCGGACGTGGTCGGTGCGCTGCCCCGCGCCCTGGCCGCGGCTGGACACCAGGTCAGCGTCTACGTGCCGCGTTACCGTCAGACCAAGCTGAGCGATGCGCGCACCGTGGTGCGCAGCATCACCGTGCCTTTCGATGATCACTACCGCTTCTGCTCGATTGTGAGCGCGGGCAGCAAGTCCGGTGTCGACCACTATTTTGTGGAATACCCACCCTTCTTTGATCGCGACGCTCTGTATGGAACCTCGTCCGGCGACTATCCCGACAACGCCGAGCGCTTCGCATTGTTCTCCCGGGCGGTGCTGGAAGCGTCGAAGATTCTGGGCATCCCGCAGATCTTCCATTGTCACGATTGGCAATCCGCGTTGATTCCCGTTCTGCTCAAGACCCAATATGCCGAGGACCCGGCGTTCCAGGAAGTGGGCACGGTTTTCACCATCCACAACATGGGATATCAAGGCCTGTTCCCGCCTGACACTCTGCCGCTGCTGACCTTGCCTTGGGACTTGCTGACTATGTCAAGGATGGAGTTTTTCGGCAACGTCAATTTTCTGAAAGGCGCGCTGGTTTTTTCCGATTTCATTACCACGGTCAGCCGCAAGTACAGTCAGGAAATTCAGACCACCGAGTTCGGATTTGGCTTGGAAGGCGTTCTTCGTGACCGCGCCGCGACGGTGACCGGAATCCTGAATGGCGTGGACTACGACGAATGGAGCCCGCAGGCCGACAAATTTATCGCAGCCCGCTACTCACCGCAGGATTTGTCCGGCAAGGCGAAATGCAAGCAGGATTTGCTCGCGGCCTTTGGCGTCACCAACCCGGATCTCAAACTTCCCGTCATCGGCATCGTCTCGCGCTTTGCCGCGCAAAAGGGATTTGACCTGATTGCCCAGATCATGGACCGCCTGGCACGCGAGGAGATGATCGTGATCGCGCTCGGCAACGGCGACAAGCAATACGAAGAAATGTTTGCCCGGTTGCAAAAACAATTCCCGCAAAAGATCGCCATCAAGATCGCCTATGACAATGTTATTGCCCACAAAATCGAGGCCGGCAGTGACATGTTCCTTATGCCTTCGAAATACGAACCCTGCGGCTTGAACCAGATCTACAGCCTGAAATATGGCACTGTGCCCGTCGTGCGCGCCACTGGAGGCCTGGACGACACCATCGAACCTTGGGATGCACGCACCAGCCGTGGCACCGGTTTCAAGTTCACCGACTATAACGGCGAAGCTCTCTTGCTCACCATCAAAGAAGCCCTAAAAGCTTTCCGCGATCAAACTTCCTGGCAAACGCTGATGCGCAACGGCATGAACAAAGACTTCTCCTGGAACAACTCGGCCAAGGAATACGGGCGCATTTACGAGCGCGTGCGGCAGTTGCGGGCCACTCGTAACGCCACTCCGGCGCTGGCGTCCGTATAGGGCTTTCACTCTCGATGGAGGACGGGGCGTCCTCGCCCATCACGCCATTGACCCTCGCGGTAGAATCAGAAGCGTCCCGTTACCACACCCATGCCTCCGTCCACGAAAACCATCTTCCACGTTGATATGGACGCCTTCTTCGTCTCCGTGGAAGAACTGTTCGACCCAGCGCTCAAAGGCAAAGCCGTTGTAGTCGGAGGCCAATGCGACGAGCGCGGCGTTGTGGCGGCTGCTTCCTACGAGGCCCGCAAATTCGGCGTGCATTCCGCCATGCCGTTGCGCACTGCGGCCAAGCTTTGTCCTCACGCGATTTTCGTGGATGGCCATCGCCATCGCTACCTCGAATACTCCGAGAAAGTGCATGCCGTGCTCACGACGTTTTCTCCGCTGGTCGAGATGGCCTCGATCGACGAGGCTTATCTCGACATGACTGGCACCGCACGTCTGCATGGGCCCGCATTGTCTGCCGCCCATCAGCTCCATCACAAGATCAAGTCACAGACTCAGCTCAATTGCTCGATCGGCATCGGTACTTCCCGCCTGATTGCCAAAGTGGCGTCCGCGAAGGCCAAGCCGCATGGCATTCTGTGGGTGATTCCCGGACAGGAAGCCCGAGTTCTGGCGCCGCTCGATGTGCGCGACATTCCGGGCGTAGGCAAAGTCACTGAGCAGAGCCTGCTCAAGCTGGGCATCCAGAGGGTCGGCGACCTGGCGCGATTCGACGATGCATTTCTCGAAGAACACTTCGGCAAGTGGGGATTGGCGCTGGCAGGGAAGTCACGCGGCGAGGACGCTGGTGGCTGGTTTGTCAACGAAGTCGGCGCCGACGTGGGCGCGAAGTCGATCAGCCACGAACATACCTACAACCAGGACACGGCAGACCTCGATCAACTGGAATCCACCTTGATGCGGCTTTCGGAAATGGTGGGCCGGCGATTACGGGAACAGCAATTGCACGCTCGCACCCTCCAGCTCAAGCTGCGCTATAAGGATTTCACGACGATCACCCGCGCCCACAGCTTGCCGGCTCCCACGCAACTCGATACCGAGATTTTCGAGCAGATCAGGTCCCTGTTCCGCAAGAACTGGCGAAGGGGCGCGCAGGTGCGTCTGCTGGGAGTGCATGCGGCTTCTTTCGAGAACCCCAACTGCCAGGGCGATTTGCTCGAAGATGGCCGTCGCCAGCGCTGGCGGCAGGCGCTATCGGCTGCCGACCACTTGCGCGATAAATTCGGGGAATCCAGTGTCTCGCTGGCCACAGGCCTGAGCGGCGGCTTCCGCGAGCGCACTCACGAGAATCCTGTCGGCCTGCCCGGCAAGAAGAAGCGTGCCCAGGTCCGCTAAGTGGCGCCGAGAATGGTCTTGCCTCAGCAGGCGGGGCACCTTCCCATCAGTGCGCAGACGCGAGCAGCGAACTCACGCCGGGTCGATAGCCGTAGAAGTCTCCAACCATTTGAAGGTTTTCGATGATGTGCTGGTCGTAAGTCTTCTTCAGGGAGTCGGTGAGCAAATTGTGTTGGGCATTGGGATCTTGCTCAAGATCAAAAAGAAAGCTTCGCGCCGGCGAATCGTAGGTCGTGTACAGAAACCTTCCGTTCTCCGTGAGCAATCCGTACACCGCTCGCTCATCCGAGGCGAGAAAAAGCTGATAGCGCCGGTAGCGTTCCAATTCTTGCTGGCTTTCCACGAACAGTGGATGCCCGAACAGCGGGTTCACAACAATCGGACGATGGCCCAGCAAGTAGTAGAGAGACGGCGTGATGTCCGTCAGTGCGGACAGATGGGTATCATCGTAAACCACCGAGCGCCGCAGGGCTGGAGGCAAGTGCACGAGGAGTGGCACCCGCATGATTTCCGGATAAATCGAAGTGGAGTGACTGAAGCGGCCGAGTTCGCCGGTCGCGTCGCCATGGTCCGAGGTGACAATGATGATGCTGTTGTCGTACAGGCCACGAGCCTTGAGATAGGCGAAAAAGCCACCCAAGCAGTCATCTACCTGATGCAATTCGTAGGCAATGCGGGCGTTGAAGCCTGGCCGGATCCGCCAATTCTCCGAATTCATTCCCGGCAAATTGTTCACCGCGAACTGGTGCACGTTCATGGGTTGGGAATAAAACATCACCGCTTGTTTCTTGTCCGCCCGGGTGTCCAGAGCAACTTCGGTTTGATGGATGGTGGAGCAGACTTCAACCCGGTTCCAAAGAGGCTTGTCCGCGTCGAGCTTGATGATGTCATCATCAGGCGAAAGGATCTGGCTGAGCACTGTATCGAAGCTGACCATTATCTGGTAGCCATCGGTACGCGCCAGTTTCTCCAGACCGTTTACCCGCGAAAAGGGTTGCATGTAGTGGGCATGCAGCAGCATGGCGCCCGACCAAATGGCCGGCTCCGAAAGCGTGGTTCCTGCGTACTGTGTGTAAACGTTGTGTACCGCGATGTTATCGCGCGCGAAGGCGTCGAGATTGGGAGTGAAATCGGCGCGCGGGTTATACGCGCCGAGGTAATCGGGACGAACTGAATCAATCACAAAGATGAAAATATTCGGCTTGTCGCCCGGCACCGGAACCAGCGAGTCGACCAGCCTGACGTCGGTTCTGGCTTCAGCATCGCGAATGTTGGTGTATTCGCGCAGGATGCGGCAGAGATTTCCGCAAGCTTGGTAGCGGGCATTCCCCAGAACGTGATGCGCGAACTGAAAAGAGAAGTCCTGAGCGGCGTAGGTTTCCATTGAAAGCGAGACTTCGTCGTCCGTGGATCCCAGAGGTTTGGCCCAGAAAATGGCGGTTTCCTGGAGAGCTTTGTAGGCAAATCCGGACAGCAGTAGCACGCCCAGGATGGTAGTGGCCGCGTAGGTCTCGCGGCGTGGCTGCAGATTAAAGACGCAGGCACTGAAAGCGATCCAGAAGAATAGAGTGAACGAATGTTGCAGCACGCCATTCCAATCGTTCACGCCAATGAGTGTTGGCAATGCCACGGCGAGCGAAGACAAGGCCAACACCGCGATGAAGAGCACAAGATTGTGCCGGTTTTCCTCGGAGTTCGCGGCGCGGCGTCCTTGCGCCACACCGCGAAACGACAAGATTAGCGACATGAGCAGCAGCGTCAGGCTGGCTGCGAGTGCCGCCGCATAGAGCTGAGCCGCCCACCCCTGGAAACTGAGCGCTCCACTCAGAAAACGGACCAGCACGAACCATAAAGCGCCGGAAGTCACGATTCCGATCGCTTGCAAGCGAAACCTCCTCGGCTGACGCGTTCGCTCGCTGGCGATGCGAATCAAGTTCAGAACTGACACGATGACAACCGCAACCAGAATGTGGGAGATCAAGCTCCAAGCGAGGAGTTCGATCTTGCCCAGTCCGAGGCTCTGCCGCAAGTGGAATGATCCCTGCTCAGAATAGTGATGCGCTTCAACGCCAGCCGCATATAGGATCGCTACCGACATCGCGATCAGTACCGCGCTGCCATAGGCAAGCATGGCGCGTGGCTCGTTCTGGGAGTTCTCGTCAACGGCTGCCGGCCACTGCCGACGGACATCCATCGCTGCAATCAGCACCAGTGGAAGCAGTGCAATCAGGCTCCAGGAGTAGGCGGCCCAATCATCCCGGAGTGAGCCTAGAAACGGCCGTGCAGCCAGGCCAAAACCCGCCACCACCAAGGCGCCGAAAAGAAGAGGGAATCCTGGGCCTTTCTTTCCCTGCCATTGCGTGAAAGCGACGCCGGCTAGTGCACAGAAATAAAGCGCCGCCTGATGATGAGCAAACCACGGCATCCAGTCATAAGGCGGAGCTTTGATGAGCGCAAAATACGTGTAGGGAAGAAATGCGAGCAAGCAGTAGATGGAGGTAAGAAGGAGGTAAATTCCCCACAGCAGTTTTAGCGCGGTGAAGAGCCAGAAGCGCAAAGATTGGTAATCCTCATGCATTAAAGGGACTGTACGATGTGACCTATCTATGATTTTCGGTTTCTCCAGGAGGAAGCGCAAGGTGCCAGCAGGGTAAGTACCGAAGCCGTGGGTGACGAAAGTACCCTTCTGCTTTGCGCCCACGCTGCTGATAATTGAGATTGCATACTTGGTGAAGCACTTTCAGGAGAGGCCGTGGCGACTTCGGAGCAAGGTATTCAGCGGATAGAGGCTTGGCAGCCTGGCAGGTCCAAAGCAGTGTCTTGGACACGGCTGTTTCTGTTCGCGCGCAATTTCTTCAGATTCCCCGCCATGCTGGGGTCGGTGATTCCCAGTTCCCGCTTTCTGGTCAAAGACGTTCTCTCACGGGTCGATTGGGAAAGGGCCCGAGTCATCGTGGAATTCGGACCCGGCGTGGGCACGATGACGCAGGAAATCTTAAAACGGATGCGCCCGGACGCTACGTTGGTGGCTATCGAGTTGAATCGTGAGTTCGTTGGTTTCCTGCAAAATCAAGCATCAGATCCACGGCTACAGGTGGTCCATGCTTCGGCTTGCAAAGTTCGCGCCGTGCTCGAAGGCCTCGGTTTGGAAACCGCCGACTGCATTATTTCCGGGATTCCTTATACCAACATGCCCGAGGAGGTTCGGCAGGAGATACTGGAAGAATCCAGACGAGCGTTGAATCCCCGGGGAGCGCTGCTCATTTACCAGTTCACTCGTACTGTGCTGCCATATCTACAATCAAACTTTGGGTCGGTGCGGCAGGGCTTTCAGCCTTTGAACATCTTTCCGGCGCGCATCTTTTATTGCACACCCTAGACTGGTATTGCACCGCGTAGGCTGGCACAATTCCGTTACGCCGCTCGCCGTCGCGCAAACGCATGGAAGACCGGGATGCCGGCCAGAATCACCACACAGCCCAGAGCAGAATTCCGCAGGTTGTCAGTGAATGTGTAGTAGAGCAGCAGCGCCGAGGCCAGAACAAACAAAACTGGAACTACCGGATATCCCCAAACTCGATAGGGACGCACCGCGTCCGGTTCACGGCGGCGAAAAACAAACACCGTACTGCCGGCGATCATGTAGAAGAGCCACTCCGCGAAAATCGCCAGCGAAAAGAACTGCCGGAAACTACCCCCCAGGAGCAGCAGCCCGATCGACAGAACCGCCTGCACCACGATAGCCACCGACGGAGTATGGAAGCGTGGATGCACCTCGGCCAGCGCAGAGAAGAAATAGCGGTCGCGTGCCATGGCAAACGGCACACGCGCTCCGCTCATGATGGTGCCGTTGAGCGTGACCAACATCGAAATCGCCATTGCCGCTGAAACCACGCCCGCACCGACCGGCCCCCAAATCAAGCCGATTGCCTCCGAAGCTGGACGTGGCGAAGTTGCGATCGCATCAACCGGCAACACAAACTGGACCGCCGCATTGACCAACATGTAGAGTGCTCCAACCGTGGCTACACCCACGATCAGGGCCAGCGGAATGTTACGCTCCGGCTGGCGTATCTCCTCCGAGACCATATTCAGGTCATTCCAGCCGTCATAGGCCCAAAGCGCTGCCACCAGCGCAGCCATGAAACCCGCAATGCCCCCTTTGGCCCCGGAGTACGTCGCTGCAAAATGGCTCCAGCTCCCCGAGGAATAACTAAAGCCGACGCATACGATACCGAGGATAATCGCGACCTTCAGCAGAGTAAAAACCAATTGGAATTCTCCGGCTTTCTTGATCCCGGCGTAATTGAGCAGAGAAATCAGAACCGTGGCCGCGATGGCGAGAAGCTGTCCATAGGTGACGGCAAGGGGCCAAGTAAGACAGCGATCTGCAAAGAAAGCAAAGACAGAAAACGTCCCCAGGATACGAACCAAGCCGGTGGTGACCGTGGCAATCGAGGCAGGTTTCGCGATCAGGAACCAGGTCCACGCATAAAGAAAGCCGGGCAAAGGCCCATAGGCGTCGCGAACGTACACGTACTCGCCCCCGGCTTGTGGCTTCATCGCGCCGAGTTCGGCGTAGGTAAGCGCACCGAAAAACGAAAGCACCCCGCCTACCAGCCATGCGAGATAGACCAGTTTCGCCGAACCGACCGCTTGCATCATCTCGGCGGGGACAAGAAATATTCCGCTGCCAATGATGGTTCCAACCACCACCGCCGCAGCCTGGCTCATGCCAAGATCACGGAGCAGGCCGGGGCGGGATACAGCTTGACTTGCCATGTTGGAGTTGAAGTATACGCGAGCGCAGGTTCTCAGCGTTCTCCGCGGTTAGCCGCTGCTTGTCGCACCCTTCTCGACTCCCTGAATCCAACTCACGGCGTAGCCTACGCAGAATGTCACTATCGTGCCGATCATCACATACCAGGTCCACGGCACACGGGTTCCCAGCCACAGATACAGTTCCGTCGCGAAGCCGCAAAGCATGCCGACCATGGCCCCGCTCTGGTTCGCGCGCCGGGTGAGCACACCCAGCAGGAAAACTCCCAGCAGCGCCCCATAGGCCACCGACGCAATCTGCAATCCGACTTCCACCACCCGCCCTATGCGATGCAACGACAGTACTGCCAACCCGAACAATACCAACGCCCAAAACACGGTCATAAACCGCGAAAGCCTCACGCGCCCCCGTTCGTTCACTTGCGGGTGGCGCTGCAAATAGAAATCAATCACAGAAGTTGATGCCAACGCATTGAGCGCCGCACTCAAGTTCGACATTGCCGCAGCCAGAATGGCGGCTATCAATAAACCCGAGATTCCATGCGGCATCCGGCTCACAATGAAGGTCGGGAAAATTCTGTCGGGCTTGCCGAAGCTGGCCGAAGGCACGCGGTAATACACGAACAGCATCACCCCAACCATCAGGAACAAAGCAAACTGAAACAGAATTGCCACTCCGCTTGAAAGCAGCGCCGCTACTGATTGTCGCTGGCTGCGTGCCGCCAGGAGCCGCTGCACAATCAGTTGATCCGTGCCGTGACTGGCCGTGGTCAGAAACGCCCCGCCGATCACACCCGCCCAGAACGTGTAGGGCTTCCAGAAATCGGGAGTGAAATCGAAGACACGCAGCTTGCCCGCGCTTTCAGCCGCACTGTGAATGGCTGGCCAGCCGCCGGGAACCAGATGAACGATTGTGAATAGACCCACCAGTGTGCCGGCCACGTAGATTCCCGTCTGCACCACATCAGTCCAAATCACCGCCGCCAAGCCACCTTCGAAGGTGTAGATCAGCGTGAGCGCGGTGATGATCGCGATCGACGCAACCTCGCCGGTGCCCACAGCGATCGCCACCACAATGGAAACCGCATAGACGCGCACACCTTCCGCTGCTGCCCGCGTCACTAGAAACAATCCCGCCGTCAGAGATCGCAGCTTTCGGCCGAAGCGGCGCTCAATCAATTCGTACGCGGTGTATAGATCACCGCGGAAGTAATGAGGCAGCAGAACAAAACTGATGATCACCCGGCCCACGAGATATCCCAGAACTACCTGCAGAAACGCGAGGTTGGTGTCGTAAGCCAGCCCCGGAATGCTGATGATGGTCAGCGTGCTGGTCTCTGCCGCCACAATGGATAGCGCAATGGCCCACCACGGAATGTTTCTATCCGCCAGAAAATAGTCGCGCAGAGTTCGCTGGCGCTTGCGAAATCGCAAGCCAAACAGGGTAATGCCCGCCAGATACAACGTGATGATGGCGAGGTCGAGCCGATCCAGACCCAGCCTGTCGAGACCGAGGTTATCCACTTCCATAGACGTAATGCTCGTTTCCAGCCTAGCGGTGTCGCGTCCGCTTCGTCTCGATTGATTACACCCAGGTACCTAACTCGTCAGCGGAATGGAGCGCAACCCCCAAAGGTACTAACGTGAGTCGCGGAGGGTTATTCGTCGTGATAGAACTACGCTGATGAGCATTTTTCTGGGCATCGACGGCGGTGGCAGCCAGACCTCGTGCGCGGTCGGCGACGAAACCTCGCTGTTAGGCAGCGGCAGCGGCGCCGGAAGCAATGTCGTTCGAGTGGGCGAAGCGCTGGCCAGGAAATCCATCGCCTCAGCGGTTCACCAAGCCTGCGCGGCGGCCAAGGTTACTCCGCAGCACATAAAACGAACCTGCATCGGCGTCGCGGGGGGCGCGCGGCCTGAGACGACCGAAATTATCCGGCGAATTCTTTCCGAATTAGTTTCGGGGGAACTTGAAGTGGTGGGCGACATGGTCATCGCCATGGAGGCAGCGTCTGGGATCGGCCCGGGCGTGATCGTCATTGCGGGCACCGGATCCATCGCCTATGGCCGCAACGCTACGGGCCAGACGGCGCGCGCCGGCGGCTGGGGGTTCGCAATTTCTGACGAAGGTTCTGGCCACTGGATCGGGCGTGCGGCCGTTACTGCCGCAATGCGCGCTTTCGATGAAGGCCAAAACGGCGGGCTGCTAGAGAGCATCATGAAGGCCTGGGGCGTGAGCACGCGGGAACAGATGATTCTGGTGTCCAATTCGTCTCCGCCGCCCGATTTCGCCGGCTTGTTTCCCGCAGTGCTAACCGCCGTCGACGCAGGTGATGCCAGTGCTCACGATATTCTGGCGCGGGCGGGGGTGGAGTTGGCGACTCTGGCGAAAATTGTAATTGCCCGGCTGTTCGTGGATGCTGACCCTGCACCTGTGGCCATGTCGGGAGGTGTCTTCCGTAATTCGGCTCTGATCCGGCAGGTTTTCTACAATAGGCTGCGCTTGGAATGTCCCCAGGCAGTGGTCAACGTCAACGTGGTTGACCCAGTTAAGGGAGCCTTGGAGTTGGCTCGCAGAGCAGCGCTTGGAGCCAAAGCGTAGGTAGATTTCACCCCCAGCGTGTATGACGCACGACGACTCCAAGACCACGAATGTTTCACCGGCCGCAAGCCTGCCCGAAGATCCTGTTGACTCTGATCTCACGGCGGCAGCGAACCACTGCATGGACGAAGACTCCGCTCTGGCCCTGTTGCAACGCCCCGACCTCCCGCCGGATTTGGTCGAGAAGCTCAGCAAGAACGGCGTCGCCGCCAAGAGCCGCAAGGTGAAGCTGGCGATTGTCAGGCATCCGAAAACTCCGCGTTACATCTCTCTATCCGTGATACGCCAGCTATTTACGTTTGATCTCATGCAGGTGGCGCTGGCTCCGGCAGTTGTAGGTGATCTCAAGAGGGCGGCGGAAGAAGTACTGATCAACCGTCTGGAAACGATTTCCGCGGGAGAAAAGCGTTCGCTTGCTCATCGCGCCTCAGGACGAGTGGCGGGTGAACTTCTGCTGGACGCAGAGCCGCGCATCATCGCTTCCGCGCTGGAGAATCCGCGCCTCACCGAAGCGCTGGTGACCAACGCTCTGCTCCATCACGAGGCCTCTTCCGCTTTGGTGCAGACGGTTTGTGCTCACTCCAAGTGGCCGCTGCGGCGGGAGATACGGATTGCCTTGCTGCGCAACGAGCACACACCAGCGGAGCATGCCGTCGAGTTCGCGAAATTCCTACCGAACGATGTAGTGAGAGAGATCTTGCAGAATTCAAAACTGCCGGAGAGTCTGAAAAGCTGCCTGACTCACGAGATCCCACTATAGCGAGCTAAAAAACGAGCAATTTGAGGCAAACCTGATGCTCGAGCGGGGCTCGCTCTACGGAACCCAATCAGCAATGAAGATATTGGTTTCGTGGGGAGCTTTAGCATTGCGATTCGACGCCCACACCAACTTCTTGCCATCCCGGCTGAACATGGGGAAGCCGTCGAAGCCTGGGCTGAAGGTGATCTGTTCCAGGTTCGTCCCGTCCGCGTTGATGGCATAAAGCTCAAAATTGCCCATTCCGCCGGTCGATCCCTGGTTCGAAGAGAAAATGATCCGCCGGCCGTCGGGGAAGAATGCCGGCGCGAAGCTGGCCGCGCCCAGGTTTGTGATCTGATGTTTTCCGCTGCCGTCGGCCTTCATGATCCATAGCTCGAGGAAGGTGGGGCGGATCACATTCTGCTTTAGTAGTTCTTTGTATTCGGCGATCTCTTTCTCTGAACTGGGATGATTGGCGCGGTACACGATCCACTTGCGATCCGGCGAAAACACCGGCCCGCCGTCGTAGCCGATCTCATGGGTCAGTTGCTTTACATGCTTGCCGTTGCCGTCCATCGAGTAAATATCGAGATCGCCGTTGCGCATGGAAGTGAACACAATCTTCTTTCCATCTTCGGAAATCGTGGCTTCGGCGTCGTATCCCGGAGTGTTCGTGAGTTGCTTGAGATTTGATCCGTCGGGGTTGGCGGTGAAGATGTCATAACCGGCATACACCGCCCACACGTACCCCTTCGAATAGTCAGGGCGGGGAGGACATTCGGCATCGGCAAGATGCGTAGACGAGTACAGAATTTTCTTGCCGTCCGGATAAAAATAGCTGCACGTGGTTCGGCCTTTACCTGTGGAGACCATGTGCATCTCTGAACCGTCGACGTTCATGGTGAAGATCTGGTCGCATTTCACGTCGCCGTGCGAGGACTGAAAAATCAGATGTTTGCCGTCGGCAGAAAAGTACGCTTCGGCATTTTGTCCGCCGAAGGTGAGCTGGCGCACGTTGCGCAGATGGGTTTCCTGAGGCGTGGCGAGACTTGGGCTATCCGGGTTCTGGGCAGCCGCGAGCGGCAAAAGCAGCCCGCCGGCAAGAATCAAGAAAATCTGGGTTCTTCGGTTCACAGGAATGAACCGCTAGTGTAGCAGGGAACTGGCGTCAGTTGCGGTGGAAGACAGATCAGCGTTTATCGGCGCGATCTGCGGCTCGAAAGTGATCCAAAATGCCTTCGGCCTGTGCCCGTGTAACCACGGCCGATAAGGCCGCCACATCGGCTTGTTTGACCGCCTGCACGCTTCCAAAGTGTTCCAACAGCCGGCGCGTGGTGCGCGCTCCCACACCGGGAATCTCCAGCAATTCCGTCGAGCGGTCGCGCATCTGCCTCCGCTTGCGATGAAACGTGACTGCGAAGCGATGGGCTTCGTCTCTTATCAGCTGTATCAGGTGCAGCACCGGGGAATGATGGTCCAGTACCACCGGCTCGTTCTCCTGCCCAAAGACGTAGATGATCTCTTCGCGCTTGGCGATTGCCGCCAGGGGCTGATTGATAATCTCGAGCGCAGCCAGCGCCTCCGCCGCCGCATGCAGTTGCCCCAGTCCTCCGTCAATCAGCACCAGGCTGGGGAATTTCTGCTTCTTCTCTTCTTGTACGCGCTTGTAGCGGCGGGTTACCACCTCTCGCATGGACGCGAAGTCGTCCACTCCATCCACGCTGCGAATGATGAACTTGCGATAGTCAGCTTTCTTCATCCGGCCGTCTTCCCACACCACCATCGACGCGACCGTTTCCGCACCCTGAATATGCGAAATGTCGAAGCATTCGATGCGCCGCGGCGGCTCTGGCAAGCCTAGC
>Ga0209517_10003961_pt1 | contig 19759 bp, 17 predicted proteins | sample PeaSoiMetSII2010_FD_187695 | JGI IMG/M metagenome (GOLD analysis project Ga0209517, IMG submission 187695) | Peat soil microbial communities from Weissenstadt, Germany - SII-2010 (SPAdes) (version 2) | ecosystem: Environmental > Terrestrial > Soil > Wetlands > Peat | place: Germany...
CTCATTCTGAACGCCTTGCTCTCGGCGCAACGCACCACCGCTCAGCAGCTTACAACTTTGGCCGCATGAAATCTTCGCGCGCTACAAAGAAACCAGGGTCTAGTAGTACAATCACCGTGTGTATACTGGACCGATGAGCTCATCCGCCGTGCCGGTGAACATCAACCAGGTCATCGACCGTTCGAAGCTGAACGGCTTCCAGATGATGACGTTCGTGTTGTGCTCACTGTGCCTGATGCTGGACGGCTTCGATGCGCAGGCCATGGGCTACGTGGGGCCGGTGCTGATCCCGCTGTGGAAGATTCCATCGTCGTCGTGGGGCCAGATTGCGTCCGCCACGCCGCTGGGCGTGATGTTCGGGTCACTGCTGTTCAGCGTGCTGGCGGACAAGATCGGGCGGCGGCGCGTGCTGATCGGCGTCACCTTTTATTACGCCGTGCTCACGCTGGCGACGGGCATGGCCAACTCGCCGGAGCAGCTGCTTTGGATTCGCCTCATCGCGGGGTTTGGGTTGGGAGGCATCATGCCCAACACCGTGGCGCTCTCGGGCGAGTACAGTCCGGCGCGCTCGCGGGTGACGGTGATGATGGTGGTGGCCAACTCCTTTTCGGCGGGAGCTGCGCTGGGCGGATTTGCCGCGGCTTGGCTCATCGCGCATTTCGGATGGCGCTCGGTGTTTTTCTTCGGCGGAACTACGCCGCTGCTGATCACGCTGGCGATGCTGGTCTGGCTGCCGGAGTCGCTGCAATATTGCACGCTGCATGGGAAGATCGCGGAGCTTCGCAAGTGGCTCGGCAAGCTGGATCCGGCGCAGGCGGCCGCGGCGGGCGAGGGCGCGCAGTTCGTAGTGAAAGAGAAAAAGCAGAAGGGCGTGCCGTGGGTGCACCTGTTCTACGATGGCCGCACGATGGGGACGCTGTTCATCTGGGCCATCAACTTCATGAACCTGCTGAACCTGTATTTCCTCTCCAACTGGCTGCCTACCGTGATGCGCAGCGCGGGCTTCTCGACGCAGACCTCGGTGCTGATCGGTGCTACGCTGCAGTTGGCGGGAACTGTCGGGGCGTTTGCGCTGGGGTGGGCGGTGCATCGCATCGGATTCGTACCGGTGCTGGCAACCGGGTTCCTGGTGGCTTGCGTGAACGTTGCACTGATCGGACAGCCTGGATTGACCGTGTTGCCGATGTTCATCGTGGTGGCGCTGGCGGGTTGGGGCATCGTGGGCGGCCAGGCGGGGGTCAACGCTATGTCGGCGACGTTCTATCCGACGGACTTGCGCTCCACGGGAGTCGGCGCGGGGCTGGGGATGGGACGCATGGGAGCGATCATCGGGCCGTGGGTCGCGGGACAACTGCTGTCGCTGCACTGGTCGTCGCAACAGCTCTTTCTGGCGGCGGCGGTGCCGGCGCTGTTGTCGAGCGTGTTCATGTTGGGGATGCGCTTCGTCATCCGGCCGGGGCAGACTCAGCCTACGGGCGATCCGGTGATGGCGCATTGAAGAAGAATACAGAAGACAGAATACAGAAGTCAGAAGGCCGACCCGGACATCAGGTTTACGAACAACTTGGTGAACTTCGTTGCATCCAGGTCCACCTGTGCGTGGACTTGGCGCACTCCCGTGGCGGGTTTGGTTTTTTCGTTCCAGGTTAGCGTGTCGCCGTAGCTGGGGCCGTGGCTCAGGTCCACGTCCATGTAGAGCAGGCGCTCCTTGGTGATTATGGACGGGTCCAGCCAGGAACACGCCGTGAGTTCGTCCCACAGATAGTAGGCTGCCTTAGAGTATTTGGCGATGTACTGCGCTGCCGGGTTCTTCGACTGCGCGATTTCGTCGATGATTTTTTGCGTAAACGGGGCCTTGATGGAGACATCTACTGTGGTTACGTCGATGCGCGGCCAGGCGGCGTGCAGCACCATGTGGGCGGCCTCGGGATCGAACCAGAAGTTGAATTCGTGGCGCGGGCTGGTGGCGAATTCGGGATCTTCGGTCGACGGGTTGACGCTGCCGCCCATGATTACGATGCCGCGCGTCAGTTCGGCGAAGTGGGGTTCGATGGCTAGCGCTAGGGCGATGTTGGTGAGAGGACCGGCAGCGTAGATCGTTACTTCGCCGGGGTGCTGGCGGACTTGGCGGATCAGGAAATGGGCTGCGTCTTCATCGAGGGGCTTTAGGCGCGGGGCGCCTTCGGGCAGGGGCGGGACCTCCCAGGGGCCGTGCGGCGGTTTGGAGCCGTCGCCACCCCACGCGCCTAGCCATGCTGCACCGCCTGTCAGTGCGGCGGCGGTTTTGGTCCCCTCTTGCGTGCGCACCAGGGGGAACGCTGCGCCGGGGACGACCGGTATGTTGACGTGGCCGGTGAGTTCTAGCATTCGCAGCGTGTGTTGGACTTCTTCGTCGCGCCAGGCGTCGCCTGTGACTATCGTGATACCGAGCACCTCCGCTTGCGGGGACTGGAGGAGGGCCAGCATCGCCATCTGGCCGGTCCCGCCGGGGCCGGAGCCGTCTTCGTCGATCAGGACTTTGCGGCCGTCCGGCGGCTGGGCCTGGAGCGCGGAGAGAAATATCAGGATGATCGCTAGATGTTTCGGCTTGCGCATGGATGCCGCGACTCCGGACGTGTCGAGACGAGTCTCGACATGGCACGCACGAGTGCGTGCTCAACGGGGTGAGCCAATTTACTTGGCGGCTTTTAGTTCGGCGTAGAGCTGGCCGACGAAGCGATCCGCTGTCATGCCCGCCCCGCCGGGGACCTTGGGATCGAATTCGGCGGTGAGTTTGGCGGCGACCACGTCCTGCTGGGATTTGCCCTGATCCACCATGGCGGAGACTTTGTCGCGCACGGCCATCATCATGTCGCGGTGGAACTGGACGGCGTCGCGGTTCACCATGTCGCCGTGGCCGGGGACTATGCGGGTTTTGGGTCCGCAAAGGGCGACGATGCGCGCGAGACCGGCCAGCATGCCGTTCATGCTGCCGCCGTTGGCGCGGTCGATGTTGGGATAGCCTAGCGAGCGGTAGAAATCGCCGGTCATCAGGATGTCGTTCTTGGCGAAGTAGACCATGGTGTCGCCATCGGTGTGGGCGCGCGGAATCGGGATCAGGTGAATTTCGTCGCCGTCCATATTGAAGACGATCTCGTTGTTATAGGTGATGACGGGAAGACCCACGGCGGGCATGGGAGTGCCGGGCTGGCCGTTGGCGCCGGGCGCGGGATGCGCCAGGCGGTCGCGCAGCTCGGGACGCGCCAGAATGGTGACGCCCATCTTGCCGAAGTTTTCATCGCCGCCGGTGTGGTCGCCGTGCACGTGGGTGTTGACCATGTACCAATGCGTCGTGTTGGGCGCGATTTTCTTGATGGCTGCCGCGATTTTGTCGCTGAGCGGGGCGAACTGGCTGTCGACCTGGAACACGCCGTCGGGGCCGACCAGGACGCCGATGGTCCCGCCCTGGCCGTCGAGCGTGTAGAAGTTGCTGGAGAGCTTGTTGGTCTTGATTTCGACCTTGCTGAAATCCTGGCCTTGGGCGAAGGCTGTCGTCGCGGCCGCCAACGCTATAACTGTGATCGCCAAACTTTTTGTGCTCATTCGTAGTCTCCTTAATTGGGCCTCGCGGTCCATCATACAGCATCCTATACAGGGTGGGGCCTGTTGGTCCGATAGACTTGACGAGGAGAGGAATATTTCATGGTGCGCTTTCTTGCTCTTGGTCTGCTGATCGTCCTGGTTCCGTTTGCCCCGGGGGATGCTAAGACGATCAAGCAGGCTTGCAAAGACCAGTGTGTGAGCTCGTATCACTTCTGCCTCAATCGGTCCTTAACCTCTAAGGCCCGCAAGGATTGTAAGACCGTGCAGAAGACGTGCAAGGGCGGCTGCAAGTAAGCCGGCGCAGCAAGCGTGGCGCACGCTCTCCAGCGTGCCGTGTCGGCGCTCATGCCGACACTTCCGTCCCGGCCAACACACCAGGCGTCCCCGGGAGTGGGGACGCGGCACGCACGAGTGCGTGCGCCACGGTCATCAACTGATCAGGCGGGCGATTCCGTACGCTGCGGCCGCGGCTAGGCCGCCGATTACCGCTGTGCGGACGGCGCTCAACAGCGGGGGGGCGCCGGTGAACTTTCCTTTGATGTAGCCGAACGCCGCCAGCGCTACGATGGTCGCGGCCACTGAGTATTGGAGCGCCATCGACGCTTTGGTCATTAGCATGTACGGCGCCAGTGGGATCAAGCCGCCGGCGATGTACGAAGCGGAGATCGTGGCTGCGCTGGTGACGGCGCGTCCGGGGTCGGGTTCTTCCAGGCCTAGTTCGAAGCGCATCATCCAGTCCACCCACACCTTGGGACGGCGCTCGAAGGCGGCCAGGATGGGCAGACTTTCGTCGCGCGTCAGGCCGTAGGATTCCAGGATCTCCAGGACTTCGCCGCGCTCGATGTCCGCCTTCTCGACGATTTCGATTTCTTCGCGCTTGCGTTCGCTGGCGTAATGCTCGGCGTCGCCGCGCGCGGCGAGATATCCGCCCAGGCCCATGGCGATGGATCCGGCGGCAATTTCGGCCAGGCCGGCGATGACCACGATGTGCGAGGCGTCGACGGCGCCGGTGAGTCCGGCGGCCAACGCGAACGGGACGGTCAAGCCGTCGGCCATTCCGATCACCACATCGCGAACGGTATGGGAGGATTGAAAGTGCTGCTCGGCGTGTTCGTGATGCGTCATGAAGTTTGGGCTGACGGTTTCTTATTCGCGCACGACGGACTTACGCCTGTGCGCGCAGGTACCTGCCAGTATATGATTCCTTGACCGTCGCGATGTGTTCGGGAGTGCCCTCGGCCACGATGTATCCGCCCGCGTCGCCGCCTTCCGGTCCCAGGTCGATCACCCAATCGGCACGGCGGATCACTTCCAGGTTGTGTTCGATGATGACGATGCTCGCGCCGGCGCGCAGCAGACGCTCGAAGGCGTCGAGAAGCTTGGCGATGTCGTCGAAGTGCAGGCCGGTGGTGGGCTCGTCGAAGATGTAGAGAGTGCCTTCGCTGGTGGCTTGCGCCAGGTGCGCGGCCAGCTTCACGCGCTGGGCTTCGCCGCCGGAGAGCGTGGTGGCGGATTGGCCCAGGCGCAGGTATCCCAGGCCCACGTCGGCTAACACGCGCAGTTTGTCGGCCAGGCGCGGCGTGCTGGAGAAGAACGAAATCGCTTCCTGGACGGCGAGCTGCAGCACCTCGTGAATGTTGAGGGTCTTGTACTGGACCTCGAGCACGCTGGGTTTGTAGCGCGTGCCCTTGCAGTCTTCGCACACCAGCTCCACGTCGGCCAGGAACTGCATTTCGACGGTCACCGTGCCGTCGCCCTGGCAGGTTTCGCAGCGCCCGCCGGGAATATTAAATGAGAAGTGTCCGGCGGTGTAGCCGCGGCGCTTGGCGTCGGGGGTGGAGGCGAACAATTCGCGGATCAGATCGAAGGCTTTAATGTAGGTGACCGGGTTGGAGCGCGGCGTGCGGCCGATGGGAGATTGATCGACCAGAACGACCGAGGTCAACAGATCGGCTTTTTCGACCTTGGTGCAGACCAGCTTCTCCGGGCCGGCGTCCCAACCGGAGACATCGGCGTCGGCGGCCGTTGGCAGGGTGGGACTCTGCAGGCGCTTGGCCAGCGACTGATAGATGACATCGTGGACCAGCGTGGATTTGCCGGATCCCGAAACGCCGGTCACGGCGACCATCATGTGCAGCGGAATCGCGACGTCGATGCCTTTGAGGTTGTGCGCCTGCGCGCCGAAGAAACGCAGGGTTTGCTTGGCGTGCGCCTTGCGGCGATGGGTCAGGTGCGAGGTTTTGAGTTCGCCGCGCAGGTACTTGGCGGTGAGCGAGGTCCCGTCGCGTTCTAGCTGCTCGAACGAGCCTTGGAACACCACGCGCCCGCCGTGTTCGCCTGCGCCGGGGCCCAGATCCAGAATATGGTCGGAGGAGCGCATCACATCGGGGTCATGCTCGACTACCAGAATCGTGTTGCCGAGGTCGCGCAGGTCTTTGAGGATACCGATGAGGCGGGCGGTGTCGCGGCTATGCAGTCCGATGGAGGGCTCGTCCAAGACGTAGCAAGCGCCCACGAGGCGCGATCCGAGGCAGGTGGCTAGCTGGATGCGCTGGGCTTCGCCGCCTGAGAGTGTCGCGGACAGGCGGTCCAGCGTGAGGTATTCGAGGCCGACGTCGTTCAGGAACTTGAGGCGTTGGCGGATCTCGACCAGGACTTTGTCGGCGATCTGTGATTCCTCCGGCGTCAACTTGAGTGAATTAAAAAACTCCGCGGCTTGGGCGATGTTCATGCGCGACACGTCGCCCAGGTTCTTGTCGCCCACGCGAATCCACAAGGCTTCGGCGCGCAGGCGCGATCCTCCGCAATCCGGACACAGCGTGTAACCGCGGTAGCGGCTCATGAACACGCGCACGTGGACTTTGTATTTCTTGGCTTCAACCTCTTTGAAGTAGGCCCGAATGTGGCTGAACAGGATGTCGCGTTCGCGCTGCGTCAGGGTCATCACGGGGACGTTCAGGCGCACCTGGTTCTTGGCGGCCTTACGGAATTCCTCCAGATACCAGGAGTGTTGCGGCTTGGTCCAGGGATCGACGGCGCCCTGCTGGATGGAGAGCGCGCGATTGGGGATCACCAGGTCCATGTCGTAGTCGATGGTGTTGCCGAAACCCTGGCAGCGCTTGCATGCGCCGACGGGGCTGTTGAAGCTGAACAAGCCCGGCTCGGGTTCGGCGAACTCCTTGCCGCAGGTTTTACAAGCGAACTTTTCGTTGAAGCGGATCGCCGGGCCGCCGCCCGCGGGTTCGAAGTACACTTCGCCGGATTCCTTGTAGCAGATCTCTACGGTGTCCACCAGGCGCTGGCGCGAGCCCGGCGAAATCGCGAGGCGGTCGGCCAGGATGAAGACGGGTTTGTTGAAGTCGACGTCCAACAGCGACTCGGGCGTGGAGAACTCGAACACTTGACCGGATTGATACAGCCGGTTGAAGCCGCGCTTGCGGAGATCGAACAAGCGGTCGCGGAGTTTTTCGGTATCGGGCTCTTTCGGCAAGGGGAACAACGCGTACCAGCGCGATCCTTCCGGCTGCTGGAGCATCTTGGCCGCGACCTGGTCTACCGATTCGCGCTCGACGTGAGTGCCGCAATTGGGGCAGTAGGTGCGGCCCGCGCGGGCCCATAGGAGGCGCAGAAAATCGTAGAGTTCGGTGGATGTCGCGACGGTTGAGCGCGGATTGCGGGTGGTGTTTTTCTGGCGGATGGCCACCGGCGGTGCGATGCCGTCGATTTCGTCAACGTCCGGTTTCTCCATGCGTTCCAGGAACTGGCGCGCGTAGGCGGAGAGCGATTCGACGTAGCGGCGCTGTCCTTCGGCATAAACGGTATCGAAGGCCAGCGACGATTTGCCCGATCCGGAGACGCCGGTGACCACGATCAACTGGTCGTGCGGGAGGTCCACCGAGATATTCTTCAGGTTATGGACGCGCGCGCCGCGGATGCGGATGCTATCGCCGGGAGCGGACGGGCGGGAGTCCGTAGCGCTCGAACGAAGATGGTTGGGCTGGGTCAACGAAGGGCTAATCCAACGGTGCGTGCGCCGCAGCGCGTGGCGTGAACTTTGGTTTGCCGTACCGGCGCTTAGCCAGCCGGTTCACCCCGCAACATCGAGAGACACTCTACTAGTATAGGAAATTGGACCCGGCGGCCATCCGACGAAAGCTGACGCGCTGGTATAAGCGTCATGCCCGCGACCTGCCCTGGCGGCGCACTCGCGATCCGTACGCCATCTGGATCTCCGAGGTGATGTTGCAGCAGACACGGGTGGCGGCGGCGATCCCTTACTACCACCGCTTCCTGGAGCGGTTCCCGAATGCGGCGGCCCTGGCAGGGGCTTCCGAGACGGAAGTGCTGGCGCTGTGGAGCGGGCTAGGTTATTATTCACGCGCGCGCAAGCTGCGGGAAGCCGCGCAGGGGATCGTGGGGGCCGGAGGTGAGTTTCCGCGCGACTACGGGGAGATCCGCGCCCTTCCCGGCATCGGCGAGTACACGGCGGCCGCCGTCTCCAGCATCGCGTTCGGGCTGCCCCACGCCGCAATTGACGGAAACGTGCGACGGGTGGTGATGCGTCTGACCAACAATGGCGGCGCGGACGTCGGGCGGGTGGCGGAACAACTACTGGACCGCCGTGACCCGGGGCGGTCGAATCAGGCGTTGATGGAATTCGGGGCGGTTGTGTGTCTGCCCCGAGCGCCGCTGTGCCGGGCCTGCCCGGTGGCGGACCACTGCGGGGCGCTGCGGCACGGCACGGTGGACCAGCTTCCGCCCGCGCGGGTGAAACCGGAGGCGGTGAGGCGGGAGCGCACTCTGCTGGTGATCCGGCGGGGCGAACAAATTCTGTTGGAGCCGAGTTCACGGGTAAAGGGATTTTGGGACTTGCCCGATCCATTTCCTGGAGCGCGATTGGGAGCGGTGGTGGGCATGTTCCGGCATTCCATCACCCGCAGTCGATACATATGTGAGGTGCGGGAGGCAACCGCGGGGCGCGGACCACGGGGGGCGCGCTGGTTTCCATCCGGCCGATTACATGAAATTGCATTAAGCACCACAGCAAAAAAGGCGCTGCGGTGTTTAACAGATTAGCTGCCAAACCGGCCGGTGACGAGGTATCATTTACTGAACTATGACGAAAGCAACCAAAATCAGTGTAAGCGTGGCCTTGGGAATGATTCCGATGCTGCTTCTGGCGCATGAGTACGGGCCGCCCCAGCGCAGTACCACGGCGCCAGGAGATGCTCCTCCCATGTCGTGTGCGCAGGCTTCCTGTCATACGAGTCCAGGGAAGAGCGGGCCAGTGCTGGCGAGTACGGCGGGGGGCAGCGGCGTGTTCGCGACGTTTTCGAGCGGGACAACCTACACTCCTGGCGTTCCGGTGACCATCACCGTTACCGTAAGCGACCCAGTGAACACGCACTACGGATTCCAAATGACGGCGCGCCTGGAGAGCAATCTGGCTGCGGCGCAAGCGGGCGACTTCGCCACGGGGAGCACGCCGGGATGCCCGGCAGCGAACGAGTCGCCCTCGTGCCAGCTAATCTTGTGCGACAACGGAGACGTCAAGTCCTCGAAGGGATGCCCGGCCAGTACGCCTGTGGAGTTCATCGAGCACGACTACACGCCGGGAACGCACGTGGGTACGGGTCCGTACACCTTTACCTGGACGCCGCCGTCCCCCGCGGCGGGCCCGGTTCATTTCTATGTCGCCGGCAACGCGGTCAACAACAATCTGCTGGCGGATGAGGGCGATCACGTCTACGCCAACAGCTATGTGCTGACACCCGCGGCTGCCTGCTCGCTGAGCCCACCCACCATCACCGCCGTGCAGTCGGCCGGAGCTTTCGGAGCGCTGTCCACGTTTGCCTCCGGGTCCTGGTTGGAGGTGTACGGCTCGAACCTGGCCTCGGATTCACGAAGCTGGTTGGGCTCGGACTTCAACGGCAACAACGCGCCTACGTCACTGGATGGGAGCAGCGTTTCGGTGAACGGCAATCCGGGTTTCGTGGATTATATCAGTCCCGGCCAAATCAATGTACAAGCTCCTACAGACACCGCCACGGGGCAGGTGCCCATTACGGTGAAGAATTGCGCCGGAACCAGCGCTCCCGTGATGCTGTCCAGGGCCGCGTTCGCGCCGGGTGTGCTCGCGCCGCCGCAATTCAACGTCGGGGGAAAGCAGTACCTGGCGGCGCTGTTTCCGGATGGCGTCACATTCGTGGGAAATACCGGTCTCATTTCCGGAGTTCCGTTCAAACCGGCCGCGCCCGGCAACGTGATCGTGACTTACGGAGTCGGCTTCGGCGGCGTAACTCCGTCGCTTGCGCCTGGAATCATCGAGACCGCGCAAAACAGCATCGCCGGACCGTTTTCGATGACTATCGGCGGGGTTTCCGTCACGCCCTCCTATTTCGGCCTAGCCCCAAATTTCGTGGGATTGTACCAGTTCAATTTCACCGTGCCCAACGTGCCCAACGGCGATCAACCGGTGACGTTCAGCGTGGGCGGGGTGCAGGCGCAGAGCGGGATGTTTTTAACGGTGCACAACTGATTCGGGGGCCGGCTGCGGCACCCGAGCGGAGGCTGAGGCCGGCTCTACCAACTAGACGCCGCGCTGGTTGCCGTACAGCTCGATGTGCAAGCGCGGCGAATAGCGGAACTTTTCTTCCTTGCAGATGTCCACCAGCCATTTCGCGCGCTCGTAGAGCGCGTCGATGGTGGCGCCCTCCGGCATAAGCAGCACGCGGCTGCGGTCGGCCTTCGTCGCCTCAATGATGGACTTGATCTCGGTCAGGTCGTCGGGCGTTGCGACTACGAATTTGAGCTGGTAGTCGTACTCCTTCATCAACTGCTTGAGCACGTCGGGCTGAAAGCGCAGCCGGTCGTGCTGCGCGGCCCAGCGGCCGCCTTCGCGGCGCAGCGGCGTCGAGTTGGCCAGCTTGGGACTGATGCTCATCAGGTCGCAGGCCACCGGCTGGTAGACCGTGCCGGCGGTTTCGATGGTGACGTGCATGCCGAAGTCCTTCAAGCGCTGGGTGAGCAGATCCATCCCCTCGACGATCATCGGCTCGCCGCCGGTTACCACCACGTGGGTGGGCCAGTTGCGGCGGACGGCGGCCAGGATTCCGCCGATCATCATGGGCTCGCCCTCGGGCTGCCAGGACGTGTAGGGCGTATCGCACCAGACGCAGCGCAGGTTGCAGCCGCTGGTGCGGACGAACACACTGGGGGTTCCCGCCAGTATTCCTTCGCCTTGAATGGAATAGAAAATCTCGGCGATCTTCATCGGCGGCGGAGTCTTCTCTACTTCAGCAGCGGGTCCAGTATCCCCGCTTGCTCGAACCCTTTTTTTCTTAACAGGCACGAGTCGCATTCGTGGCATGGACGACCTCCCTCTTGAGGATCATAACAACTGTGGGTGAGTCCGAAGTCGAGCCCGGTTTCGGCGCCTAGGCGCACGATTCCGGCTTTATCCAAGGCGGCCAACGGCGTGTGGATGCGCAGATGGGTGCGGCCTTCCACCGCGGCCTTGGTCGCCAGGTTGGCCATGCGCTCAAACGCCTCAATGAATTCCGGACGGCAATCCGGGTAACCTGAATAATCGATGGCATTGACGCCGATGAACACGTCGGAGCATTCGAGCACTTCGGCCCAGGCCATTGCGTAGGCTAAGAAAATTGTGTTGCGCGCGGGTACGTAGGTGACGGGAATGCCCGTGGCCATCTCCGCGGCGGAGCGATGTTTCGGCACGCCGATGTCGGCGGTCAGGGCGCTGGCTCCGAAGGCTCTTAGATCGATGCGCACCACCCGATGCTCCCGCACATTAAAATGATCCGCCACCCGCGCGGCCGATTCCAGCTCCACGCGGTGGCGTTGCCCGTAGTCGAACGACAGGGCGTAGCAGTCGAAGCCCTGGCGGCGGGCGACGCCCAAGCAGGTGGACGAATCGAGGCCGCCGCTGAGCAGGCAGATGGCGGGGTTGGGCGGATTCAGGGTAACCTCCGCGGCCGACGATTATCGAGCGTGAGCGCCGGAGCGGGCGAGATTGTGAGGCAGACATCTCCCATGAAGGCCATCAACCGCAAGAGCGAACTATCCAGTTTATATTGTGGTGTATGACCGACGGTGGGGCCAAAACCGATCTCGACGAACTGCTTAGCCACATGGAGGCAGAACTGCATCCTGACGAATATGTTTATTGCACGGTCTCCCAAAAGCAGCGCGGGCTTCCCATCGACGCGATTTGCAGGTTTCAAGAAGCCGAGGGCGAGACACTCATTGTTCGCCGCACGGAAGCTGAGAGAAACCACCTGCCCTTCAGCTTCCTATGCAAGAGGATCACTTTGGGCGTTAATTCAAGTTTGGAAGCCGTCGGGTTCCTTGCGAGGATCGCGACGGAACTCGCTGAGCACGGGATCAGCGCCAACTGTGTGTCCGCCTACTACCATGACCATCTGTTCGTTCCGGCAGCTCAAGGCGAGCGAGCCGCTCTGGTTCTAGAGGATCTTCAGCGGCGCTCGCGGCGGCCGGGAGGCTAGATGTGAGCTCATCTGACTCTCCGCGGCCGGAAGCTCTTCACGGCTAGCCCGCGGATCGGCGCGAAGTGGCGGGTGTTCGCGGTTGCCAGTACTTCTCCGGCTTCGATTGCCGTCGCGGCGATCAGCGCGTCTTCAATCCTTAATCCGCTGGAGTGGGCGTGTTCCTCGATTAGAGCGGCGGCAGAATGGCCAATGGACTCGCTGAGCGGAAGTATTCGGAACCGGAGGTCGTTCAGGGATTCCTTGATGATCCGCATGTCCTGCCGGGACCTGGCGCCTTGCAGAACTTCGATGAAAGCGACAATCGACATCGACCGGTCCGGCGTCGTATTGATCCACGCGATGGCCTCGGGTTCGCCGCGCGTGAACCAGATCAGCACGTCCGAGTCGAACGTCATTTTAGCTTTGCAAGGTACTCGTACTTGGCGTTCCGCATCTTCCGAACGTAGGCGACGGGATCTGCCATGTCCTTGCGATCTTTCCACATGCCGCACATCGGTGTGTCCTCCGCCCGAACGGTCTTCTTCTTCGCCGCGAGCGGCACCAGGCGAGCCTTTTCCTTGCCTCTGTAGAGCACCGTGACCGTTTCGCCCCGGTCGATGGCGCGGAGGACATCCTTCATGTGGTAACGCAAATCGACAATGCTGGCTTTCACAATGAACTGCCTACTTCACAGTATACAGTTTGGAAATCAACGTCATGGCCGCGCTGGGTCGCGGCTTTGCTATGATCAGGCGTCAGACCCACACCGCCATGACTCCAACCGCCCCGCATCGCCCTTTTGTACCGGAAAACGTGCAGATGAAGGAGTTCACGCTGCGCGCCGTCCTGCTGGGACTGGTGATGACGGTGGTCCTGGGCGCCGCCAACGCGTATTTGGGCCTGCACGCCGGCCAGACCATCGCGGCCACCTATCCGGCCGCGGTCATCGGCATGGCCTTCTTGCGCGCCCTTAAGGGATCCGTGCTCGAAGAGAATATCGCGCGCACGGCGGGTTCCATCGGAGAGTCCGTGGCCGCCGGCGCCATTTTCACGTTGCCGGCTTTTCTCATGTCCGGCTCGTGGACGTCCTTCGAGCCGGCACAGGCCTATTGGAAATCCACAGCGCTGATCATGGTGGGCAGCATCCTCGGAGTGCTGTTCGTATCGCTGGTGCGGCGCGCGCTGGTGGAGGACGCGACGCTGCCTTTCCCCGAATCCGTGGCCGCCGCCGCGATCCACAAAGCCGGACAACAGGGCGCCGACGCGGCCCGCTATCTGTTTTGGAGCATCGGGCTCGGCACCTTGGTCCAGGCCCTGGGCGAGATGCAACTCTACGCCGTGGATAAAACGTTCATCGTGCGAATCGGAGAACTCGGAAAAAGTTTCGTGCGGCTCGGAACTCCGGACACGCGGAACGTGCTCCAAACCGGCGCTGTGTCGACTGCCGCGGCGCCATCGGTCAGCCCGGCCCTGGTGGGTGTCGGCTATGTGATCGGTCCCGAACTGGCGTCGATGAACTTCGCCGGCAGCGTGCTGGCGTGGGGCGTCCTGGTGCCGCTGATGATGTACTTCCTGGGTCCCGATCTGCAGAAGTTCTTGCCCGCGGGATCGGGCGATGCGGGGTGGGAGGGGATGGCGGCGGCCGTGTGGCGCTACATCATCCGGCCGGTCGCGGTCGGCACCATGATGGTCGGCGCGGCCTACACGCTGTTCCGCATGGGCAAAAGCCTGACTTCCAGCCTGGGTCGCGCGCTGACCGAGGTGCGACACGGCGCGCCCTCGCTCGAATCGGTGGCACGCACCGAACGGTACATGGGCGCCAAGACCGTCTTTGCTTTGATCGGCGTGGTCTTCTTGGCCATGTTGGCGCTATACGTTTACATCTCGGGGCAGTTTGTGGCGGGCGCCGTAGCGGCGGTGGTTCTGTTGATCGTGGGATTCTTCTTTGCCACTGTGTCCGGCAACCTGTGCGGCGTGATCGGCTCGTCGAACAATCCGGTCTCCGGCCTCACGCTTTCCACGCTGATTATCGCCGCTCTGCTGATGGTGGCGCTGGGGATTAACGGGCCGGGCGCCGTCGCCGTCGTGCTGGGCGTCGCCGCAGTGGTGTGTGTTTCCTCCGCCGTGGCCGGCGAGTTGATGCAGGACTTTAAGGTTGGCTACATCCTCGGTGGCACGCCGCGCTACATCCAAATTGTCGAACTGATCGCGGTGGTGGTGGCGAGCGCCGTCATGTACTACCCGCTGCACATCCTCCAAGTGGGCAATATCAAGAGCGGCGGGACCGGCTTCGGCGATCCCAAGCTGGCGGCTCCCCAGGCGGGACTGATGGCCGCGCTGGCGCAAGGGATTGTGGGCGGAGAGATGGCCTGGCCGCTGGTGGCCGCCGGAGCGCTGCTCGGGCTGGCGCTGATCATGATCAAGGTGCGCAGTCCGATGCTGGTGGCCATCGGCATGTATCTGCCGTTCCAGACGACGTTCGCGATCTTCGTGGGCGGCATGCTGCGATGGCTGACGGACTGGCGCAGCCGCGCGGCGGGCAACAACGATGCGCAGCGCACGCGGGTGGAAAACGTCGGCGTGTTGGTAGCTAGCGGCCTGATCGCCGGCGAAGCTCTGACGGGACTGCTGTTCGCCTATTTTAAGTTCAAGGACATTCCGATACTGGCCTTCTTCCAGGACCCCTCGTACTTATTTGGGTTCGCGGTGCTTGTAGTCTTGGGGCTGGTGATGGTCCTGCTGCCTCTGTCCAAAGCCGGACGCCCGGAAGATCCTCCTCCGCCCGCGGCGATGATGTAAAGATGATGAAAATCTGATGATGTAAATCTCTCGCGGGCCGCTTGCTAAAGTAGTAATTTGCCGCTGGTCCGATCCTCCTCTCCAAAGAGTCCCACTCAGGACGCCAACGGCGTCCAGTGGACCCAGCTGTATCTCGGGTTGGGATTTACCACGCTCGGAACGCTGATCCTGGAGCTGGCGCTCACGCGCATCTTTTCGGTCGTCTTCTTTTATCACTTTGCGTTCCTGGCGATTTCGCTGGCCCTGTTCGGATTGGGCGCCGGAGGCGTGTTTTCGTACGTGGTTCGCCAGCGCTTCAGGAATCCGTATCGTGCGCTGGGCTGGCTCGCGATCGCCGATAGCGTGGCCGTGGTCGCGGCGCTATGGTTCCTGCTGTCGCGTTCCGGCGAACTGAAGCTGGGTGTGCTCACGGCGGTGTATCTGGCCAGCGCGGTCCCATTTTTCTTTGCAGGCACGGTGGTGTCGATCGCCATCAATGAAGCCATCGAGCGTGTAGATCGCGCCTATTTCTTCGACCTGGCCGGCGCCGCAGCGGGCTGCCTGTTGCTGAAAGTGTTCTTGGACGCATTTGGGGGACCCAATACCGTGATCGCAGCCGCCGTGTTTTACGCCGCCGCCGCCGCCATGTGGCATCATCAGGCGGGCGCGACGAAGAGCCGCGCCATCGCGGTCCTAGTGGCGCTGCTGCTGGTCGCGCTGATGGTGGTGAACGGCAAGAGCCACTTCTTGGACATCCGCTACGCCAAGGGGCATCCGCTGCCGCCCGAACGTTTCTCGGCCTGGAACAGCTTCTCCCGCATCGGCGTCACGCGCGGCGACGTGAGCTGGGAACAAAGCGCGCCCTGGATGATCATCATCGACGCCGACGCGGGTACCGGCATTGCGCCCTTCGATTGGGACCGCGGCCTTCCGGAAGCCGACCGCTTCAAACTGTTGCACGAGGGAATGGGACTCCCGTACGCGCTGCGTCCTGGCGCGAAGGCGCTGATCATCGGACCGGGCGGCGGCTACGACGTCGCGCGCGCGTTGGCCTCCGGCAGCCGCGATATCACCGCCGTCGAGATCAACCCCATCATCGCCGAGACAGTGATGAAAAACGTGATGGTGCGCGAAAATCACGGCATCTATCTCCGCCCGGAGGTGCACCTGCACGTGGAGGACGGGCGCTCCTTCGTGCGCGGCAGCACGGACAAATATCAGGTCTTGCAGGCCACTCTGGTGGACACCTGGGCATCCACGGCGGCCGGCGCCTTCGCGCTTTCCGAGAACAACCTTTACACGTCCGACGCCTTTTACGACTATCTTTCCCACCTTACCGAAGACGGGGTGCTGGCGTTCACGCGGTGGGGCTTCGATCCGCCGCGCGAATCGCTGCGGGTGGTTTCGCTGGGGATGGAGGCGCTCAAGCGGCTGGGCGAGACCGACCCGGCGAGTCACGTGATGGCGGTGCGCGAGGACTCGACGCAATTGAGCGGGTGGGGCGCACTGGATACGATTCTGATTTCACGCAAGCCGTTCTCAGCGCCCGACCTTGCCAACGCGCGCCGCGTGATTGCCGAAGCTGGTTCTATGGATGCCAAGATGGAGGCTGTCTACCTTCCCGGAGATCCACCCAGGAACCCGTTCGGCCAGTTGCTGGACAGCCGCGATCCCGAAGCGTTCTGGAGCAGCTACCGGTACGACGTGCGCCCGGTGAACGACGACCGCCCGTTCTTCTTCTACACCGTGCAGCCGCGCGATCTGATCGAGTTTGTCCGGCACACCAACGAGGCCGCCGCGGACTATAAAGTGAACCGCGCGGTGCCGCTGCTGTTCGGCTTGATCGCGATCAGCCTGGGCGCCACCGCCTTGATCATGCTGTTGCCGCGCTTCCTGCTGGGCGCGCGCTTGCCGAAACAAAAGGGTATCGTTACGTTTTTGTGGTACTTTCTGTGTCTCGGCGCGGGCTACATTCTGATTCAGGTGGCGCTGATCCAGAAATTTGTCCTGCTGCTGGGACACCCCACCTACGCGCTCACAGTGATCGTGTTTTCCATGCTGGTGGCGAGCGGCGCGGGCAGCTATTACAGCCGCAAGGTGGTCGCAGGAGACGACGCCCGGTTGATGCGCGTACTGGTGGGCATCGCAGGGTTGGTGGCCGCGCTGGCTTTTGGCGCTACTCCGCTGGCGACAGCCGCCGCAGCCTGGCCGCTCGCGGTTAAGGTGGTTCTGACTGCGCTCGCGATCGCACCGCCGGCGTTTCTGATGGGGATGCCTTTCCCTACGGGTCTCGCCCGGCTGGAACGGCTCCACGCGCCTTCCGTAAGGTGGGCGTGGTCGTTGAACGCGGCGGCGAGCGTGCTTGGATCGTCAGGCGCTATTTTTCTGGCGATCTACCTGGGCCTCCGCATGACGCTGCTGATCGGCGGGGCGCTATATCTGTGCGCGCTACTGGTCATCGCGGCAACGCGTGGAGCGGGCTTCAGCCTGCAACGGAGGCTTTAGCCTTCGCGGCGGCGCGGGTGCTGAAGCACCCGTTGCAGGCTGAAGCCCGCTCCACAAAAGCTACAGTTTGAAGACGCGCTCGGCTGTCGACTGATACAGCTTCTTCTTGGCGCCGTCCGGGATCGGCAGCTCGTCGGTGACTCGGACCTCCTCCGGTACGAACTGGTACGGGTAATCCATCGCGTACATCACGCGGTCGATTCCCAGCACGGAAATCGCGTACAGGATCGGCGGCTCCCAGGCCATGCCGCTGGTCGTCACGTAGACGTTTTCTCTCAGGTAATCGCTGGGCCTCCGCTGGAGCTTCTTCACGCCTTCGTAGCGGTTGGCGGCCACCGCGCGAGCGTGCATGAAATCCACGCGAAACAGCCAGTACGGCAGGCCTTCGCCCAAATGTCCGATAACAATTTGCAGCTTCGGAAAGCGGTCGAACACGCCCGCGACGACGATCCGCAATACGTGCAGCGCGGTATCGACCGCGAACCCGAAGATCGCACTATCCAGGCCGCGGGAGAGAAACGGCTGAATCATCGAAGCCGGAGGCGTGGTGGGATGAATATAAATGGGCACATGCAGATGTTCGGCGGCTTCGAAGATCGGCCAGAACTTGGGATCGTCGAGATACTCGCCGCGGGTGTGCGAGTTCACCACGGCTCCCTTCAATCCAAGTGTCTGGACGCCACGCTCCAGTTCTTTAGCCGCCGCAGCCGGGTCCTGGGGCGCGACTGCGGCGAGTCCCGCGAACCGGCTGGGATATTTGCGGATGGCCTCGGCCAACTCGTCGTTGCTCGAACGCGCCAGCACCTCAGCTCGATCGGCGTCGAAGACCTGCACGCCGGGCGCAGTCAACAGCAGAAGCTGCTTGGCGATGCCGGTCTGATCCATGTCGCGCAAGCGCCGCTCGCCCAAGTCGAGCAGCCGCTCAGAGACAGCCGTAATGCGCGGAGTCGGATTGCGAAGATAGAATCCGATCAGGCTCTCAAAGCCCGGGTCGGTCGACCCCTCGATGGACCCTTTGTCGAGCAGCTTACGATACTCGGCAAAGATCTCCGCGGTGCCGAAGGCTTCTTCAGCGGCGATGCGCTGATAGTTCATCAGCCCTTGCCGGCGGTCATGGCTTTCGCCGAAGGGTTCGCATGGCCGAGCACGCGATGCGGACGGTAAGGTTTCTCAAGCGCCGCCACTTCCTCCGCCGTCAGTTTCAGATCCACGGCCTTGACGATGTCCTTCAAGTGTTCGGGCTTGGTGGCGCCGATGATGGGCGCGGTGACGCCGGGCGCTTGCAGCGCCCAGGCGCAGGCCACTTGCGCCGGCGAGACGCCGCGTTCACTCGCAATTCCGGCCACTGTATCGGCGATCACAAAATCGTCTTCCGCGTAATACAGATCCTTGGCGAATGTGTCCGCCTGGGAGCGCGTGGTCGACCCGCCGTCGCGGCGGCGCGTCCCGGTCAGGAATCCGCGCGCCAAGGGGCTCCATGGAATGACACCCAATCCCTGATCGATGCACAGCGGAATCATCTCGCGCTCCTCTTCGCGATACACCAGGTTGTAGTGATTCTGCATCGTCACGAAGCGCTGCCAGCCATGTTCCTTGGCCGTGTAGAGCGCCTTGGAGAGCTGCCACGCGGCCATGCTGCTGGCGCCCACGTAGCGGACTTTGCCCGCGCGCACCAGCGAATCGAGCGCCTCCAGAGTCTCCTCGATGGGCGTGTTGGGGTCCCAGCGGTGGATCTGGTACAGATCGACGTAATCCATACCCAGGCGGCGTAGCGAGCTTTCGCATCCGGAGATGATGTGCTTGCGGCTGAGGCCGCGCATGTTGGGTCCGGGGCCCATCACGCCGTGCACCTTGGTCGCGACCACGATGTCGTCCCGTGAGGCCATTTCACGCAGCCAGAAGCCGGTGATCTCTTCGCTCTGGCCGATGCAGTACACGTCGGCGGTATCGAAGAAGGTGATTCCCGCCTCGATGGCGATCTTAAAATGCTCGCGCGCGTCTTCCTTGCCGACGTGCCAGCCCTTGGTGCCGGTGGCCCAATCGGGAAGGTCGGCGGTGCCGTAGCTCATGCAGCCCAGGCAGAGCCTGGACACGGTGACGCCGGTGGTTCCTAGTCTTGTGTATTTCATAGGGGATGAGGCAGAAAGACCAGTTTACCTCGCGTGGGGCAGCAAATCGGCTGCAGTCGTCTTTCAAGGCGGCTCGTGGCTGTGGACGGCTCAAAGCCGGCCAGCGGGCAGAATTGCCCGCCCCACGATCTTGAATTGGGATAGGGGTGAGCCTCACGGCTCCTCCCCTCCCACACCACCGGACATGCGGGTCCGCATCCGGCGGTTCGGCGGGTTAAGCGATAGGCTTCACAGTCAATCGCGGAATCCCGAGCGAGT
>Ga0209517_10003962_pt1 | contig 19754 bp, 18 predicted proteins | sample PeaSoiMetSII2010_FD_187695 | JGI IMG/M metagenome (GOLD analysis project Ga0209517, IMG submission 187695) | Peat soil microbial communities from Weissenstadt, Germany - SII-2010 (SPAdes) (version 2) | ecosystem: Environmental > Terrestrial > Soil > Wetlands > Peat | place: Germany...
GCCCGCAGCGGCGCGCTGGCGGCCGGATGACCGCGTGCGCCTGGTTACGCCCTTCGATCCCATCGTCTGGGACCGGCGCCGCTTCCAATTGTTGTGGGACTGGGTCTATCGCTTCGAGGCGTATACGCCGCCGCCCAAGCGCAAGCTCGGTTACTACGCCCTGCCGCTGTTGTGGCAAGACCGCGTGATTGGTTGGGGAAATTTGGCCCTGACACGCGGAGCGCTGCACAGCGCGTTCGGTTATGTGAGCGGCAGCGAACCGCAAGACCCGGCGTTCCGTGCCGGACTCGAGGCGGAATTGGCGCGTATCGGCCTTTTTCTAGGGCTCGGAGACTAGGGCCCTAGTTCGCGTTGGCCACAGCGTCTGATCCGCCGGTGGGCGCCGCTCGGCTCCGGATCAACCCTTCCAGGTGCGAAACGCGCCGGTATCCAAGTGGACGAAATCCGATTTGGCGTAGTACCCGACGCCGCCGCGCGTCAAACCCAATGCGCGTCCGGCAAGATCCGCACAGTCGACACCGGCGAGACGGACGTCGATGGCGCGTCCCTCCAAGTGCAGGCTGCGCCGCGCGACGCCGCTGCTGCGTTCGCGCAGTGTCTCGTTGGTTTGCGGCGACCGATAACCCGAGATCACGCTGAACACCGGGTCCACCCGCAAGTGCTGAGCGACATCGTAGAGATAATCCATCAGCTTCGGATCGATGGCATGCTGTTCGTCGTTGCGGAAGTCGCGCAGCAACACTCGAATGGCGGCAAGCGAATCTGGAACGTAGTCGCCGCCGCGGAAGAACTCCAAATCGAGTGTCTCTGCCGTGTGCAAATTCACTAACGCGATGCGTTTCGCCGTTATCGCTTGGAACTCGGGCCCGGCCGCACGCGCCGGCCGTCCCCACACACCGGCGGCGGTAATCCCCGCCACAGCGCCGCCCGCTTGCAACAGCCGTCTTCTAGTCCACTTCATCGCTGCCTCCGTTCGAGTATGACGCGGCCCCGATCGAGCGCCAACACCGTGGCGCGGGGAAAGAAATTGAAGTCCGACGCCGACGCCCACGTATAGGCGCCCATCGACCGTCCGACGACGAGATCGCCGACGTCGAGCAGCGGCAAGTTCAAATTCTCGCTGATCACGTCGATGCTGTCGCAGGTGGGGCCGGCCAGAACAGACGGATAGCATTTGCCCGGCGCCACGAGCGCGTCGATAGGATATTTCGCGCGATCGTACATTTGTCCGCTGTAGCTGCCGTACAAACCATCGTCGAGGTAGTACCACCACCGATGGTCGCGCAACGCGCGGCCCATGACGGAGGACACGGCAACGGCGGCGGCGGCCGCAATGTATCGGCCCGGCTCGGCAATGACTCGCACGCCCGGCTGCAGCAAATTCAGGGCGCTGCGAATGGGAGCGCAGTATTCCTCGATCGGCAACGATTGTTGCCCGTAGTCGGCCGGAAAGCCGCCGCCGATATCGAGGGTCTTGAGCTCATGACCGTTCTCGGCGGCGCTATGCATCAGTTGGCGGCACACGTGGATGGCTTGCACGTGCATTCCGGAATCGAGCGCCTGCGATCCCACGTGGAACGACAGTCCCTGTATTTTGATGCGCAAATCGGCCGCGAGCCGGAGTAACTCGGCGACCGCCTCAGGAGCGCAACCGAATTTCTTCGACAGATCGCAAACGGCGTCGGGGCTGCGAAAAGAAACCCGAACCAGCAGTGACGCACGATTGCGAAATTTGACGAATTTTCGCAACTCATCCGGATTGTCGACGACGAATACGTCGATCCCATAGGCCAACGCCGTGCGGATGTCGCTGTCGCGCTTGATCGGGTGGGTGTGAATGCAACGTTCGGGTGCTACTCCCGAACGCTGTACCAAATCGACTTCCCCGCTGGTCGCAAGATCGAAATAGGCGCCCTCCTCGCTTAAGGTGCGGATGACCGAGGCGTGGGGCAAGGGCTTGAGCGCGTAATGCAATTCCACGGACGGCAGAGCGCCGGCGAGCCGCCGATACTGCGCGCGAATTCTAGCCGTATCGATGATGAACAGCGGCGATCCATAGCGTTTCACCAGACGTTCGATCGATTCGCGCACGAACGGATCCTGCGCCGGGTCGATTTGCAACGCTTCGCCGGCGGGCACCTTGCGCATTCCTGCTGTCTTTGCCAAACCCGTCTCCGCCCTAACCCGCGGAGAGTTCGAGTGGATCACCGTTGTCGATCCCGCTGGCGCGCTGCAGTCGGTCGAGGATCGCCGCCCAGCGTTCATCGTCCGGCAATTGCTGCACCAGAATCCTCGCGCAGCCCGTACTGTCGAGCGTGCGCAGATGATTATAGAGGTTATGCGCATAGGCATCCGGCTTCTTGCCCGCGTTGATCCAGGTCATGTAGCGCTGAGTTTGCAGCGGCGGGCGCATGGCCAGTACCGCCACCTTTTCCTGCCGCGCAACGAACTCTCCCGCGTACTTCTCCAGATCGTCGGAGGAGACGATGGCGAGCGGCGTGGATGGCGCGTAATGCAAGCATCGATCTCCCGACGAACGCGGCACCGATCCGCCGATGGTCAAAGTGCCGATGACTTGTTCGAGCTGGGAGCGCGTGATGAATCCAGGACGCAGCAGCCGCGCCTCATTGCCCAGACATGACACGATGGTGGATTCGAGACCGATGGGCGACTCGCCGCCGTCCAGGACGACGCTGACCGCACTGCCCAGTTCGTCGCGAACATGTTCGGGCTTGGTCGGGCTCAAACGGCCGAAACGATTGGCGGATGGCGCGGCGATGCCGCCGCCGAAGGCGTTCAACAGTTGCTGCGCGATGGGATGCGAGGGCACACGGATGCCGATGCTGTCCTGCCCACCGGTGACGATGTCGTTCACATTGCTGGCTTTCGGCAAAATCAACGTCAGAGGCCCCGGCCAGAACTTGGCCGCCAATTTTTCCGCCACGGGCGGCACGTCGGACACCCAACGGTGCAGGTACCGCGGATTGTCCAAGTGCACGATGACGGGATGATCCGCGGGACGTCCCTTGACCTCGAATATCTTGCGGACCGCTGCGGCGTCCGCGGCATTCCCCCCGAGCCCGTAAACGGTCTCTGTAGGGAATACCACTAGATCGCCGGCGCGCAGCGCCTCCACGGCCTCTTCGATTTCGGTCTGTGTAGCTCTTACCACCGCCGCATGATATCAAGACTGCGATACCAGCAAACGTCGCTTCGCATGACAGTCTGGACAAGTGTGCCGCAGTACCGATTTTCGTCGCACTTTGGGCGTCTCGGATGGCGCCTCAGAGGGTCAATTCCAGGAACATCAAATCGAGCCAGCGCCCGAATTTGAAGCCCACCTCGTGCAAATGGCCCACCACCTTGAAGCCGAGACTCTCGTGCAAACCGATGGAGACCTTATTGTCCGCATCGATTCCCGCGATCAGCACGTGCTTGTGCATGGCCTTCGCACGTTCGATCAATTCCAGCACCAGCGCCCGGCCGATGCCTCGGCCTCGACAATCCGCCCGCACGTGGACGCTGTGTTCCACGCTGTATCGATAGCAGGGCCACGCTCGGAAATCACCGATCGTGCCAAAGCCCACCACTCCCGTGGCGTCGCGCGCCACCAGAAAGGGAAAACCCTGTTCCGCCTTCGCGTCGAACCAGGTTTCACCCCTGGCCGACGTGAATTCGACTTCCGAATACACGGCCGTGGAGTTCCGAATGACCTCGTTGTAGATCGCCAATATCTCGGCAAGGTCCTGACGCGCTGCATCTGCGACTGTCGTCGTTTGGCTACAGGTACCGGGGATGCCGCGAGTCATTTCAGGGCGCGTGCGCCATTGACGCCTCGGGCGGATCCAGGGCGGTGCGCGCCCAACTCCCATCGCTCTGACGATCGAGTTCGTAGGCCGGCCAGTAGTGCTTGTCGAGTTTCAAGGTGATCACATCGGTTTGACCGTTCCAACTGATCGTTTTCAGCCGCAGCGACGCACGATCCGGCTTGCCTCGAACCACTTTGATGAACGCGTCCAAGTCGGGCGTGGGTTGGCCGTCCACTTCCGTGATGCGCCGGCCCGCATACAACCCGTAATGCGTCGATGGGGATCCGTAAAAGAAAAATGATACGAAGACCCCGTAAGGGGCGATGCCGCGCTGCACCGCCAAAGCCCGATGCGGAGCCTGAAGCGTTGCACCGGCCCAAATCAGGATACGATCAATGTCGCGGCCGTTCAGCGCCACCGTCTGCATTTGCACCGTTTTTTTCGCCCCATCGCGCCATACGGTCACGGCGACGTTGGGCTTCTGAACGGCGCGCTCGACTTCCCGAAAGCGGTTGACCACCTTGCCGTCGATGGCGAGCAATAGATCGCCCGGCTCGAGCAAGGCAGCCGCCGGCGATCCGGCCACCAGCCGATCTACGCTGAGCACTTGCCGGCGCTGTTGGTTGTGATCCTCGAAGCGCCGCACCCAGTCATCCGGCAATCCCAGCTTGCGGGCGCTGGCCAGCGAGGCCACGTCGAACTCCGACTCGAAGGAAAAGAGCTGCCGCCCGTCCGCAACCACGTTGATCATTTCCGTGACCAAATCGGCCGGCACACCATGGTTGACCTGCTCGAGATCGCGCTGGGTTTCGAAAGCGAAACTAGACCACAGCGCGAGAACCTCGCCTTTATCGTTGGCCAGCACACCGTCGAAATCCGTGGGGGCGTTGACCAAGCTCACGGCCTCGAGATTACTGTCGCGAAATCGCAAGGTGCGGGACAACGGAAAAGCAACCGCGTCGACGCTGGCTACCTGCGTTTTCTGCGACATGATTTTCGAATCGCTGCGCTGCCCCACCACCCACACATCGTCGCCGGCGCTCAACGGCTTGGCTAGCAACGTGGCCGCTTGTACCGGCGTATTGCCGATCGATTTCGGGTCGTACGAAACCACGGCAAGATTGTGCAAAGGATGAATGAATTCCACTTTGCCGGGCACCTCGACCGAGCCGTTGAACGTGATGCGCACGTCGCCCATGGCAACGGGCACCGTGTTGCGATCGACCACCACCAGCCCGTGCTCCGTATCGACGATGAGGCCGGTGCCGTGGTAGTTCTTCTCCGTCACTCCCGAGATCGAATACGGCATGTCGAACGTTACCATCACCAGGGATGGCGCCAACCGATCGATGCGCACATCACCGGTCTTGGCGAATTGGGTGGATGCGGGCGGCATGCTTGCCGGCAGAGGTCCCGCGTTGAGCCCTACACAAGGCCAGATCCCCAGCGCGTCGTCACGCTTGCACTTGCGCGCGGGAAACCAGCGCCTGTCCATGCGGATGACCTTGAGTTGCGTGGCCCGGGGATCCTCCAGCGTCACGTAACGCACGGGCGCACGCGCTCCATCCGCGAGATCGGCGAGAGCCGCTTCGAAATCCGCGAGCGTCTCCATTTTTTTGCCGTTGAATGAGCTCAACAATGCGCCGCGCGGAATCCCGGCGCTGCCGAATACATACCCGGGATTCGCAACGTAGACGCCCCTGATCGGGAGGTTGTAATGCCGCGCCTGCTGGTACGACAGCGTATGCACGACCGCCTCGCCGAATTCTATGTATTCATCGGCGGTGATGGCGCTCAAAGCCTGTACGTCGAGGGCATGTTGCAGTGTGTCGCTGCCGCGCTGCACTTCGACTTTGACTTGGGCACCGACGTGATTGTCGAGAACATCCTCCAGCGCAAAGAATTCGGGCACCGGTTTGCCGTCGATCGCCACCAAGATATCGCCGGGTGCCAACACACCGTCCGCCGGCGAACCGGGCTGCACATCGTCGACCACCAACATGCCCGTCAATTTAGGATAAGCGCTGCGCATCCGGGCTTCCGTGCCGGGATTGAGTCCAAGACGCCGCAGTTCGTCATAGGGCGTGTACTTGAACACGGTTTCCAGGGTTCCACGCGGCACCGGCTTGCCCGCGTCGATGAACTTCAGTGCCCTCACGACCGCAGTCAACGGCAGGTAGAAGCTCGACGCGGCGCCGGTAGCTCCCCCCGCGTTGAGCGCCACCACGCGACCATCGATGTCGATCACCGGCGAACCCGAGGAGCCTCCGGACGTGCCCGACGCGGCCTGGTAATAAAACGTGTTGAAGTCGTTGTACTTGCCGTAGCCGTACTCCGGCGCTTCGCGATCCAGGCGCGCCAGCGTACCGGCGAGAATCGACAACTGCTCACCCGCATCATTGCCGACCACGCGTATCTCGCGGCCGATCACTGCACCGGCGGGGTACAGCGGCAATTCCGCCGGTTGAATGAATCGCAGCTTGGCAGGGTCGTAACGATAGATCCCGAAGTCGTGCACCGGATCGCGATACACGGGGTACAGCTGCACCTCCTCGCGGTTTTGGAAGGTGGCCTGCGCGGTGACAGGACCCGGCGTGACGACGTGGCGATTCGTGAGAATGAGGCCGCGTTTCGCGTCGATCACGAAGCCGGTCGCCTGGGCCGACGTGTTCCATTCCGTATCGAAGGCGCGCGTACTATCGATCTGAATCGTCACGACGCCGCTCGCTATTCGCGCGAGGGTTTGTGCCCAGTTGGCCGGTGTGCTTGGCGTTTTGGGCGCGCCCGCACCGAAAACTTGAGCGCTACATAAAAGAATCAAGGACAAGAACAGGGAGTTTCGCGACATGCCGTTCCTAGTGTTGCAGGGAATTAACGTCCGTGATCGGACAATACGAGAAGCCAGACGGTTCCTAAGAGGGCGAAACTCAACATGACGGCGGCGGAGCCCATGTCCTTGGCCATGCCGGCGAGCGGGTGGCGCTCGGTGCCGGATCGATCCACCACGGCCTCGACCGCGCTGTTCAATATTTCGACCACTAAAATCAGCAGCATGGGACAGACGAGCAATGCTCGTTCCACGCCCGATCGGCCCAAGTGCAGGCCCAGCGGGATGACAGCCAAGGAGAGGCATACTTCCTGGCGGAACGCCGCCTCTTCGCGCCACGCGTGCCGGAAGCCTTGGAAAGAATAGCCGAACGCGCGCATCACGCGCGTTATTCCAATCGGTTTATCTCTTTCCATTTGGGGCGGCATTGTATGCGGAGGCGGGCTTAGATTCTTGGCCGCGTGTTGTATTTCGTAGCGAATCGATAGAATCCGCCGATGAAACATCCTTTATCAACCATTCTAATGTTGTTCGCAGCGGTTTTTTACCTGCGATCGGTTCCGGCGCCCGCCGCGCCCGCCCCGGCGGATGCGAAATCCCGGCTGGACGCGCTCTACGAAGCCGAATGGCAGCGGTGGTTGCAAGAGGACCCGACGTTAGCCACCAGCGTCGGCGATCCACGCTACAACGACCGCTGGCCGGATCTGTCGCTGCCGGCCATCGCCAAGACGCAAGCAATGGACCGCGCCGCCCTGGCAGAGCTCACGAACATCGATCCCGGCACGCTGTCGGCCGCCGATCGGCTCAATTTTGACATCGCCAAAGTGCAGTTCCGGCGCCGCATCGCCGTTGCGCCCTTCAAGCCTTATGTGTACGCAATCAGTCATCTTGGAAGTCTGCAGACCGAAGGCAGCGTTCAGACGGCCAACGAGATTACTGAAATCACTCCTTTCGCTACGGCCCAAGACTACGAGAATTGGATTGCCCGTTTGCGAAGCTTCGCGCCTTACGTCGATCAGGTGACCGAACTGCTGCGCATCGGGATTCGCGAAAAGCGCACGTCGCCCCGCGTCATCATGGAGCGGGTCAGGCCGCAGCTTGCTGCGCAACGCGTCGCCAACCCGGAGGACAGCCCCTTTTTTACCCCGTTCAAACGGTTTCCGCCGTCGATGCCGGCGAGCGATCGGGAACGGCTGACGGCTGCGGGCCGCGCGGCAATCGCCGGCACCGTGCTACCCTCATTTGCCCGATTCGAGAAGTTTTTCAACGGCACCTATCTGCCGGCTTGTCGCCAAAGTGTCGGCATCGCCGACACGCCGGATGGACAAGCCTTCTACCGTGAACTCATCGCGTATCACACCACGACGACGCTGACGGCGGGCGAGATCCATGCCATCGGGCTCGCCGAAGTCAAACGCATTCGCGCCGAGATGGACAAGATCATCGCGGCGGTGGGATTCACGGGCAACTTTCAGGAATTTGCGCATTACCTACGCACCGACCCGAAATTCTTCTACACCGATCCGAACGATTTACTGCACGGCTACATGGTCATCGCGAAAAGCATCGACCCGAATCTCGTGAAGCTATTCGGCAAACTGCCGCGCACCCCGTATGGCGTGCGGCCGGTTCCGGAAACGAGCGCGCCGAACACGACGACCGCGTATTACCAGCCGCTGTCCAGCGACGGATCGCGCCCCGGCTACTTCTACGTCAACTTGTTCAAGCCCGAAGCGCGACCGAAGTGGGAGATGGAGGTGCTGACTACGCACGAGGCTGTGCCGGGACATCATTTGCAGATCGCTCTGCAATACGAGAATTCAGCCGGAGTACCCATGATTCGGCGCATGAGCGATTTTACCGCGTACGCCGAAGGCTGGGGTCTCTACGCGGAAAGCCTGGGCGAACAGCTTGGACTCTATACCGATCCTTATCAGAAGTTCGGACAGCTCACTTATGACATGTGGCGTGCAGTCCGCCTGGTCGTCGATACCGGCATGCATTCCGAAGGTTGGCCGCGCCAGCAGGCCATCGACTTTTTCAAGGCCAATGCACCGAAGAGCGAACTCGACATTACCAACGAAATCGATCGATACATCGCATGGCCCGGCCAGGCGCTCGCCTACAAGGTGGGGCAATTGAAAATTTTAGAATTGCGCGATGCTGCCCAGCAGGCGCTCGGGTCCGCGTTCGACATTCGCGAATTCCACGATCTGGTGCTATCCACGGGGGCGGTGCCGCTGTCGGTGTTGGACCACACGGTACGCGACTGGATCGCCGCGAAGACCCCGCACTAGGAGCCTAACCCCCAGACTTCTTGGCCGGCCATCCGAGCTTGACCAACTCCGCAACGATGACATCGCGATGATCGCCCTGGATCTCGATGATGCCGTCGCGCACGGTACCGCCGGAGCCGCAGCGCTTCTTGAGCCTGGTGGCGAGCGCTTCGATCTCCGCCGGCGTGAGGGGTAGCCCCGTCACCGTGGAGACGCCCTTTCCGGCGCGCCCTTTCACTTCGCGTCCCACGCGGACAGCCCCGCCGCCGGGCCGCGCGCCCGGGGCCCCTTTGGGACACACGCATTCGGTCACCGCCCGGCGACAGTTGGGACACAAGCTACCTATGCCGGTGGAGTAAACGATTCTGGCCGCCATCGCTGCATTATGCCGATTTTCGACCGTGCAACGCACCGGCTACCCTCCGCCATGCAATGGTCACGGGCGCAGGCCCCGCCGCCGCCCTGCTGTGATGGCCGTGGCCGTCAGGTAGAATGTGCACATGAGTTCACGCAGAACATCTCTGGCAGTCCGCGTTGGCACGGTGACCATCGGCGGGTCCGCCCCTATTGTCGTTCAATCGATGACCAATACCGATACTGCCGATATCGATGGCACGGTGGCGCAGGTAAAAGCCCTGGCGCGCGCCGGATCGGAACTGGTCAGAGTGACCGTCAACAACGACGAATCCGCCGCCGCCGTGCCGCATATCCGCGAGCGTCTGGACGCTCAAGGGATTAGCACCCCGTTGGTCGGCGATTTCCACTTCAATGGCCACAAACTGCTGGCGGCGCACCCCGCCTGCGCCCAAGCTCTGGCCAAGCTGAGGATCAATCCAGGCAATGTTGGACGCGGCAGCAAGCGTGACCCACAGTTCGCGGAAATGATCGAGACCGCCTGTAGGTACGAAAAGCCGGTTCGTATCGGCGTCAATTGGGGCAGTCTCGACCAGGATCTGCTCACGCGGATGATGGATGCGAATTCGAAACTCGCCGCACCGCTGCCCGCCCTCGATGTGATGCGCGAGGCCATCGTGGTTTCGTCGCTCGACAGCGCCAAGCGCGCCCTAGAACTGGGCTTGAGCGCCAACCGGATCATCATCAGCGCCAAGGTGAGCGGGGTTCAGGATCTCATCGCCGTGTACCAGAATCTCGCGGCACGCTGTACCTACCCGCTGCACCTGGGACTCACTGAGGCCGGCATGGGGAGTAAAGGCATCGTTGCATCCACGGCGGCGATCGCGGTGCTGTTGCAACAGGGTATCGGGGACACGATTCGCGTCTCATTGACGCCGGAACCCAACGGCGATCGCACGCAGGAAGTCATCGTAGCCCAGGAAATTCTGCAAACCATGGGTTTGCGCGCGTTCACCCCGATGGTCGTCGCCTGCCCCGGCTGCGGTCGAACCACCAGCACGTATTTCCAAGAGCTCGCACAAAAGATCCAGAGCCATATCCGCCACCGCATGCCCGAATGGCGAAAGCAGCGCACCGGCGTCGAAGACATGACCGTCGCGGTCATGGGTTGCGTGGTCAATGGCCCGGGCGAAAGCAAGCATGCGAACATCGGCATCAGCCTTCCCGGCACCGGAGAGCACCCGGTCGCGCCGGTTTACGAGGATGGCGCCAAGACGGTGACGCTCAAAGGTGATCGAATCGCCGAAGAGTTTCAGGAGCTCGTCGAGCGCTACATCGAACGCACCTACACTCGAATTTCGGCGTGAACGAACTGTCCGCCAAGAAGTGCGTGCCCTGCGAAGGCGGAGTCGCGCCCTTGCCTGCCGCCGCAGCCGCTGCGCTGCTCGGGCAACTGCACGGCGACTGGAAGATCGCCGAGGGCGCGAAAAGCCTGAAGCGCGCCTACCAGTTCAAGGATTTTTATCGCACCATGAGCTTCGTCAATGCGGTGGCCCATATCGCGAACGTCGAGGACCATCATCCGGATCTGGAAGTCGGCTACAACTACTGCCGCGTCACGTTCACGACGCATGCAATCGGCGGCCTTTCCGAGAACGATTTCATCTGCGCGGCAAAACTCGACCGGCTCTAGGAGCAGGGCCGAAGCCGACGTGCGGCTCCGGGTCCGCCTTGAGAAACGCCGGGATGTCGCCGCTCAGGCCCAATGCGCGCATGGCGAGCCGGCGTTTGACAAACGGCATCCGGCCTACCGCGTCGAGGCCCGCGAACCGCAATCTTGCGACTGCCGGATTGTGGCTCGAGAACAGCCGCTCCAACCCGTCCATGGCCGTCGCGGCCAGCAAATTCTCGCTCCGTCGCCAGCGCTCGTAGCGGCGCAACAATTTGGGTTCGCCGAAGCAGCCGGGATCGGCACCGCTACCCGCAGCTGTGGCGCCGCCGCTCAGGACATCCACGAGCGCTGCGCAATCCAAGAGCCCCAGGTTGAGTCCCTGCCCCGCCAGCGGGTGAACGGCGTGTGCGGCATCGCCCACCAGCAGCGCCCGTGGGCGCACATAGTCCACCGCATATTGCAGCTTGAGCGGAAAGCTCGCGACCGGGGTAGTCAGCTTGCAAGACCCGAGGAACTCGCCGCTCGCCGCCGTCAGCGCAGCGCCGAAGCCTGCGGCGTCCAGGGAGCGCAAGCGGGCTGCCTCCGCGTGCACCACGCTCCATACGATCGACGAGCGCCCGTCGGGCAACGGCAGGAAAGCCAAAGGCCCGGTGGGAAGAAAGCGCTGCCAGGCCGTGTGCTGGTGCGATTTCTCGGTGCGCACATGAGCTACCAACGCATCTTGATGATAGGCGTGTCCGGCGGTTTCGATGCCCAGAAGTTTGCGCGTCGGCGAGTCGGCCCCGTCGGCCGCGATCAGCAATGCGCCCTGCATCTCGCGGCCGTCGTTCAACCGAATGCGCACGTGGGGCTGGTCGATGACGATTCCCGCAATGCCCGCCTCGATGACGACCACGCCGGCAGCGCTCGCCGCGCGGCGGCATTGCATATGCAAGGCACGGCCCTCGACGATGAATCCGAGGTTGGGTTCCCCCAGTTCGGCGCTATCGAAACTCAACGAACCTAACCCAAGCGCCTCGCCGTGCGGCTCGCCGTGCGTATACACGCCGTGCGATTCCCACACGCACATGCGCTCGTAAGCACACAGTTTGTCGGCCGGCAGAAGCTGCCATGCGCCGCAGGCCGTGAGCAGTCGCTGCGACGCGCGGCTCAACGCGAATACGCGCAGATCCCAGTCCGCCTCCGGTATCGTCGATGCGGCTGCGGGCGGCGACACCCGATCGGCAACGATCGCGACACGGCCCGGCGCCGCCAACTTGCGCGCCACGAGCAAACTCCCCATGGCAGCGGCCGTAACTCCACCACCCACGATGATGAAGTCGAAATCGCGGCCCAGAGCGGTCCTGCCCAGAGTGGCCTTGCTCATCGCAGCGCCACCCCTCGCGCCAGCTTCGGAATGCGCCCTGCAGCTCCCGTACTCAAGCGTGACAGCGCCGCCTTGGCGGGCGGCAGAATGTCGAAGGCGAGCAATCCCAAATTCCGCAGGCGCTGCACCGCGCCCAGCGGGCTGGAAAAGATCCGGACAAGGCCGTCGGTGAAGGCGATGATGCCGCCGCGATCCGCCGCGCGCCACGCATCGTACTCTGACTGCATGCGCCCACCCCCAAGATCGGCATCCTGCGCGTTTCGACGCTCCGCCACGAGTTCGGCCAAGCTTGCCACATCGCGCAGCCCTAGATTGAACCCCATGCCGGCTACCGGATGCAGGCCTTGCGCGGCGTTGCCCACGATCACGCACCGTCCCGCACTGGTGCGTGTCGAACGCGTCAGCGACAATGGATAAGCGACCCGACGTCCCGCCTTGAGAAAACGCCCCAATCGAAATCCGAACCGGCGTTGCACTTCGGCGAGAAATTCCTCATCGGACCACGACATGGCCAATTCCGCCTGCGCAGGCCCCAGCGTCAGCACGAGCGTGCAGCGGCCGTCCGCCAGCGGCAACAGCGCCAGTGGACCCGAGTCCGTGAAGCGCTCGTAGGCCACGTAATCGTGGAAGCGCTGCGGCAGCACCGCGGTAATCACCGCCGTTTGCTGATAGTCGCGAATTTCCGCCGCAATACCAAAGGCACTGCGCACGATGGATTGCGCGCCGTCGGCGGCGACGATGAGCCGCGCTTCGACGGTGGACGGGGCGCCGCCCTGCGCTATCAGCAGCTCCACCGATTGCTCCCCCGGAGTGACTCGCAGCACTTGCGCGGGGCAATACACGCGCACGCTCTCACTGTGGGCAAGCGGTGACCACAACGCCGACCCCAGCGCACGGTTCGGGACGACGTAACCCATGGCGCGAAGCCCCTGCTCCGCCGCATCCACGCGTGCAAATCCGAAGTGTCCTTGATCCGATACGTGGATCTTGCGGATCGGCGTCGCCGACGCGGACACCGCGGGCCAGACACCGAGAGTCTCGAGGATGCGGCGGCTGCCATTGGACAATGCCGTCGTGCGCTCATCGAAACTGGGTTGCGAGGCGGCATCGTGCGGAACGGCTTCGATGAGCGCCATGCGGACTCCCAGACCTTCGAGCGCCACGGCAAGACTCGCGCCGACCATGCCGCCGCCGACGATGGCGATATCGAACATCTCGCTCACCCGGACGACACCAGGCGCTCGACAGCCTCCGGCGTTTTCTCCAGATCGCCGGTCAGCACCTCCGGAGCCCCGTTCGTCACCAGCACATCGTCCTCGATACGGATGCCGATGTTCCAAAATTCTGATGGTACGCGGGGCGACGATCGAATGTAGATACCGGGTTCGACGGTGAGCGCCATTCCGGACTCGAGAACTCGCCATTCTCCGCCCACCTTGTAGTCGCCGACATCATGCACATCGATGCCCAACCAATGTCCGGTGCGATGGTTGAAAAAGGGCTGATACGCTTTTTCTTTGACGAGCCGCGGCAAGGACCCTTTAATGAGCCCCAATTTGATGAGTCCCTGGGTTATGACCCGCACAGCCGCCTCGTGCGGCTGATTCCAGTGATTTCCCGGCCGTACTTTGTCGATGGCAGCGGTCTGCGCCTCGAGCACTACCTCGTAGACTGCGCGCTGCGCCGGGCTGAATCGGCCATTGACCGGAAACGTGCGCGTGATGTCCGATGCGTAATAGTCGTGCTCGCAACCGGCATCCAGCAGCAGCAAGTCGCCGTCGCACAACCGCTGGGCATTGTCGCGATAATGCATGATGCAGGAGTTGGCGCCGCCGCCGACGATGGGCATATATGACAAATCGGCATTGTGCGAACGAAATTCATGCAGCACTTCCGCCATCACCTCGTATTCCATTCGTCCCGGGCGCGCGAAACGCATCGCCCGCCGGTGAGCCCCCACCGCGATCTGCGCAGCGCGCCGCAGGCTTGACTGCTCGGCGCGGCTTTTGTAAAGGCGCATGTCATCGAGCACGTGATTCAGCGCAACAAACTCGCCTGCTTGCCCGTGCCGCGCGTGCCCGCGCAGCCCGTTGACCCACCCTAATACGTGGGGATCGAAATCGAGATGCGTACCCATGGAGTAAAAAATCTGCGCCCGCTGCTCGATCAGACCGGGCAGGATGTCATCGATGTCGGCGATGGGGAACGCATCATCCGCTCCGAAGCGCATCATGGCGCCCTCGGTACCGGCCCGCGGCCCATCCCACGACTCTCGCTCGGCATCGCGTTCCCGAACGAACAGCAGATACTCAGCCTGCTTCCGGCCTGGCACCAGTACGGCGACGGCTTCGGGCTCCGGGAAACCCGTTAAATAATGAAAATGGCTATCCTGGCGGTAGGCGTACTCGATATCCCCATTGCGATGGCGCACGGGGGCCGCCGGCAGAATGGCGATCGCGTCTTTGCCGATCATACGCATGAACTGCCGGCGCCGGCGCATGAACTCCTTACGGTCCATGGATTCAGTGCAGCCGTTGCTGAGTAGCCGGATAAACCTGTCTGCGCAAAGGAAGCAATTCTTCAAACACGACCTGAGCCGCGACCCGTATGAATTCCACCAGTTCGGCATAGGCTTGTTCGTTGGATTCGTCGGCGTCCGCATCGTCACCCGTGGCGCGCGAGATTTCCGTAAAGTCCCTGACGATTTCTCCGACCTCGCCGTTGAGCGCCTCCAAGTTGGAGATTTGGCCGGTACCCAGACCGTAGAGAAATCCCGTGCACCATAGCGCCAGCGCGTTCGCGCGGCCGTTGAGCGGCTGCTCGTCGTCGGGCAGCAACGGCTCGAATTCCATACCCTGCTCGCCGAAGGACGTCGCCGTCGCGGTAAACACTCGCTCGATCATCGCCGCCGATTCGTCGGACAGAGACGCCCCATCCGGCAGTATTTCGTTGACCCAATCCTGCATCCTATAAGGGGACATCGAACAGAGGGCGCCGCACAGCGAGCCGTGGGCCTCGGCGGCGTCGGCCATGCTCCCGGCGGCCGCCAGCACATCCTCAAAGTCCTGAAACCGAATGTCCGACATCATAGGGGGGAATGATACCGCACGCGCCGCCTAGGAGCCTGCTTCCTGTAATGTTGCGTCGCCTTTGCATTGCGTTATGCGGCGCTCTATATTGGCAATCTATGAACGAAAGCACACCGAAATCTGCGGTCGAACTGGAACTGAAGCGTTTGGAAAAGCGCCTCGAGGACCTCATTGCAACGGTCGGCCAGATCAAGGAGGAAAATCGGGCGCTGCGCCAGCGTCAGGAAACCCTGACGTCGGAACGGGCCAGCCTGTTGCAGAAAAACGAACAAGTCCGGGCACGCGTGGAGGCTATGATAGGTCGGCTGAAATCGATGGAGCAGGCTTGATGAGCGACACCCATGCAAGAGTGAGCGTGCGCATACTCGAGAAGGAGTACCACATCACATGTCCCATGGAAGAACGATCCGATTTGCTTGATTCCGCTGAATTCTTGAACGCGAAAATGCGGGAAATCCGCGACAGCGGAAAAGTGGTCGGCCTGGATCGCATAGCCGTCATCGCCGCGCTCAACATGGCAAACGAATTGATTCGATTCCGCAATCGTGACAGCAATCTCGAATCAGACGTCGGCGGGCGCTTGCGTATCCTACGCGAGCGCGTAGAGTCGGCCTTGGAGAAGGGTCAGCAGCTTGAGTTGTAGATCACCCTTCCTGAGAAGTTTAATTTTGGCGCTGCCTGCGGTGTTCGATGCGGATCGGGTTACCTCTCGACCCTAATTTGTAAACCCCAGGGGCCATTGCTTGCTGGCAACATTGTGCAAGTCCGCCTCGAGCGGAAAGCCTTAAGTGCCGCAGTTAGCCCCACCTGTTGCTCAGGTCGGGAGCAACGGTCCAAAACGGCATTTGCGGGTAGCGCCATCTCCTCTCGATGAAACAAAAATTACGAAAAGAACTGCGCGCCAAGCGGCGTTCATTGACTCCCGCGGAGCACGCCCTGCGCTCGAACCTTGCCGCTTCAGCTGTTACTCGGATGCCTCACTTCAAGCCAGGCGCTCGAGTCGCGATCTACTTTCCCTTCGACCGCGAGACCAATACGGCCGCTCTTCTGGTCGCGGCACGGCGTCGCGGGGTGCGTATTTTCGTTCCCGTAGTCACCGACCTGCGTCATCGTCGGCTCAGTTTCTATCCCTTGTCGGGTAAGACGCGTCGCGGCGTGTTCGGCATTTCCGTCCCTCACCGCCACGGGCGACCGACCGCGCCACGCTGGTTCGATCTGATTGTCGTACCCCTCGTGGGAATCGACCGCGCGGGTCATCGCTTGGGAATGGGCGGTGGCTTCTACGATCGAGCACTCGCGTTCCGCCGCGAGCGGCGCCGGTGGATGGGCCCGTGTCTGGTGGGACTCAGCTTCGATTGCCAGCGAGCCGATACGGTGTTCGCGGACCCTTGGGATGTGCGCTTGGATGCTCTGGCGACCGAATCAGGTATCGAACATTTTCGACGGGGTATTCGCGAGGGTGAGCAATGAATTATTGGCTACTGAAATCGGAACCGGCCACGTTCAGCATCGATGATCTCGCGGCCCTTCCGAAACAGACGACGGCCTGGGATGGAGTGCGCAACTACCAAGCGCGGAACATGCTTCGCGACTCTATAAAAAAAGGGGATTTCGCGTTTTTTTATCATTCGAGCTGCGAGGTGCCCGGCATTGCCGGCATCGTGAGCGTGGTCAAGAGCGGTTATCCGGATCAGACCGCGTTCGAGCGAAACCACCATCACTACGATGCCGACAGCCGGTTGAGCGATCCGCGTTGGTATGTGGTCGACGTGAAGCTGCAGCGCAAGCTCAAGCACATCATCACGCTTGATGCCCTGCGGAAACACGCGGGCGACGCGCTTGCGGACTTAGGTCTGCTGCGCCGGGGCAATCGTTTATCGGTGATGCCGGTGACGAAGAAGGATTGGGATTTCATTCTCACTCTTGAGTGAAGCCGTTCACATCGCTACCACATACGCGGCATTGGCGCGACGTATTGCTTGTAAATTAATTATTCGTGTATATACTCGGTCCCCGGACTAACCCGACTACGGAGTTTCTATCATGGCAGCGAAAGCAAAGAAGGCGAAGAAGAAGGTAGCTAAGAAAAAGGCCGCTAAGAAAAAGTAAGCCTTCGAAAGTAATCAACTGTGCCCGCGTAAGCGGGCACAGTTGTTTTCAAGGAGCGGAAAATTTCTTCATCCACGATAAAAAAGCGACGCGCAGCGGAAGCCGCGATTCAATATATAGAAGCGGGCATGGTGCTCGGGGTAGGCACCGGCTCGACGGTGGGGCAGCTCATCGAAGTGCTCAAAGACCGTAAAATCCAGCTGAAAGGCGCTGTCTCGAGTTCGCGGCAAACGTCCGAGGCGTTGGCGCTGGCGCGGATTCCGGAACTGGATCTCAATTCGGAAGGCGATCTCCCCCTGTATATCGACGGTGCCGATGAGGCGACCACGACCGGCATGCTCATCAAGGGGGGTGGGGCCGCGCTCACCCGCGAGAAGGTGATCGCGGCGGCTTCGGAGCGGTTCGTCTGCATCATCGACGACACCAAGCTGGTGGACGTTCTCGGTAAATTCCCGCTGCCCGTCGAGGTGATACCGATGGCGCGCTCCTACGTTGCGCGTCAGCTCGTGAAGCTCGGCGGCCAGCCGGTCTGGCGTGAAGGCGTCGTTACCGACAACGGCAACGTGCTGCTCGACGTTCACCACCTGCCGCTGACGGATCCCCTCCGGATGGAAACCGCCATTAATCAGATAGCCGGAGTGGTCACCGTCGGTTTATTCGCACAGCGACGTGCCGATGTGATTCTCATCGCAGGCGATGACGGCGTTAAAACCCTGACGATTTAGATTTCGATGCGCGTGCCGATCTCCACGACACGGCTCGGCGGCAATCCATAGTAGTCCGCGATGATCTGAGCGCTGCGCGCCATCTGCATGAATGCTGCGCGCCGCAATGCGGGCAGGTCCGACCGTTGACCCGCCAGCAATTCCTCCCGGCTCAGGAAAAATGTCGTCCGTTCGGGGTCGTACGGAACACCATAGGCCTCGGCATCGCGGAGTATCTCCAGAATGTTGGGCTTCTCCATGAATCCAACCTGAGCCACGATACGGACGATGCCCTGGCATACCGGCGTCACCGTCAAGCGCTTCGCCTCCGCAATGCGCGGTTGCTCACGGGTCACTATGGTGAGCAAAACCACCCGCTCATGGATGACCCGGTTGAACTTGATGTTGTTGAGAAGCGCTCGCGGGATGCCGGAAGCCTTGGCATCCAAAAAAATGGCGGTGCCCGCCACTTGAACCGGCGGATCACGTTTCAGTTCATCGAGGAAATCGCGCACCGGCTTCTGTTCGCGCACCAATCGAGCGAGGACCGAGGCCCGACCGGCCTGCCAGGTCTGCATGAGCCAGAAGATGATGAGGCCCGACACCAAAGGCAACCAGCCGCCTTCCTCCAGCTTGGTAAGGTTCGCGAGAAGGAAAGCGATGTCGACGATGAACAGCAAAGACAACCCGATGCGCAAGGTGCGGCTCTCGCTTCCCCTGCGCGACTTGATGAGGCTCAAGATCAGCGGTGTCACAATGGTCATGGCGCCGGATACCGCCAAGCCGTAGGCGCCCGCGAGGGCCGACGAACTGCCGAAGCCGAGCACCAAGGCGATGCAGGCCACCATGAGAAGCCAATTCATCGTCGGCACATAAATCTGCCCGACGTTTTCCGCCGAGGAGTGTTCGACTCGTTGGCGTGGCAACAAGCCCAGACTCACGGCCTGGGTGGTCACGGAGAACACGCCGGATATCACGGCCTGCGAAGCAATCACCGTTGCCGCCGTGGCAATGACCACGAGGGGCAACAACGACCACTGCGGCGCCATCAAATAAAACGGGTTGTCGATCGCGGCGGGGTTTTCGATCAGCAGTGCGCCCTGACCGAAATAGTTGAGCACCAGGGCGGGCATGACGATACATATCCAACCCACGCGGATCGGCGTCTTCCCGAAGTGACCCATATCGGCATACAGCGCTTCGCCGCCGGTGACCGTCAAGAACACGCCGGCGAGCACGGCGAGTGCGCTGATCCGATGATCGGAAAATAGGCGCATTGCGTGCGTCGGATCGAGGGCCATCAGTACGCGCGGTTCACGTACGATCCAGCTGACTCCCATGACGGCCAGGATGGCGAACCAGCCGAGCATCACCGGCCCGAACACCTTGCCGACCGAACCCGTCCCATGACGCTGGATCAGAAACAGACCCACCAACACGACGATCGTGATCGGCAGGATCGGAATCTGCGCGGTGGGAGCCGCCACGTGCAATCCCTCGACGGCGCTCAGCACCGATATGGCGGGAGTAATGGCTCCGTCGGCAAAA
>Ga0209517_10003963_pt1 | contig 19752 bp, 19 predicted proteins | sample PeaSoiMetSII2010_FD_187695 | JGI IMG/M metagenome (GOLD analysis project Ga0209517, IMG submission 187695) | Peat soil microbial communities from Weissenstadt, Germany - SII-2010 (SPAdes) (version 2) | ecosystem: Environmental > Terrestrial > Soil > Wetlands > Peat | place: Germany...
AGTAGGATTCCGGATACCCGTGTTGCACCGCGAACGGAATCGCCAGATCGCATTCGTAGTAACCGTATAGCCCGGCGGGTCCGCTCACCAGCACCTTGGGCGCATAACCGTCCTCGACCAGTTCCGCCGCTTTCAGAATGCGATTGCCGAACGAATCGCCCGCCAGCACCAGCGCAATGTCCGCCTTCTGCGGAGGACCCGCCTTCACCAGGTACCCGCCCATCGCGGCCAGAATCGGCCCGTGGAACACGATGGCGGCGGCAAGCAAGCCCGCCAGGGCCAGCAGCCAGATCCGGAATTTGCGTGACAAGATCTATCCGAAACGCTATCGCTCGTCCGAGCCGCGCTGATCGAGCCGTCCCACCGATTTCAACCGCTGGAACAAACGCTCGACTTCCTCTTCATCCTCCGGCCGGAGCAACGGATAGCGAGGAGGCGTCAATTGTTTCGCCGCGGGAGCTTCGCCCCAAAACTGACGATACGGAATCCCGTCGAGCAGCGCCTCGCGCGAATACCGCCGCAGATGACGCAGCAGGCTGGTGGAAGAATCCAGATCGCCCGCGTGCACCAGAAGAATACGGCTCTGATCGGCGAGCGTCACATACACGGCCAACGGCGCGTTCCAGCCGGTTTGGTCGATGCGGCGAATCTCGCTCCAGGGAATCGCATCGCGTCCGATCAATAAATGGGTTTCGCGAATCTCGATCGCGGGCCTCAACGCCAGCAGCAGAACGCCAATCGCCGAAACCGCGAACAGCCCCGCCGCGATCCATGCCGGAGCCCAGCGCAGCGCCGTCCAGCTTGAAAGCAACGCTCCGCCGAGCGCGAACATCGCCAGGAAAAGAAAACGTCGAGAAGAAGTATAACGGGCTACCGGACGACCCACGCATCCAATCTACCACGAGTCGAAAACACCCGTCAGCAGTGGGTAGTGCCCACGTCGTCACACTTTGCAAACGCCCGTCATCCCGAGCGCAGAGAGGGGATCTGCTTTTAAATGGTTGATAACAGCCGAACGAAAAGCAGATTCCTCGCTCCGCTCGGAATGACTTTGGGGTCGGATGGCAATGATAGCCCGATGCAGCGCTGCGATTTTCTGACTCAAGAAACTACCGGCGGAACTTCGTAAGGTCCTTGGCCGCTTCCATCCAGTTGTACACGATGGGGCAATACGTGGCCCGGTCGACGAACTGCCACATCCGGCTGGGGATAGATCCCGCGCCTTTCAGCAAGTGCGGAAACCGCTCGCAATTCCCGGGTCGAGCTTCATACACAGTGCACTCGTTTCCGTCCAGAAAAACGCAGCCCTCTTTGGTTCGCTTCAGGATCTGCGTGCCGTCCTCTGCGGTCGTCGTGTATTGCTCGATGAATTCACGTTCTTTGATCCGGAGAAATTTGGCGAGCTTTTCGACGTCGCGTTCCGCCAGCTCCACTTCGGTGACGCGGCAGCATTCGGCACATTCGCGGCAGTCGATCTGATCGTGCACTTCTTCGGCCGCGTGCCGGAACTGCCGCTCCACCCACGTCCGTGTTTTAAGAAATTTGCGGAAACGCAGGTTCTCGTCGCGCTTCTGCTCGCCCAGCCGGCGGATCTGAACCAGATCGGTGATCACGGTCCATTATCCCCCGCGCTACAATCGAAAATTGGCCGATCGACTATATTTATCCTGCTGGATTCGCGGCTTCAACGCCTCGAACATGCTGCGGCATTACGAGACTCTGCTGCGCCTGTTCCCATTTTCGAATCTCGCCGCGCGCGGGCCCCAGCTTCGCATTTACGCCCTGGAGCACGTCGAGCCTCCGCAGCTTGAGCGAGACTTTGCCCCACGCACGGACCCGGAAGAAATCGTCTCCGCGGCCGGCGAATTCACCCTCGACGATTGCGTGTGCGAAGTCGACACAGCCTGGGACCTGTGGCAGTTCGACGGCGATTGGAAACTCGCGCCCGCCGCCGTAACGCTGGCTTGCTTCGGTCCATTTTTCGACAACGACCTGGGCGACCATCTGCGAATCGACTTTGGCACCGACGCCCGCTACCTACCCGATCCCCACATCGAAGGCAGTGTGCGCATGAGCGAGTCGAACCTGAAGAGCCTGGTCACGTTGACGCATCAAATCGAGCAGGCTTTGAAATTGGAGCGCCGTCAGCTCTGGTCCGACAGCGGCGAAAACCCGGCCGAAGCCATCGCCCAGTCCCTGGCGGAGCCCTTCAACTAACTATTTTTTCGCCAGCAGATCGCCGATCTGCTTCTCGAAAATCGCCCGATCCGTCAGCCCCACGTGAACCGCCGCGACCTTGCCGTCGCGCCCGATCAGCAGCGTCTCCGGCAGCGAATCGACGCCGCCGTACTTCTGCGCCAGGTCTTCGTTGCCGATCACCACCGGGTAATTCATCTTTTGCGCTTCGATGAAAGGCTTTACCAGTTTCCATCCGTCATCGTCCATCGAAACGCCGATCACCCGCAGCCCACGGCTCTGATACTGGTTCTCAAATTCGATGAACCAGGGAATTTCGACTTTGCACCCTCCGCACCACGTGGCCCAGAAATCCAGCAGGACCACTTTTCCCCGCAGCTCCGACAACCTGACCTTGGCTCCGGTCGCGTCTTTAAGCGTGAAATCGGGAGCCATCTGGCCCTCTTTAAGGACCTTCTCATCCGCCCTGACCACGCTCGTCGAAAACAGAAGCTTGCCGGGAACCCCGACGCGCTGGGCTAATTCGGGGAACGCAAGCAGAAGAACGCAGGCAGTTCCCGTTACCGCAGCCGCCCAGGTCAATCTTTTTCGCGCGAGCTTCAGCGCGCGGCGACGGTCATCCAATCGCGCCATGCCGCGTGCCGCATCCGGATTCAGTCTCATTCCATCATTCTGTTCCATATCGTCTTATATACTCCTTTCGGAACGCCTCTTGCGCGCGGCTGAGCAGAGTTCCAATCGATGCCGGATTTAAGTCCAGGGCAGACCCTAATTCATCGTAGCTGAGGCCATGGCTGCGCAGCACGAGCTACTCCACCCGGCGTGGATCGAAAGCTCCTCCGCGCGTTCACGATCATTAAACGCCGCCCGGAAGAGAATTGTGACAGTTCTTGTGGGGAATGGCGGTTAGACCACCGGCTCCATACCGAAGCGGCGGAGCAGGAGAAACTCGGAAAGATTATCGGTAGTCAGCAACCCGAGCAGATTCGTGCGATCCATCACCAGCGCGCAGCGTCCGGCCTGGGCCATCAGCGGCAGCACTTCCGACAAGTCGGTGGCAGGCTCAACCAGGAGAAACTCGCGATCCATCACGCCCGCGACGTAAGCGTCCGGACCCTCCGAAGCGAGTGCCTTCAGCAGCAGAGTCCGCCCCAGCAGCCCGACCACTTGATCGCCGTGAATCACCGGGAAATCCTGTTGTGAAGTCGACAGTAGAAGATTCGCGGCATCCCGAATCGTATGGCCGTGTTCCAACGTGCGGAACTCGGTGATCATCGCCGCGCGCACTGGAATTCCGTGCGACAGCGTCCGGCCCATGGCCGCCGCGCTTTCCTGCGCCGCGCCGAGATAGATGAAAAACGCGAAGAATACCAGCATGAACTGCGGCGCCAGCAATCCGTACAGCCCCATGCTAATCGCCAGCATTCTGCCCATCCACGCCGCCGTACGTGTAGCCTGATCCTCGGGGCGGATGAAACATAGCAGCGCTCGCAAAATGCGTCCGCCGTCCATCGGAAACGCCGGAAGCAGGTTGAATCCCGCCAACAGCAGATTCCCGTAAGCCAGCCGAGCCAGCGCATTCGCGTCCGTCGGTTGCAGCAGATCCGCGACGTTGATCGGCACCGCCTCGCGCATGTAGAACATGTACGTGAAGATTCCCAGCGACAGCAGGATATTCACCATCGGGCCTGCGCTTGCGATCCACAGCTCCTCGGATGGCTTCAACATCCGCGCCATGCGCGAAAGCCCGCCAATCGGGAACATCACGATCTCCGTGGTCCGCACCCCAAACCGCATTCCCACGAAGGCATGCGCCATTTCATGCAGCAGGACGCTGGCGAACAGACCCACCAGGAAAACAGCGTAGCGGCTGCTGGTCTGCCGGGCGCCTAGATCGGTCACGACCAGGAATATCACCAGCAGGATGAACGTGAAGTGTAAACGGACCGGGACCCCGAAGAGGCTGAACCCCTTCATCGTGCCCGCGGTCACGCCCGGTTCGTTCGAAGTGCGTGCAAGCTCCACAGGTCAACGATAACAGAACCGCCTGAAATTTAAGCTACGCGAAAGACCTGAGTCGATATGCCGGGAAACCCTAAATTAGCCGAGTCTTTCGGGCCAAACCGGGACGGTCAAAACACCCAGGGGATACGCCGCACCGCGGACTGCGACTTCTTGCTCGGCAGCGGACCGGGACCGTCTCCCACGCTCGTCTTGCGCATCGGCGAGTTGGAGAAATCAAGTTCTGTATCTTCGAACTTCACTTGGCGGTCGAGCACCATCTCGAGCGTGGTTCCCTTCGCAAGCACTGCTTCAGGACCGCGCGTAAACAGTACGCCGATCAACCCGGCGGCCGCGCCAGCCGCCGCGCCGATTCCTGCGCCCATGCCCGCCGCGCCACTCGCGGCTCCCGCCAAAGCGCCAACGCTAGCTCCCGCGCCGGCGGTTTCGGCGACCGTGCGGGCATCGCCGCCCTTGTTTCCTTCGCTTTTGATGCTGCCCTCTTTGCGATCCAGTTCCTCGCTCGCGCGCCCGTCCAGCCCGCTTACCCTGGCCCTGAAATCCCGCGTGGTCCCGTTCGGCAGCGTGATCGAATCGAAGCGCAGGTGGAATTCCCCGCGTCCCTTCACTTTGCCGGGCCGCAGCACGTCGGTGATGGTCCCCGAAACGTAGCTTCCGGGCGGAATCACGATGCGTCCGTCCACCATGATCGGGAATACAGTTTCCAGATAAACGCGGTCGCCCGGCACCGAATTCTTCGTGCTGACGCTGTTAATCAGGCTCAGCGGAATATGCGTCCCCGGCTCGACCACGAACTCCTTCTTCACTTCCGTTTTGGCTTCTGGAGGCGTCGTATCCTGCGCGATCAGCGCACCGGCCACCGCCAGCATAGGAATTATGCGCGCAAACATAAAACAAAACTCCCTAATCGCCAGTGTAGCCCACATTCGCGATAACGCAATTCGAATTAATTTGTATCGTCCGCGGAAGGCCCGTACAACCCTGGCACCGGAACATCGTTCAGACGCAGATAAACGCCAAGCTGCGCACGATGATGAATCATGTGATTCATGATCATGCTGCGGTAGACCGCCGTCCGCGGCATGGTGAAAACCGGCTGCCCACCCGCCAGCAGAGACCATGATTTGTTCATAGCGTCGTCGGAGGCTCCCGCCAAAGCCGCGCGCGCCTTGGCGACGCCTGCATCAAATGTCGCTAGCAGCTCCTTGGCCGATTTGATGGGTTCCTGCTTCGGCGGCTCGGCTCCCGGCGGCGCGTAATCGAAGGAATCCGTGTTCAAGGTGAGAATCGTCCACTCCGGCATGCCCGCCAGATGCCCGGCAAGCCAGATCATCGTCCCGGACTTCGCGTGCGGCTTCCATGAAAATTTCGATTCGGGACATCGCTCCAGCACGGATCGAGTCTTGGACATTTCATCGTCAAATTCGGGTAGTAAGTTTTGGCTGATTGACATGGTGCGATCTTCGCCGATTCTTCGCCCTCTGTCAAGAGTTTTTTTATTGGACTGGAAGAAAGCGCTGCGCCGGGCTGATCTGATCCGCCGTGGCGATCCTGATCTCGGGATTTGAAGGAGTATCGTCCGGGAGCAGCAAGTTAATTTGAAACAACCCCGCATACCCCGGCGCCGCCCCCGCGTAGCCGATACGCGAAGGCTCCACCGCCGTGCCATTCAGCAGAATCTGAATCGGGCTCGCGAGCGGCGCGGCGAAAGTCTCCACCTGGTTGGGAATCGCGGCCGGACTCGTCGGCCCCAGGCCGCCTGCCCACAACACCACCCATTCACCCGCGTGCGCCGGCGTAGAACCGGTGACCGTAGTCCCGTCCAGGAACGTTGCGAGCACCGTATTCGCGTCTAATGGAAAAATCGCCGGCGCGGTTGCATTGAGCTGAATCGTCACCGGCGGCCCCGCATATCCATCCGAAACCACTTGCACCGTAGCCGGCCCCGCGATCAGGTATGACGGGATCAGCACATTCACCAGCGTCGGCGAAACGTACCAGAGATTCGCCGGGCTGTTGTTCACCAGCACCAGCACGCCGCCCAGACTCGGCGGAAGCACTCCGCCACTCACATCGGTAAGCTGCCGCGTCACCGTCGACAGGTTCTGCCCGTAGATGCTGATGAAGGTGTTGGGCGCGTAAAACCCGGCAATGCTCGCTGCGGAATTCGCGATACTGTCCGCGGAGTACGACGGCGCTCCGGGGTTGCCACTCGAATCGGCCGAATATGGCCCGAGCGCGAGGGCCGCCAGCAAAACGGCGGCAACCATCTGGTTACATCGAGTCTATCACGGGGCTTTGGTCAGAAGGCTCTTATACAATGCGAAGAACTTGGCGAAATCCAGGTCCAGCGTCACGTCCACCGGCGTCGCATCGGGCGCGATGGTCTTATCCAGCGGAATCACCGCGCCGTAATTCTTCCCGAACGTGGTGTCGACATCCAGGTACGCGGTTTCGCGCTTGGTGACAAAACTCGGGTCGAGCAGGTACGCAGCCGCCAGGCAATCCCAAACGTAAGTCTTTGCATCCGGATTTTTTTCGAATCGCTTTCCTAGATCCTGGCGGAACATCTGCGTGACCGGAGTTTTCACGTCAGCGATCTGCTGGTAATGCGCCTGATCGATGGGCGCGCGATAGCATATGTCGAGCCCGAACATAATCTTCTCCGGAATTGCCGAGCGCAATACTACGCGCGCCGCTTCCGGATCGAACCAGAAGTTAAACTCCGCCGCACGGCCGTCCTCCTCGTTCGGAACATGCACGCCGCCGCCCATGAACACGATGCGTTTGATTTTCGTCTCGATCTCGGGATGCATCCGCAGCGCGATCGCGAGGTTCGTCATGGGGCCCAAAGCCAGAATCGTCACCGGCTCGGGATACTTGCTGAGTGTATCGGCCAGAAACTCCACCGCGTTCTTGCCGGACGCCCTTCGCTGCGTGGTTTTCTTGGGCGCGGGCGGGTCCGTGCGAAACGCGCCCATGTACTTCACCGGACCCCACTCGATATTTTCTTTTTCCACCATCGCCTTGGTGTGGATCAGCGGCGCGCGAGCTCCCAGAAACAGCGGAATGCTGGGCCGCTTCATCATGTCCATGATGTGGAACATGTCCTCCGCCCCTTCAAGCGGCCATAGATTGCCGGGAACCACCGTAACGCCCAGCACTTCCACTCTTTCCGGCTGTTGCAGCAGCATCACCAGCGCCGCGCCGTCATCGTTGAAATAGGCGCAATCGGTGTCGAAAATGATCTTGTCCTGCGCCCAACCCAGGCTCGAAATCGCGATAAGCAGGAACAGCGTTCGCACGGACTCAGTTTAGCAAGCGCGCCAGAATCTCCGGAATCTCGAACACCGCGCGATTTTCAATTTTCGAAACGCTCGCGCGGTATTGATCCAGTTCGGCGAGCATCTTCGCCACCGCGTCGCGGATGCCGCGAAAATCCGGAAGCACCAGCCCGGCGTGCTTCTCGCGCACCCATTCGGCGTTGTAACGCTCCTGCGGCAGGGTCCACATGTTGGACTCGACGATCACGGGCAGCTTCATCGCCACCGCTTCGCTGATGCTGCCCGGCCCCGGCTTCCCGATGAAAAAATCTGCCAGCCGCATGTAGTAAGGAATCTCGCTGGTGAATCCCTCGACAAACCGCGGAGCTTTCGCCGGCAGCGCGCGCAGCTTCTTCGCCAGCGCCTCATTCTTCCCGCAAATCATGATGAGCTGAGTGTCGGGCATGCTCTTCGCAATGTCGAGCATCACTCGGGAGCCTTGCCCTCCGAACAACACGAGTCCTGTGGGCCGCCGCGGATCGAGCCCGTGTTTTTGCCGTTCCTCTGCTCGATCGATCTCCACGGGTTCGTAGAACCGCGGCCGAAGAATCATCCCCGACGTTTCAAAAATGCGCGAGTCCGGATAACCCATCGATCGCGCCTGCTCGACGGCCTTGTCGGTGCCGCAGATCACGTACTGCTCCTGCCGCTCCAGCCAAAAATGCGGAGGATAATCCGCAAAATCGGTCAAAATTGTTACAAATGGTACATTGGGGAGTGTGCTTTTGAGGCTTTCGCACATCGCGCGATTGAAATTCGGCACCAGTGAGACCACCAGGTCCGGCCGCGTTTCGCGCCAGTGATGTTCCAGCAATCGTAACGTCGGCCGGTGATACAGGCGGATCACGGCATGCATGAATTTCAGCCCCTGCGCCGCGCCCAGCGTCCAGCCCTTCGCCAGCATCAAATTGTAAATATCTTCCAGGCGGATCCCGGTCGTTTTGCGAAAAACATCCAGCGAGTGAAGTGTTTCCTGCAGATTCACCAGCGTGATCTCCCACGGACGCTTTTGCTGTTCGATCACTGTTTTCAGCGCCGTAGCCGCCGCGCGATGGCCTCCGCCGGCGTCGAAGTAGACAAACTGGATCCGCTTTACAATTTCATTCACAAATGTTTTATAGCACCGTCATACGGGTGTCATACCAGGGGTTTAAAAGTGTAGCATGGCGGCATCCATAGCCAAGCCGAATCAGGGCAGATGGCCGCAGGCGCATCGTGCAGTGCGCGTCACCTTCAGCTTTGTCGAAGCCGGCGATCATCGGCTGATGCGCCAGGTCAACCGCTGGCGCCCGCCGCGCTGGCTCCGTTTGTGGATGATCGCTGCCACGCGAGGAGGCGACGGATGGCTCTGGTACGCAATGGGGTTGGTGGTAGCCGTGGCGGGGGGCTCGGAGCGATTCCGGGCGCTGGGAGCAGCCGCCATTGCCGTGGGACTTGGTATTGCCCTATTCCTCAAATTGAAGAGCGCCTTCGGACGGAAGCGCCCCTGCGCTCTGGAGCCGAACTGCTGGGCGACCTTGCTTCCCCCGGACCAGTTTTCCTTCCCTTCGGGTCACACGATCACGGCATTCGCGGTAATGGCGGCACTGGGCGCGTATTATCCAGCGATGCTCCCCGGCCTGTTCTTCTGCGCGGCGAGCGTCGCGGTATCCAGAATCCTGCTGGGCATGCACTTCCTGAGTGACGTAATCGCCGGAGCAGCCCTGGGAACAATTCTCGGTTACAGCGCCGCGGAAATCTTCCGCCTTCTGCCGTTCTGACATCTGCGTTAATCCGCGTTTATCTGTGGCCAATCAGGTTCTTAATTCCGCCGCGATCTCATGCGCCGCCGCGCGCGCCTGGTCGATCGCTCCGATGGGAAAGCTGATCGCCCCCACCTTAGGGTGCCCGCCGCCGCCGTAGCGCTCGCAAATGCTCGCCAGGTTGAACTTCACCGGACGCTCCGACCACGGATTTGACCCGACCGACACCTTCGTTCGGAAACTCGACTTGCTCACCGAAACGGTGTAAGTAGATTGAGGGAACAAGTAATACGGAATAAATTTGTTGTATCCCTCCATGTCGTCGGCCGCCAGGTCGAAGTAAACCACGCCATCCTGGCACGTCGACTGTCTGCGGATCACGTCGATCGAACGCAAGTGCCGGTCATGAAGAGGCCGGTAAACCGCCTCGATCTCCGGATCGGCCGCAATCGCCTCCAGCGACTCATGCCGCATCATCCCGATGATTTTCTGCCCCAGTTCCGAGCCCTGCGCGCCTTCGATCACCAGGGTCAGCCGCGTGGCCGGATCGCGCAGTTCCACTGCTTCATGAGCGTCGGCATACTGCGCGCCGTCGATGATGTCGGCCCACTTCACCAAGTCATCCAGATCCGGCGCGACGAATCCAAACCGGTCCCGAGCCACCGTGCAGATGTACTTCGTGCACGAACGAAAACTCGGGTCGTACATCTTGCGTCCCGAAGTGTCGTGCCGGAAATGCTCGGCATCTTCGGGCGTCAGAAACGCGCTTTGATGATGATCGAACCACCACGTCAGCCGTGGATCGGTGGAGTATTTGAAGTCGACGATGGCATTCTCATCGCCGTCGAAATACGCCGGCTCAAAGAGCTGATCCGCCCGATGGGCCAGGCCGGTGTAGGCGAACTCGGCATCCGGGTGAAATTTCGCTTCGATGAAGCGGCTGAAGAACGCTGCCGACGCCGCTCCGTCGAAGCAGTGATCGTGATAAAGGATCCTCACCCGCATTTCTAAAATCCACCTCGGGAAAACTTGTTAGTGTCTCTCAAATGAGACCCGCAAGGCAAGTGGCCAAGCCTGCTCTAGGTATATTTTTGCGGCCCTTGGCGTCTGTTGTTACCCTGAAGAGGATGCGGCTTCGTCTCTGTTTTCTCTTACTTCCCGCGCTGCTCCCTGCGCAATCCCTTAAAGACTTTGAGAAAAAAGTCACCGAGTTCACCCTCCCCAACGGCCTCCATTTTCTGATCATTGAACGCCATGAGGCCCCGGTGGTCTCCTTTCACACGTACGTGAATGTCGGCTCCGTCGACGATCCCCGAGGCGAAACCGGCATCGCGCACATGTTCGAGCACATGGCCTTCAAAGGCACCGAAACCATGGGCACCAAAAACTGGCCCGCCGAAAAAAAAGCTCTGGATTATGTCGAACAGGTCTATGACCGCCTGGACCAGGAGCAGCGCAAAGGTTTTCACGCCGATCCCAAAAAAATTGAAGCGATTCAGGCCGAGCTGAAAGCCGCCATGGCCAAAGCGGACAGCTACGTCGAAGAAAACGAATACGACCGCATCGTCGAGTCGAACGGCGGCGTCGGCATGAACGCCGGCACTTCGGAAGATTCGACCGATTATTACTACAGCTTCCCCTCGAACCGCATCGAATTGTGGTTTCTGCTCGAATCGGAGCGATTTCTGCAACCCGTCTTCCGCGAATTCTACAAAGAGCGCGACGTGGTTCGCGAGGAGCGCCGGATGCGCGTCGAATCGAACCCGCAAACCAAACTGGTCGAGATGCTGCTGGCCACCGCGTTCGCCGCCCACCCCTATCGCGTCATGCCCGGCGGCTGGGCCAGCGACATCGACAGCTTCCGCCGCACCGAAGCCGAAGCGTTTTACAAGATTTACTACACCGCCAACAACATCACTATCGGCATCGCCGGCGACGTCAATCCGGTATCCGCGAAAGCGATGGCCGAAAAATATTTCGGACGCCTTCCCAAACGCCCGCTGCCTCCCTTGGTTCGCACAGTCGAGCCGAAACAGGAAGGCGAAAAGCGAGTCTCCATAGAATCCGCCGCCCAGCCCTTTCTGATCGTCGCCTACAAGCGCCCGGATCAATATTCCCCCGACGACGCCACGCTGGACGTGCTGAGCGATGTACTCTCCGGAGGCCGCACCGGCATCATTTACAAAGAAATGGTGCGCGACAAGAAAATCGCCCTCGGCGCCGGCAGCCAGGCGACCTTCCCCAGCGGCAAGTATCCATCCCTGTTTCTGTTCTTCGTCGCGCCCTCGTCCGGTCACACCGTCGAGGAAGGCGAGAAAAATCTCTACGAAATCATCGAGCGCGTCAAGAAAGAAAAGATCGACGCCGAAACGTTGGAGCGCGTCAAAACCAAGCTTCGCGCGTCGCTGATCCGCAAGCTCGACAGCAATCCCGGCCTCGCCTCGGAGCTATGCAGCTATTACGTCGCGTACGGCGATTGGCGTAAGCTGTTCACGGAGCTCGACGAATATAACCGCATCACCGCCGACGATGTTCAGCGCGTCGCGAAGACGTACCTGATTCCGAACACGCGCACCGTGGCTTACACCTACGCCCCCGCGCCCGCAACCGGAGGTGCAAAATGATCCGCACCGCGTTAGCCGCATTCACTCTGGCCGCGATCGCCGTCGCGCAGCCGCCCTTGCCTTCTTATAAGGACCTGAAATACCCTCCCCTGCCCGCGTTCAAAATTCCAGAGCCGGCCTCCTTCACGCTCTCGAACGGCATGCGCATTTTCTTACTCGAAGATCACGAGCTGCCGTTGATTCACGGCCTCGCGCTGATCCATACCGGCAATCTTTTCGACCCTCCGGATAAACACGGCCTCTCGGAAGTGATGGCCGACGTCCTGCGCTCCGGCGGCACGAAAGCCAAAACCGGCGACGCAATCGACCAGCAGCTGGAGAATTTGGCCGCATCGGTCGAAAGCGGCATGGACGAGACCAGCGCCAGCATGAGCTTTTCCGCCCTGAAGGAATCCGCCGACCAGGTTCTCGCGACGTTCAAAGACGTGATGACCGATCCCGAGTTCCGCCAGGACAAGATCGACCTGGAACTTTCGCAGCTCCGCAGCTCTATCGCGCGGCGCAACGACGAAGCGAGTTCGATTCCGGTTCGCGAGCTGGCCAGCATCCTCTACGGCCGCAACACTCCCTACGGCTGGCAGATCGAATATGCGGACCTCACTCACATTCATCGCGACGATCTGATCCAGTTCTACCGCCGCTTCTATTTCCCCAAGAACATCATGCTGGCCGTGTACGGCGATTTTTCCGCTTCGGAAATGAAGGACAAGCTCGAAAAACTGTTCGGCGGATGGACCGCGACCCAGCCGCCCGCGCCTCCGTTCCCGCCGGTCACCGCCAAGCCCGCGCCGGGCGTGTATCTCGCCGAAAAAGACGATGTGACGCAAACCTTCTTCGCCATGGGCGAGCTCGGCGGCACGCTGCGCGATAAAGATTATCCGGCTCTGCAAGTGGCCGCCGATATTCTGGGCGAAGGATTCAGCAGCCGCCTGGTTTCGCAGATCCGCACCAAGCTCGGCTACGCGTATGACGTCAGCGCTGCATGGGCCGCGAACTATAACCATCCCGGGACGTTCCGCATTGACGGGAGCACCAAATCCGCGTCCACCACCGAAACCCTGCAAGCCGCCATCGCCGAAGTCGAAAAACTGCGCACCACCGAAGTAACCGAACGCGAGCTCGCCGAAGCCAAGGAAAGCGTGCTGAACAGCTTCGTGTTTCTGTTCGACAGCCCGGCCAAGACGCTCAATCGCGTGATGCGCTACGAGTACTTCGGTTATCCCAAGGATTTCCTGTTCGAATACCGCAAAGGCATCGATTCGGTCACGCGCGCCGACGTTCTGCGCGTCGCCAAGGAGCATTTCAAGACCGAGAATCTGGCCATCGTCGCGGTGGGCAATCCCAAGGATTTCGGAAAGCCGCTGACCGCGCTCGGAAAGGTCACCCCCATCGATCTGACCATTCCGGAACCCAAGCAGGAAACCGCGAAATCCGACGCATCGACCCTCGCACGCGGCGCCGAAATGTTGCGGCGCGCTCAGCAAGCCATGGGAGGAGCGGAAAAAATCGCGGCAGTGAAAGATACCAGCGAATCGGTCGAGCTCGCCATGGACCCCGCCGCCGGCGGCATGAAAATGAAGCAGCGCAATCGCTACCTGGCGCCCAGCACCTTCCGCCAGGAAGTGGAGCTGCCGTTCGGAAAGATCGTCACCTATTCCGACGGTAAAACTGGATTTCAGGCCAGCCCGCAGGGAGTGATGCCCATGTCGCCCGCCGTTCTGAAACAGGTGGAAGACGAATTGTTCCGGAATCTTTTTCACATCGTGCTGGCTGATCGCGACAGCTCGCTGAAAGTCAATGCGGCCGGCGACAATCTCGTAGAAATCTCGGGAGCCGGCCGCACCGTCAGAATCGCATTCGACCCGTCGACCGGGCTTCCCGCTCGCGAAACCTATCAACAGGCCGGTCCCGGCGGTGTCGCCTCCATCGAAGAAGTGTTTGAAGACTGGCGCGACGTGGACGGCATCAAGGTCCCGTTTAAAGCCACCATTATTCAGAACGGCAAGAAGTTCGGCGACGCCGTGGTCCAGGAATTCAAAATCAACACCGGACTGAAGCCAGAGGAGTTGAGTCAGAAGCCATGAAGTGGGCGTGTTTACTTGTCTCCGCCAGCCTGATGGCGCAGACACCCGCCGAACAGCGTGGGAAACACATCGTCGACCAGGCCGTGGAAGCGCTAGGCGGCAATGCATTCCTCACCATGGAGGATCGCACCGAAACCGGCCGCGCCTATTCTTACTATCGCGACCAGATTTCAGGCCTCTCCATCGCGAAAATCTATACCCGCTATATCACCGTCGCCAAAAGCAAGACCGGCGAACTGCAAGGCCAGCGCGAGCGCCAGGCATTCGGTAAGAACGAAGACTCCTCTGTGCTGTTCACCGAAGACGGCGGCTGGGAAATTAGCTGGCGCGGCGCCAAGGAGCTTCCCAAGGACCGCGTCGATCGCTATCGCGAAACCCTGCTTCGCAACGTGTTTTACATTCTGCGCCAGCGCCTCCACGAGCCCGGCATGATCTTCGAATTCCGCGGCTCCGATGTCTTCGATAATCTGCCGGTCGACATCGTCGACATCACGGACTCCGAGGATCGGCTGGTGACGGTGTATTTCCACCAGTCCACCCACCTGCCCGTGCGTCAGGTTTACGCGCGTAAGAACCCGGAAACCAAGGAGCAGGATGAGGAAGTGACGCTCTATTCGCGCTATCAGGAAACGGCGGGCATTCAGTGGCCGCACCAGATCCGCCGGGAGCGCAACGGCGAGAAGACCTACGAAATCTTCGCGGAGCAGGTGAAGATCAACACCGATCTGACCGACGACCTGTTCTCGCTGCCGCCGCCCGGCGCAAAGCAGCCCGAAAAAACCAGGAAAAAATAGCCGCCTTTCCCTTATCCCTGCGAATCCGCCGTCAGCGTCCGCACGGGATTCAAAAGCGCTTCGACGCGTTCGAGCAGCGCGCGCTGTGTATACGGACGGCGAATCTCATTTGGCCCATTTTCGGCATCGTCGACCACCCGCAGCACTTCCAGGTCCGGATGTTCGCGCCGCAGCTCCTCTGCAATCTGGACCGCGAATGCGTCCGCGATCAATAAATCCAGGCGGCCTTCGTGCACCTGGCCGATCGCAGCGGCTTCGGCCGCATCCGCCGCCTCCAGCAGGTTGTAGCCGTTAGCCTCGAAGAAATTATGGATTTGCAGCCGCAAACGGTCGCGATCGTCCACCAGCAGAATCGACCGCGCCTCCGCGCCCACCGGACGCGGCAACAGCGGCTGGCCGATCACCGCCGGCAGCAGCATTTCGATCCTGCATCCGCCCCCTGCCGTCGCCTGCGCCGAGATGTATCCGCCATGCTCGGTCACGGTCGCGTGCACGATCGACAAGGCCAATCCATCTTCGCCCGTCGAAGCGGGCTCGAACAGCCGTTCCGGCTCCGGCTCGTGCCCCGTATACGTGATCGCCAGCATCGCGTGTCTCACCATGCGTCCATGCGAGGGCAGCTCCGCGCATCCGGTTTCGATCAACACGCGTCCGCCCTCCGGCATTCGCGTGCAGGCGTGCAGCACCAGGCTCATCAGCGCCTGTTCGAGCAGTGCCGCGTCGCCTTTTACGCGGCTGATCTTCGGATCGGGCCGCATCGACAGTTCGACGCTGTGCGGCAGCACGGATTCGATGGTCTTAGCGGCGCGGCGCAGAATCCCGTTCAGGCTGATGGTTTCCTGCTCGCTCACCTGGCGAGTGCCGAACGCCGCCAGCCGGCTGTTGATCCTGCCAGCCGCGGCCGCGGCCAGTTCGATCTCCTCCGCAGCCTGCCGCGCGGGCGAGTATTCGCTGAATTGCCGCAAAAGCTGCCCAGCCTGCTTCGTGATGATCGCCAGGAGATTCGAATAATCGCTTGAAACCCCGGCGGCGAGACGTCCCACCGCTTCCAGCTTCAGCGCCTGGCGAATCTGCCGCTCCTCCCAATGGCGAGCGCTCACATCCCGCAGCGACAACACCGCGCCCACCGTAACGCCGCCAGCCCGAACCGGACCCGCCGAGCCTTCCACCATCATCTCCCGCCCGCTGCGCGATACCAGTTTCCAGGCTCCCGACAGAGGCACCGGACCATCTCTCAAAATCGCCAGCGCCACCGGATCTCCCGCGTCTTCCTCGGAATCCTGCTCGGCCAACGGGACGATTTTCGATATCGGCTGCCCCATCGCCTCCGGCTGCGTCCATCCCGTGAGCACTTCCGCGGCATGATTCAGCATCACCACCCGGCCGTCTACGTCCGAGACCACCACCGCATCGGCGACCGAAACCAGCACGGTGCGCATCCACGCCTCCCGCAGCTCCAGTTCGCGATCCGTCTTGTGCTTGTACATCGCCATCTCGATCGACGTATTCAGCGACGCATGGGCCACCGGCTTGACGATATAGCCAAACGGTCCGGCTTCCTTGGCCCGGTCAAGCGTGGATCGGTCCGCATGCGCGGTCAGAAACACCACCGGGACGTGATACTTCTCGCGGATCGCGATGGCGGCCTGCACCCCGTCGGCATGCCCGTCCAGCCGGATGTCCATCAGCACGATCTCGGCGTCCGCGGCTTTCTCGATAGCTTCTTCGGCGGTGGACGCCGTCCCCACCACCTGGTGGCCCAGCGCTTCCAGACGGCTGGCGATATCGTGCGCGATCAGCCCCTCGTCTTCCACCACCAGAATCTTGCGCGAGTTCGCCGGGTCCATAGTTTAGTTTTCCGGGAAAACCACGCGAAACGTGGTAACGGCGGAGTCTCCGCGGTCCAGTTCGAAGGAGCCTTTCAGCTGCCGGCTCAGAATGTTGACGATTTCAAGCCCCAGCGATTTGGACCTTTTAGGATCCACGTTCTCGCGGATGCCGACCCCGTCGTCCGAGACGGTAACCTCAACGCGTCCGTCTCGCCGCTTGCCGCAGATGGTGACCGTACCCGTTCTTCCATCGGGAAACGCGTGCTTGAGCGCATTCGAGATCAGCTCGTTCAGAATCAGGCTCAGCGGAACCGCCCGATCGACGTTGAGCGGAATCGGATCCACCGCAATCGAAAAGCGGAACCGTTCCGGATCGCGGTAGGGGCGAAGGACGTTCGACACCAGCAGCCGCACGTGACGCGCCAGGTCCACCCCGCGAAAATCCTCCATCTGGTAAAGCTGCTCATGGATCAGCGCGATCGATTCCACCCGGCTCTGGCTGTCCCGCAGCGCCGACTCCGCCTCCGTTCCTTCGAGCTCGTCGGCTTGTAGCCGCAGCAGGCTCGCGATCACCTGCAGGTTGTTTTTAACGCGATGATGCACTTCCGTGAGCAGGACTTCCTTTTCCGCCAATGACCGAGCCAGTTGATCGCGCTCCGCCTTCAGTTCCCGGATCATCCCGACTTTTTGCGTCGCCGTGTGAATCGCCCAGATTAAGCCGTCCGCGGTGAGATGATCCTTGATGACATAATCCTGCGCGCCCGCCCGCACCGCTTCGAGCGCAATCTGCTCATTCGCGATCCCGGTCAGCATCACCACCGGCGGGCTCTGCTCGTCTTGCCGCAACAGATCCAGAAATTCCACTCCCGTCATGTCCGGCAGTTTGTAATCCAGCAGCACGCAATCCGGCGCCACCGCTCGGCAGGTCTTCAGCCCTTCGTAAGCGACGTTTTCCTCCCAGAACTCCAGCCGCGGCCCCAGTGCCTCCTCCAGTAGACTGCGGCACAGCCGCCGGTCTGCGCGAGAGTCGTCGACCATTACGACCTTCAATTGAATTTGTGCCGGGGCGGGGGCTTTCCTCTCCGTGAAAATCGGTGGGTGAAAATCAAAAAGGCCGCTCCCTATATGGAGCGGCCTCGAAATTTCGGAACTGTCTTATCCTCCTGGCTATGGCCTCGCAACGTTCTCGGCTTGGAGGCCTTTGGGACCTCTTTTCACCTCGAACTCAACTTCTGCACCTTCTTCAAGGGTCCGGTATCCGGACATCTGGATGGCTGAGAAGTGTACGAACACATCCTCGCCGCTGGCTCTTTGGATAAATCCATAGCCCTTGGCGGCGTTAAACCATTTCACAACACCCTTTTCTCTCACTACTGATGTCTCCTGTTCCATTCCCGGCAAGCGGGACGTTGCCTTACAAAACTTCGGCTATTGTCGCACGTTACTTCTTTGGCTGCAACAGAGAAGAAGCGATCGGCGCCCTTCTCCAACTGAACGGCGATCCAGCCAGTTCGGCCGAAAAACCCTACTATTACGCTCAATACTACTAGTCATATGCCTGTTCTAGGTGGACCGCTCTGCCGATAAGTACTCAGGTCCTTCCGACGCAACGGGATGCCGGAAAAACATATGTTAACCTCTAAACTATTGACAAATAGAATGTTAATGGCCAGCGCGGCCATTTTCCTCACCGCCTGCGGAACCACCGACTTCAACTACGGCAAGGTGAAAAACATCGTCGAAGGCTCGCCGGTACGGCTCGACGCCGAATACGTCATGCTGACTCAGGGCGAACTCGACTGCGGAGTCCAAAATGACCTCTGGGACGCCCCGTCAGATTCAGGCGGCCACTCCATTGCCCGTTTAAGCCAAAAAGCTCGTGATCTGAAGTTCGCCGATGATGTTTCGGTCGGCGATATGTCCCGTCCTTACGTCCAGATTCGCGGCGATTTCAATCTGGCGGTGATTGAAATCACGTCCGACAAAGACGGTCCCGAGAAAGAGTCCAAACTATTGGAAGCAAAGGTCGGAGTCCCGTTCCAGCACTCATGTTTCCCGAATCCGCTGCCGTTGATGGGCGTCAAAAAAGGCAATTTCCGCCAGGACGTGTCACCGCTGCTGCTGTTCCGTTTCAACAACGGCTGGTATCTGGACAAGTTCGTCCACAACTAGTTTCAGTGGCTGGCCTGATAATGCTGCGCCAGTAAATCTTCCCCAAAATCTCCCGCGAAATCGCGCCACACGCTGTGGATGTGATTCGCGTTGTTCTGCGTATCGTCGTACTCGATCAAAAAAACCGGCGTCTGGACGCGGTAATAATGTGGCTCGCCCTTCTCGATCCCGCCCGACCATGCGAAAAACAGGTTCCCTTGAGTCTTATGGAACTGATCCATGCGCCAGTCCGCGATCTGCTGGGGAAAATTGGACGCATATTCGCCCACCAGTTCCGTCAGGATCTCCTTCTGCTTGGCGTTCATTTTCGCGAACGGCAGACCGTTCGGCTGCCCGTTCAAAGCCGCCTTCCGCGAATCGAACGTGATGATGTCCTTGGGAGCGGTCTTGTCCACAATTGCAATCGCCCGCTGTGCATCCGTGAGCGATTTGACCATATCGCGCCCCAGATCCTCTTCGCGCTTGAGCGCACGCAGCCCGGCGCGTGGACCGTGCAAGACCTCAGCCGGATTCGCTCCGAAAAAATTCGGGCTCGACGCAATGCGCCCGTTCACGATGGTGAAATTCAGGCTGATGTGGTGCCCTTCGAAGCGATATCCCCAGGTTCCCTGCTCCGTCGGCTCGCCGAAAATCGAGACGTAATATTTCTCGGGATCGCGCTCCGGCCCCTTGCCGCCTTTTTCCATCTCCTTCAGAATCTGATCCAGGCTCATGATGGTGTGTGCCTTGATGACGCCGCGCTGTGAAAGCCCGGCGGCGAGCAGCGCTTCCGCCAGGTGCTTCTGCTCCGAGCTCATCTCGCGCAGCGCCACGCCTTTCCGCTCGATGGGAACGAAATGCCAGTTGGTGCGTTCCTCGGTCGCGAACGGGAACATGGTCCGCGCGCGAAGATCCGGCGGCAGCGACGCCAGATAGGCACGGGCGGCATCGGTCATGATGCTGTTGGATTGCAGGCGCTCGTAAGCG
>Ga0209517_10003964_pt1 | contig 19751 bp, 19 predicted proteins | sample PeaSoiMetSII2010_FD_187695 | JGI IMG/M metagenome (GOLD analysis project Ga0209517, IMG submission 187695) | Peat soil microbial communities from Weissenstadt, Germany - SII-2010 (SPAdes) (version 2) | ecosystem: Environmental > Terrestrial > Soil > Wetlands > Peat | place: Germany...
GCAGATGCCGATGCCGTAGGCTTTGCGCAGGGCGCGGTTGACGGCACGAGTCTCGGCCACGCGCATCTCGGCGCCGTGGACCAGCGCAGAGACATTCGAAGGATCTGCGTCACCGTATCCCACGAAACCCCGGCAACAGCGGGACGTGTAGACGGTAGCCTCGAATGCCCAACGCTGGGAGGAAGGGTCACAGAAGTTGGAGACAGGCCGCACGTGGATACCAGCGCACCGGTTACGTCGCGCGAGTCCTAGCAAACCTGTGTGGGTCACGTACCAGCCGTTCTCCAGGTAAGTCAGATCGCCAGCCGGAATGGAAAACTTGTGCTGCTCGATGATTTCTCTGAGCCTGCTTAGCGCTTCCCGCGAGAGGTTGGTCCAAATCCGTCGCGCCATGCGAATGGAGGCGCCGGTACGATTAATTGATTTCATTGCTGGCTCCTTTGGGGCGCTGCTGGTTCAGCCGGGTGCACTTCCTGAGCGCAAAAGTCAGGCTCTTGTGGCGGGAGATGGTCCTGCTAGTGCCTAAAGCCACAATGCGCCAGTGATATTCCGCCTTCCCCGTGGGAAACACCAGGAACTCAGGTTACGATTTAGCGTAGGTTAGCGGCGCGAACGGCCGCACAATGCGTGTGAACAACTGATGGGGATTTGGGGAATTTGCTAGAGTGGGTGTAGCCATGATTCATCCTCCAGCGATGAATTTTGGTTAGGGCTGAGCCGGTGCTTCGAACACCTACTCAGCCCGTGTTGCAGTTCCCACTCTATACATGGCCGCTATGCATGTCAAGAACTATATTTGACGTGTTTTGATGTAGTTGCATGGCCGCTATGCAAACAACGAGAATTTCAAGATTAAAATGTCGTCAGAATGACGACCCTAAGTGAGCACCTTACGCGGCTAGGGCGAAAGGGAGGAAAGGCTCGGGCAAAGAAACTCACGAAAGAACAGATGAGCGAATCCAATCGCAAGGCTGCCCAAGCAAGATGGGCCAAGGCAAAGGAAAAAGAGAAGAAAGAGAAAGGCTGATCAAGCCGGGATTCTCGTCAGGCCCCCTAATCTCCTTAATTTCTATCCGATACAGCCAACAGACAGTTTGGAGAGGTTGCGCAGCCGCACTGCTGGGCTACGGATTGCTCCCAAAAAATGCCACTGCGAGCCCACAACCCGGGAAAAATTTCTATTGGGTGTGCCACGGGACCTCTGCGGTGCGTCTAATGAGTTGGAGAAACTGTTGTCCGAGCCCGGCGAATCGGCCGAGAGCAGCGCACAGCAGAAGGCGCAATGAGCTCGATCCGGGCGGGGGAAGCCAACAAGCCATGTCGCTTCCACCATGGCTAGAACTCCAATAAAAGACCGCTTGCTATAGCTTAAGCGGCAGGAAGTCCAAAGCCATCGCAAGCTATACCAAAATTTAGTTGCGCTTACCGGCGAGGGTGAAGTGGACGAGTTGAGTCTGTCGGCCGTGAACCGGATTTGGGATTGCGGTGAAGTGCACGAACCCGGATCAGCTCAGTTCGAAGCGCCGCTCAGACAGGACCATGATCTTGCAATAGTTTTGTTAGAGGCGCTAAGGATGCGAAGCGGAGCTCGGACAGTCGTAAGTGGTTCTACGTGAACGTCGGCAGCTTCACTAAATCATCATGCGGCACGGGTTCCAGTGGCTGAGAAGCCTTGCGCCATGCCGTCAGTCCACCCACGATGACGAACGCATTGAATCCATGTTCTCGCAGTTGCAGCGCCACCCGGGCGCTGGTCGCCTCGCGGGCTCAAGTGCAGTAAAGATAAATGTCCTTGTCCTTGGGCAGGCTCTTGAGTTCTTGCACCAGGTTGTTCGGCTCGATGCGAATCGATCCCTTGATCCGCTGGGCCGCCGAATCGTAGTAGCCGTGGCTGCGAACGTCGGCCACGACAATGTTGATCCGCTCTTCTTCTGACGCCAGCCGGGCCGCGAGTTCTTCCACCTGCACTCTGGGCACGATCTGGTACACCTTATTCTTCTGATAAAGCCAAATTCGATAGCCGGTGTAAGCGATCGCCGCCAGAAAGAGAACCTCGCCAAAGGCATGACTGGCGGTTTGGATTCCGCGGGTAATCATCGCCAGAAAATCGCGAAACACGAATCCGAGCGTGACGTAGGACAACGCATAGAAGGACGCGCCCAGAAAGTCCAGGCGCAGAAACTGTTGCGGACGCATCTTCATGCTGCCGGCCAACGGCGGAGCCATGGTATTCACGCCGGGAATAAACTTAGCGAACAGCAGGGTGATCTTTCCCCGTTTGTAGAACGACTCGGCCGAGCGCAGAATGCAGGTCTCTGGATTGATCGACAATCGGCAAAGCAGACCCAGCAGGGCCCAGCCCATGGCACGGCCCAGAAAAAAGAGCAGGGTATCGCCGATCAGCATGGCGACTAAGGCGAGCAGCAAAACCGCAGAAACGCTTAGAGTGCCCGAGGCAGCCGCCGCTCCACCCGCGATCAGCGCCAACGCCGCCGGCATGGGCAAGCCGATGGCTTCGGCCAGCACGACCGAGAAGATGAGCACGTATCCATGGTGCGCAATCAGTGAGAAGAGGCTGTTCACAGGCCGTTGCCAGTATAAATAAAAAAGGCGGCCATGAAGGCCGCCCGAAGCTCTCGCCGTTGCTTACTTCAGCATCTTGACGCTCATCACATGGATGGCGCCCTTGTCCGCGTAAACGTGAGCGCTGAGCTCTACGTGATGGCCGTCGTGACCCTTCAGGGCCTCGGGGTTCATCACGTCCCACGATTTCTGGTCCTTGTCGGCGACGAACGTCGCTTTGTCGCCGTCGAACTTGATCGTACCCTTGATGCTTTTCAGCGGAGCCGCGGCCGCTTTGGTGGGTGCACTCTGTCCCATGTTGTCCTGCGCCAGGGCCACCGCGCCGATCATCATGATGGAAACTGCCAATGCTAAAACCAAAAGCTTCTTCATATTCTTGATCTCCTTCGTGGTTGTGGATCGAGATTGTGAATTAAACTGCCACTTGTATTACGGAGTCCGACGGAAAACGGATTTCCGCATTACCTGTACGGAGGCGAGACCCGAATGCCCAGGAATGCCAGCCGCACCCGCCGCTATGTAAATCTGCCCAGCCGCAAGTCGCCGCTGCCATTTAGTGACGCTGTGCGGGTAGGAGACACATTATACCTTTCCGGCCGCATCGGCATTGACCCCGCCACGGGGATGGCGCCGAACGATGTGGAGCAAGAATTGCGTTTGCTGTTCGATGGCTTTGAGGCCGTCCTGGCCCAGGCAAACATGGCGATGGACGACCTGGCCTGGGTGCAGATATTCTCGCCCGATCTCTCGCTCTGGGAGCGTTTCAACGCCGCGTATCTGAAGCGCTTCTCAAAAGAGTTGCCGGCGCGAGCATTCATCGGTTCCGGACCGCTGTTGAAGGGCGGACGGTTCGAAATGTTGGGGATTGCGGTGCGGCGGTAGCTGCGAACTACCTGTCCCTGTCCACCACAAAATCAGGCGCCCACAACAGAGCGCGCTTGGTCTCAGTGTTCGAGAAACTGCAAATCGCATTGCGCGCGAGCGCGGCAAACTGCAGGGCGTGGTCGTGCGCGGCGTCGATCGATCCGTAGCGATCCAGAATTTCGAGGATCTCTCCATGGGTCACGCCGTCAAATGCGCGTTCTCTCACTACCGCTTCAATCTTCTCTCGCTCGCGTGACGTGCATCGCCCAAGCGCATGAATGACCGCCATGGTCACCTTGCCCTCACGCAGGTCACTGGCGACCGGTTTCCCCAGCACGTCCTCAGAGGCAGTCAGGTCGAGCACATCGTCGACAATCTGAAATGCCATGCCCAGGTCGCGTCCGTACTGGGCCAGGTTTTCCTCCTGCTCTGCTGTCGCGCCGCCCAGGATGGCACCGATGCGCATGCAAACGGAAAACAGGCAAGCGGTTTTGCGATAGATCAGATCGAAATGCTCGTCGAGAGAAATCAGCTTGCCGAGTCTTTCGATCTGCAACAGTTCACCCTCGACCATCTGCTGAGTGAGGTCGATGAGCGTGTCCAGGATGCGGAAGTTTCGCTCCTGCACGGCGATTTTGAACGCCTGCATGTAGAGCCAGTCGCCGGCGAGCACGCACTTGGAGTTGCCCCACTGAGTGTTAGCGGCGGGACGGCCGCGGCGGGTCTGAGCCTCATCGATGATGTCATCGTGGACCAGCGTCGCCGTGTGGATGATTTCCATCACGGCACCAAGCTTGACGGCGCCCCGTCCCTGGTAGTTGAAGAGCTTGGCCGAAAGCAACAGCAACATCGGGCGGATACGCTTGCCGCCACCGCCGCGCAGATATTCGCCGATCTCGGTGATGGCCTCGACCTTGGAAACGGTATCGCGGCCGAACTCGCGCTCAATGGCCGCGAGGTCCTCGCGCAGCAGTTCGAAGATTTCTTTCCCGTTAATGGCGGGCGATGTGCTCAAGTTCTCCGCGAAGCCTCAGTTTGCCCTGTAATTCGTAAACTGCATGTCGATGCCAAAATCTTGTTGCCGCAGCAGCGCGATAATTTCCTGCAAGGTGTCGCGGTCCTTGCCGCTGATACGCACCAGGTCTCCCTGAATAGAGGCGTTCACTTTCTTCTTGGTGTTTTTGATCAGCTTCACAATCTCGCGCGCCTTCTCGATCGGGATGCCTTGTTGCATCGTGATGCGCTGCTTCGCGGTACTGCCGGCGGCCTGTTCGACCGGGCCGTAGGTCAAGCCCTTCAGCGGCACGCCGCGTTTTACCAGTTTCTGTTGGAAGACATCGTTCACCGCCTTCAGCTTGAACTCGTCAATGGAGTGCAAAACGATGGCCTCTTTACCTTCCAGTTCGATCGTCGATTTTGAGTCCTTCAAATCAAAGCGCGTGTGGATTTCCTTCAGCGCCTGCTGCATGGCGTTGGAGACTTCCTGCAGATCGATTTTGCTCACCAGATCAAAGCTGTTTTCAGGCATGAATTCCGTTCTCTTTAACTGATGATTACGCCCCCAGAAAGATGCGTCCCTAACAAACTAAATGGAGTTGAGCTTTTCGGGAAGCGAAAAGAAGCGGTAGAAATTGCCGGCAGTTTGACTGCCAATTTCTTCCGTCGAGAGATCGCGCAGTTCGCCTATGTGCCGCGCGGTTTCTCTGACGAATGCCGGTTCATTGCGCTGGCCGCGATGCGGAATCGGAGCAAGGTACGGACAATCGGTTTCGATCAGCATACGGTCCAGCGGAACCTGCCTGGCTGCCGCCTGAATCTGCTGCGCTTTGGGAAACGTCACGTTGCCGGCGAACGAAATCATGAAACCCATGTCCAGCGCCTGTTTCGCGTGCTCCCAGGTTCCGGTGAAACAATGCAGAATGCCGCCCAGTCCGCTTGGCGACCAGTGCTGTGCAATCAGCCGGACACAATCTTGCCAGGCGTCTTCGCTGTTCTCCGACGGCCGGCAGTGAATGACGATCGGCAGCTTGACGCCCCGTGCCAGTTCCATCTGCCGGATGAACACCCGCTGCTGAATATCACGCGGCGAATGATCATAAAAGTAATCCAGCCCGATTTCGCCCCAGGCAATGACCTTCGGTCGTTTCGCGAGTTGCTCCATTTCGGCGAAAGCAGCGTCGTCGGCCAGCTTGGCCTCATGGGGATGAATCCCGATCGTGGCGTAAATGAAATCGTACTGATTAGCGAGTTGAATGCCGCAGTCGAGCGTGCCCGGCCCGTCGCCGTTCCCGATCGCGACGATCCGTTCCACTCCGGCTTCTCGCGCTCGGGCGATCACTTGCTCGCGATCGGCATGGAACTGCTTTCCGTCGAGGTGAGCATGAGAGTCAATGAACATAACGGAAAGTGTAGGGACGGGCGTCTTCGCCCCTCCAAGCCGAGCGCAGCTCGGCGGTGGCTGAAGCTGTCACTCGCTACCAGCTACTCGTTACTAGCTACTCTTTTCTAACTACTTCAATCTTGTCCCCACCGGCACATCTTCCAGAAACCCCGCCAGCACCGGCTTTCCGCCTTCGGCCGACGCCGCCACAATCATTCCGTTCGACTCCAGTCCGCGCAGCTTCCGCGGCGCCAGATTGGTTACGAGGACCACTTTGCGGCCGACCAACGGTTCCGGGGCATAAGCTTCGGCAATTCCGGCGACCACCTGCCGTACTTCCGTCCCGATGTCGACTTCGAGACGCAATAGCTTGTCCGCACCCTTCACCCGCTCGGCGGCTTTAACCTGGCCCACTCTCATTTCGACTTTCGCAAAATCGTCAATGCTGATTTTTCCGTCGGGAACTGCAATCACCGCTTTGCTCGCGGCAGCCTGTGTCGCAGGTTCGCTGCCGGCCTTTGTTTGCGACGGTGCTTGAGTCGCAGCCGGAGCCGCGCCTGCCGGCGCTCGTCCCTGTTCTTCCATCTTCTGCATCCTTTCAATCGCGCTCTTGTCGGCGCGCGGAAACACCGCCTGAACGCTGCCTAGCTTGGTGCCCAGATGGAGCTGTCCCCACTGAAGAGTTGATAACTGAAACTTCTGGATGTCGCCGAGACCGAGTTGCGCCCAAATCTTTGCCGTCGCATCGGGAATCACTGGATGGACTAACGCCGTCACAATGCGAAGGGCTTCAACGCTGGTGTAAAGAACGGTGGCCAGCCGTGCGCGGCTCTCCTCGTCCTGCTTTTCCCCTAGCGCCCATGGTTCGTTCTCCACGATGTACTTGTCCACCGCAGCGGCCAAGGCCCAGGCAGCCTCGAGGGCACGGGAGAACTGATATTGATCGAATAGCGCGCCAAACTCAGCAATCGTTCTGTTCGCCGTTTCAGCGATCGTGTCGTCGTTGGCCCGGCGCGCTGCCGAGGGCGACGGATACGGCACCTCGCCGTGGAAATATCGCGTGATCATGGCCAAGGTTCGGCTGGCTAAGTTGCCTAATCCATTGGCCAGGTCGGCGTTGTAGCGCTGCACCAGAGCGTCGAAGGAAAACGACCCATCCTGTCCGAACACGACTTCGCGCAGCAGAAAATAGCGCAGCGCGTCGGCGCCCAGCACGTCGAGAATGGTCTCCGCGCGAACGATGTTCCCGCGCGACTTCGACATCTTGCTCTCTTCGAACAGCAGCCAGCCATGCGCAATGATTCCTTTGGGGAGGGGAAGTCCGGCCGCCATGAGGAATGCCGGCCAGTACACGCAGTGGAACCGCACAATTTCCTTGCCAATCATGTGCACATCGGCGGGCCAGAACTTTTCGTATAGCTTGGTGTCGTCAGAGCCGTAGCCAAGAGCTGTAATGTAATTTGACAACGCGTCCAGCCAAACGTAGATCACATGCTTCGGATCATGGGGAACGGGAATGCCCCAGGAGAACGTGCTGCGGCTGATGGAAAGATCGCGCAGTCCCGAACGTACAAACGAAATGACCTCGTTTCGCCGGGTTTCCGGCCGAATGAAGTCAAGCTGTCCGGTGTAAAGCTGCAGTAATTTATCCTGGAAAGCGGACAGCTTGAAAAAATAATTCTCCTCCTGCACCGTTTCCGTCGGCCTTCCGCACTCCGGGCACGGCGCGCCCGGTTCCGCTGCGTCCACGTAAAGTTCGTCGAACACGCAATACTGGCCGGTGTAGTGGCCTTTGTAGATGTATCCGTTGTCGCTGATTTTTCGCCACAGCGCCTGCACTCCGCGCTTGTGCCGGTCTGAAGTGGTGCGGATAAAATCGTCATAGGTGATTCCCATCCGGTCCCACAATGCGCGGAACTGCGTGGAAACCTCGTCGGTGAGTTGCTGGGGAGATTTGTCGGAGGCTTGTGCCGCCCGCTCGATCTTCTGCCCGTGCTCGTCGGTGCCGGTCAGAAAATACGTGTCCGCGCCAGCCATACGCTGCCGCCGCGCGATCGCATCGCACACGATAGTCGTGTAGGAGTGCCCGATGTGCGGACGGGCATTCACGTAGTAGATCGGCGTCGTGATGTAGAACTTCTGGGTCATCTTGCTGATTGTTCTCTGTGTCCTCGGTGCTTATTGCTTTTCGTTGCTGACCAGATATTTCTGCACCGCTTCCTGCATCACGCTCTTCAGCGGTACGTGGCATTCGGCGGCGATGCGGCGGCAATCTTCATACTCCGGCGCATAATTGGTGACCGTGCCGTTCATGATGGCGATCTTCAGTCGCACATCGCCCCAACGCGTAGTTACCGTCACCCACCTTCGCGCCAGCGCCTGGCGCTTTTCCTCACGTTGGCGCACGCCGAGCGTCGTGGTTTCCTGGAAAATCAGCTTGGCCAGCCGGGAAGCATCTTCTGTTTTGGACAAAACCGTCAGCAACATGCCCGGGCGGTTCTTTTTCATCTGCACCGGCACGCCGAAGGCATCCAGAGCGCCTTCTTCCAGCAGACGATCCATCACGTAGCCGAACACCTGCGGATTCAGGTCGTCGACGTTGGCTTCGAGCACGGTAATCAACTCCTGCGCGATGGTCGGCGAAACCTTAGGCTGCGCTTCACCGATCGTCAGGCGCACCACATTCGCGTGCTCAGCGAAATCTCGTGTTCCCGCACCGTGGCCAGTCTTCTCCACCGTCATGGCAGGAAACGGAGTGAAGCGCTTGGCGAGAGTCTTCACGATCGCCGCCCCGGTCGGCGTGACCAGTTCCGCCTGAACGCCGGACGAATACACCGGCGCATTTTTCAGCAGTTCCAGCGTAGCGGGCGCCGGTACGGGGAGGGTTCCATGCGCACACTTCACCGTGCCGCCACCGACGTTCAGCGGAGAACATAAGAATTCTTCCACGCCGAGCGCTTCTGCTCCCACCGCAGCGCAAACAATGTCCACCATCGCATCAACCGCGCCTACCTCGTGAAAATGGATGCTCTCGATATCACAATTGTGGACCTTCGCTTCCGCCGCGCCCAGCGCCTCAAAGATTGCGATGGCCGTCGTTTTCGCAGATTCGCTGATGGCGGCCCGGCGGATGATCTCGGAAATTTCTTTCAGTCCGCGGCCGTGTTCATGTGGCTCGGGTGCTCTGCCGCTGGAGTTGGAGTAGTTGTGTTCCAGCAACTGCACCGGCTCATGGGAGTGGGTGGTTTTCGGCCCGTGTTCGTGGTACGCCGCTTCGCGCTGCAGCGCCTGCTGTTCCCAATAGATCTCGCGCGGCAGGTCTTTCTCGCCGTTAGCGTAGACGGTTGCTTTGATCGCGCTGATTCCGTTCCGCTGCACGCGCTCAGCCTCGAGTCGTGCCCCAATATTCAAAGCCTCGACCGTTTCTTCCAGCAACCGCGCGGGCACACCAGCATCCACCAGCGCACCCAGAAACATGTCGCCGCTGATTCCGGAAAAACACTCGAGGTAGGCAATGCGCATAAGAGCCGCCGTCGGATCCTTTGCTCAATTACGACCGAAACGCACGACCAACGACTGATTTTTATCATAGGGAAGCTGGCACTCCCGGTCAAACCTTGGAGTCGCGCCTACTCTGCTAGAATCGCTAGTCTCACGAACATTTCAGAGGACCACTGTGTATCGCCATCTCGAACATCGGCTTGCCCAGCACGTGCGCGACTTCTTGCGCCGCACCTATGGGCTGGAAATGCCGAAAATCGTCATCGAGCAGCCTCCTCGGGTTGAGCTGGGCGAATACGCTCTGCCGTTGGCCTTCGAATTGGCCAAGAAACTGCGCAAGCCGCCGCGCAAGATTGCAGAAGAAATTGTCAGCGGCATCGGCCCGATTGAGGGTTTCGAGAAGCTGGAGCTGGCTGGCGCCGGCTACATCAATGCACGGCTGAAGCGTAATGAGTTGGCCGCCGCCCTCGCGGCTGACGAACAACCGCATGCCGAAGTTCCCTCCGGCAAGGTTCTTGTTGAACACTCCAGCATCAATCCCAACAAAGCCGCGCACATCGGCCACCTGCGCAATGCCACGCTCGGCGACACTTTCGTGCGTCTGCTGAAGTTTGCCGGCAGGGAAGTGGACGTGCAGAACTACATCGACAATACCGGCGTACAGGTCGCCGACGTGGTCGTGGGATTTCTGTCTATCGAGAAGAAGTCGCGCGCCGAAATCGAACAGCTCAGCCGCCAGCCTCGCTTCGACTACTATTGCTGGGATTTGTACGCCCGGGTGTCTCAGTGGTACGAGCAGGACAAGCAGAATCTCGCGGCCCGGCAGCAGGCGCTGCACGCTATCGAAGAGGGAGGAAACGAAACTGCCGCGATTGCGGACTTGATCTCCGTTTCTGTGCTGCGCCGCCATCTTGAGACCATGGATCGGCTCGATATCGAATACGATTTCCTGCCTCGAGAAAGCGAGATCCTGCACCTGCATTTCTGGGAAGCGGCTTTTACCAAGTTGAAAGACAGCGGTGTGCTGTTTCTCGAAAACGAGGGGAAGAACAAAGGCTGCTGGGTGATGCGAAGGGCAGGAACACAAAAATCTGAAACTGCAGAAGGCCCCGAACTCGCGGAGGAAGACCAGAAAGTCATCGTGCGCTCCAACGGAACTGTCGGCTACGTCGGCAAGGATATCGCCTATCACCTTTGGAAGTTCGGCTTGCTCGGCCGCGATTTCGGCTATCGCAAGTTTTATCGCTATCCTAACGGCCACGATTGCTGGATCTCGACTACGGTGGGCGCACTGGAGCATCCACACTTTGGTGATGTAAGCGAAATTTACAACGTGATCGATGCCCGCCAGGCAGAAGCGCAGAATACCGTGATCGAAGCCTTGCGTGAGTTGGGCTATGGCGACCAGGCCAATCATTACACGCATTTTTCTTACGAGATGGTCGCGCTGACCCCGCGCTGTGCGGCTGAACTGGGATACGAGCTTTCCGAGGAAGACAAAGCGCGATCGTTCATCGAGGTTTCAGGCCGCAAGGGTTTCGGCGTCAAAGCCGACGACCTGACCGACACACTGATCGCCTCCGCCAGGAAGGAAGTCGATGCCCGCCACCCGCAGTTGAACGATGCCGCACGCGGGAAGATTGCCACCCAGATCGCGATTGGTGCCTTGCGCTACTTCATGCTGAAGTTCACCAAATCTTCGGTGATCGCCTTCGATTTCAAAGAGGCATTGAGCTTCGAGGGCGAAACCGGACCCTACGCCCAGTACGCGGTCGTGCGGGCCACCAATATTTTCAGAAAAGGCGGCTTGGATCCGGATGGCTTCCGTAGTGAGGTGGCGAGCAAAGTCACTGCCAGCGAATTTGCGAGGTTCCTTGCGGGGGAAGCCGCGAACGAAATTTGGGAACTCTGGCTGGCGTCGGCGAAAACTTCATACATCGTTGACCAGTGCATCGCGACCACCGAGCCTGCCTATCTGGCCAAGCACGTGTTTCAATTGGCGCAGCTTTTCAATGCGTTCTATCACCGCCATCCGATCTTGAGTGAACCCGATGAGAGCAGAAAGAAATTCCTGCTGCTGACTGTGGCAGTGGTCCGGCGGGAAATGATGCGCTCGCTGGCGGTGCTGGGAATTACTGTTCCGCCGGTAATGTGAACGACACTAGCCGCCGAGCTTCGCTCGGCCCGGACGGGCGAGGCGCCCGTCCCCACACGAGCATCTAGCTTCCAAACTCTCTCGCGAACTCCACTAGGCTGCGCACCGCGATTCCCGACGGCCCCTTAGCGATCCACGGTTTGTTTTCTTCCATCCACGCGGTGCCGGCAATGTCGAGATGTATCCACGGCGTATCTTCGGCAAATTCCTTCAGGAACATGGCCGCATTGATGGCGCCGCCCCAGCGGCCGCCGGTGTTCATCAGATCGGCAATGTGAGATTTGATCACGTCCTTGTAATCGTCATCCAGCGGCAACCGCCAGAATTTCTCGCCTGCTTTCTCGGTTGCGCGCTGGAAGCGCTCGTACATCCGGTCATCGCTGGCAAAGGCCCCGGCATTCACATAGCCGAGAGCAACGACGACCGCGCCAGTCAGAGTTGCGGCGTCGATCAGGTGCGTGCATCCGAGTTGGCGGGCGTAGCAAAGGCCATCGGCCAGTACCAGGCGGCCCTCGGCATCGGTGTTGATGATCTCAATCGATTTGCCTGACATGGCAATCTGCACGTCGCCCGGTTTCTGCGCCTTGCCGGAAGGCATGTTCTCCGTGGCGCAGATCACGGCGATGACTTTCACTTTTGGCTTGAGCAACGCAATTGCCCGCATTGCACCGATCATGGCAGCGCCACCCGCCATGTCGTATTTCATCTTCTCCATGCCGTCGGCGGGTTTGATCGAAATGCCGCCAGTGTCAAACGTGATGCCTTTGCCGACCAGCCCAAGCACCGGACTGGCCGGCGCGCCTGCCGGCTCATACCGCAACACGATCAGCGCGGGTGGCTCATCTGAGCCTTGAGCCACGCCCCAGAAGGCGCCCATCTTCAATTCTTTGATCTTGTCGGCGCCGTAAACTTCGCATTGCAATCCGGTTTCCTGGGCCATGCGCCGGGCGCGATCGGCGAGCATCGTCGGCGTCATACGATTGGAGGGCTCGTTCACCAGTTCGCGAGTAAAGTTTTGTGACTCGCCGATGATGCGGGCCTCGTCCATGGCTTTCTGCAGCACTGCCTGCTCCCCGCGTGCAACCACCATGACCGCGTCAATCTTTTCGTCCTTGCGGTCGCTCTTGTAAGTATCGGGATCAAAATTCCCCACGAAGAGCCCTTCGACAATTGACTTTACCGCGTCGGCACTTTTGACCGCGTCGGGTGCCACGAACGTGAAGCTGCGAATGCTTTTTGCCTTCAGGAGGCGGACTGCAGTGCCGGCAAGCTTGCGCACTTCGGAAGCGGTAAAATTCTTTGCTTTCCCGCCGCCGAGCAGAAGAAGTCGCCGGGCTTTGAGCTTGGTTGGACGATGCAGCAACGTAGCTTCACAGCTTTTCCCCGAGGCTTCACGGCTGGCGATGACTTCCGCGGCCGCGTCTTTCACGGCGGCGTCGCCGCAGTCCACCACAGGTTCAGGTTTATCTTTGGTGCCACGATCGAGAACCACCACGGCCAGACATTCGGCTTCTAATTCAGCAGGAGCGGAGAAAGAAAGTGTGGTCTTCATGGTCTTTGAATAGATGATAGGAAACTATCTAGCTTAGACTTCCTTGCGGAAACCGTCCAGATCGCATCTGGCGGATAAAGTCAGTGGAGGGCATCAGAGCGGTCCTTTTCAGGGCGTCATCCTGAGCGAAGTGGCTGCTTCGCGTAGCGAAGCAGTCATGCAGTCGAAGGACCTTACCCGGTGTGTGCTGGCTGCATCGAGGCATTCTCCCGCGATGTCAAAGAAACGGATCAGGGTGTAGAGATCCTTCGACCTCGCATTCCGATTCCTATCGGAATCGGGATGCTCCGCTCAGGATGACAGCTACTGCGAGACGCATCACGCTTGCGCCACCAACTGGGCGAACTTGTCCAAATCAATGTTGCCGCCGGAGACGATGGCCACAATCTTGCCGGAGGCTGCGCGGCCTGATAACGCCGCTGCCACCGCGCACGCCGACGCTCCCTCGACGATGACGCGGTTCCGTTCCGCCACCAATTTCATTGCGCTTGCAGCTTCCTTCAAAGTGACGACCAGCGACCCGTCCAGAAGTTTCTGCGCGTGAGCGAACATTCCTGGAAACACGGTCTTGCTGCCGATGCCATCCACAAAAGACGGCTGGTATTCGACCATGCGCGGCTCGCCCGCTGCCAGCGAGGCCGCCAGCGGCGCCGCGGTTTCAATCTCCGCTGCGTAAATCTTTACGTGAGGGACGAGCGTCCGCAACACTGAGCCAATTCCGCACGAGAGCCCTCCACCGCCCCAGGGAATCACCACGGCCTCCAGATCGGGCAGGTCTTCGAGCAGTTCCAGCGCGATGGTACCGTTGCCTGCCATGACGTGTGGGTCGTCGAAGGCATGAATGAATGTGGCATCAACACCGGGGTATGACCGGGTTTCGAAAGTCCGCCACCATTCGGCAAACGGAACCTTGATAACGCGCCCGCCCATCCGCTCCACCGAGCTAATCTTTGCAGAGGGAGCCGTGTCGGGAGCGACAATGGTTGCCGGCACTCCCATACGCCTTGCGCAGAACGCCACGCCCTGCGCCATGTTGCCCGCCGAGGCAGTCAGCACTCCGCGAGCCAAACGCTCGCGCGCGGTCAGTGCCATGACGTTCATCGCGCCGCGAATCTTGAACGATCCAATCGGCTGCAGGTTTTCCAGCTTCAGATACAAATTCTCGGGAACATCCGTGTTGCAGCGGACGAGCGGAGTACGAAGCGCCACGCCCTTGATGTTCCGGCGCGCTTCTTCTACCTGGGCGAGCGTGATGGGCAGTTCCATGTCCGTCGTCAAGTCCTCTCTGAGTTCACAGTACTACCACTGTGATCCCCAGATTTCTTCTGTTCAGGTCACGGTCCTGCTTCAAGGCGGGGTTGGCCTGGATGACTTTCCATGTCCGCTCATCGGAGATGGTCCAATCTTCTCCGAAGATACAGCCGCGAACTTCCCCACGATCGCTCATCTCGCGCAGGCGGTTTTGCGCCGCGATCCGAATCTCGCCGCCGGCCCCCGTCGAGCCATAACCGTGAATCAACTTAATCAGGCTGTAGCCTTCTTGCTTAGCCACCGCCAGTTCTCGGTCAAGCCGCAACATCGCTTCGCGAACCAGGGGCATGCCCTCTTTCAAGCTGACAGTTTTCATGGGGGACCGGCCCACTCATCCCTCGCTTCGCTTCCTTCGCGGCGGCAAAATCGTGAACTTCTTGCGTCCACCAATACGATACGTTTCAAAATCGTCATGGTCTACGGTCAAAATCACACTGAGAGATTCGCGGGCGGCGAGGTGGACCAGCGTGGCGTCGGCAAAATCCATGGGTCGATCCGCATAGGTGTCCATGAGCGCCTGGATCTCGGGGAGTTCCCCGTTCGCGATCGGAGACATCTGGATTGCGCCAGAGCGCAGTAGCCTCCAGACGCCTCGCACGTCCCCAAGATTGCGGTATGTCAGGTGGAACACTTCGGCCAGCACGGCTTCGGTGGTCAGCAGGGGCAGGTCGCTGTGGTCGTAAGCTTCAACGCAAGCTCGGTGCCACTTATCGCTCCGGTCGACCAGAGCAAGAATGACGCCCGTATCAATCAGCGCGCTGTCGGCCATAGCGCTTTCTCAGGATTTCCTTGACTCTTTCGGAGACTTGCGAAGAGCGCATGGGATCACCGCTCGCAATGGAGCCGATAGCGGCTGCGGCACGCTTTCGGATCGCGGCCTGCTCAGCCTCGTCGCCATTGCGCGAGTTGCGGCGCTCCTGCAACCAATCCGCGGTGATCTGCTCCAGAAGGCGGGCGACCGACGTTCCTTCCCGCCGCGCCTCGCTTTCCAGTTCAGCCTTCCTTTGCGGGGAAAGCCGCCAGCTATAGACTTCGGTCTTCATGCACTACATTGTAGTGCAAAGGAAAAGCAGCGGTCAATCCGCCTTTTCCTCTGGCCAGGCCGCCATCTACGTTACCCAAGCTCGTTCAAAAGTAATGTTGACGGATTCGCTCGAATATAGGATTCCTATATTCATGACGAAGGAACGCATCCGGCCCAAGATTGCTCGGGGGAGTGCAGAACTGGCAATTCTGACGCTGCTCGATGAGCAGCCCCTCTATGGTTTCGAAATCGCCAGGCAGATTGAAGACAAGAGTGGAGGCGCGCTGCATTTTACCCTGGCGTCCCTCTATCCCATGCTCTACGAGCTGGAGAAGCGCGGTTGGGTGAAGGGTCACTGGGAGGCCAATCAGGCGGGACGCGACCGGCGCTATTACTGTCTGACGCCTACTGGCAAGAAGGAATTGACGCCCCTTCGTCGTGAATGGCGCAGTTTCTTCCAGGCGCTCGACAGCCTGGCGGGGGTGGGTCGTGTTTGATTAAAACGCTCCTTCGTGAACGGTTACGTCGCTCTGGCATTCCCGCGGCGCACGAGGAACAGGTCACCGCAGAATTGGCTGGACACCTGGAAGATCTCTGCGAACAATTCGTAGCCCAAGGGCTCAGTCAGGCCGAGGCGGTCCAGCTCTGTTTGAAAGAAGTGGATGATTGGAGCGAGTTCGCTCGGAACATTCAACGCGCGCAGCGCGGGGAGGCTTTGATGAACACACGAATAAAAAACCTATGGTTGCCGGGTTGTGTAACTTTGGCGACTGCCACTGGGTTCCTCGCCTTGTTGCAGCACATCGGCTGGCAGCCGAGCACGGTGTCAATCGGAGGAGTGGCGCTCAGATTGTATTGGCCCTGGCTCCTGGCACTGCCGCTGTTCGGCGCCGCCGGAGCTTATTTGTCTTGCCTGGCGGATGGCTCGCGCTCCGTCCGGATGGTAGCTGGCTTATTTCCCGCTGCGGCGATCCTTCTGCTGATGGTCATCGTCCTCACCAGCAGTTTGTTGGTTGAGCCAGACGTGTACTTTTTGCACCACCCGGATTTTCTTGCGCTGGGCTTGTTCAGCTGGCTTTTTCTGCCCGCACTGGCCTTGCTGGTCGGTACTCTGCCGTTTCTGAGACCTGCCAATCCTCGGGAAACCTAATCCGCCCGTGATCTCACCGGCCAGGACCAGCTATCGCCCTTTTCTCCCCCTGGCGACGGCTTCCCTGGCCTCGCGGTCCGCGGTCCGCCGCCGCTCAGTCTCTCGCTTGTCCCAGAGCTGTTTGCCCTTGGCCAGGGCCAACTCAACTTTCACTCTCCCGTTCTTGAAGTACATCCGCGTGGGAATCAACGTGAGCCCCCGTTGCTGGGTTTTCCCGATCAGCTTGCGGATTTCCTCCTTGTGCATCAGAAGCTTGCGTGTGCGCAGAGGCGCGTGGTTGAAGATGTTGCCGTGCTCGTAAGGACCAATGTGGCAGTTCAGCAGCCAGAGCTCGCCGTCTTTGATCAGACCATAGGCGTCCTTCAGGTTGGACCTCCCGGCCCGCACCGATTTGACCTCGGTCCCGGTCAGCGCCACTCCGGCCTCAAATTTTTCCAGCAAGAAGTAGTTATGGGCAGCGATCCTATTAACGGAGGCGTCCCGCTGCCCGGCCGCGGTGGGGTCGCGGCGCGGATTCTTCTCCGGGTTGGGCCGGGTTGGATGCGCAGGCTGCCTTGCCATGGAGCTATTAGCTTATCGCATGACGCAGTTGTGACAGCCGACGGTGGGGACGGTAGGTTTGGCCGCTAACCCTACTGGGACTAATACCAACGAGTTAACTGCAACCAACACAGTCACTTCGGTATGCTCTGGGGCAATGCTATAATCCGCGCAGAATCACTTCTCTGCAGAGGATTTGCCAGTTCTGATCTGCGGTCGCGGCCGACCGGGAGGGGAAGATTGTCTGTGAGGAATGTGCAATGAAATATTTGAGCCGCCCGGCGGCGATCACCTTCCTGGTGTTGTGCGCTATTGTTCTTGCTCCCGCGGCTGATCGCGCTAAGCTCTTGTACAACAAGGGCCGGGACGCCGAAGCCCGGCAGAATTACGAGCAGGCTTACGATTTCTACAAGCAGGCTTACGACATCAAGCCAACCGACTTGGCCTATCGTGCGTCCTTCGAGCGCTTGCGTTTCCTGGCTGGGGCCTCGCATGTTCACCGCGGACAGTTGATGCGGGAAGCTGGCCAACTTGACGCCGCCCTGGCCGAGTTCCAGAAAGCCACGGAGATTGACGCCGCCAGCTCCATTGCCAAGCAGGAACTGCAGCGCACCCAGCAGATGATCGATGCGGCCAAGGCAGGGCCCTCCAAACCGGCCGCACCCACCAGTTATCTGCAAAGACGCATCCAGGAGGCGGGCGGTCCGGTCGAACTCACGGCCATCTCCAACGTACCGATCAATCTCAAGATCACGGAAGATTCCAAAGTGATCTACGAGACTGTGGGCAAGCTGGCAGGGGTCAACGTGCTGTTCGATCCCGACTACACCTCGCGACGCATCAAGATTGAACTCAATAACGTCTCGCTGGAAGAAGCGCTGCAGATCATTTCGGTGGAAACCAAGACTTTCTGGCGTCCGGTCACGCCCAACACCATCTTTGTCGCTGCCGACAATCCAGCCAAGCGCAAAGATCTCGAGCAGAGCGTGATCAAGACCTTCTACATGGCCAACCTGTCGCAGCCCACCGAACTGCAGGACATCGTCAATGCCTTGCGGCAGATCCTGGAAATCAATCGCATTCAGCCGCTACCCACCCAGCAGGCCATTGTGGTGCGCGGCACACCCGACCAGATCGCGCTGGCCCAGAAGTTGGTCAGTGACCTGGATAAATCAAAATCCGAGGTCATCGTCGATGTTGCGATCATGCAGATCAATCGCGACAAGGCAAGGACCCTTGGTATCAGTCCGCCGACCAGCGCCTCGGTGCAGTTGCAGCCCAACATCAGCACCACCACCACCCCGGCCACAACCACTCCCGGCGTAGTCAGCCCGACGACGCCCACGACAACCACGCCCAACGGCATTAGCCTGAATTCGTTCGCCAACCTGAATGCTACTGACTTCCAGGTTACGATCTCGCAGGCTACTGCAACCGCACTGTTCAGCGACAGCAATACCAAGCTGATCCAAAAGCCACAGATTCGCGCCGTAGAAGGGCAAAAGGCAACGCTTAAGATCGGGCAACGTGTTCCCGTAGCCACCGGGTCGTTCCAGCCCGGTATCGGTGGTGTGGGAATTAACCCGCTGGTAAACACACAATTTCAGTATCTGGATGTCGGCGTCAACATTGACATCACGCCCAAGGTGCACCCCACGGGCGACGTGACCCTTAAGATTACGATGGAGGTTTCCGAGGTGGACGGTACCTCTAACATCGGCGGAATCACCCAGCCCATCATCGGGCAAAGGAAGATTGAACACGAGGTTCGTCTTAAGGAAGGTGAAGTCAACCTGCTGGGCGGCATGATGGAGGACTCGCAGACCCGCGCCCTGAGCGGCTTCCCCGTGTTGTCCCAAATCCCCATCCTTCGGTACTTGTTCGGCCAGACCAACACCGAGCATAGTGAGACCGAGACGGTGTTTGTGCTGATTCCCCACATCGTGCGCCGACAGGACCTTTCGGAGCTTAATCAGGCGGCTTTGGATGTCGGCACGGCCTCGGCCATTGAATTGAGGCGGGTCAGCCATCCACCAGCGACGCCGGCAGGGGAAGGTACCGGCCCTGCCAGTTCGGCTCAACCTCCTGCACCCCAGCCTGGCCCCAGCGCGCAACCGGCACCTGCGACTCCGGCGGCCAGTCAGCCTGCGACAGCAGCACCGGCGACAGCGGGCACTGCCAGCTTTGGGTTTGACCCGCCTGCAATCCAGCAGACGAAGGGTGCGACGTTCACGGTCAACGTGTTGCTTAACGGAGCACAGAATGCGTATTCGGTTCCTTTGCAAGTCAACTACGATCCCGCCCTGCTGCAGGTGGTGAACGTCTCCAGTGGCAATCTCCTTTCGCAGGACGGCCAAGCCGTGGCTCTCGTGCATCGCGACGACGACTCCACCGGAACGTTGCAGATCACGGCGACACGTCCGCCAGGGGTGAACGGCGTTTCAGGACAGGGCACGGTGGTGACTTTGACTTTCATGGCGAAGGCCGCGGGACAAGGCACACTGGCGATCTCGAAGGGGGGCACGCGCGATCCGAACATGCAGCCTACGCTGGTAGCCGGAGCCAGCGCGCCGGTGACCATCCAATAACTGGCCCGGCTCATTGTCGTCCTGGGCGGAGCGCAGGACAACAATGAACTCCCCCGCGAGGTTGGTGCTCCAGCCGGAAACTTGCTCATGAAGTGCGCAATCC
>Ga0209517_10003965_pt1 | contig 19745 bp, 21 predicted proteins | sample PeaSoiMetSII2010_FD_187695 | JGI IMG/M metagenome (GOLD analysis project Ga0209517, IMG submission 187695) | Peat soil microbial communities from Weissenstadt, Germany - SII-2010 (SPAdes) (version 2) | ecosystem: Environmental > Terrestrial > Soil > Wetlands > Peat | place: Germany...
CTCCCTCCTGCCCTCTAACAAGACACGTGGCCTCAAAGCCGTCTCCAGCCAGGCGCGACTTGTCTCAACGGTGCACAAAATGACTCAACCTCACCTCTCATAGCCCGTTCACGAATAAAGCAGGCTAAGCTTGACGGTTGGGTTTGAGGCCTTGCAGGAGTGGTGGCCTCTTGTGGCATACTTCGCGCGCACTCTTCGCTTGTCTGATCAGCGGGCCACCGCGCAGGGAGACACAAATGAGTGAACCAACGCAAGTCTACAAAGCTCTGAAGACAACCGGGACCCACGGTGACGTCTTCGCGGCTGTCGGGCTGGCGGGTTTGCTTGCCACTTCGTCGAATGTCGTGTCTGTGCAGTTGGTTGAACGCGAAACCGACTTCGAAATCTGTCTTGGACGGCCACTAGACGGCGCTGCAATAAATACCATTCCCCAAACTCCCGGATATCCCTTTCTCAAGGCAAATGAAAAGGTCAGCGTTCCCGCTGGTGTCAGCGACGTCGTGGACTACAAAGAAGAAAAAGCCAAGGCTGATCGAAGAAAGAAAGTGGCTGGGTCAAAAGGCAAAAAGGGAGCGAAGTCGCTGGACACCGAAACCCAGCAACTCATCGAGCAAGAGCAACTCCGGGATGACTGGCGCCTGCTTCAGATTTTAAACGCGCTTCAAGGTGATGAGACGGCTAATAAGATCCACGTAGAGATTCTGACCAGGGATCCCGCCAAATTCCGTGAGGAATTGGCGGCATCCCTAAGCGCCATTTCCTCTGGTAAACCCTCCGGGTTGAACTGGAGCGTGAGCACCGTGCAGCTATTCGCCCCCACTGCCGCCAAGGGTTATAGCCGCCTTAAGCCGGACAGCACAGACCGCAACGACAAGACCAAGGAACAGTGGGCTGATCCCTTCTGGGAATGGATGAAGTATCGGGGCTACTTTCGCGTGGCTTGCCCTTACTTTCAAGGTCAAAAAGGGGAACATGTTCGTTTGCTATGCCCTGTTCCAAGCGACATTTCGGTTCAGGCCTTGGAGTCACTTTCTCGAGAAGCCCGAAAAAGCGGGGTATACGGTGGTCCGCCGAAAATGGACGCATTAGCAGTACTCCGACTCGCTGAACTGCTCATTCGTCATTCCGAGGAGTACCATGCTGTTGACGCGGAGCCCTTCCCAGGACTCAGGCTGTCAGGCAAAACACCTGCGACCGCAATCTCAGGCATCATGGTTACTCACTATCAATCGCTTGGAAACGCTAAAGCGGTCTCCGCGATGACCACCATTGCGCTGCCTGGGTGGTTCCGAATTGATAGCAATACCGACGCCCAAGATTGGCTAGCCATTCTGGATGAGCATCAGAGGGTCATCCGGGGATTGCAGGACGACCACTCGGACGAGATCGGGCTGCTTGTTGCCTATAGAAGATTTTTGGAGAGACGCAGTGAGAGCGCATTGTGGGCGCTGGTCGAATTCATGGAGCGGTACGGAGCCTTTGTAATGAGGGTGAACGGGCTTAAACAGGAGAATAGGGTTCGTTGGGTCACTCGCTTTACAGATCAGTGTTTCAGGAGGATTGTGATGGGGACGAACAGTCAACTCATGGGAATCATTGACGATCCAGGCTTTGATGCGGTGGCTCGTGCTGTGCGCCAAGCCACCGTGACGGCGCAAAACAAGAGAGCCCGGCAGGATAAGCAGGCTTGGCGCGAAGTACGATACGAGTTACTCCACGACATCCACCGCACCCGGAAAGTGCCGGGCAACGCCTTTGCGGAATGTGTCAGCGAATTCATTTCACGGTACAACTATGAAAATGCTCGCCACCGGGAGGTCAAGAAGGATGTTAAGGCCGCACCGGCTAATGTGAGCGACGAGGAGTTGAAATCGTTCTTCGCCCTCGTTGATTCCCACGGGGCGGCGGTGGTGGGCGCTCTCCTCGCGGCTTATGGGTCGTGTAAGGAGAAGTGGGAAGGTGAAGATAATAAATCCGAAGTTGAGGAGGCAAAATGAGCGTCATTCACTCTCTTTCAATTTGTGCACGCGTCACCCTCGATCTTCACAGCTTGAACAACGAAGGGACAGAGGGCAACCAGCAACAGACCCGCATGGTCTACATCATAGACCAAGAGGGTCAGCGCGCAGTTGTTAACGCTGTTAGCGGGGATATGCTCAAACACATTCTCGTTGGGCATCTGGTACCACTGCTCGAGGAAGGAAAACAGCCCCTCTCGGAACCAGCCAAACGGTACGACCCGGACCGAATCACTGCCGACGCTCAATTTCTAGAGTTTGTGGAAAACCACAAGGGCCCCAACTCGGAACTCTTAACCGAAATTCTGACCCGTTGCAGTCTGACAGATATCGCCGGCGCCCTTTTCGTAGATGAGGCATTGCCCCGCAAGTCGTGCGTCGAATTTGGCTGGGTGGTCGGACTCCCCGCCGACGGGGATGGAAAACCTCTTACGACCACGGAGCAGTATTTCCATGTCAAATACGCCTCCGAACGCGGCGGCGCGGCAGGAGGCGAAACAACAGTCGGCAAACAGCCTATCTTCCATCGCCCGGCTTCCTCAGGCGTCTATGCACTAATCTGTAACCTCGATCTCTACCGTATCGGCCTGAATGACATTACCCGGAAGTATGTCGTCGGCAGACTGGACAGAGAGAGGCGTGGTAGAGCCTTACTTCATGCCCTAGCAGCGACTCTCGTGAAACCCGCGGGGGCACAGCGCAACACCCAGAACCCGCACATTGTGGCTTGCGAAGGGATCGTTGCTACCTCGTCAACCTCACTGCCTGCCCCCACCGTCAGCCCGCTGAATGACAAGTATCGCGAGGAGATGGAAGGCGTCGCTGGTGTGCTGAATGGCATTGCAACAAACGGAGTCGAAACCAGGCGGTTTACGACTCTCACCGATGGCGTGAAAATCCTGGCCGATGTCGCTGGCCAACTTCAGCTCCCGGGAGATTAGCCCATGGCTAGAGCTAAGAGGAGAAAGGATCAAAGCCGTGTTCCTAATGACCCAGACCCGAAATGGCTTGAGTCCCTGAATCGCGAAGCACCAGTTGCGGGCGTGCCTGGACCTGGCCGCTGGTTGGTGGTTGAGTACCGTCCGACGAGCCTCTTTTCGCTGAAAACCAGCCAAGCTACAAGCTCCGTTGGTGTGAGTTTGGTGATACCGACGCCTTACGTCATCAAGATGGCGTTCGTCGATGCCGGCTTCCGAACCGGCCTGTCCGATGAAGAGTGTGATCATCTTCTTCAGTCTCTTGTCACGGTGGACGTAAGGATAGCGCCTTGCTCCCATGCGGTAGTAACAAATACGTTTCTGAAGGTGAGACAGGAATCGAGGCCTCCAGACTGGAATAAGAAAAAACAAACCGAGGAGCAATATCGCGCCAGCTTAGTCCAGAAACTGGTAACTGCCCATCCTTCGTTCTCAGCCGATGCCTGTCGAACCTATGAGATCGACACGCTGAAGCGACTCATTAGTTCCACTTACGACTCTACGATAGCCTATCGCGAATTAGCTTATCTCACCGGAACTTGGAATTTGGCGTTTGATTTGGCCTATGGCGATGAAACGACCGCCTCGCGGCTTGTTAAGCTTGGACCTCACGTCAACTATGCCGGGAAACGAGGCTCCTTCATTCAGTTTCTAAGATTCTTCAGACTAGTTGACTTGGGCACCCGATTCACGCGGCCGCTGCGTGGTGAGCTTCAGCAGGTTTTCCCAGCAAAAGTTCATGTTCGTCTGTTGGACGATTTCGGGCCTGAGGCAGACTTGCAAACATTGAGTTCTTTCACAAGCCTAAAGCCGGAACGCCACAAACATCGAAAATTTGTGGAGACAATCATCCCGGCAGGTCTTGTCAACACTGGACCGGGCTTCAGTGAATACCGTACGGATTGAGATCGGAGAGAGGCATGTCAACCTCTGAAAAAGACTATGAAATCGGGATGCTCCAAGCCACCGAAGCCCAAGGGCAAGCCCGCAGTGTAGGTCAATTCAACCTCTTCACCGGCGAAGTAGAGCCCATCCCGGGGCCAGGCGTTCCGGGGTCACCACCGGAGACGCCGTGGTTGTTCGATCCCGATTTCGGGCTGGTGTTGCCTGAGAACCCAACGGGGAAGGAAATTCTTGTCGAAGAGGGAATCGCTTTGAACTTCCCAGGACCGGAAGGGCAGGTTGCAGGGAACAGGTCACAGGGGACAGGGAAGACAATCGCAAATCACCAATCGCAAATCGCCAATCCAACAGAACCCCTGATTTTCGGTCGCAAGCCGTTCGTCCCGGAAAAGCCCCGTGTGGCCAAGACGGCAGATCTCGCGCAGGTCATCCTCTCAGGCTACGGCATCTACCTCGGCAAGAAGAGCGAGCGGCTACAGATCAAAGTGGCCGGCAAGGTGGCGAAAGACACAAACGGCTCGACCTACGAGTTCCCTATGTTCCGCCTCAGTGAAGTCGTGATTGCCTCGCGGGGCGTTTCTTTTTCCTCGGACCTCCTGGAAGAATTCTGCGAGCGCGGGATTCGGTTGACCTTCTTGGGTTATGCCGGACGCCCCTACGCCATGCTCAGTTCGCCAACGCTGACCGCGACGGTAGAATCACGGCGCGAGCAGTTAAAGGCTTTTGATGATGCCCGCGGACTGGAATTCGCCCGCTCCGTCGTACGAGGAAAGATTCGGAACCAGCGGCATCTCCTTTTGTACTGCGGCAAGTATCTCAAGCAGTCGAACCTCGAACGGCACACAGCGGTAACCGACCTTGCGAAACAGTTGCGGCAACTCGAAGTTAAAGCGCGAAAAGTTGCCGGCGCAACGATCGCCGAGAAGCGTCAGGAGTTGTTGGGCCTGGAAGGCGTCGCCGGACGGATTTACTGGCAAGGCTTCAAAATGATCGTCGAGGGCAAAGCGGAGTTCATGGGGCGCGTCCACCGAGGAGCAGATGATCCATTAAATGCTCTGCTCAATTACGGCTACGGGATTCTCTACGGACACGTCTGGGGCGCCGTGGCCAACGCCGGGCTTGAACCGTTCGCGGGGTTCCTCCATGTGGACCGACCGGGCAAACCCTCGTTGGTGCTCGACCTGGTGGAGGAGTTTCGCCAGCCCGTTGTGGATCGCACGGTGATCGCCTTTATCAACCTGGGCCAGAAGACGGAGATGAAGGAGGGCTTGCTCGACGAGGGTACACGGAAAGCCATCGCCGAGAAAGTGCTCGAACGACTTGCGAGCACGGAGGAGTTTCGCGGCCAACAATACCAGATTCGGTCGATTGTACAGATGCAATCGCGGGCACTCGTGAGCTTTTTGCGCGGCAAGGGTCCGTATAAGCCATTTTCGTTCCGGTGGTAAGAAATGGCAGGGACCGGGGCTGATCGGGACTAGGGAAGTACGTTGCTGGGGACCACTGAAGAATAAACCCTGGCGCGGTGCGGGTTGCTGGCTATCGACTTTTAATTGCCCGGGCGAGTCTGTTTTCTTAACTACCGACTTCGAACTATCGACTGTGGACTGCCGTTATGGAGCTAAGCACCCTGGTCATCTACGATATTGAGGACGACCGAGCAAGAACGCGCGTATCCGAAGCCTGCAAAGATTTCGGACTGGAACGGATGCAGTTTAGTTGCTTCCGTGGAATCCTGACGCAAAACAAGCGCGAAGAACTTTATGAGCGACTTCGGCGAATCCAGCGTGAATGGGAAACCCGTTGGCGCAAAGACTTTCCGGAGGCACAAACCAAGCAAATGGACCTACCGGTTCCTCCCGGCGAGGAAGCCAAGGGGCGCTGGCAACCCGCATTCAAAATCATGATTCAGCCGCTCTGCGAGAAAGATGTAAAGACCGCGCTTTATGCGTATCTGTTTGCGGATATTCCCAACGACTTAGAGCAGGAACGGAAAAGGAACGTCGATGGTAAGGAATCTGTGTAGCAAAATCTATCGCGTCTGACAACGGCAGGCATTTCGGTCCCCTCTTCATCGGGGAATGACATGTCCAGAATACACCGGACAAGTGATACCTTGGACTTTCGGCAGTTAATCGATCGTATTCGCACAACCGTATGCGCGTGCTAATTACTGCTTCCGGCATTCAGAACTACATTTTCGCCATCAACGCCCAATCTGCGGGCGCCCGGCTTCGGGGACGGTCTGCGCGGCTCGGCTTGGTGATTGACTATTGCTTGGATTGCCTGTGCAATAAGTATCCTGGCCGGTTCGATGTGGTGCGCAACGCCGGTAGCCGCCTCGAGGTTGAGTTCCCGGAACCTCCGGCCGATCTTGCCGCCTTCCTCAGTGAACTTCGAACCCGCCTTGATAGGTTTTCGAAGGATGACCTCCGGGGTCAAGTTTGGTTTGCCGTCGCATCCGGTGAGTCCACTCAATCGATGCACTATGCGTTGGCCTTGGGGAAGCTCACGCAGGGGCGGGCTCTTCTGCAAACGCCCGCAGCCGGCGCTTCGATCTCCTGGAATGAAAGTGCATTTCTTCTTTCGCCGAACCCGGAGCGCCATCTTGATAAGGAAGCGGCTCGCAAGCTCCCGGAATCCCAGTTTGGACTGGCGCTTGTGCGCCCGGAAAGCCGTTACCTGTGGTTCTCGACCGAACCGAGCGCCACTGGGCACGCCGTGGGAATTGTGGACTCATTTGCGGTGTTGGAGAAGACCCCGCCTGCACAGGGGCTAGCGTGGGCGCTCGATGACGATGCAGCCTCGGTCGCGAAAATCGGTCGGAAGCGTTTGGCGCGTTACGCGCCACCATGTGGCGACCGCCTCTGCGATTTCGATGAGATCGCCAACCGCTCGTCAGGAGCACGATTCCTAGGAGTCCTTAGGGCGGATTTGGACAACCTGGGCAGCACGTTCGCAAAGTTTCACCCTGACAAAGAGGGACAGAAAGGTGCGAAAGAGCTAAGCGAGAGATTGCAATTCTTGTTTACCGAAGAACTGGAACATCTGCTTACCCAACCCTTCCCCCATTGCTACGTTGTCTATTCGGGCGGTGACGACCTATTCTTGCTCGGGCCTTGGGACCAGATCCTACGCTTTATCGATGTTTTTCAGAGAAAATTGAAACAGTCGGTTGCGCGGTGGGGACACCCACGGCTCACGCTTTCCGCGGGATTTCGCCTTGCTCACCCCAAGTCTCCGGTTCGCTACCTAGCTGAAGACGTTGATGCCGCCCTAGAGGCGGCGAAAGCTCATACGGAGGGAAAGGACAAGCCACCACATAAGGATTGCATTTCCGTATTCGAAAGAGTGTTGCGATGGGACGAACTCCACGACGGCATCGAATGGGCGGACAAACTGAGTGTAGCCGTACAAGGCGGAATGCTGTCTACGGGGTTCTTGCAGCGGATGCAGTTCTACGGCAACGAATCGCGCCGGTTCTATGAGAAGCACGCGATCGACGGCCTCCGCATGGTTCCATTGTTGCAAAATGATTGGAGCCGTAACATTAATCAGATCGGTCAGACGCTTCGTGACGAGTTGAATCGCCAAGTACTTCCGTTACTGGTGCAAGCCACCGAGAAGGGTGAGCGCATGTGGTGCATCATGGACTTTGCCACGCGATTTACAAGCTACGCGGTACGTGAAGGGAGCTCCGCAAATGGCAGATGAAAAGCGATATAAATCATTCAGCGAGATGTCTCCACCGCCTCCCGGTGGGGAGGGAAAAGGTCGTGGTGATCGAGGGCGAAGACCGGATCATCGGCCTGCACCGCCAGCCTTGTCGCCGGAATACCTCCGGGACGGATACTTTGATAAAGAGGGCCATCTTCGTGCGGAAGTTTTTATCGAATGGCCGGAGAAGGAACTGAAGCCCAAATTGAACGCAACCAAGAACTCCCTGCGCGCGTTCTACACGATGCTACGCATGGCCAAGAATCAGCTCGAGGGCTGGCGCGGGCAGCCGGACAAGGCGCGTGAAGACGCTAAGAACCAGTTGTTGAGAATGCGCGTGGGAGCCGAATATCAGCTAACGCGAAAGGTGATCAGTCAGGTTTGCCATGACTTTCTTGTAAGAAACATTGATGAAGTCTTAAAGCAAGTCGGGAGCTTTGAAAATTTTGCGCAAAATCTCGACGCCTTCGTCGAACACTTTCAAGCCGTCATTGCTTACTTGCCTGAAAAGGCGGAGCGCTAGAGGGAGGAACTCGGATGTACCTGGATAAACACGAAGAGATCACCGGGACAATTCACTGCCTTTCCGGCGTCCGTGTCGGGGGCAACAACAACGTGATCGAAATCGGAGCCCTGGATAATCCCATTATCCGCAACCCGATCAGCAACCTACCCTACCTCCCCGGATCTTCGATAAAAGGGAAAATGCGCTCGTCACTGGAACTCAGCCTACGTCCTGGAGCGCCCCTTGCGCTCACCTTGCCGGGGCCAACCATGAAACCGGTGGAGCGCGACGGCAGACCCATCGTCCCCACCCAGCTTAATCCGTGCTCCTGCGGAAGGTGCGTCATCTGCAAGCTCTTCGGCTCTGGCGATCCCAAGAGAACTTTTGAGCCAAGCCGGCTGATTTTTCGGGATTGCCTCCTAACTCAGAGGAGTCTCAAAGAGCTCGAGGACGCGGCAGGCAGCAGCGGTGTCTTTTTTGCTGAGATCAAGCCCGGCGTGCGCATGAACCGAGCCACCAACACTGTGGCCAGCGGTGCCTTCTTTAACTTCGAGCGCGTACCAGAGGGCACAGAGTTCAATTTTGAACTCGTACTGAGACTCTATGGCGACCTGGATAACGGGGATGCACGAGCTGATTATCGGAAAGTCATCGCTTTCGGTCTGCGCCTGGTTGAAAAAGAGGGCATCGGCGGCAAGATTTCCGCCGGCTATGGCAAGGTTCAGTTCCGCGATCCGAAATGGAACGGCGAACCCTGGGACTTCCGAAAGGAACAGTAGACGTGCCTGGTCCCTACGCGGATTATCAATTCCGATTGGCAGTGTTGTCACCTGTGGCGACGGACTCCCCGTTCGATTCCGACACCTTATGGGGCCGATTGATCTGCGCCCTGATGACAGGCACAAGAGCCGAACAGGACCTGGGCAAAGACTGGCTGGGTGAGTTGCAGGCGTTGCGCCCTCAGTCGCCCGGTGACTGGCAGCCGCCGCTCTTGGTATCGGAAGGTTTCCCCTGCGACGATCACGGAACTCCGTGGCTCCCGATGCCTTTGGCGGCAAAGCTAAAATTGGAACAGGGCGTTGTCCCCAAAATGAGAAAGGTTGCCAAGAAGATCCAATCCGTGCCACTTGACGTTTTTTCGCGGTCTTGCCAGAGTGATGTTCCACTGGATGAACTCATTGCGCTGCAAGCTCGTTGCCCTTCCGTGAAGCCGGCTCTGTATTCCCATCTGGCCATGAACCGCGCATCCAATACGGGCCGCGAAGGTATGCTGTTCGTCACCGCAGCCCACACTCACAGTGCTTTGCCGCAGGCCTATGACGACCGTGTTGCCACCGGGCCGGCCAACATTTGCAAGCCTGCTCCTGGCGAAATCGTTTTCCTCCTCAGATTGCGTGATCGCGAGAGTCTGAACCTGATTGAATCAGCCCTGAGGTCCATCTGCCGCGAGGGATGGGGCAGCGCCAAATCACGCGGCCTTGGCCGACTTGAGTTCAAGTCGCTGGAAATGTGGCAGGCCCCCGTCGTCGCCGCTCAGCCAAACGCTTTCGTATCGTTAAGCTCCTTCTGCCCGGCGGCGCATGACCCGACAGACGGCTGCTGGAAACTCGAGGTCAAGAATCCTGTTCCGGCCCAGTTTGTGGACGGGCACCGGGTGGCGTTAGGAGAAGAGGAAACCTGGCGAGTGAAGTCATTCTTGCGCTTGCGGGTGGGCAGTTGTTTCAGTCTCCGCGGCGGCGAACCGCGAGATTACTACGGACGGATGCTGGGGAACCTGCTGGACCCCGCCGAGGACGGCGAAGGGGTTCGCCTACCGCCGCTGTTTCATTACGCCCTGGCTTTCCCGGTGCCCATGCGCTGGCCGGAGGATTAGGCGATGAATATTGAAACCGCGGATGTCGAGAGACTGATCATCTACACTGTGGGAGGCAGTCCCGAGCCCATTGTAGCCTCCCTCAAACATCATCAGCCACGTCGAGTTGTGTTTGTGCCCTCGCCTCAAACGAGAACCGAAATCGCAGGGAAAATTCTCCCCTTGCTTCGTAGTGAAGGCCTTGCCGAGCCGGCGTACGACATCAAGGTGGTACCCGACGCCCAAGACTTTGAGCTTTGCGTGAAGACCCTCCGCGATCTCGAGCCGCTGGTTAGAGAGTGGGGCATTGGTTCCGAACGCAAGCAGGCGGCGATCGATTTGACTGGCGGGACGAAACTCATGTCCGCTGCCCTAGCGCTAGTGGCTCGAACGTGGCCTTGCGAGTTTCTATATGTGGGAGGAAAGGAGCGCACGAAGCAGGGAATTGGCGTGGTGGTGAGTGGAACCGAGCAAATGGTCCATTCCGTTAATCCGTGGGACGGATTAGGCTACCAAGCCATCGAGCAGGCGACGTTGCTCTTCGACCACGGTAATTTCACCGCTGCGGCCACGGTTCTTGAGGACGCCCGCGACCGCGCCGCCAGCCCCTCCGCCAAGCGGGTTTTGCAGACCATGAAAGACTTGGCAGACGCGTACGAGGCTTGGGACTTGTTTGACCATAAGAAGACGGACGCCTGCTTCGCAAACGTCCTCAAGAATATTACCGATTTTGGGAGCGCGCTTCCGGAGCAGCAACACCGGCTCGAAGGACAAATCAAGAAACACCGGCAATTTCTCTCCCAGCTTGATCCCAAGGCGCCGGACGCTCATTTTATTGCGGACCTAATTGCCAATGCTTGTCGTCGAGCCAAACAAGGCCGCTTTGACGATGCTGTTGCGCGGCTTTATCGCGCGATTGAGGTTGCGGCGCAGGTTCAGCTTCGAAATCATGGCTTCAGCAGCACATCCAGAATCCCGCTGGCCAACGTACCTGAGCCGCTTAGAACCTGCTGGTGCGCAAAGGCAGAAAACGGGAATATCCAACTCGGGCTCCAGGATGACTACAAACTTCTTGGCGCGCTGAGGGACCCTCTCCAGCAGAGATTCGCGGCGGAGAATTTATCCCAGAAGAGCTCGCCACTCACCGCCCGAAACAATTCCATCCTTGCACACGGATTTGATCCTGTGAAGAAGGACGCATTCCAGAAGCTCCTGAGCAGCACTATCGCTCTCGTCGCGCTCGATTCCTATTCGCTCCCGGAATTCCCCTCGCTGCGAGGCCACCGGATCTGACAATGGCAGCCGATACCGACCTTATCCCGCTCCGCGTGAACGACCTGAAGCAATGGGATTACTGCCCGCGGATTGTGTTTTATAACACCGTGATGCCAGTGGCGCGCAAAAGCACCGTGAAGATGGAGCGCGGCAAGGAAGTTGAGATCAGGCTTGACGCGCTGGAAGCGCGCCGCACCCTGCGCCGGTACCGGTTGAGCGAGGGTGATCGCCGTTTCCATGTTTGGCTCGACTCTCCTGCGCTGGGTCTGAGCGGTAAACTGGATCTCCTAATCGTCACGCCGGAAGCATGCTATCCTGTGGACTTCAAGTATACGCGTGACCGGCCCAGGCGGAACCACGTGATGCAACTTGCGGCTTATGCATTGCTTGTCGAAGACGCCATGAGGCTCCCTGCGCCGGCGGCCTTTGTGTATCTGACGCCGAGCGATCAGCTCATTCGAATTAATGTCACTAAGCGCCTGAAGGAGCTTGTCCTGGCGCGAATCGCCAGTATTCGGCAGATGGTTCAAGAGGGAATCCTGCCCGAACCGACGCCAGTGCGAGCTCGGTGCGAGGAATGCGAGTTCAGAAACTACTGTGGGGATATCTTTTGAATAAGGAGGAACTTACAAAGGTGGAAGGGCCTGAGACAGATAGGGGCGCCCGTCTGGGGTCGTGGATTTCCGCAAACCTCCCGGCATTTCCAGCAAGTTGGGGGTTTTCGAAGAATTCCGGCTCGGCAGCCCTCTATCGTACTGAAAATAGGGTAGAAATAGAGCGGTTGAAGGGACCTCCCCGATGAAGAGGGGACTGAAATGCGTCATACATCGGCAAAACCAGTAACCCCCGGTAGTTGAAGGGACCTCCCCGATGAAGAGGGGACTGAAATGTACTGAATCACACCGCGCGCTTTCTCGTTCGCTCTGTTGAAGGGACCTCCCCGATGAAGAGGGGACTGAAATTTTTGATAATTGATCGATCCGGAGACTCCCGTTCCCGTTGAAGGGACCTCCCCGATGAAGAGGGGACTGAAATGTAATCGTGGGCGGAGTATTTGCAGGAGCGCCTGCGTTGAAGGGACCTCCCCGATGAAGAGGGGACTGAAATCCAGGGATAGCGCGATCTGTGCGGCCGGCGGAGGCGTTGAAGGGACCTCCCCGATGAAGAGGGGACTGAAATATTCCATTGCGCCTGTAACCACGCTCGGTACGCCCGTTGAAGGGACCTCCCCGATGAAGAGGGGACTGAAATCGTTTTCGGTCGGCAGATGGGCAGTAGGCAGGTTGGTTGAAGGGACCTCCCCGATGAAGAGGGGACTGAAATGCTTGGGCGGTTTCCCGCAGTTGGGGCCGACCGGTGTTGAAGGGACCTCCCCGATGAAGAGGGGACTGAAATGTTGCCATTCCCGTTCGTGGGCAGAGCGAGGTCCTGTTGAAGGGACCTCCCCGATGAAGAGGGGACTGAAATCTTGGCCAGCCACGCGAAAGTTCCGTAGCCGCAGAGTTGAAGGGACCTCCCCGATGAAGAGGGGACTGAAATCATTTGATTCTTACAAGAGCTATTGTACATAACTGCGTTGAAGGGACCTCCCCGATGAAGAGGGGACTGAAATTTTGGCACGGTGGTAACGCCGGACCACGCGCTCGAGTTGAAGGGACCTCCCCGATGAAGAGGGGACTGAAATCGGAAAACCCTTACTGGATCCCGCTCGACGTGGCGTTGAAGGGACCTCCCCGATGAAGAGGGGACTGAAATTTTGCGAATTGCGTTGCCCACCGATCCCCCTGATTTGTTGAAGGGACCTCCCCGATGAAGAGGGGACTGAAATGCTTGTAGGCCGATTCGGCGGCCGCCGCGAACATCGTTGAAGGGACCTCCCCGATGAAGAGGGGACTGAAATGGTATCGCCTGCGCATTTCGCAGAGCCCAAATACGGTTGAAGGGACCTCCCCGATGAAGAGGGGACTGAAATCTAACGTGCGCCTCTCGGAAGGGCCATGGCTCTGGGTTGAAGGGACCTCCCCGATGAAGAGGGGACTGAAATACGTAGGGCGCGCCCGCTGCGCCCGCGCCGGTGAGTTGAAGGGACCTCCCCGATGAAGAGGGGACTGAAATCGTCTCGCGTAACTATTGCCGCCGTGAGCCCGCCCATGTTGAAGGGACCTCCCCGATGAAGAGGGGACTGAAATCCATTCTCCGAGCGGTTCGCCGTCCTGGGTCTCGTAGTTGAAGGGACCTCCCCGATGAAGAGGGGACTGAAATGCAATGGCACGAATACGCAGGACCAGTCGAGCGGCGTTGAAGGGACCTCCCCGATGAAGAGGGGACTGAAATGTCAAGCGAGAGTAGCGGTATGTGGAGAATGTCCTCGTTGAAGGGACCTCCCCGATGAAGAGGGGACTGAAATGAGTAGACGGTGGCGCCGGAGGAGATGGTGGCGCCGTTGAAGGGACCTCCCCGATGAAGAGGGGACTGAAATGCCCTATGGCCCGCTGTACCACTACCGGGGGCATAGTTGAAGGGACCTCCCCGATGAAGAGGGGACTGAAATGCCAGGTGGTAGGCGTCACGGTAGTCGTTCCGGCCGTTGAAGGGACCTCCCCGATGAAGAGGGGACTGAAATGCGGTAAAAGGTGAATGGCCAAGGTAGCCTGCGTTGGTTGAAGGGACCTCCCCGATGAAGAGGGGACTGAAATCTACGGCAGGATCAGCTTTGCCGGTCAGTGCTGGGTTGAAGGGACCTCCCCGATGAAGAGGGGACTGAAATTCTGGGGCTGGGCGAGGAGGCCAATCCAGTCCGTGACGTTGAAGGGACCTCCCCGATGAAGAGGGGACTGAAATCTGTGCGCGCAAATTCCACACTGAAAATTGAAGTGGTTGAAGGGACCTCCCCGATGAAGAGGGGACTGAAATCGATTGTCAGCCAGCAAATCGTGCATACTTGCTGGTTGAAGGGACCTCCCCGATGAAGAGGGGACTGAAATGGGCGGACTGCTGCACGCCGGCGGCGGGGCGGTCGGGTTGAAGGGACCTCCCCGATGAAGAGGGGACTGAAATGGCGAATTCTCGACCGTCTCCGGACGGCGCAAAAGTTGAAGGGACCTCCCCGATGAAGAGGGGACTGAAATGGCATTTCCCTACACCCCACCCCTAGTTTTTCATTCGTTGAAGGGACCTCCCCGATGAAGAGGGGACTGAAATGGCGAGGCGATTCCCTATCAGCTCAGGGTCTACGAGTTGAAGGGACCTCCCCGATGAAGAGGGGACTGAAATGGCTATACGCTCGCTCAAGGGCGGCGACCCTTGCGAGTTGAAGGGACCTCCCCGATGAAGAGGGGACTGAAATGGCCTCGTCCACCTTGCAGAACGGGATGAACTTTGAGGTTGAAGGGACCTCCCCGATGAAGAGGGGACTGAAATGGCCCATATTGTTGGCCGTGATCTCCCCGCTCAGCGGTTGAAGGGACCTCCCCGATGAAGAGGGGACTGAAATGGCGTTTACCCGCGGCGGACGAACGAGGGCCGAAGCTGCTTGACACATTCGTTATTTCCAGTATAATGGAAGTATGGCAACTCGTGACGATGCTGAGCAAGTCATACGCTACGCGGACATGTTTGCAGCCATGGGGGCCGAGCCGCGCTTGCGCATCATGCAACTCCTGCTCACCGCCCATCCGCAGGGATTGGTGGTGGGAGACATTCAGGACGAACTGGGAATCCCTGCTTCTACGCTCTCCCATCACCTCGACAAACTCAAGAACGAGGAACTGGTCAACGTGCGGCGCGAGGGTACGTTCCTTTGGTACACGGCGAATACCGAGGCCCTACAGGAGCTTCTTAATTTCCTCTATGCGGAGTGCTGCACCCGCAACAAAGCTGTTAAACCCGGCGACCTGGTTTTGATCGTGCAAGCCTCAAAAGGAAGCCAGGAAAGGAAGAATAAATGAGCACAGAAAACATCAAGGAAGTAGTGAAAGAGAAGTACGGGCAGGCGGCTCTGCGCGTCATCCAGGGCCGGAGTTCTTGTTGCGGGACGGCTCCGCCAGTCGAGGGTTGTCCTGACCCTATCACCTCGAATCTTTATGATGGCACTCAAACCAGCCAAATCCCCGAGGAAGCTCTCCTCGCTTCGCTAGGGTGTGGAAACCCAACCGCATTGGCTGAACTCAAGCCCGGTGAGACGGTGCTCGATCTCGGATCAGGCGGGGGCATTGATGTGCTGCTGTCCGGCAAGCGGGTGGGGCCGACCGGCAAGGCCTATGGTCTGGACATGACGGATGAAATGTTGGCGCTGGCCCGAGAAAATCGAAGGAAGGCCGGAATTGAGAATGTAGAGTTTCTGAAGGGAGAAATCGAGGACATCCCTCTGCCTGATAACGCTGTCGATGTCATCATCTCGAATTGTGTCATCAACCTCTCTGCCGACAAAGACCAAGTGCTGCGAGAAGCCTTCCGCGTGCTCAAGCCGGGGGGGCGATTTGCAGTCTCCGACATTGTTGTGCGGGGGGAAGTCCCCGCCGAGATTCGTCGCAGCATGGAGTTATGGGTGGGCTGCATGGCCGGAGCGCTGGAGGAGAACGAATACCTTGCGAAACTCACAGAGGCCGGATTTCAGATCGCCAGCATCGAACCGACCCGCATTTACCGCGTTGCGGATGCGCGTGAATTACTCGCCAGCAAGGGCATCGACGTGGATGCGATTGCGCCTTTGGTTGACGGGAAGTTCATGAGCGCCTTCGTGCGGGCGAACAAACCGAAGTCATCACGGTGAGAGTCCTTATCCTTGCGCTCGGTAAATTACCTCACCACGAAGGAGACGATATGAAGACGCGTTAATTCTGGCTAGCGGCCGTATTGATCATTCTGGGCGTCACGTGTGCGGGTGTTGTTTCATGTTCGAAGAGTTCGAATCCAACAACGGAAAAGGAAAGTGGTGGGCTCTTGCTTATTGGGGCCGGCGCCATCTTACAAGAATGGAGGTATTACACCGTGAAAATGAGCTTTACGCGAAGCTACCGGACTCAGTGCAAAAGCAAGGGGAACAACTGCTGAGCCAGTTGACGGCGAACTGGCAGCCGCTCAAGTAAGGATCGAATCGCATGGGGAGAAATCTGAAATTCCTGATTATCGGTGGCAGCGATGCGGGGATCAGTGCTGCCTTGAGGGCACGTGAGCTCGACCCCAGCACTGCAATAACCGTTGTCCTAGCCGATGGGTACCCGAACTTCAGCATTTGCGGGCTGCCGTTCTTCCTAAGTGGAGAGACGCCTGACTGGCATCAACTCGCCCACAGAACCGAGTTCGAAGGGATTGACCTGTTGACGTGGCATACGGCCATGGCCATTGATCCAACGAAGAACACTGTTGACGTAGTTGATCGGGAGAACGAACGGAAGCGTCTCTCTTATGATCGCCTGCTCATTGCGACCGGAGCTGTGCCCCTAATTCCTGAAATCCGTGGAATAGACCTACCGGCAGTCTATAGTCTTCACACCATGGATGATTCCTTTGGAGTCCAGCGCCGACTGCTGGAGGCCAGCCCTCGCTCTGCCATCATCGTCGGGGCGGGCTACATCGGCGTGGAAATGGCGGATGCGCTGGTCCATCGAGGCCTGCAAGTCACTTTGGTTGGTAGAACCAGATCTGTGCTTGCCACTGTTGATCCCGAGTTGGGCGACACAGTCGGCGATGAGTTGCGGCGGCACAAAGTCGACGTGATAACGAACGTTGAAATAACAGCAATTGAGTCTTCGAAGTGTTTGCGTGTTTCGGGAACGAATGGATTCGAACAGTCGGCGGATTTAGTTCTCCTCGCGACGGGTGTAAAAGCAGCCTCTCAGCTCGCCGTGCAAGCCGGAATCTCGACGGGACAGAAAGGGGCCATCCAAGTGGATCAGTCCATGCGTACCAACATCCCCGACATCTACGCTGCTGGGGACTGCGTGGAAACATGGCATCGGGTATTGCAGCAGTACAAGTATTTGCCGCTTGGGACGACATCGCACAAACAAGGACGAGTTGCGGGAGAGAATGCGGTTGGAGGAAACAGGAAGTTTGCCGGCTGTGTCGGCACCCAGGTTGTGAAGGTTTTCGACTTGGCTGCGGCCCGGACCGGCCTTCGTGAACAGGAGGCCAAAGCAGCAGGATTCAAACCCTTAACGGTAGAAACCGTTGCTTGGGACCATAAAGTTTACTACCCGGGCGCCCAGGAGATGCGAATACGGGTAACCGGGGACATTGTCAGCGGAAGGCTATTGGGCGCACAGATTGCCGGACACTGGCGTTCGGAGGTGGCCAAGCGCAACGACATTTTCGCCACCGCGCTATTCCACGGAATGTCAGTGGAAGATTTCAACGATCTTGATCTCAGTTACACGCCTCCATTGAGCAGCCCGTGGGACCCGGTACAACTAGCTGCTCAGGCCTGGTGTCGCAAAGCTTCAAGCCGATAGGGATTGACGTGGAGGCCATTGCACCGCTCGTCGATGGCAAGTTCATGAGTGCCTTCGTGCAGGCGAAAAAGCCCAGCCCATCGTGCTGAGGTCCTGGTTGCTGCGGGAAGTGGTTCATCACTGCTCCACGTCGCTGGTACGCAAATTGAAGAGGGAAAGGTAACGAAGTATGCCACCACATCTAACGCGAAGGCTCTCTTTTCTTGATCGATTCCTTACCGTTTGGATTTTCCTCGCCATGGCGTTGGGCGTGATCTCTGGCTATCTGCTGCCAAGTCTCGTTCGGACCCTGACGGCCTTTCAGGTGGGCACAACCTCAGTTCCTATTGCAGCGGGTTTGATTCTTATGATGTACCCGCCCCTCGCAAAAGTCCGCTACGAAGAGCTTGGGGAAGTTTTCCGAAACAAACGGGTGTTGCTTCTTTCACTGGTGCAGAATTGGGTGATCGGCCCTATTTTGATGTTCGTTCTCGCCGTTACCTTCTTACGGAATCATCCCGACTATATGGTCGGTCTTATTATGATCGGACTGGCCCGTTGCATCGCCATGGTGATTGTTTGGAATGAACTTGCCAATGGCGATACTGAGTATGCCGCCGGACTCGTCGCCTTCAATTCGGTTTTCCAGGTTTTGTTTTACTCGGTTTATGCCTGGCTGTTCATCACCGTATTGCCAACTTGGCTTGGTCTAAGAGGCGCAGTTGTGGATGTGTCAATGAAGCAGATTGCGCAGAGCGTTTTCTTCTAACTGGGGGTTCCTTTCCTTGCAGGCATGCTCACTCGCTTTGCCCTGGTTCGACTGCGTGGGCGGGAATGGTACGAGAAGAGATTTATTCCCCGCATCAGTCCGGTAACGCTTATCGCCTTGCTCTTCACGATTGTGGTGATGTTTTCCCTGAAGGGTGCATACATCATTCATTTGCCGCTCGACGTTCTGCGGATCGCACTGCCCCTGCTCATTTACTTCGTAGTGATGTTCCTGGTTTCCTTCTATATGGGCAAGAGGCTTGGAGCGGATTACGCGAAGACGGCAACCCTCTCCTTCACCGCCGCCAGCAACAATTTTGAGCTGGCGATTGCCGTGGCGGTGGCGGTATTTGGAATCAATTCCGGGGCCGCCTTTGCGGCGGTGATCGGTCCGCTCGTCGAGGTCCCAGTACTGATTGGGCTGGTGAGCGTTGCTCTGCGCTTTCAGCGTTATTACTTCACGCCACATCGGGAGGGCACCGACGCAGTTCAACTGGTTCGTGGGTAATCCTCCTCCCCGGCTCCATTTCGCGAGGCGCGGCTCATTAGATAGTGATAGGGACAGTGAGGGAGAACAATGATCAAGTCAAGAGTGCTGTTTGTGTGTGCTGAAAATTCTTGCCGCAGCCAAATGGCCGAAGGTTTCCTGCGGCACCATGCGGCGGACCGGTTCGAGGTGTTCAGTGGGGGCGCCGAGCGCGGAACACTGAATCCCACGGCAGTGGAAGTCATGAGGGAGGTCGGCATCGATATTTCGGGCCACGACTCGAAAGATGTCGCAAAGTTCTTGGGGCAAAGCTTTCATTACGTCATCAGGGTGTGTGACAAGGTTAAGGAAACCTGCCCGGTGCTTCCAGGCGCCGTCTGGTATTATGAGTGGGGCTTGGAAGACCCTGCCTCCGCGAAAGGCTCGCGCACTGAGCGCATGACAGTATTCCGGCGTGTTCGCGATGAAATTGAAGGGCGCGTTCTGGATTTCATCGCCAAGGAATCGTAAGGAGGCAGTCCAATGAAGAACGAACCCGCGTGCTATGGAAAGATGTTCCCATCGGTGATCTCCTTGGCTCACGATGAGCCCGTGGCGGGAAAGGTGTTCGGCTACCAGATTGACCGTCCGGGGATCGCGGTCACCAGGCGCGCTACTACTACCAACCGTGAAGCCTGGCGCCATTGTCTGGAATGCCCCGACCTTGATGGTTGTTACCGGTTGTCAGCAGGAACCACTCTAATGGAGATTGCCGTGAGGCCTTAGCTGACGCCAGCATCAGGAGACACAACGGAGGTAACGGCTAAGTGAGA
>Ga0209517_10003966_pt1 | contig 19745 bp, 23 predicted proteins | sample PeaSoiMetSII2010_FD_187695 | JGI IMG/M metagenome (GOLD analysis project Ga0209517, IMG submission 187695) | Peat soil microbial communities from Weissenstadt, Germany - SII-2010 (SPAdes) (version 2) | ecosystem: Environmental > Terrestrial > Soil > Wetlands > Peat | place: Germany...
CAGCATCATCATCATTAGCAGTGCGCCGTACCTCACCCAGTGGCTTGCTAATCATCCCTTCAAAGGCGACCCGGAAGCGCCCTTGTGGGTGTACTACCAGTACACGACCGAGGCACACCATCTCAAGTACGACACCATACGCCACCTATTACAACGCCAGTTCCACCGCGCCGGAATCACCAAGCCTTTCCACCCACACATCTTCCGGCACAGCAGAGCAACCTACGTCCTCGCCAACGGGATTATGTCTGAGGCCGAATGCAAAGTGTTCTTCGGCTGGACGCCCAATAGCGACATGCTCGCGACATACAGCCACCTCGTAGACCAAGACGCGAACAACGCCATCCTGCGCGAGAACAACCTTGCGCCCATGACCCGCAAGACGGATGACTTGCGGCCCATCCAGTGTCCGATCTGCTGCGAGAGCAATCCACCAAAGACCGACTACTGCCTCAAGTGCGGTGCCATCCTCAACCTCAAGAAAGCCTACGAGCACCAGCAAGTCCACGACCTCCACGAAAATGTCACCATGACCCTCTTCAAAATCCTCGTGGAGAAAGGACTCATTGACGAAGCAGCGAAAGCAGTCCACGAGGCAGGACTCGGCAGCGCACTCCAACGACTCGCGCAACATCAACACGCCAAAGAAATCCCGCCAGAAACCCAGAACGACCCCGCCACGCCGCCAACCGTCGAGACGGTCTCCCCGGCGGCACCGAGTAGCGAAGCGACCGCCGGATCACCCACGCAGCCGACGTGAACCCCGCAACGAGGTGCTAGGTTTGCGCAAACCACTGCGGCTTGGGCATAAGCCCCAAGGCCCCCAGGCAGAATCGGCCGGTTTTTTGTGGTTTATACGGCGCCAGAATGGCATTCCCGGGACGGCAGGCGTGTTTTACCACGAAGACAGTATGGCTGCGTCGTGCTGGAAAAGAACCGTTGCTTCTATATAGAAAAGAAATCCGCCTGTCTTGATCTCGCGCCTTCCACGGTCGCCGCGTAGTTGGAGAGAGATCCTTGGGGGCGAGTCTTGCCGGTCAATGGGCGCGCTTCGCGGCTATTTGCATTCCCTTGACGGGCAACTGTCGGCTCGCCCCCTTATGATGCTCGTATTTCGGCGAACGGAATTTGCAGTCTACATGGAAAATATCCTCTATTCAGATTCTGTCGTCGGCCGCGTAAGCTTCGCGAGCAAGGTCGTGCTCAGGCGTGCATACGCATTCGCTTGATCCTTTGCCGTGGCTACCTGGGTTGCGAGTTCATCAGCATGCACGCGGAGTTCGTCCGCGAGTTGGACACACCGCGCCGCGTGTTGCAAGTCAGCGCCCTGGGCGAGGACGGTCTGAAGGGCATCAAGTGCTGACCGAGCCGACTGAAGCTGCTCGGTCGCCTGACGTTGTGCTCGGGTTCGCAGTCGCTCCATGTGCCGGTGGGTAGCCTGATCCTTGATAGCTTGGAGTTCCTGGTCGAACTCGGCGATCTTGGCGGCGTGGGTGATCTCGTACGCGCCGATATCGTTCGCGAGGTCCTGCGATAGATGGCGCAAGCTTGTGGTCGTCCGCGAGAACTCGGTGAGTTCCTGCGGTAACTGTTCGGGTGTCGCCAATTCCTGCTCGACCGCCTTTGCACTCATCGTGCTTTTCCCCACCTCAGCGGCGATGCGCTGTTCGGTATTCGAAAGTGCCGTGGTCGCGCGCTCGACACCCTGTGCCCGGGCAGTATTGGGCATAATAAACACCCGACCGACTCCGAACGTGACAAGGACCGCAAGGGTCCCCAGAAGCACTCGTTTCAACATCATTGCGTTGTCTCCTCTAGCCAGGTTGCGCGATGGGCGGAGTTAGGGCCGCCAAGGGCGAAGCTCAGGCACGCCTGTACATAGCAGCATCCAGCCAAGCAACAACATCCGCCAAGAAACGTGCAAAGTCCAGCTGAAAGAAGAGTATGTGAGGCACGGAGCGGTGTCGTTAGGCGGGTTCTTGGAGGAAGCGGTTAGCCGCGCAGCAAATTCTCCAGTTTACGTGCATCGTCAGCATCCTCAGATCACCAGCGCCGCTCGTACTTTCTGTGGGTATCGGGCAATAGTGTTCGCCATCGGTTCCGGAACACCCCTGACGCTGGGCGCCTGCGTCGAGTCAAAATCTGTGTCTAAACCGGACGGGTATTTTGTCACGCCAGCTCGTGGCGTGTGGCGGCGGTGATGCCTGGGAAGGACCGTTCGAGCTCGTTCCAGAACTTGGCTGCTTGTTCCGGCGCGAGGATGTCGGGCGTGTGCTGGTCAATGTAGGGCGCCATGACGGCAGGGTTGTCTTCGCCGTGTCTCGCCCGGTACCAATCCGGCCAGAGCTCCGTGTTGTACACGAGCACTTGTCGCCGGGTGTCGTCCCATGCGTAGATGAACCAGTCGTCCACCAGGAGAAAGGTAAGGAACGGTGTCAATGTCGCCAACGCCTTTCGTTCTCCTGATCATGGTAGCAAGAGCCTCCCTGCCCGTTCCGAAAGGGATCGTCCGGTTCTCGCTCACGCATATATAAAGATAGGGCCTGTTGCGCAGGGTGATGGTTCTGCAACGGCGCCGAGCCCGCACAACAAAGGCTGAACAGAAACGAGGGTGACCACAAGCGAGGCAACAAAGAACTCTCGCAACCCAAAGCCGTCGTGACGGAAGTTGCGGAGCTTACATGGTGGGTGGTCGTCGCTGGTACGCATCAATGTCGGCCTGGAGTCGTTGCAGCGCAACGTCGTACAAGAGTTTGATGAAGATCCCCCGAGCAATCACGGGCGGCATCCTATCTACGAGGTGCGTGACCTCTGCAATCATCTCCCGCCCCACGGCGAGCACCATGGACGAGGTATCAGCCCCGACCCCGGCGCGTGCAAGCGAGTCCTTGATAATGGCGCTCTTCAGCTCCTCCAGCAAACCCTGCATTTCTTCAGGACCACGGCGATACGGTACCACCGCCCCCGACCGCAGGACGAAGGCAGCAGGAACTTGCCCGGAGTGCTTCTTCATGGCATTCTCGACGTTCGAGCATATCACGCTCAGAAGACCAATGACCGCCGAGCATCCAGCCCCTTGCATCTTCTGTGAGAGAGGCGCTACAGGATGATTTTCGCGAAGCTGTCATGCATAACGGTGTTGATGTTGTCAATCTCACCCCTTGGTCGTCCATTATCGTATGACAAGGCTCAGGAGGATAGGGCGAAAAATGGTGAAGGCGAAGAAGCAGGTCATGCCCCACCAGAAAAGATTTATGCTTCGTTGCACATATCCCGTTTTTTGCAGGACAATTTTAGCGTTATCAAACGTTTGGTCGGCGAGCTGATCAATCAGGTCGTTAGGCGTGACAGTCTTCATCGTTCTTTTAAAGTCTTCGATGGGCATGCTGGCGATCGTACCGAAGAAGAACGGTGAGATTCGGCCGGAGTGTTGGGTTGTACGCGGGCTGATCGCGCAGATCACTGTAATGGCAGTGCTGATGAAGCAGCCGAGGCACGCCAGAGCGACGAGATCCAGTATGACGAAGAACACCGGCGCCCAGGCGTGTTCGTTGCCCCATTTCGCGTGCGCTTCCAGATACGGGCCCAGTTGCGCGACGAGATAGGCAGTGAGGGCGAGCACGAGACTCAGGATGAATTTCGCCTTGCCGTCGATCACGTCGACAAAGCCGATGACGCGCTCAAGATTGTCCTTGTTCACGTCGATCAGGTACGCCGTGTCCTCCATGGTTGCAGTCTCCTTTGTCATTTAATCCCCAGAACGTCCATTAGCTGAGAGGTCGTGGGGAAACGGGCGACGCGATTAAAGATCAGCTGGAGGTCGTCCCGGTGACAGAATTTTAGCCGCTTTCCGCTCCCGCACGGGCAAGACGCATACAGATCCGGTTGCGCAGGATGTCCGTTGGGCGTGGATGCATGCGCAAGGAGCCAGGCGCTGATGGTTATGGCATCCGGGGCGACCTGCCGCTCAACGAGGAGGTCGATAACGGCATTGATGCCGTGCGGCTCCGCAGGTCCCGGCCAGTGTGACGTGCGATCAAAGATGAGACGTTTCTGAAACCAGATGAGGGTGGCGCCGAGCACTTCCTGTGTGAGTTCGTCTGACCCCATGGTGAACTCGCCGCGTTCCGGGAGCGTGAGACAAAGTTCGTGCGTGCTGAAGAGGTGTCCGTCAAGGGTTGGCATGAACCGGTTGTCGTGATCGAATACGCGGGGCACTTTCTTCGGAAACTGTGCCGGGTACTCAAGGCGTATGCGGAACCCGTGTCGTCTGCCAGAACGCCGGCCGATGAAGCGAAGCGTTCCGATGGCGGTAAAGCGCCGGTCGTCACCGATAGTGGTACGGTCAAGCCTGAAGTAAGGGAGCACGGCGAGCTGGTGGAGTTCGCGATCGCGATGCGCCGTGGAGAGCTCATACCAGTGCCGCGTGATTCTCATGCAGAATATGGGCGCGTGATCTTGAGCGGGACGCTCTCCGTGGCGCGGGTACCCACCGAGATCGTGCCTACAGTGGTGTATGCGGCGGTCTTGGCGGTTGCGTACTCCTGCGCGTCCTCAGCTTCTTCCAGGCTGATGAACGTGAGAGCCTTGGATACGTAGCACCGCGAGCTCTCGTTCCAGGTGAAGGCCGCTGAAATGCTCTCGTCGGCGATACTCTCGTAAACCGCCTTGGTGATGCCAATGTGGTTGCCGTGCAGGCCGAGCTGGACGTTCTCGGCTGCGATTGTGGCGTTGCTGATACAGACCGGGTCACGATCGCCCGCTACGCCGAGCATGCCCACGAGGGTCTTCCCGAACGCGCATCCGATAGCGATGTGGAGTTTGCCCAGAATATCTTGGTGCGTATTGATGACCTCTTCAACGCTGGAGTTGTATGCGATGCACAAGTCGGCCGCGTCTTCCATGACGTCCTCGTCGTCATCGCCGGGCGAATGCAGGAGGGTTTGGAGCCGGTCGCCTTGATGCTGGAGCGCGATCCCATTGTGGTCGGATTCCGTAGCTTGCCGAAGTTCATAACGGAAGAGATGGAGTACCTCCACGGCTTTCGCGAGCTCGTCCGTATCCCCGTCCAGCGATTCCACAAGGGCGGTGTATCCATCAATGTCCGCGAAAATGCTGGCGGCCGGGACGAGCTTCGCACGGGTGGACCCGAGGCGCGTGATGTCGATGATCTCGCGCGCATCCTCAATATTGATGTCCGCCAAGGGGAGATTGTCTTTGTCCTCCGTGAACTTGTCGATAGAGGACTGGACAGACCAGTCAATCCCAGCGTCGCGCACGATCGCCTCGATGTCCTCGACAGTCGTGCAGTCGAGACGGTAGACGTTCCCCGACGGAATAAACCATGCTTGGTGGTCATCGTCCAGCAGGTCGTAGAGATTTTTGCCGATCGTCATGGCCTCAGTTCCGCCGCGCAAGATTTTAGCGGCGACGTTCGCGGCATTGCCTACGCTGATGAGTTCTCTGTCGCCCCGAATCCCGATGTTCGCGATCAGTGTGTCGCCGTACTCGAGACCGATGGCAGGGATGAGCGCGGGGTACGTATCGAAGACGTCGCTGTACGCCTCCGTTAGAGCACTGTACATCGCGAGGCCGGCGAGGATGGCGTTCTGGGCCATGCCTTCCGGATCATCGTAAGGGCGAAAAAAGAGGCCATGGAACTTGGCGCCCTGCAGTTGGATCTTGTCACCGCAGAAGAGGGACTGCAGGATGCGCCGGAGCTCTCGCTGCGTGAGATGCAGGGTCCGATAGATGCGCCGGTATTCGTCGCGTCGCTGGCTGGGGTCCTGCAGAAGTGCATCCAGGTTTGTGATATCCGCATACAGGTGAACGCCCGACACCAGGCGGGCATCGGTTGGGGACAGGTTGGACAGGTTCATCTCCCTGGTTAAGGGTTTCACTGTGACTCCCAACTTCTCGATGCGCTTGCGCTCGGCCGCAATCCGATTCTTGCTTCGCTCGAAATCCCACGCCATGATGATGACCTCCTAGAGGGGCTGACTGATTGGCACGCTAGTCGTCCAGTTTCCATCTTCCCCCAAGATATAGTGGTACGTCAAGATTTGTATCTATTTGTGCTACCAAGAGGTTACGAGGAAAGGCTCAAGGACTTCACAAGGCAAAAGATAAACATTCCAGAAAAGTGAACTTTCGACTTTTACCAATGCTACGGAATGGGGGGAACAGGGAGCGTGCTTGCCTCGACGGCGTAGCGGCGAGGGAGGAGACAGGAGGTGGGTGAGCGTGCCTTCTATCAGGTTCGGCAGGACGCTACGGTGTCGGGAACGTTTGGGCTGGTAACATATATCCTCGAATGTACTAACGCTTTAACTCGCAGTCGAGGAAAAAACAGGCGAGGTATGCCGTGATCAACCGATTTGAGGGCGACGCCGGTCGAAAAACACTGATCGAGACGCTTCGGGAGCAAAAGATCGTCGGAGGTGACTCCGCGCTTGCCGAAGACATCGCTGCCGTTGCACCCCTAATAGCGATCAAAGCAGGAACTGCCGTTATCGAGCAGGGCGCCGATGACAACGATGTATACCTGATCCTGGCCGGCATCTTCGATATCGTTGTTAATGGCCGTCTGGTCAATCGGCGCTTTCCGAATGACCATGTTGGTGAAATGGCGGCGATCCAGCCGACGCAGCGACGCTCTGCTACCGTTATCGCGACGGAGGACGCGGTCGTATGCAAGCTGACGGAGCCCCAATTCACCGGCCTAGCCTACAAGTATCCGAACATCTGGCGCTATTGTGCCAAGGAATTATCGCGCCGCCTGGAACAGCGGAACGCCCTGGTCACCTCAACCCACGAAAAAATCCGCGTTTTCATCATTTCATCCGCTGAGGCGCTCGAAATCGCGCGTACGATCCAGAACGCCTTTGAACACGATCCATATCTCGTCACCGTTTGGACCGATGGGGTTTTTCGCGCATCCTGGTACTCGATCGAAAGCTTGGAGCGGCAGCTCGACCAGTCCGACTTTGCAATCGCGATCGTGCAACCGGACGACATTACCGAAAGTCGCGGCGAAAAGTCAGCATCTCCGCGCGACAACGTGATTTTCGAGCTGGGTCTTTTTATTGGACGCATCGGGCGCCAGCGTTCTTTCCTCGTGGAGCCGCGCGGCGAAGAGGTAAAGCTTCCATCTGACCTCTCCGGCATCACAACCATCACGTACAAATACGGCGACGGGAAGAATCTGGCGTCAGCCCTGGGAGCGGCGTGCAACCGAATGAGAGAAATCATCCGCGACCTTGGGCCGAACAACTGACCGGGCAATCCGATGGCGCTCAAAGAAGACCTGGAGAAGGAAGTGGCAGCCATCTTCAGATCCCCATGGCAAGAGCGCGACGGCACGGTGGTTCCGGCGGACGAGAGCATCAAGCTCGGCAACGACGCCGTTAAACTCGACGCCACCGTACTTTACGCGGACCTCGCGGACTCCACCAAGCTGGTCGACAATTACACTGGCGGATTTGCGGCCGAGATGTATAAGACTTTTCTGCATTGCGCCGCGAAAATCATTCGAAACGAAGGCGGCTCGATAACGGCCTACGACGGGGATCGCATCATGGCAGTCTTCATCGGTAATGCCAAAAATACATCGTCCGTACGGACAGCGTTTAAGATCAATCACGCGGTCACCCGCATCATTGCTGCCGTGAAACAAGCGCAGTACCCGAGTGTTTCATACGAGCTTAAGCACGTCGTCGGCATCGATACCAGTCCCCTGTTTGTAGCCCGCACAGGTGTGCGCGGAGCGAATGATCTCGTATGGGTTGGTCGCGCCGTTAACTATGCGGCAAAACTCGCAACGCTACCGGAATCACATGCCACCTACATCACCGCTGAGGTCTACAACAGCATGAACGCCAATGTGAAAACGTGGACCGACGGTCGCGCGATGTGGGAATCCGTACGCTGGAACAATTTCGACAACCGCACGATTTATCGCTCGGACTGGTGGTGGAACGTCGATTTCTCGCGCTGATTTCAGAACTCTTCTTGCGCGCTTTTCGGTGGTGATAAAGAGTCGGCGAAGAGTATCGTGTCGAGTTAGGCACTTCGCCGGTTCGGGAGCGTCTGTATTCCTTTGGATTTCATCATGAGAAGCGCCAAGGGGTGTGTCGCACTCATCGACCGGCCCTGGCCGAGTGGATGACCCCCCAGGTCTTCGACACGATCATGACTACCATGGCATCGGCAATGCAGTTGCCGGATGCCGGACAAGGATGGGCCGCACCGACAAGATTTCTACAAACCGACACGGGCGACGCCTATATGAAAGCACTGGCCAGAGACCTAGACAACCACATCCAAAACCTGTAAAGCCGCAAGTACACGTCCATATCTACGGAACATAGCAGCGGGCGGCGGACGCCACATTAGGGGAGGCTCGTGGGTTGCTGGTGGAGCGTCCGGATGTTGTCTGAATCGGTTCGGGTAACCGGACGGTTTCATGACGGGCCAGTGTCCCAGTCTGAGACAAAAAAGCCCCGCCGGTTACTGCTAATTCCGGCGGGGGGTTCGCTCCGGCGCAGGGTGCGTAGGAAGATGAAGGTCCTCGAATTAGTTCGCGGCTATCAGATGGGCGCGGCGATTTTTCTGCCAACAGCTCTCTGTTTCGTCGGTGCAGACCGGCCTCTCCTTGCCGTAGCTCACCACGGCCAACTGGGCACCGGGAATTCCCATGGTGGACAGAAACTCCTGGACGGCGTGCGCCCGGCGATCGCCGAGTGCCAAGTTATATTCCGCCGATCCGCGCTCGTCAGCGTGTCCCTCGATGATCAGCTTTTGACTGGGATAATCGGCCAGAATCTCACGGATCACATTCACATCGTCGCGCAGGGCAGTGCTGGCGTCGGAACGAATCGTGCTCTGGTCATAGTCAAATAGCGCATCCTCTAGCTTGGCCACCTCGTCACTGAGTCTTTTGCGGACCGCGGCCGGCATGGTCGTCGGCTTGCTCGGCTGTGCCGCTGCCTGTCTAACCGGCGCCGAGGCAACGGTTTTGGCTTTGGCCGGCGCGGGAGCGGCCGCCGGTCGTGGTGAGGTAGTGGCTACCGGCGCTACATTGGGAGGTTGGCTGACGGTAGCCACTTTGTGTGAACAGGCTGCGACTGACAAGATTGCGATCGCAGTCATCCCGGTTACGAGTGTGCTCGCTTGTTTCATAGGCTTTGCCTCATTAACGCATTGGAAGGCGCATCGGGCAATCCCATGCAGACGGTATTTCTTATCTGAATGCTCAGGTTAGACTTAGTTGTCCGATGTCGTTATCGCGCAAAATCGGTGGTCGACCCCTCCTGCTGGCCGGGTTCGGCAGCCTCCTGCTGCTGATGGTCGTGGCCGGCGGCTACGCTTTGGGAACCCTGGAACAGGTCCGCAGAAGTGACCTGACGGAGCGCGATAACTACCTGCAGCGCGATCGTGCGCTAGATCGGGTTCAGACCGGGATCTATCAATCAGCGATTATAATGCGCGATTACTTACTGGCGCCGGACGAAAAGAGCGCTGCTGCGCAAATCGAACGGTTTGCCGAATCGCGCGATCAGACCGACCGAGCACTGGCAGAATGCGCCATGCTGATCGAGCCCGCGGAAAACGCGGAGCTGCGCGAATTGAAGTCGGAACTTCAGGTTTACTGGAAGCTGCTGGCGTTCATTTCAGAGATCCCGGCCGAGAACCGGCTACTGCGCGGCTCGGAGTACTTGTCCAAGCAGGTCCGCCAGCATCGGGCGGAACTGCTCCAGATGGTGAGCCAGGTGGATGCGATCAGCGCCCGCCAAATGGCCGCCTCCGACGCCCGAATGAATGAAACCTTCGGCCGGCTCCGCCAAAGACTGACGATAATCGTGGCTTTGGCCGTAAGCGTGGGGCTGCTTCTCGGTGGGTTTACGGTCTGGCGAACCTTGCGCCTGGAACAGGAATTGGAACAGCGCTATCGGGAGGTTTTGAAGACCCAACAGGAGCTGACCGAGCTGTCCGCGCGCTTGGTTTCGGCCCAGGAAGAAGAGCGACGCAACATTTCGCGCGAGCTGCATGATGAAGTCGGCCAATCCCTTTCGGCGCTGCTGATGGAGGCCGGGAACGCCGCCGCCGCGGCGAATGTCCCCGCGGACGTCGCCCACATCCGACAGCACGTGGACTCGATTAAGAAGCTGGCGGAAGCCAGCGTGAACATCATCCGCAACATGACGTTGCTGCTGCGGCCCTCGATGCTCGACGATTTCGGCTTGGTGCCGGCGCTGGAATGGCAAGCGCGCGAGGTTTCTAAACGCACCGGAATCCGGGTGCAGGTAACGGCGGCAGATTCGGCCGGAGAGTTGCCGGACGATCTGAAAACCTGCATTTACCGGGTGGTTCAGGAAGCTTTGCATAATTGTGCTCGCCATGCCCAAGCTCGTTCCGTGCGTGTGGTGGTGCGCCAAGAAGGTTCCAAGATCATTCTTTCTGTGGAAGACGACGGCCGAGGATTTGATGCCCGGCGCGTGCGCGGCCTGGGATTGGTAGGTATGGAGGAGCGGGTACGTCATCTGGGCGGCGCGTTCCATGTCCGTTCCACTCCGGGGACCGGGACCAAAGTGGATGTGGAGTTGCCTCTTGCAAGTTGAAACCGACGTGATCCGTATTCTCTTGGCCGACGACCACACCGTTATGCGCAACGGCCTGCGCCTTCTGCTTGAGCGCCAGCCCGGACTGCGGGTGGTCGGCGAAGCTGCGGACGGCCGCCAGGCGGTAGATCTCGCGGCGGCCGAAAATCCCGATGTCGTGATCATGGATATCGCCATGCCGCAATTGAATGGCGTCGAGGCTACGCGTCAGATTGTCAATCGAAATCCCGATGCCGCCGTGGCGATCCTCAGCATGCACAAGGACGAGAGCTACGTGATCCGGTCGCTCAAGGCCGGCGCGCGAGCCTATCTGCTGAAGGATTCCGCGGAAGCCGATCTTATCGCCGCCATTGTAGCCATCACCGAAGGTAAATCTTTCTTCAGCCCTGCGATCCGGAGTCTGCTGAAAGAGGATTACATGCACCAGCTCGACGAGCTCGGCGCAGAAGATAGCTATGAGCTGCTGACCAACCGCGAACGGGAAGTCCTGCAGTTGGTGGCGGAGGGCAAAAGCAACAAGGATATCGCCGCGTTGCTTAATCTGAGTCTGTATACGGTGGAAACCCATCGGACACATATCCTGCAAAAGCTAAACCTGCACAGCGCGCCGGAGCTGATTCTGTACGCGGTTCGCAAGGGGATCATCAGTTAAGCTTTTGGAGCGCTCAAGTTCGGAAGTCCAAAGAACCCATGTGTTTGCGAAATTCGACTACCGTCTCAACAGGATTGGACCGCTACAGCGAAAGTGGTATTCGTAACGACGGGAGGGAGATCGCGCCTACTCGGAGAGCGAAAACGGGAAGTGCCGCGTCCGGTCGATTTTTATCGATCTCGGTGATTTTCCGAGCAGTGATCCGAATGGTGCTGGTTGTGTCGATGGCGACCGCCTCGGTGGCCGCCACCGTCCCATTCGGTTGCGTGGGAAGCACGCCGCTGGGAACATTCCAACTCACGGTGCGTCCTTTTTCCAAAGGATCGCCGCTGCCGTTGAAATCGGTTGCTGCGATCCCCGGAGGGGCACACTTAGTCTGGAACCCTCTGCATCTCACTCCACAGGCTTACGGCAGCGCTGAAGTCGCCGCCGTTCTGGTACCGGCCTCGGATGGGGATCTGATCACACTGGAACCGCACAAAGCGGGAACGCGCTCTGAATGGCAACTGCCCGACCGCCCACAAGTCATCGCCCTCATTTTCGGACCCCAGGGCCTGAGTGAAGGCAAAATCAAATCGCTGGTGACTCGCAACCAGGAGCTGCTGAAACAGCTGGCAAACTATGCTGAGCAGAGTTCCCAGGTCGAAACCCTGGTGCAGGAACTGGCGGATGCCGAGCAATCAGGTGGAGGCGCCGACGGCGCGCTCAAAGGTTTCTCGTCTCAATATGGCGTCGACCTGCCCAAGCTGAACACAAAAACGTCCTCCGATCAGCAGGCGGGGCTGCTGTTGAAGACTTTGCTCCCGGCTTCGAGCGCGTACGACCCGCTCGCTACAAGGAGTTCGCAGGCGCAGCAGTCGGGTGGTTTGGCTGCGTCGGTGGCAGGGCTATTCTTTGGCAACCCCGTGGGACTTGCGGTCGGTGGCGCGGCCCTGTTTCAGAACCTCAAAACGGCCATGTTCCCTGGCACGGAATTTCGCTCAGCATTCGCGCTGGCCGGCGATAAGGACGTCATGGCGCTCTGCACCAAGAACCCGGCGCCCAAGTCTAAGACACGGACTGCCTATCTGTGGGCCTATAGCACGCCGCAGTTTAAAAAGCCGGTGGTATCGTTGGCGGGAACCCCGCACCTGCCCCTCGGCTCGAAATCTACGGTCGCGCTGAAGCTCGGCAAGGGTTCCGTTGCAAATGAGCTAGGGCGTGCGCGCGACTGGCGATTGACGCCGATCTCTGGCGGCGCTTCCGTCCCCGTAGCAGTTCGATCTACCAGCGAGGGCTTACTGGAGATCGACCTGTCAAAAGCGAGCGTGCCTGCGGGTGACGAGCAGCTCGCCGCCACGTGGGATTGGGATCCGTTACCGGTTGCGGGCACCGTACATTTACATCCCTACGGCGATTTCACCCACGTGACGCTTGCCCCAAGCAAACGTGACAAACTCATCGAGGGGAACGGCAAAGTTGCAGTAGATCTGATAGGAGCCGATTTTGAGTTCCTTGAAAAGGTCGCGTTCGTGCAATCCGCCGGAGGTGCCACGCCGGTGGAACTTGGATTCACTCTGCCTTTGGGCAAGCGCAGCGGTCCGCAGAGTTTAGTCACCCTTAACGTCGATACTGCGAAGCAAGGCGTCTATCGTTTGCTGCTCACCCAATCCGACGGAGTCGCGCACGAAGTTCCGGTTACTATCCAGCCTCCCAATCCGAAACTCTCCAATCTTCCCATTCACATAAACATCGGGGAAACCCGCGAGGCTATCCACCTGCAAGGAACTGGCCTGGAGCGAATCGAAGCGGTCTCAACGGATGCGGGCGAGGTGTCCGGGGGGCCCGATTCGCACGGCTGGTCGGGCGAACTGGTTCTGAGAACGGGACTGGCCAAAGGTCAGAGATTTCCATTGCGGCTGAAAGTCAGCGGCCTTGACAATCCGGTGACCGTGCCCGATGCCATCGAGATCGTGGGGCCGCGGCCCAGCGTTCAGTCCGTGCGGAAATCGATGGCGAGCGCGCTGGGGATCGAGATCAGCGCCGACGAATTGCCGGCTGGCACGACCGCAGGACTGGTGCTTACAGTGAATCACCTGCGGGACGCAAGCCGGCCACGCTTGAAGCTGGATTGCGAATCGGGAGAGTTGCGCCAGGCGCTGACGCTTGCCCCTGGAGAGCCTTCTGGCGGAGCGAGTCTGACCTTCGCCGGGGCCGGAGCGCTATATCTTTCCGTGGACCCCGGCGCGGTTGGATATGCAGAGTGCCGCCTTGCAGCCACCGTGATCCTAGAGCCAGAGGGGCGTTCTGACCTGTTCGTACTCGGCCGCGTGATTCGTGTACCCCACTTGGATAAGTTCACACTCACCACTGAGAAAGTTGGTGATTCCAGCTATGCCGGCATTTTGGAAGGCCGCGATCTGGACGTGATCGAGAAGGCCGGATGGGACGCCCAACATGGTGTGGCCTTCGAGTCGATTCCGACACCCGTCCCGGGCGATCCCGCCCGGCAGACTTTGCGCTTGGTGCTGCCTTGGCCAGCTCCTGGGCCGCACGCACCCCTGTATGTTTGGTTGCGCGGAGAGCAAACCGGACGCAAAACCGCCGTCGCTTATTAGTCCAAGATAGGGTCCTCTAAGGCCTCTTCCTGATCGATCAACGCGATATAGCCGAAGGGCAATGAGTTCGACGTACTGTCTTGACGGTAGAGGGCAAGCGATGAATCTACTGTGTGAAAGCGATTTCGGTTTCAGGGGACGAGAACTAGACTGAAATCGGAGAAAAAGACCCGCGCTGCCGTTCCGTCTTAGGCTCCGCTGGGGCAGATTCCGGGACGACGCGTCTGGGTCGATCACGAAAGGAGAACGATCATGACGTCAAAGCAAATAGGCAATGTTGGTTTGTGGCTCGGCACGATCACGATGCTGTTGGGATCGATGGCGGTGGTTCAAGGAGCCTCTTCGTCAGGCAAGGTTGGGGACGAATCCAAGAAGGCCACACAACTCTTCCGAGACATCAGGGTTGATGCCGTGAAAGTCCGGTCGGCTGCAGCGCGTTTGGACACCTTGACCGTCAATCCCGGGTCCAAGTGGTTGGACTACGACCGCCAATGGAATGAAATTATGCCGTCAGTGGAAGACATGCAAATGAAGCTAGCGCACCTGGAGAGGATGCAGGCGGCGATTTCTCCCGCGGAGCACGCGGAGCTTGATCAGAGCAAGCGGCTAATTGAGGAGATCCAGAGCCGGACGCATCAGCTCAGAGTGCTGCTCGACAAGCCTGGAGTTCAGACCAGCGATCCAAGGTTTAAGACTTACTCAAGGAGCCTCAGAAACGAAGCTCAAAAGCTCGAGAAGACCGACTCAGCTAGTTAACGCGGTAAGTTGACGAGGAGAACACATATGAAACACGTGAATTTGAATCGGACAATCCTAGGTGGCTTCGTTGGAACGTTGGCGATGACTGTCTTGCTGTACGTGGCTCCGTTGGTGGGCGCGCCGAAGGTGGACATTGCAGCGCTGCTGGGATCTTTCCTCGGTCATGGAGCCCCAGCGATGATGAGTCGCTTATGGTGGGTCGGGATGGCCTGGCACTTTGTGAACGGCACAGTCATCTTTTCCCTGATCTACTCCTATCTTGTTTACGGCTGGCTGCCAGGTGAGAACTGGCTCCGAGGTATGATCTGGGGACTGGTCCTCTGGGTAGCAATGGAAGTCGTCCTCATGCCTATGACCGGCAGCGGTGTGTTCAGCGACCACACCACATATGCTTTCGCGCATGTCGTGGGCAGCCTCGTTTTGAATGCGATTTACGGAGCGCTCCTCGGCGGCATCGCCGGAGTGCAGGCGGAGCACACTCATCACGTGGCACATCCTGCTTGAGGGTTTAGGTCGTTCTCCACGGGCCGCTCTTCACCCTGGCGCGAGAGCCGATCGATATGCTTAGAACGCTGGATGGAATGCTCGGGTCTTCGAGTTTTTCACTTTGAGAGAAAAATACTCTATCCATGGGATGAATCTTAACGTCGTGCGAAACGTCCTTCCAGTTGGAGGACTCCTTCGATGAAACGTTCTAATCTTTCGCGACTTGCATTATTTGGTCTTGCCTGCGGATTGATGGCTCCAACCACGAAAGCTGACCCGGTGTACAAGCGCACCGAAGTAACGTTCAACCAGCCAGTCGAGATTCCGGGTATGGTGCTCATGCCGGGTACATACGTAATGAAGTTGCTCGATCCGTATATGGATACGGATCGCAACATAGTGCGGTTCTATAATGCGCAAGAGAACCATATGTATGCGATGGTCTTCGCCGTACCCGAGTATCGGTTGACGCCAACGGACCATACGGTGATCAAGTTTGAGGAACGGGCTCATGACGCACCCCAGGCGATCAAGGAATGGTTCCCAGCTGGGGACAATTGGGGCGAGGAATTTGTCTACCCCAAACCGCACTCAATCGTAGCGTCAGCGCCACCGGCTGTTCCGCAGCCACTTCAGCCCCGGCCGACGGCGTCCGCTCCAGCTTCGGTCCCCGCAACAAAGCCAGCGGAGAGTCCTGCTCCCGTCGCGCAAGTGCGGCCCGTGCAGCCGCCCGTTGAAATTGCCCAAGTTCAGCCTGTACCGGCAGCAAACAAGCCGGCCGCGCCCGTGACGGAGCAAAAGAAGGAATTGCCGAAGACCGCAAGCGACTTGCCGATGGTGACCCTGTTTGGCGCAGCGCTGGTGTTGGCGGGGGCGATCCTGCGGCGGAGAGCCGCTTGACCCGTGCGAAGTTGGCTGAGTAAGGCGCTGTTTCTGGCCGGAAGCGCGATCCTCGTCTGGTGCGCCAGTGTTTGGGCAAGCACTGCCTTGTTTGAGAAATATGAATCTTGGCGGTGAAACGCCCGGTACCCTGAAGCGCCGCGCGCCGTCGCGGCACCGGTCAATGAAACAGGGCTTGTGTTGGCGAATGCCAAGCCGAAACCGCACGACGTGATCGCCTGGCTTGACGTGCCGCGCTTGCATATTTCCACGGCTGTGCTCGAAGGCGACGATGATCTCGCTTTACGGTTGGGCGCCGGCCACATTCCCGGAACGCCGCTCCCCGGTGCCGCCGGGAATGTCGCTATTGCAGCCCACCGCGATTCGTTCTTCCGTTCCTTGGGTGGTATCGAGCCTCAGGACCGCATTCGCCTCCGCACGCCGGGGGGTGACTCGGAATACACGGTCGATTCGACTCGTATCGTACGGCCTAGCAACGTCAGCGTATTGGCAAATTCCGGCCAGCCTGAATTGACACTGGTTACCTGCTACCCCTTCAGATACGTCGGTGCGGCGCCACTGCGCTTCGTAGTGCACGCCCGGCGGAAGGCTCCGGGCATTGACCCGACCTTACAAATAGAGTCTCGAAGGGATACCCGCTGAGAGGGCCATCCCTCACACTGGAATTGAGAGGGAGACCACATACGTCATCTAGGCAACGCAAGCGTTTCTCCTCGGTGATCTCTCTCTCATTTATCTTCCTGAGCACCTTTCTGCCGGGTTTTGGTGCCGATGCGCCACCACCGACGCGCAGCGTGTCCGGAACGGTGACCGATCAAAACGGAAATCCCGTGAAAGGGGCTGTTGTCCTGATCGAGAACACAGCCCTGCTGCGCATTCGCTCGTACATCACGCAGAGTGACGGTAAATACCACTTCACAGGGTTGTTTTGGGATGTCGACTATCGATTGAAGGCCAAATATCACGGTGCGAACGGGCGGACCAAGACCTTAAGCGAGTTTGACTCCCATGATGCCAAGGTCATAAATCTCGAGGTTCGAGCTCCAGAATGATCCGTGAGCATCGATCCGCTCAGAGGAATCTCCAGAATCAAACCCGAACAATATTTCCCCAACCCCGAGCCTGATTACCCTGCCGCAATTAGGCAGTTGTTTCCCCAAGAGAGCGGCCGGGGGATGTGGCCGCGATAATGGTTTTAGGCAACGGATCGCCGTTCCTAAACCGCCGGCCGTTGGTTTGTACAGCCGCAGAGAAGATGAACCCTCACCCCAAACCAGCTCTACTTTCCAGATTGAAGAGAATGCTGGAAAGACTGCGGCAGAACGAGAATCAGCTCACCATTGTCCTGAGCCTCCTCATCGGTGCGCTCGTTGGCTTGGTGATCGTCGCATTTATTCTCCTAACCGGACGCCTGGCTGCACGCATGTATCCCCCGGGCGGAGCTGGCTGGCATCGCATTCTGGTACCCACCATTGGTTCCCTGGGCACAGGGTTCCTTTTGTGGCGCTACTTCCCGCTCGCGCGTGGCAGCGGCATTCCACAAACCAAGTTCGCACTCTTCGTCAACGACGGCCGCATCTCACTTCGCACCGTAATGGGGAAATTCTTTTGCTGTTCAGCGTCACTAGCGAGCGGCATCGCATTGGGACGCGAAGGCCCGTCAGCGCAAATAGGGGCGGGGCTGGCATCGGTGATTGCTCGAAGGTTGGGTCTCAGCCAGGAGCGAGTGAAAGCGCTGGTTCCTGTGGGCTGCTCGGCCGCACTGGCCGCAGCGTTTAACACACCTATAGCCGGCGTCTTGTTCTCACTCGAAGAAGTCATGGGTGATCTGCACGCATCGGTATTAGGCACCGCCGTGCTGAGTTCGGCAACCTCCTGGATGGTCTTGCACCTGGTGCTTGGCGACGATCCTCTATTCCATGTATCCGGTTATCGCTTGGTCCATCCTTCGGAATTGGGCATCTACGCGGTACTCGGCATCATTGGGGGCCTGGGCTCGGTCTGTTTCGTGAAGCTCCTGCTCGGGCTTCGCGCATGGTTCCTCCGCCTTCCCAAGTGGAGCGTTTGGTTGCAACCAGCCGCTGGCGGTTTGGCCGTGGGCGTGATGGGTTACTTTGTGCCCGAGGTGATGGGAGTCGGGTACAACTATGTGGGAAAAGTTCTCAACGGCGACCTGGTACTCCAAGTCGTAGTTTTGCTGGCAGTGTTGAAAATAGTGGCCACCGCGGTCTGCTACTCCTCTGGAAACGCTGGAGGCATTTTTGGTCCGAGCCTGTTCATTGGCGCCATGATGGGTGGCGCCGTTGGCAGCGTCGCGCATCATTTCCTGCCCAACTACACGGCCGGACCCGGCGCCTATGCTCTGGTCGGCATGGGGACCGCCTTCGCGGGAATCGTCCGCACACCGATGACCTCGGTCATCATGATTTTCGAAATGACCCGGGACTACACGATCATCGTGCCGCTCATGATCTCGAACCTGATTGCATTCTTTATCTCGCAGCGGCTTCAGAGAGAGCCGATCTATGAGGCTCTAGCGCAACAGGATGGTGTCCATCTTCCGACGCCTGAATCCCGCTCTGATCATGGCCGGGTTCGGATCTCTCAAGTGATGCGAGACGCGCCGGTGTTGTTAACGGCCAGCACAAGTGTGAAGTCGGCGATCGATCTTGTGAAAGATCACCATGTGATCGATGGCACAAATCCCGTGCCGCTGGATGCATGGCCCGTCGCAGATGGGCGCGAGTTCCTTGGCATGATTCAGGATTCGCAGCTCAAGCAAGCCGCTTCCAACGGGAATGCCACTCAAACGCTTACCGAACTCGGTGACCCAGGGTTCCGCCATCACCGCCCCGAAGCGAAAGACTTTCCTCACGTCCACCCTGACCATACCTTAAGCCTTGCATTGGAGAGGATGGGGACAACCAAACTCCGCGTTCTACCTGTCGTGAGCCGAGCGAATGTGCGACAACTGCTCGGAATCGTCATTCTGGAAGACGTGCTTGAGGCGTACGGTGTCGGCCGGGCGGCCACGGCACAGGACTACAACGAATAGCGTATGCCACGCCAGACCTTGCTATCGGGAACATCGTTTATCGGCACCTTCGTTGTCATTTTCATTGCACTAGCTGCCCTATTTGCGGCGGATACCTTCCTGGTCAGGATTGAGCGAGCTGAAGATCAGGCAGAAGCCACCCGCCTCGTTGCAGAGGGCCGTGCAATGATGCAGGGCGGGCGCTACGCAGAAGCAGTCGAGCGATTCAAGGACGCGATCTCAATCGACCGAGACAACCGCGACTACCGGCTTGCCCTTGCCGATGCACTCCTCGCGGCCAAGAACTTCATGGAAGCAGAGAGTACGCTGGGTGAGCTGCTCCAGCGAGATTCTACGGACGGCGATGCAAACCTGGCGATGGCGCGGGTACTGGTCGGGGAGTCGAAGATCGCTGAAGGAGTATCGTTCTATCACCGCGCGATCTATGGCCAGTGGAGGACCGACGCCGCTCAGAATCGTTTGAAAGTGCGATTCGAGCTAGTCGATTTACTCGCCCGACAGAATGCAAAGGAGGAACTTCTGGCCGAGTTACTACCGGTGCAGGATGAAGCCTCGGCTGACCTTCAGACCAGAACACGGATCGGTGAACTCTTTCTTTCCGCGGGATCTCCTGCCCGAGCGGCTGATGTCTTTCAGGACATTTTGCGTCGTGATTCGCAGAACGCGGAAGCCTACAG
>Ga0209517_10003967_pt1 | contig 19743 bp, 17 predicted proteins | sample PeaSoiMetSII2010_FD_187695 | JGI IMG/M metagenome (GOLD analysis project Ga0209517, IMG submission 187695) | Peat soil microbial communities from Weissenstadt, Germany - SII-2010 (SPAdes) (version 2) | ecosystem: Environmental > Terrestrial > Soil > Wetlands > Peat | place: Germany...
ATGTCGAAGTTCCTGTCAGAAAAGAAGCTGGACTAATCCGCTGCAAGAACCATCGGGGTGCTTCTGCATGACTACCAACCGGACTTGAATTTGCCAGGGATAGTTTCCCCATCACGGGCAATCCTGAGTTGTCCCGGAGTCCTCTTCGAGGAGATCTCCTGGAAGCCCGTTTCTGGATAGTTTCCGTGTTGCCGACCATCCACCCAGAATCGTCGCATCCGCTGTAACGTGCTGCACAGTCTATAATTGCGCGCATGGATGGCTCTTACTCCTGGTACGAAACTCGGGCCGTACGAGATTCAATCGCCGCTGGGCGCAGGCGGCATGGGTGAGGTGTATCGTGCGCGCGACACCCGCCTCGATCGCACCGTAGCCGTCAAGATTCTACCCTCACATCTTTCCGACAATCCCGAAGCCAAACAGCGCTTTGATCGCGAGGCGCGGGCTATTTCGTCGCTGAACCATCCCAACATCTGCACGCTCTATGACGTCGGCCATCAGGAGGGAGTGGACTACCTCGTCATGGAGTTTCTGGAAGGTGAGACGCTGGCTGATCGTTTAATGAAAGGGCCTCTGCCGCTGGATCAGGTCCTGAAGTACGGTATCGAGATTTGTGAGGGGCTGGAGAAGGCGCACAAGACCGGAGTCACCCACCGTGACCTGAAGCCAGGCAACATCATGCTCACGAAGAGCGGCGCGAAGCTGATGGACTTTGGCCTGGCAAAAGCAACTGCGGCGAATACGCAGTCGGCTTCTACTCTGACCATGTCGCTTTCCGGCCCACCGGCCGAGCAGCCGCTGACAGCACGAGGCACGCTGGTTGGGACGTTTCAATACATGTCCCCCGAGCAACTGGAAGGGCACGACGCCGATGCCCGCAGCGACATTTTTGCGTTGGGCGCGGTGCTGTACGAGATGGCCACCGGGAAACGGGCGTTCGAAGGGAAGACGGTGGCTTCCACGATCGCGGCCATACTGGCTTCGGAGCCGGCGCCTATCACTTCGCTCCAGCCCATGTCTCCACCGGAGCTGGAGCGCATGGTGAGGACGTGCCTGGCCAAGGACCCGGACGACCGTTTCCAAACCGTTCACGATCTGAAATTGCAACTGAGGTGGTCGGGGGAGTCGCGGGGAACTCCCGGCACAGGTCCCGCACAATCTGCTCGAAAGCCGCAAGTGCTCGCCTTCGCGTTTTGCGCCTTCGCTGTGCTGGCGCTCGGATTGTTCGCAATCACTTATTTCAGCCGCACCGATTCGACACGATCCGTCGCGCGGGCAGCGATCATGCCGCCGCCGGATGCGGATTTCTTTTCCCTGGACATCGACGCCGGGCCTCCAGTTCTTTCGACGGATGGCAAGCTGCTGGCCGCCGCGGTGCGCGACAAGAGCGGTAAGGTTTCGATTTGGGTTCGGGCTATGGACGCTGCCGACGGCCGAATCTTGCCTGGGACAGAAGGCGGCGGACTGCCTTTCTGGTCGCCGGACGGCCGGTCCATCGGATTTTTTGCCGGCGGTAAGCTGAAGCGAATTGATGTCGACGGAGGGTCGCTGCAGACGCTGTGCAATGTCAGTCTGGCTCCGCGAGGAGGCAGCTGGAACAGGAACGGAGTGATTCTGTTTACGCCGAATGTGGATACGCCACTCTATCAGGTACCCGCAAACGGGGGCACAGCAGCCGTCCCCGTCACCGCGTTGGACACTAGTCGCGGAGAAAAAAGTCACCGCTGGCCCCAATTTCTTCCCGATGGCCTGCACTACCTCTATCTTGGCCGAACGATTGACCGGGAGCACATGGGCGTTTACCTGGGTTCTCTGGACTCGAAAGAGCACAGGTTGCTGGTGAACACGGGATTCGCCGGCGTCTACGCGGCCGGTTATTTGCTGTTCATGAGAAACCAGACTCTGTTCGCGCAGCCTTTCGATGCGGCCAAGGCGGAAGTTCATGGCGAGCCGATCTCATTGCCCGACCGCGTCGCCGAGGTCAGCTCGATTTCCGCGGCGGTTTTCACCGCCTCGCGGAACGGGACTCTCGTTTATTATTCCAGCGCCATCGCCGAGCCGGGCTGGGATATTGTGTGGCGCGACCGCACGGGGAAGACGTTCGATTCCATTGCGCATGGCTTCTTTACGCGGGCCGGCGATCTCGCCCGATTCCACCAAGGTGGCTGTCTCCATGTACGACGAGCAATAGTGGTTACCCGAGCTATGGCTCTTCGATCTCACACGCGGGACGAAAATGCGCTTTACCAGCGGCATCGGCCTGGCAGGCATCGCAGGCATCGGACTCAACCCAGTATGGGAACCCGACGGGCAGGGACTTATCTATAGTTCACTCATCGCACCGGAGCCGCACATTCTGCGAAAGCGGCTGAACGGAAGTGGAGAGCCGGAAGTGCTGCTCCAGACTGGCGGTGTTGTTGAACTGCCGAAGTCGGTTTGCAAGGACGGCCGCTACCTGGCGTACAGTCGCTCGGAACATGAGGGCAAGTCAAAGTACGGGCTGTGGATTCTTCCGCTTTTTGGCGACCGCAAGCCGTTTCCGCTGGTGTCGGGTGAATTTGACATCAGCGATGCCTCGTTTTCACCGGATTGCAAATGGATGGCATTCACCTCTATCGAACCCAGTGGACCGGAAATCTACATTACCGACTTTCCTGACGGCAAAAATCGGTATCAGGTGTCGATCGGTGCCGGGGCCGGTGCCCGCTGGAGAGGCGATGGCAAGGAACTCTTCTTTATCGACCCGCACAGCGGAAATCTGAACGCTGTATCGGTTGAGGCCGCGGGACCGCAACTGAGGTTGGGCGCTCCTCATGCGCTTTTCACACGCATGGCATCGCGTACCGGCTCGGGGTTTATGATGCGCGCCCGGATGGACAGCGGTTTCTCGTGAACACCGAGCCTACGCAGATCAGCAATGCTCCGCTTAGCGTGGTGTTTAACTGGGATGCCGGCCTGAAAAAGCCGGATTAGTTCTCGGCCTTCGCGTCTGACTTGGCGGATGGGGGTGAAAAAGGTTTGCGACGAATACTCCGACGCCGCCCAGAAGCATGACGATGCTTCCAACTCGCAGTTCGGCGCGGTTCACTGTGGGCGCAGGCAATTCCATGAGCCGGATTATACGGCCAACCCTGAAAGAGCGCCTGCCAGAGTTTCAAAGGACGGAAGCTTGATAAGCTCCAATCTCTCTCAATCGCTTACAATTCCTTGGCCGGAGAGAACGACATGCATAACACGCATAGCAAGGGATCATTCATTTACGGCCTCGTTGCGGCTCTCCTTGGCGTCGCTTTGGCCAGCGCGCAATCGCCTCTAACCAAGCTCTCACCAGAAGTGAGAGAGTACGTGAAGCTCGACGATGCCGTCATAGCGCTCTCCCATGTCCGCGTAATCGACGGCACTGGGCAGCCTCCCCGTGCTGATCAGACCTTAATCATTCGTGACGGCAAGATCGCGGCTATCGGAGACGCGACCTCAACGCCGATACCACCGGGTGCGAAGGTGCTGACCCTCACCGATGACTCTGTTATGCCCGGCCTTGTCGGTATGCACGATCACATGTATTATCCCCAGCCCGTCAACTTGGCAGGTCAACGAGTCAGAGGGGTACTCCAGTTCGAGCAACAGTCTAGTTTCACTTTTCCACGGCTTATCTGGCGGCCGGTGTCACCAGCCTCCGCACCACTGCCAGCGTGGAGCCATATGCGGACCTGAACCTGAAGAACTGGATCGATGCCGGCAAGATTCCCGGTCCGAAAATTCATGTGACAGGGCCGTATCTGGAGGGCGAAGGAAATTTTCGGCTGCCAGTTCACGAACTCCTCGGGCCTGAAGACGCCCGCCAGACAGTCGAATTCTGGGCCGATCAGGGTGTCACTTCCTTCAAGGCATTCGTGCACATCACCACCGGTGAGCTTAGGGCAGTGATTGACGGTGCGCATAAACGAGGCCTCAAGGTAACCGGGCATCTCTGCTCTATCACCTACCACGAGGCTGCCGAACTTGGCATTGACAATATCGAACACGGATTTGCACTTGCCACGGACTTCAACTCGGAGAAGAAGCCTGACATTTGCCCGCCGACCACCGAGCAATCGCGAGCTGCTTTCCTGGCCCTCACTCCTGACAGCCCCCAGGTTCGCGACCTCTTCCAGACACTGATACACCATCATGTTGCCATCACTTCGACTCTACCAGTCCTGGAGGCCTACTCTTCCGACCGCCCGCCACTGCAACAGCGTATTCTTGATGTCCTGTCGCCTCAGGCTCAGGCTGGGTATTTGTCGCAGCGATTATTACAGCTCGCCTCGCGTAGTTTGAAGAAGGAGATGGAGCTGGAGCGGGCGTTTGTCAAAGCTGGTGGAACGTTGCTGGCGGGGCCTGACCCAACTGGCATCGGCGGTGTCGTGGCAGGATTCGGTGATCAGCGCGAAGTGGAGCTTTTGGTAGAAGCTGGCTTCACGCCCGTAGAGGCTATTCACATCGCCACACAGAATGGCGCGCAGTTTCTCCACGAGGATGACCGCATCGGCACGCTCGCTCCCGGCAAGGTGGCCGACCTCGTGATCGTTCGCGGTGATCCCTCATCGAAAATATCCGACATCGAAAACGTGGAAATCGTCTTTAAGGATGGCGTTGGTTACGATTCAGTGAAGCTGATCGATTCCGTGCGTGGCCTCGTCGGCCTACGCTAGTGCAACAGTGCAACATACATTCCTCCACACCCAAGTGGTGGAGCTTTGGAGTTCCGTTGACAATCGTCACTTTGTGAGAGTCCGTCCCGGGCCATAACTTCCGTTTAGCCCGTCATCCAACCAGAATCCATCTCAAGCGTCACTGGGACTTCAACTTCCCACATCCTGATTGTAGCGACGTTGTACATCAGAATGCCCAGTCACAGTCTTTATATTCAGTATTTTTCAAGAGAAGACAAAAGGAACCTGACGAGAATGACCGATACGCGACAACCTCGGTTTGGAAGACACTTGACGGGGCTGGTCACGCCCCACAAAGCGACTTCTGGACCGCGTCGTTGCTGCCGTTCCTAGGGTCGCAAGGAAGGCTCGACGATCGAATTGCATGGGGGCGTCCTCCCGCTGCGGATGTTTCCAATGCGCGCATTGTACGAACTCCAGCCGGAGATAGCAATGGATCGTTCACCGCTTGGCTGATTCTCTGCTTGCAGCCGAGGTAGCGCTCCGTTGTCTGGACCGATGCGTGTCCAAGCAAAAACTGAATCTGATCAAGTTCTCCGCCCGCCAAATGGCATAACCGTGCACACGTGCGACGATTATGCCGCATGCGGCATAAGCGACGCTATGCCGAATCCGAGATCATGCCGAATCGCGATTCTGAAATGCTCTCGACACAGGGTGAATCCTGCGGATAGTCCGTCGTGCGACGCGGTCCATGCGGCATAATCCGGTGTGCCTCACGGGACGTGGACGAACCTCAACACTCACCATCAGCCGTTTAGCATCCTTCCTTCTTCTTTGGTGAGCTTCATCACTTCCCCAACCAGCTGGCGCCGAGGCGGGTTTCCGGTTCGATCACGAATGTTACGGCGACGTATGCTTGGCGAATCTTATCGCGGTCTGCTCGGTATTCTGATCTTCGGCTGGCGCCAGACTATGCCGAATCACTTCGCCGAGGAACAGCTCAGGCTGCTGCCATGGCGCGAGCATTCGGCGTAATCCTGGATTCGGCATAGCGCCTCAAGTCATGGGGAGCCAAGTCCTTGATGCCAGCACGCTTCGCGGCCGCTTTTACCACGTGCCAGATCGCCTTAGGTGTGATGCTATCGCCCCAGATCTTGCCCAGCCGACTTACTCGCCGGAAGATCGCCCCACCGTCGATGCCAGCCGCCATGATCCACTCATCGACGGCGTGTTTCGCCCACGCGGGAACCGGAACGGTACGAATGTGCTTTCCTTTGCCAATCAAGTCAGCGATTACCCAGTGCTCCTCGCGGACCTGGAAATCTTCCGTTCCGAGTCCAACCAGTTCGGCCCGTCGCAATCCGCATCCGACGAGCAACGCCAGAATCGCCCGATCACGTTTGCCGCGCAGGCTAGAGGGCGGCGACTCCCGGAGCAGGGTTTTGGACTGATCAAGCGTTAACCAGTTCCCAATCCTCACGCCGAGACGTTTCGCCCCTTTCACACGACGGATCCCGCCGCCAGTTCAGGGCTTAGAAGGCCAGTGTCGGAGGCTTCGTAGGCGAGCCGCCTCACGGCGGCTAAGCGGACGTTGATGGTGGAGGGTGCGAGATTCTTCTGTTCGAGAAAAAACCGGTAGCGAAGGACGACGGTTCGGTTAAAGGCCAAACGCGGTTCGGAACAATACCATCCGATGAATTCGTCGATGGCATGACCGTATGATTCTTGCGAACTGGCCGCTGCGAGCGAGTGAAGAACCGCATTCTTCGACTGCTCCAGGTCGGGTAGCCGAAGTATTGTTCTAGCCTTGGAGCGTTTCGATGTCTTCCGATGTGCCATACTGGCGGCCTCCCACGCCGCGGTCAGTATGGTCGTTCAGTTGGAGACTGACGGTCTCGAAGTGTCGAAGCCCGTTGCTGGCCAGTCACATGGTCGTACCTCTTTACAAGCCCGGTGGTTCATCCCCCTCGAAATGCGGGTCATATCCGCTAAAAAGGAGGCACTGCAGGCGCTCCGCATCTCGAAGAACGTCACTTGGGACGCGCTTACGTTCCCCTTCGAGGCAATCGAGAAGTTCATTAACTGCACCCGCGACACTCCTATGAATCAGAGGATCCGACCGTGTCAACTCGGCGTAGCGCTTGGTGACCGCCCAAAAAACTCGAAACTGTTGAACGGGATATTTTTGCTTGTCTGAGGAAAGGCCTTCCTGGAAATCGGCCCAGCATTGCATCGCCTCAGCAGCTAACCGATCCTTCTCTGGAGACGGCATGTTATCTGTTCTTCTTCCGGAGGCAGCCATTCGAACATCGTATAGTGTATCCTTCGGCACCAGTCTGATGGGATGCCCGACCGGAATCTGAGGCCGCGCACTGCCGGTTGTGTTAGCGACCATGAGGAAGCGCGGAACCGCTGCCAACAGCCGAGAGGGCGAGACCACAATCCCCCGACCAGTCCGGTCGAGCGGTTGAGCCGAAGAATCATCGACTACAAGCCCGTTTCTGGATACCTTCATTGTTTCCGACACTCCCCTGAGACGAACCTCATAGCCGGGGCTTCACGGGTCATGGGTCTTCACAGGCAGATCCAGATAGGACGCCCGCTGCACCTCGCGATATACCGTCAACTTGGGTGTTCCTTCTGCCGGGTACCTGTTGGAGGCTGCGTTGCTGCATCAATCGGATTCCATCCGATCCGGGGGCGGATTTGTCGAGCTGTACTGTGAACTTGATTGGCGACAGCGGCCATAACTCGGGACAGGGACGTCGAATCGGCTTTCGACTCTTGATGCAGTCTTTTCGACCGTGTCAAACAGTACAGAGTTAATTCCTAAGCGAGCTGCCGCCTCGACGTTTTCGGCGCGATTATCCAGGTACAAGATGTCTTGCGGGGCCGCTTTGAGTAGTTCTAGACAATTTCGATAGATCGCCAGCTCCGGCTTTGTGGACCCCGTAGTCGCAGGAATAAATCAGGTATTCAAATGTAGAGAGGCTCGGAAAGGACTTGGTCACATGGCGACTGAGTTCGAGCGGCATGTTTGAGAGAAGGGTTAGGGGGAAGCCTTCATGGTGCAGCAGCTTTGCCCATTGCACAGCGCCTTGATTTGGTCGAGTGATACTTTCGCTATCGAGCTTGATTAGCGTTGCTATCTGATCTCTGCTCAAACCCAGTTCTTGCTGGCCAACAACCGCTGTCCAGTAGGCAGGTCCATCGATATCACCCCGGTCGTAGGGCGGCCGTAGCTTCCAGTAAAGTTCCGAGAATCGCTCATGGGGAATGCCGCACACGAGCGCCATACCTTTCATATCCTCCAGCGTTTGCTCGAGGCAAAGAACGTTTCCGTAATCGAAGACGACTGCCCGAACCGAACGCTTTTGCGAAAGACCTTGTATGGCGCGACGTTTGGCAGTATCATGCATAAATCAGATAATACACGTATATACGTGCATAACCAATTGTATTCGTGCAAACGGGCACAATGAAACCAGAAGCGGAAGCAGGCCAAATCGCCCTAAAGGAAGAGCGCCACCAGTACATCCTGGAGTTGCTTGGCAGTGAGGGCCGAGTCCTCGCCGCGGACCTAAGCAGCCGATACAGGGTCTCCGAAGACACGATTCGTCGAGATCTGCGCGAATTGGCGAGTTCGGGAAAGATCCAACGAGTACACGGCGGCGCCCTGCCTCGCCGTGCCGAGGCCGTTCCTTTCGTGTCTCGCCAACAAATCGACCTGGAGAGCAAGATCGGAATTGCTCGAGCGGCGGCTGACATGATCCGCGACGGTCAGGTGGTGCTGATTGATGGAGGTACCACTAATCTAAGAATTGCTTCCTACCTTTCAAGAGAGCGTTCGGCGACGATTGTTACCAACAGCCCACCGCTTGCGCTGGCGTTGGCGGATCATCCGAAGTTGAGCGTGCTGATGCTCGGAGGAAATTTTCTTAAAGAGGCGCGGGTCACGACAGGCATCGAGACCATTCGTCGAGTCGAATCCATTCGCGCTGATCTATGTTTTCTCGGAATGTGCAGTTTGCACCCGGAGGTCGGAATAACCGTCGGCGACCGAGAAGAAGCGTACGTGAAGCAAGCGATGATAGGGGCTTCAACGGAAGTGGTTGGCCTGATTTCACTTGGGAAACTGGGGACATCTCTGCCTTACCTGGTCGGTCCTGCTTCCCGACTGACACGTTTGATCACCGATGCATCAGACGAAGATGTCCTGAATCCCTACCGCTCCCAAGGCATAGAAGTCACAAGTACGTAAACCGAAGCGGTTCGACACTTCTATAGGTACGCCGTGTCGACATATGACGGACCGGGACAGGGTCTATGCTGCGCGATCGAAGGCCTGAAAATGGCATCTTCGGACAACACGCCCCTCGCAGGAAGTCTTCTGGTTCGTCCTTCATGCATTCGATTGCATTCCGCTTTCGCTCGAGGAAAGTTTTCATGCATAAATACTGCGTAAAGGAATACGAAATAGCTCGAGCCTTTCATAAGGCCTTCCGACTAATAGAGAAGTGTTTGCTGTTGGGACTGATGGTCGCTGTCTCGCTTAAAGCACAACAGAGTGCTCCGTCGGCGCCGGCCTGGACTGGCTTCGTACGCACGGCTGCCGGCGAACCTGTGGCCGGAGCGAAGGTAAGGGTCTTCACATCCGGCGCCAAAAAGAACCCAATCGCAGTTACAGGAACCGACGGAAGGTTCGCGATTGCGGACGTTCGACTCGGGCCAAATCGCGTGAGCGTGCAAATGCCCGGGCGAGGTCCGACAGGGCAAGTGGTAGTGAATATTACTAGCGTAACAGTTGTGCTGACGGTATCCGATCAAAACGTGCTGTCGATTGCAGCCAATCCGCAAACTTCTGCAGGAGTCTCGAATGGGAACCCGAGCACAACTTCGAACGCAGCTAGCGGAACAAGCGGGGAGAAACTCTCCAGCCAAAAGGTAAATGAGTTGCCGTTGAATGGACGGGACTTCAGCGCGTTGTTGCTGTTAGCAGCGGGCACTATGACCGACGTGAACGGACAGACGAATTTCACCCAGCAGTTTGCCATCAACGGACAGCGCGGCGTTGAGGCCGTGTTCGCGATGGACGGTGCGGATGTCAGCGATCCAGAGATGGGCGGCAGTACATTCACGAATTTCGACGTGGACGCGATTCAGGAATTGCAATCAAGCTCAGGTTGGATGCCGGCGGACATCGGGCGCGGCGCGGCTGGTTTTACCAATATCGTGACACGATCCGGGAAAAGCGGTTTTCACGGGTCATTCTTCGAGTTCTTAAGGAACTCTGCCCTCGATGCGCGGAATTATTTCGATCACCCGTCGATTGCGGACCCGGGCCGAATCCCTCCGTTCCGCCGAAACGAGTTCGGAATTACGAATGGCGGGCCGGTCGTGTTGCCACATGTGTATGACGGACGCGACCGCACGTTCTATTTCGGGCAGTACCAGGGATTCAGGCAGGTGCTGGGAACGACCCAGGTTTTGGCTGTGCCAACGGCAGCCGAGCGAGCGGGTCAGGACATGTTGACATACCCGGACGGCAGCACGGACACGCTGCAGGTACCGGTGAATCCGGCAATTGCGACAGTGCTGGCCCGCTATCCCCTACCGAACAATCCAACCGGCGCGTATGGTGCCCGAACCTATGCTGCGCCTTCAAACGTGAACACGGATACGGATCAGTTTTCCATCCGCATCGATCAGAAAGTTGGCCCAAAAGGACAATTGTTTGGTCGATTCAATTACGACAATCTGACGGGACCGACAACAAATCCGGATCAGACACTGATTGATCCGAGCTTCGGTGTGCAGTATGTGGATCGGCAGCGGAACGGGGTCATCACCTACACGCGCACCGTGTCTCCGCACTTTCTCTGGTCGACGTCGGTGAGTTTCACGCGAACGACGCCTTCGTTTGTGACGCCGAACCACACCGATCCGGCTTTGAAGTTCATCGATGGCCTCTATGAGGCGTTCAATGGAGCGGCGGGCTCGGTGATGTCGGCGTTCGGGAATTTGTTCCAGGGACAATTGAATTTTGCGTGGACGAGCCCGCGGCACGCGGTGAAGTGGGGTGTGGAAGCACGCCTTAACCGGGACACGACATACTTCGGGATCAGCCCGAACGGGGAATACGATTTTGGCGGTGGGACCGTTTATTCGCCCGTTTTCATTCCTTCTGCGAGTGGACAGCACGATGTTCAGCCTGGCCAGGCTCTGCCAGACACCTTGAGCAGTCTGTTGCTGGGGTATCCGTACGCATATACGGTCGCGGCGGCACCGCCCTACGCATCGAATGGCGCGCACATTGGGCCGGCTGCCATCAACCGGAACGATATGAACGCCTACGTCGAGGACACATGGAAAATCAATCCACAATGGACGCTCGACTATGGGCTGCGATATGAGCTCTACACGCCGATTTCGGAGCGGGCGTACCGGACATCGAGTTTTCTGAATTCGTTTCCACCCGTGGGCGTTGGGCAGGAATACTTGATCAATCCGCAGCCTACTTATCAGACCAATTGGAACGGCTGGGGGCCGCGTTTGCAACTGGATTGGAATGCGCCACAGGCAGTGCATGTGCACATGGGCGGGGCGATCACAGTGATTCCGCCCAATATCTGGCAGGACAATCTTCTGACAGGGTCAACGCCTTACGTTGTTTATCCGCGCGTCAATGCAGCGCAAAACGGGGAGATTTCCTACGGATTCCAAATCACACCGGACGAATTGCCGCCCGTCTATAACACCGCTGGCGTGAACGTGTTGGCCAGCGGCGATCCGAAAAAAGTGCCGGCGAACACGGTGATGGACGTAGATCGATACCAGCAAGATTTGGCAGCGCTGGCGCCGAGTCGTCAGCTCTCGCTGCTGAGTCTGGCCGGGATCGACCGGCGCTTCGGCAATGGCTACCTGCAAACTTGGACACTGGGGCTGGAACGGGCTTTCGGCGGCCTCACGGCCGATGTCGGGTATGTTGGAACATCGGCATTTCGACTTCCCAGAATGTCATATCCAAACGCGTATCCCGGAGCGGATCCGGAATTTGCGCGGTTTACAAACTTCGACGGTGGTGGCGCGGTGACGGGTGGTTTCGGATTCGAGTCTGTGATGACAGCGACGTCGCACTCGTCGTACAACGCCTTGCAGACCTCACTATCGGGAAATGTCGGGCACGGCGGTCCGTCATTGCAAGCCGGCTACACCTGGGGCAAATCGCTGGATGATGTCAGCGGCATCCTGGGAGGAGCAGGATCCACCGGCGCTGTGACGCTGTTTAGTCCCCAAGACCCGTTCGATACGCAAGCGGAAAGAGGACCGTCAAGCTTTGACGTGACGCACGCCTTCACGTTGAGCGCGGCCCAGGATTTGCATTTCGAGCGTTTGGGACTCCAGTCGGATCGAACCCAATTATTGACGAAAGGCTGGGAGTTGCTGAGCATCTCGACGATCACTAGTGGTTCGCCGTTTACGGTGTATTCGGGAATCCAGCAAACGGGTGCGGGAACGATTGGCGCGGACCGGCCGGACGAGGCCGGAACACCGGACCTTTCGAGCGCCGGCAGTTCCACGCGACCGCGCGACGACTATTTTGGGCGGGGCGCGAACAACGGAAGCTTCTTTTCGATTCCCATCGGGATCGCGGGCGGGACTGGACCGAACTCCGGGCGCTTTGGAACGCTCGGCCGTAATACTCTTCGAGGCCCGGCATATTATGACTTCGATTTTGCGCTCATCAAGACGACTCCGATTGGCCATCGAGAAAGCGGTTTGGAGCGAGTGGACCTGCAATTCCGCGCAGAGCTATTTAATCTGCTTAACATCGTCAACATGGGGCTACCCGCGAACACCATCGAGGGTACAGGGTTTGGCATGATCAGCAAGACCGCGGGAACCTCACGGCAAATTCAGTTTTCGCTAAAGCTCATCTATTGAGGCGCATCCTGCAGCGACACAACTCCGAGATCACTGGCAACCCGGAAGTCATTGCGGGCCAGAAGTCGGCTTCGGGGAGATCGCCATTGATGTCCTCCAAGCCCGTTTGGGGCGTTTTCATCGCTGCAGGGGGCACGCCTCCCTCAATATCCCAGCCCCTTATTCACAATGTTCTTCAGCGGCTCGCCCTTCTCAAACCTGCCATACTGGTCCAGAAAGAAGCGCATCGCCTGATCCTGCCAGTCGGACGTGTGGTCTGCGCAGTGCGGCGACAACAAGACATTCTCCAGCTTGTACAGCAGATGTCCCGCCGGCAGCGGTTCGTGCTCAAACACATCTAACCCCGCTCCTTTGATCCGCTTGGCAGTCAGCGCACGCAGCAGTGCCGCCTCGTCAATGACCGGTCCGCGTCCCACGTTGATCACCACCGCCGTCGGCTTCATCGCCGCGAACTCCGCGTCGCTGATCATATGCCGCGTCTCCTCGGTCAACGGGGCCGTCGCCACAATGTAATCGCAGAGCGCGATCATCTCCCGCCGCTCCTCCGGCTTGTAGAAGTGATCCACTATCGGATCGGTCGATCCAGGAACATGCCGCTTCGTCGCCAGCACACGCATGCTCATGGCATGTACGCGGCTCGCCACGGCTCGGCCAATATCGCCATAGCCCAAAATCCCAACCGTCTGTCCGCCTATCTCTTGCACGTCGAATGGTTCCCAGACAGCTGCGGTCTGGTTGCGAACCATCCGCCGGAAACCCTTCGCGAAATACAAGATCGCTGCCAGCACAAACTCCCCGAGAGACGCGCTGAACACGCCGCGTCCGTTGGTCAGTAGGATTTGGCTCTCCACCAGTTCCGGAAACAAAAGGTTGTCCAGGCCGGCGGCCTTGGAGTGTATCCAACGCAACTTCCCGCACATCCCAAACAACGCGCGCAGCAATTCCCGCGAGCCGGACCATTGCAGGATCACTGTCGCGTCTCTCCCCGCCGGCGCCCAGGTGGCAACGTCGCCACATATTGCGTGCGGTAGATCGTTCAGCATCGCGAACTGCGGATCGTTTCCCGACGCCAACACCAACACTGGATTGTCTTTGCCCATACCCGATATCCTGCCACGCTATTGTTCTAAACGGTGGCCGGGAGTGCGAGGACGACGCTGCGAGTACCAGCCGGATTGTATTCCGGGCCAGAAGTCAGCTTCGAGGAGATCGCCAGTGATCTCACTCCAAGCCCGTTTCTGGACAATGTGCCAATTCTCTGAGTCGGCTACGGCTCCAGGCGAACGCGGGTGTGGCTCCGAAGGCTGCAGTCTCGGTCGCGGCCGAACGGATGAGGACTTGCGGAAAGAGGCGGCGCGCCACAAGCCTACCGGACTGAAACACAATAAAGTGTGTCGGGAGCAGCTCCATACCCTTCGCCGCCCACGCTGAAGTACGCCCATCCGTCGGTGCTTGGGATCCATGCGATTGACGCCAACCTGCTGCGATCGTACAAAATGCCTCCTACGACCTTTTTGTCGCCGTTTCCGTCATAAATGGTCGCCGCGGCACTCGGGGTTCCCGAATCCGGAGTTCTGAAATCGATTGCCAGCGTCTGGTGCGATCTGAGATGCATCTTGAAATATCGCTTGTCATCCTGACCGAGACTCTCCTTCCAGATGTACAACCCTGGCGAAATCGTTGTGGCGTCGTCAAGTGACTTGCCTGGCATGGGGAACGGCGACTTACGTCCGCCGATCATTTGGCACTTCTCTGTCGTTCCAAGGCTATTGGGAGGGTTATCGCTGTTCGCTTCCGCAGAGACGCTTTTCACCAGTTGTTCCGCTCGCACGAGCGCCATGGGATCTCCAGGCTTCACCAACTTCAGTGCTTCGGCGGCGTGCTTGTTTGCGTCACCCAGATTTCCTTTCTTCTTGTAGAGGTACGCCAACGTATATTCGGCAGAAAGGCTGGGGACCGCATTGAGCGAGGCTTGCAAAGACTGAATTGCCTGATCGAAATCCTCTTTCTTAACCGCCTCGAGGCCTTCCGAATAAGCTTTCACCGCAGCCTGCTTTTGTTCTTCTGAAACACTGCTCGTTGCAATTTCTTTTCGTGCGTCTTCGACACTGTATGGCCGGTTTCGGGATGCATAGGCAAGCACCTGGCCCGCGACAGCAACACCACAAACCAGGACGAAGCCGCCGAAACCATAGAGCATGAACCGATGCAAGAGCGATGAGAATTGCGCTCTCGTCAGCTTTTTTCCAGCAAGGGCGAAGAAAAGCTCCGGGACGCGCCGGGTTTTGAACGCGACCAGAAAAACCAGACTGAGAAACGCGAACAAGGTCAGCGGATCTTTTACGTAGATGAATCCTTTGATCAGATCGCTCATAGCGGTCTCCTCGTGCGGCGCCGGGCCTCGGCCGGCCAGGGAGTTTGGGCCGTGTCGCGCCTAACGGTATCACAAAAAGAAACGGCTTTAGGACGCAACAACGGGAAGTAATCCGGGAAAGTCAGCCAACCGCCGCTCACCGCACGTGCTGAAATCGCCATACTCTCTACCGGTCTCCGCGGATTCCGATGTTCTTACCGGAGAGCTGACTTCCCGAGCATTACAACGTCGAGTTCGGGTGACCGGACCGGTATTGTTTGCATGGCCTGCCCGGAAACTATTCCGGGCCAGAAGTCCGCTTCGAGGAGATCGCTATTGATCTCCTCCAATCCCGTGAACGCAGATTAGCGCGCGCACGCTGAGTCCCAATGATGGAACTAGATTCAATGCTCCCAGCGAACAGTGACGCGTCGTTGCGAAGATAAAGTAAGGGTTGCCGGCAGATCGGGAGTTGCCCAACCAGCGGGTCAGTGCATGCCGTAGACCAGAACTTCATTCGAGCACGTCGGAAGATAAACCCGGCCACCGGCAATCGTTGGGGGAACAAACTTGGAAAAATTGTAGGGCGGTTCTCCGGAGTTGTTCCAAAGTTCCCGAAGCGTAATTGGGTCGAAGGCGCGAAGGAGACCTTGCGTCTGATTCGCAGGATCCTTAGGATCCGGCCGAGCAATCGAGGCGAAGAGAATTCCCGCAGAGCTGGCGGATGGATCGACCGTGACCGCGAGCATGCCACCGGGCATGCCGAACGGCGGGCCGGGTGGAGCCACAGCAAGATTTCCATCCAGGCCCAAAGCCAGAGTCTTATGGGCGTCATCGAGACGGTTTCCGAGCCAAGGGAAAGCCTTCAGATGGTCCTTCTCGGGCCATAGATAAACTAGTGTCGGTCCGTTTGGAAAACTGGCAAACACCGGCGAGCCGTGGACGTGAGACCAGTAGCCCCAATCGTACATCCACATCGCTTGAGTCAGGACGAGAGGGGCCGGACGGTTATTAGCGCCATCGGTCCAAAAGCTATCGTTAGCCTCAAAGCTCAAACGAATTGCACCCGTGTTATCCACCACGAAAGCGTCCAACTGGGACTGACTCTGCTTGATCGTCGACACAGTTGCGGTGGAAGGCGCGAAAGGAATCCAGCGGTCGAGAAACCATATGCCAGCCGGCGTTATTGGACTTGGAGGGGTGAACCCATTAATACCATCTGTCCAGCGGCCGTCATTGCTCTCCCAGGTGACGGCGACCTCTCCGTTATGGTCGACAACAAAAGCATCGAGTTGATTGCTGTTTTGCTTGACGGGAGTCACGCAGGACCCTGGCTTGGCGAAATTTAGCGGCGTAATTTGGGCGGGAGGAGTAAATCCATTGAGACCATCGCTCCAGCGCCCGTTGTTGACCTCCCAGGTAACGTATACGGCGCCGTCCTTGGCGACGAAAAAGGCGTCTAGCTGATTGTCGTTTTGTTTGGCGGCGGAAACGCAAGCGCCAAGCGGAGCGACTCCGAGGGGCGTGATTTGTGCCGGAGGAGTATACCCATTGATGCCGTCGGTCCAGCGCGAGTCTCCGGCCTCCCAGGTGACGTAGAGGGCGCCATCATTTCCCGCGTAAAGAACGTCCAACTGATTATCGTTTTGTTTGATGGCAGCGACGCAGGAGCCGGGCTGGGCCCGATGAGGAGGCGTGATCGCCGCTGGGGGCGTAAAGCCATTGAGGCCGTCTGTCCAACGGCCGTCGTTTCCTTCCCAAGTCACGACTACCTGGCCGTCGTTGCCGACGACAAAGGCATCGAGTTGATTGTTGTTTTGTTGGGCGACGGCGATGCACCCGCCCGAGGCTGTGGTGCCAGGCAGTGTAATCGGGGCAGGCCTTGGGAATCCATTCGTACCGTCGGACCAATGACCGTCGCCAACCTCCCAAGTAACCCAGGCTTGACCCAACGCGTCAACCACGAAGGCGTCCAATTGATTGTCGTTTTGTTTCGCGGCCGCTACCTGAGCGTCCGGTGGAGCGAGGCCGGGAGGAGTGATTTCCGCCGGGCCGCGGTCGAGAAGGACGAGGTCGGTCCACACGCCATTGTTCACTTCCCAGCTGACCCACAGACCGCCGTCTCTGCCGACAACAAAGGTATCTAGCTGAGTGGGGTTTTGAAACGCGGTGGCGATCGAACCGCCAGAATGAGGCAGATAAGGAGCCCCCGGCGGCCAATATTGATTGAAGGAAGCTTGGACTTTCTGCACGACTTTGTCAGCCGAGGGGTCGTCGGGCCACTCGGAATAGACAGCATCGGTTGGGATCCGATCGAGATCTGCCACCGTCCATTTGTGGGCGTTGTCGATCTGCCCCATGTTGGTACGGTCAAGCACATAGAGCATTCCCTGCTTGCCAGAGGCGAGCAGGTAAGAAGTATTGGGGACCAGGACGGCACCGGCCGAGCCAAAATCGAGGTCAATCGAATCGAGCCAGACTCGGCGATAGGACGAGAACCAGTCCCCTACCGCCATGATCACGCGAGAAGCGCTTCCGTCGGGATTCCGCGAGATGGCCACGTTGAGCTTGACCGCTGCATCTGCGAAGCTGGGAAGATCTCGATCTAAGTGGTCCTCGTCGGCTCTGCGATTGCCTGTGATGAAGTAGATGGAAGTGCCATCGGAAGCGAGTCCGGTGGAGGCCTGCCAGATCCCTCCGCCATCGACGTTAGGAGGAGTAACGGCGAAGGAGCCAACCAAGTTAAGCGAGGGTGTATCGAAGGCGAAGATCCAGCCATGAAAAATCGGATTGCCTGGGTCTTCGCAGCGAGAGGCAAAAGCGACGTAGAGGATGCCGTTGAGGAGAAGTAGGCTCGCACGACTGCGCTCCCATTTGACATCGAAGCCCGGCGCCGTGATTTCCGTCTTGCGGATTGGCGTTCCGGTCGGGATATCCAGCGATTCGATCCATTGATGAGCATGGTCGGGATTCGTGTCCTCGTTGGTGCGGTAGCTGACGAAGATCGCAGACTGCGCGCGATCAATCACCGGGGTGGCTTCAATGCCGATTCCCTGGGGCGAGAGATCGTCGCAGCCGAGGCGATGCTGTTGGTCGCGGCCGATGATGGAAAGGTCGTTGTGACCCAGGTTTCGCATCCACAACTGGGCATGGGAAGCGGCATCGAAGGAGTAGATGTTGTTTTGCGCCGTGGCGACGAGGACGATGTCGCGGTTCGGTCCGGGCGGGACCTGCACGTGCTCAAGATAAAGGGGCTGAGCGTAAACGTTGCCTTGCACTTTTAGGGGTGGATCAATCCGTCCCCATCGGCTGTTCTGGCGGAAAACAGATTGGTTCAAACCCATGTTGAAGGAGGTTCCAGTGCGGTTGTTGTCATTTCGCTCCGTCGTGAAATCTTGGGAGCTTAGTGAACCAACGGCGAGAATCAGGAGAAGAGCGGCGAGAAAGGTCCTCTTGCGGTTCGCGCACCAGGTTTTGGGTCGAGAATTCGAAAGAGATGTACGCATCCTAGCGCCTCGGCGAACTTGGGATGTCAGAACATTAGTGAGATCAGTACTATAGCGCCGGTCTCTTGCTTATCGCAAATTGGGTTTGCGGATGCTAGGCCTCTATTGGGATTCACGCCCCGCACATCGCAGCATGTTTGTATCGAAGTTCAGCGCTTCCGATCGAGAACGAACTGGAAGCAGACCTGCTTCTCGTCGAACACGAGACCACGTTAGTGAAGAACAAAATCCTCTGATCTAATGCTGGCTCACTCTCCCGACGTATGGTCCCGGGGAGTCTAGCAACACGTGTGTTGAAGACTGTGCATGACGACAAACCGGGAATTGTTCCTGGCCAGAAGTCCTCTTCTCGGAAGTTTCACCAGATCCGTACTGGGGAAACGCGCTTGTGTCCACGAATGGACTAGTTCCCGGTTGGTCGGCTAACCGGACTTGGCAAACGTGGGCCGGGACATGCTTGCTAGGTGTCCGACAACGGTTGTCGCCTAAGGTGGGATGTTGTGAGGCAACTCAAGGCGATTGAGGCGGACCACTGGAATCGACGGTTTTCAGTCCGCATTTCTCGCTCGCCAATCCAGTCTTGCATCGCGTTAAGATAGCGCTGAATTTCTAACGAGCGCTTACCCCGCAGGTGCCGTATCACTTGTCCTCGCTCTTTCTTGTTTGGAACCGGACCACGTATTTGCTCAGGTAAACGCTTCAACATTTGCGACCAGTAAAAGTTATTCTGACTCCGCTGCATCTTCGCGTATCGTTCCGCGAATCGGTTCTTGCACTTGGTTTTGCTCTTGCTCTTGAGAGAGAATCTCAATCCCTCCATCCGTTTCCGGAATCGCGGGTGGGAGGCTGGCTGATAAGGTGGTGTGTTTCTTGTGGACTTATGGTGCAGCTGCCCAGACAACCAGTTTTGGCTTCCGAACAGCCCGTTTCAGCTCTTCGGCAGCTCGGTTATTCCCAGTTGGCAGCGCGGATTGGAGATCCGTAGCCGGGCTAAGGGGGACAATCATGGCTGTCCACACCCGCCCGGTTTCTTGCCCCCTCGCGATCAGGTGACGGCGGCGCGGGTATGAGCCACTCCCCGCTGGGAGCTCTTTCCGCTGGCCGAAAATGAAGTTGGGAAAAATGGAATTCATTTCGGGCCCATGCGTGTTTCGACGGCGTGCGCTCGCCAAACCGCTCGGATTTCATTTTTGGACCCCCTATCCCCTCTTTAAGAAAAATGACCCCTTGCAAGGTAAGGGGTTGGGGCGTCGATTCTTGTTGATCCGTTCTTTGCGCGCGG
>Ga0209517_10003969_pt1 | contig 19736 bp, 17 predicted proteins | sample PeaSoiMetSII2010_FD_187695 | JGI IMG/M metagenome (GOLD analysis project Ga0209517, IMG submission 187695) | Peat soil microbial communities from Weissenstadt, Germany - SII-2010 (SPAdes) (version 2) | ecosystem: Environmental > Terrestrial > Soil > Wetlands > Peat | place: Germany...
GTGATCGTGGTCAGTATCGAGGACCGCAAGCTGGCCCTGGTGGAAGACGGGCAGGTGAAGAAGGTCTACAGCGTAGCGGTGGGCAAGCCCTCGACGCCGAGCCCCACGGGGACTTTCACCATTGAACGCCGCGTGGCGAACCCAACCTATCGCCACAGTGGAAAGACCGTTCTCCCCGGGCCGGGCAATCCGGTGGGCACGCGCTGGATGGGGCTGAGCAAGCGTGGGTACGGAATCCACGGGACAAACGAACCGACTTCCATCGGCAAGGCCGCCTCGCATGGATGCATCCGCATGGCCAAGGCCGACCTGGAGCAGTTCTACGAACTGGTTGCCGTGGGCGACACGGTGGAACTGGTGGGCGAACGCAACGAAGAGACGGCGCAACTGTTTGGCAACGGGCAGACGCCAGCCACATCCGCCGCGCAGCAGGCCCAGACGCTGATGGCCGCAACAGCAACAGCCCCGGCTCCGGCCGAGACGCCTGCCGCAAATGCCGACAGCACGGAGAAGGCAATCGTCGAGACCTCAGCGGTTGCGGCTCTCACGGCGATGCGGTAAGGAGCAAGGCAATGAACCTGTTGATGGAAGCGATGAGTGGTTTGGGAGCGGCGCTGCTGCCGGTGGTGGCGGGCCTGCTGTTGGAGGAGTTGACGTTCGGAGGACTGGTCCGGCTGCTGATCGCTCCATGGCCGGGTACCGGTAAACACAGGGAGCGCAACAGGCAAAAAGGAGAAGGACAATGATCGCATTGAAGCTGTTGTTGACGGTTGCGGGAGTGCTGTTGTTGGCTGCCGCGTTGGGAATTCCACTGCATGGACTGTGGGTTCGGCTGAATTGGAAGCGCCGCAAGGACGCAGGCGAGACAGAACTTCCCGAACCCGAAGAAGTTGCCTGGCGCGTTCCGGCAGCGCTGGTGCTGGTGGCATGCTTGCCGCTGTTGATTGCCTCGAGCATTGTTGTAGTGCCCAGCGGCATGGGCGGGGTGCGCGTGAGCCAAGTCCGCGGCACGTTGCCGGGAACGCTCTTCCCCGGCGTGCATTTTGTAACACCGCTGATCGACAGCGTGCAGACGTTTGACCTGCGCGATCATCTGTTCACCGCGGGAATGTCGGAAGTGGGCGCAAAGGCTGGTGCGCCGCAGAACGGACTCAGCGTGCAGTCGCGCGAGGGCCTCAACATCGGACTGGCCGTCACGGTGCGCTACCGCCTCGATCCCAACAGGCTGGACAACGTGCAGGCGCACATGCCCCAGCCGGTAGACAAGGAGCTGGTGCCCCCAGTCGTAGCCAGCGCGTGGCGCGAGTTGGCGCCGGAGTACACCGTGCGCGAGATCTTCTCCACCAAGCGCGAAGAGGTGCGCTCGCGTGCGGCGAACATCATCACCCACAAGCTCGGCGCCGACGGCATCCTGGTGGAAGAGGTGATGCTGAGCGACATTCAATTACCCGACCAGTACGCTAAGGGACTCGAGGGCCTGCTGCTCAAGGAGCAGGAAGACGACCAGCTCGGCGTAGTGACCGATATTCAGCAGAAGCAGGTGAAGATTGCTGAATTGCAGGCCGAAGCCGAGGCTGTGCAGAAGGTGAAGGAAGCTGAGGGCGAGGCTCAATCCAAGGTGGTGGAGGCCAAGGGCGAGGCCGACGCGATGCAATACACGCTGCCGCTGAAGGAGAAGCAGATTGAGCAGAGCAAGCTGGAGGCCGAGGCGCGCAAGGAAGCCACAATCCAGAACGCGGAGGCCGATGCCCAGGCCAAGGTGATCGACAGCAAGGCAGAGCTTGAGCGCCGCAACCTGCTGGCCGACGCTGAAGCCAGCCGCGTGCGCCTCATGGCCAAGGCCAACGCCGAACGCATGACCAGCGAGGCGGAACTGCTGAACAAGTCTCCGCTGCTGATCAACAAGATCATTGCCGAGCGGCTTTCCGACAAGATCCAGGTGGTGATGGTTCCGTCGGACGGCAAGTTCTTCTTCGCCAACGATGTGTTCAAGAGCATGGCCCAAAACCCGGTGGTCAAGCAGGAGATGGACAGCGAGGATGAGCCGGCTCCGAAGAGCGGACACTGAGCTGATCAATCCGCATGGGCCAGAGCATACGTCTCTGGCCCATGCCGCTACTGCTGGAAGTCGCAAATACGCAAGTTCGATGCATCGGATGTCTGCTCATTCAGACGTCTCCGGGCATCGCGAATCGCCCGCAAACGATATAATCCGCCCAAAAGAAAGATGCGAAGAATGATGACGCCAAAGAAGCTGTTCTGCCTGGTTGCGATGTTTGCGTCTGCGCTGATGACGCAGGCGGCCGACACTGCGCCAGCGCCCAGCGCGTGGGAGCAGCCTGCCGCGGCCTTGGCAGAACAGATTGCCGGAATCCTCGGACCCGGCCCGGCTCACCTCACGATCCGTAACCTCTCAAAAATATCGGCCGACGAAATTCCTGCCATTCGCCGGCGTCTGGAACAGGACCTGAAGGCCCACGGAGTTCAGGCCTCAGGCGCCGAAAGCGCCAACGCCATTCGCGTTACGCTGAGCGAAAACCTTCGCGAGCGCTTGTGGGTTGCAGAAATCGTGGAAGGCACCGAGACGCGCGTAGCGATGGTGCATGTGGAGCCGGGCGCTGCACAGCAGGAATCGTCCACGAGTGCAGTCGCGCTGCACAGGCAATCCGTGCTCACCACTCGAGCGCCGGTGCTGGCTGCGGTTGAAACAGCGGATGGCTTCGTTGTCGTAGAGCCGGAGGAAATCGTGATTTTTGCCCACTCCGCTGACAGCTGGAAGGAACAGAACCGTATGGGCATCAGCCAGCGGAAGCCGTTGGCGCGGGACCCACGCGCGGTCATTTTTTCCTCGCCGGAAGGTCAGGGGTTTGAGGCCTCGGTCGCGGGCATGGCGTGTATCGGCGCCAACCAGCAGGCGCCCTCGCCGGCCGACTGGACTGTGCATTGCCGCGAGAGCGACGATCCCTGGTTGCTTACGCTGCCGCAGCAGATTGCAACTGGCTCAACGCCGGATGAGAACGTCCACGTGACTCCGTTACGGGCCTTCTACAACTCCGCGCGCAACTACTACACCGGCGTGGTCACTCCGAGTCTTGGTGTGGACCTGCCTCCCTTCTACACAGCCGTCTTGCTTCCACGCCCCGACGGCGCAGGATTCCTAATCAACGGCATTGACGGTAAAGTGCAACTTGTCGAGGCAGCTATGCTCAAGCCCATCGCCGGCACACGCGACTGGGGCAGCGACTTCGCGTCACTTCACACTGGCTGCGGCGCGGGCACGCAGATCATCGTTTCCGGCTCCGGCGAAGCCCTCACCGACAGCCTGCGCGCCTACGAGTTGCCCGCGCAGGAGGCCATCCCTGCCAGCGCGCCACTGGCGATGGAGGGAACCATTACCGCGCTGTGGGCCGCCCCCGACAGCAAAAGCGTATTCGCGGTGGTGCGCAAAACGGCAGGCGAGGGCCAGGCAGACCAATACGAGGTGGACCGTGTTACGGCAAATTGCAATTAGCTTCCTGGTGGCCGTGCTGCTGCTGCCCGCCGCGGCGCGCACGCGTCCCCACTACGGGGGCACGCTGCGCGTCGAGGTCGAGGGCGACCCCTGGCAGCGTCCCGGCGGCCTGGCGCGACAGATGGTACTGGATGGCCTGACTGCGATGGGTACCGACGGAACGGCAGGCCCCGCGCTGGCGGTCGAATGGAATTCGGATAACGACAATCATCGCTGGCAGTTTCGGCTGCGGCCCGGCGTGCATTTTCAAGACGGCACGCCGCTGAGTTCCGCCAACGTTGTCGCCTCGCTCACAGCGATCTGCGGCGCGGGCTGCCCTTGGACTGCCCTGCACGCCGTCGGCTCCTCGGTCGTCTTCACCAGCGACTCGCCGTTGCCGAATCTCCCCGAGTTGCTAGCGGGTGACGACTACCGCATCGCCCTTGCCGGCGCAGGAAGCCCAACCGGCGCACCTGCCAGCATCGGCACCGGCCCCTTTCAGTTCACCGCTTTCTCGAACGGCGTACTGACCCTTGCCGCCAACGACAACTGCTGGCAAGGCCGTCCGTTCCTCGACGAAGTTGAGATCCGCGTCCATCGCTCCATGCGCGACCAATGGCTGGACTTGAGCGTAGGCCGCGCCGACCTCGTCGAAGTGCCCGCCGAGCAACTGCGCCAGGCGCATGAGCAGCGGCTCACGGTCGTTGCCTCGCCGCCCGTTTCCCTGCTGGCGATCACCGTTTCCGACTCGGGCGCACTCTCCAACCCCAACCTCCGCGCGGCCATTGCATTCGCTGTCGATCGCAGCGCCATCTCCAACGTCATCTTTCAAAAACAGGGCGAGATTACGGCATCGCTATTGCCCGCCGAACTCACCGGCTACTCGTTCCTTTTCTCGCCCGACCGCGACCAGAACAAGGCGCACGAGTTGCGCGGCGGTGTGACGCCGCCGCTGCTCACGCTCACCGTGGAGGGCGGCCCTGCAATGCAATTGGCTGCGCAGCGTATTGCCCTCAATCTGCGCGATGCGGGCTTCAACGTTCAGGTCGCCTCTGCCGGCGCACCGCAGCACGTTGACCTGGCGTTGCGCCGCCTCACCCTCGAATCGAGTCAGCCTCAACCCGCGCTCGAGTCCATTCTCCGCGCCGCCGGCCTCGCGGTCCCGGTGATGGAGCAGTCGCCTGAGGGCCTCTACAAAGTTGAGCGCCAGGTCCTGGATACACATATGATCATTCCGCTGCTCTATCTTCCACGCGCCTGCGCGGTCGGCGGCCGTGTGCGCGACCTGCTCCTGAGCCCTGACGGGGCACCGCAATTGGCCGGTGTCTCCCTGGAGGACGCGCCATGAACCTGCGCCAGAAACTGTTGTTGCTTCTCTCGCTGCTGGTGGCCGTGATCGTGGCGGCTGTCGCCTGGACCGTGTTGCTGCGCATCCGCCATGTCTTCGAGCAGCGCGATCAGGAAGAAACCGCGCTGTTCGTGAGCCAGTTTCAACGGGAATTCCAGCATCGCTCCGCCGAGGTGGCCGCCGCTGTGGAACACATTGCCGCCGGCGAGCGTGCCCGCAACATCGCATTCGAACTTGCGCAGTCCGGTGACGCGGCCCCGTATCTCACCGAAGCGCAAGCGCTGGCCCAGGACGCGCAGCTCGACTTCCTTGAGATCGTCGGACCGGACGGCAATATCGTCAGCTCAGCCCAGTGGCCCGCGCGCTTTGGTTACCCCGAGCCCGCCGCCACAGCCACGCAATCCACCTTTCTGCAATCGGAAGACTTGCCCGACGGCACGGCCGCACTCGGGCTCTTTGCCGTCCGCGCAGTTCGCCGGTCTGACCCAGGCGGCGCGCAGGCTGTTCGCATCGTCGGCGGCAAGCGGCTCGATCAGTCTTTCCTTGCCGATCTCCCCGCCGCACCCGGCATGACAATCTCGCTCTACAGCGATTCCGGCCCCAATGCGAATACAGCGACATCGCCTCAACCAGCTACTCCGGCATTCGATCCAGCGCGCTTGGTAAGCACGGCAGGTTCGGTCACGGGCACGGCTCGCTATCAGCCGCTGATTGACTCCGCCCGCAAAACGGGTCAGGCGTCCAGCGGCATCCTCTACCTCACCGACCGCCGCGAAGACTCGGTCAGCGCCACGGCGATCCCACTCAAGAGCGAATCCGGCAGCGTGCTTGCCGTGCTCACCGTGGCCATCTCCCGCAGCGGCATGGTCGAAGCGCAGCAGCACATCCGCGCTATTGCCTACGGAGTCGCCGCCGGTGGAATTCTGCTCGCCATTCTCGCCAGCCTATGGATCGCAGCGCGCGTCTCGGGGCCCATTGAACAGTTGGCCCAGGCCGCTGAACAAGTGGCCGGCGGAAACTGGGAGGCGCGAGTTCCCGAACGTGGGCGCGACGAAATCGGCGCACTGGCGCGCAGCTTCAATCACATGACCGGCGAGCTCGTTGCGCAGCGCGACCGCCTGGTGCAGACCGAGCGCGTGGCCGCATGGCGCGAGCTGGCCCGCCGACTGGCCCATGAACTGAAGAATCCCTTGTTTCCGCTGCAACTGACCGTGGAGAACCTGATGCGTGCGCGCGATCTGCCGGCGGCGGAATTCGATGAAGTCTTCCGTGAGAGCACGCAGACGCTGTGCATGGAAATCGCCAACCTCAAAACCATCATTGGCCGGTTCAGCGACTTCAGCCGCATGCCCAAACCGCAACTGGAGCGCATCGACATCAACGATGCGTTGCGCCGCGTTGCACAGTTTTACTTTCCGGCAACCGCCAGAGCGTCGCAAGCAACTGCGGATGACCCCAGCTCCGAATCGAAGATCAAGTGCACGCTGGGCGTTACGTCTGATCCACTCTTTATCGATGTGGACCCCGAGCTTCTCCATCGCGCTCTCTCCAACCTGGTGCTCAATGCCATGGACGCAATGCCCGACGGAGGCACGCTCACCCTCAGTGCTCAACCAAAGGGCGAAACAGCGGAGCTGCGTGTCGCCGACACTGGCGAGGGCCTCACCCCCGAAGAGTGCGAGCGCCTGTTCACGCCGTATTACACCACTAAGCAGCATGGCACCGGCCTCGGTCTCGCCATCGTGCAATCAGTGGTTGCCGACCACCACGGGGACATCGCTGTTGAAAGCCGCGTGGGCGGCGGTGCTACCTTTGTCATCACGCTGCCCAGAGCAGACGAGACCGCATCATGAGTGCCAAAGCAAAGATTCTCATCGTCGATGACGAAGCCAACACGCTCGCATCGCTCTACCGCGCCTTCCGTCTCGCGGGCCATGAGGCTGTAGTCTGCGACAACGCTGCCCGCGCGCTGGAGCTGGCCCGAACGCAGCCGTTCGATCTGATTCTTAGCGATGTAGTGATGCCCCGCCGCGACGGCCTCGCTTTGCTCGAAGACCTGAAGACCGCCGGCGTCGCTGCTCCCGTGGTGATGATGAGCGGCCAGGCGCATATTGAAATGGCAGTGCGCGCCACGCGGCTCGGCGCACTGGACTTTCTTGAAAAGCCGCTTTCCACCGAGAAGCTGCTGGTCACTGTTGACAACGCCCTCAAGCTCACCCGGCTCGAAACTGAGAACCAGGATCTGCGCACGCGCGTGGGCAAGCACACGCTGGTCTTTGCCGGCGAGACGATGCGCCGCGTAATGGCGCAGATCGAGCGCGTGGCGGCCAGCGAAGCACGCATCTGCATCTACGGCGAAACCGGCACGGGCAAGGAGCTGGTGGCCCGCACACTTCACGAAAAGAGCCCGCGCTCCAACGGCCCGTTTGTCACTCTCAACTGCGCCGCTGTGCCCGCGGAGTTGATTGAAAGCGAGCTCTTCGGTCACGAGAAAGGCTCATTTACCGGGGCCGCACAGCGCCACACGGGCAAGTTCGAGCAGGCCCATCGCGGGACGTTATTCCTCGACGAGATTGGCGACATGCCTCCTGCCATGCAGGCCAAGCTGCTGCGAGTTCTGGAAGAAGGCGAGGTCGAGCGCATCGGCGCAGACAAGCCCACCACGGTCGACGTGCGAGTCGTCGTTGCAACCCATCGCAATCTTGAGCAACTGGTCGAATCCGGAGGCTTCCGCCGCGATCTCTATCATCGCGTCGTCGTCTTTCCAGTCGAGTTGCCCCCGCTACGCCATCGCGCCGAAGATCTGCCAGCTTTGGTTGAGCATTTCGTGCGCCAGATGAGCGCACAGAATGGATGGAAACCGATCCCCTTCACCGATGCCGCCATCCACGCTCTCAAGCAGTACGCATGGCCCGGCAACATCCGCGAACTGCGCAACGTTGTGGAGCGGTTGCTGCTGCTTGCCGGAGCTGAAGTTGATGCGAGCGCCGTCGAACTTGCGCTCCCCGCAGCCCGCTCAATCCTCTTTCATCCTGGTCAACCCAGCTCTGCGCCAGGTCTCTCCACAGTCTCCGACAGCGGCCCACTGGCCGATCGCGTGTCGAACTTCGAACGGGCACAGGTGCTCGCAGAGTTGGAGCGGCACAAGCGGAATATTTCGCAAACAGCCAAAGCGCTCGGTCTGGAGCGAAGCCACCTCTACAAGAAGTGCCAGCAACTCGGCATCGACCTCAAGAGCTTTGAAGAACGGAACTGATTGGTTGGACTCGGCGAAGAAACTCGATTACGCCTCGACCAGCGCGTCGGCGATACTCAAATGCTCATCGAGTGCAGCGATGCCAAGGTCGAGCTCCTCCTTGCTCACGATCAACGGCGGCGCGATGACGAAATGGCTGACCCACGCTTGAATGGAAACGCCCTGCGCCATCATCTTAGCCGCGATCTGATCGACCACCAGGGGTTTGCCCTCCACCTTGTCGAGCATGGTGTTGAAGGGCTGCTTTGTTTCGCGGTTCTTTACGATCTCAACAGCAAAGAAAAGGCCCAGGCCGCGCACATCGCCAATCGACGGATGCTTCGCCTTGAGTGCCTCCAGCTTTTCGCGGACATACGGCTCCAGTTCCGCTGCGCGCTCAACAAGCTTGAGCCGCTGCATCTCCTCGATAGTGGCGATGGCTGGACCAAGCGTGATGGGATGCGCCTCATAGGTGTGGCCGTGCGAGAAATAGTGATCTTCGAAGTAGTCAGCGATCTTCCTCGACGTGGCGCAAAGACCGAGCGGCACATAGGCTGACGTGATTCCCTTGGCGGTGACCAGAATGTCGGGCGTGACATCCCAGTGGTTGACGGCAAACCACTTGCCCGTGCGGCCCCAACCGGCCATCACTTCGTCGGCGATCATGAGGACGCCATAGCGATCGCAGATTTTGCGAAGGCGGGGGAAGTATTCGGGCGGCGGAACGAGGACGCCGTTGGTGCCCACGACGGGTTCGAGGATAATGGCTGCCACATCGCTCTCATTGCGGATCATGTGCTCGATGTAGTCGGCGCAGGCAATGTTGCAGCCGGGATAGGTGTGCTTGATGGGACAGTCGTAACAGTTTGTCTCCGGCGCGAAGACAAAGCCAGCACCTTTGCCGCCCGGCTCCATCGCCCAGCGGCGCGGGTCGCCGGTGGCCGCGATGGAGGCCATGGTTGAGCCATGATAAGAGCGGTAGCGCGAGATGATTTTCGTCTTGCCGGTGTACATGCGCGCAATCTTGAATGCCGCTTCGTTGGCTTCTGTTCCGCTGGTGGCGAAGAAGAATTTGTCCAGTCCCGCGGGCAATACTTCAAGCAGCTTGTTGCTTAATCGTGCGCGCGCATCCGTCGCGTAGCCGGGCGCCACATAGGCCAGTTCGCGCGCCTGCTCGGCGATGGCCTCCACCACGCGCGGGTTCTTGTGGCCCAGGTTCACGCACATCAACTGCGAGCTGAAATCGAGGTAGCGCTTGCCTGCGCCATCGGTAAACCAGCAGCCCTCGGCGTCCGCGATATGCAATGGCTTCCAGGTCTTCTGAAAGCGCCACGTGCCGTAATTGGTCTGCCGTGTAATGGTGGTGATCTCTTCCGATGTCAGTGTCTTCACTTCCGCAGTCTCGCTCATCGCGCTCTCCCGAAAACAATCTTCAAAATCCTATCATTGTGGTTCCATCGTTGTACTCGTGGCCGGGTCACATCCATTCAAGTGTTGCCGCGCGTCAACGCACTTGCGGGAATCCCAGGTCCACTTTGCTGGCGCCGGGATCAGGCCAGCGGCTGGTGACGACTTTGGCGCGGGTGTAGAACTGCACGCCTTCAGGGCCGTACATGTGCAGATCGCCGAAGAGCGAGGACTTCCAGCCGCCGAAACTGTAGTAGGAGACGGGAACGGGGATGGGGACATTGATTCCCACCATGCCCACCTCGACATCGAATTGAAACTGTCGCGCAGCCCCACCATTCTGTGTGAAGATGGCCGTGCCGTTGCCGTATGGATTCTCGTTGATGAAGCGAATCGCTTCAGCGTACGTGCCGACACGCACCACGCTGAGCACAGGGCCGAAGATCTCGTGGTCGTAGCAGCGCATGCCCGGACGGGCGTTGTCGATAAGCGAGGGGCCGAGAAAAAAACCATTCGATCTTGTTGCCGGATCGAGACGCCCATCGATCGAAAGGGTTGCTCCCTCTTGAACGGCTGTATCGAGGTGCTCGGCGACGCGATCGCGATGCTCGCGAGAGATGAGTGGGCCCATTTCATTCGCCGGCTCCGAGCCGGGACCAACCTTGATGCGCGCAACTCGCTCGCGGATTGCTTCGATGAGCGGATCGGCGACATTGCCCACGGCCAGCACGACCGAGATGGCCATGCAGCGCTCGCCGGCTGCGCCGTAACCGGCGGATACCGCGGCATCGGCGGCCATGGCGATGTCGGCGTCCGGCAAAACCAGCATGTGATTCTTGGCGCCGCCCAAGGCCTGCACGCGCTTGCCGTTGCGCGTCGCCGTCTCGTAAATATACCGGGCCACGGGCGTGGAACCGACAAAACTGATCGCCTTGATACCAGGGTGTTCGAGCAGGCGGTCCACGGCCACCTTGTCGCCATGCACCAGGTTCAGGATCCCGTCGGGAACACCCGCTTCCCGGGCGAGCCCCGCAAGAAGCACGCTGGCCCCCGGAACTTTTTCGGATGGCTTGAGGATGAAGGCATTGCCGCAAGCGATGGCGGTCGAAAGCATCCATAGCGGGACCATTGCGGGAAAGTTAAACGGAGTGATTCCGGCGACGACGCCGATGGGCTGGCGAATCTGATACACATCGACGCCGCGGCTGGCCTGCTCTGTGTAACCACCTTTCAGCAAGTTGGGAATGCCGCATGCGAACTCGACGTTCTCCAGGCCGCGCGCGACCTCGCCGAGCGCATCGGCCATGGTCTTGCCGTTTTCCCGGCTGATGATTTCCGCCAGGCGGTTACGATTCTGGACAATCAAATCGCGCAGGTGGAACATGACCTCGGCGCGGCGCGACAGAGGCGTGGACCGCCATTCGATTGCGGCGGCCTTGGCTGCGGCGACCGCGCGATTCACATCTTCGACGCTGGCAAAGCCTACCTCCGCGATCATCTCGCCGGTTGCCGGATTGGTGACGGCGCCCTTGCGCCCGGAGGTTGCCGCTTCCGCCTTGCCGTTGATCCAGTGAGAGACAGCTGCCGGGGTCAATGTTTCAACTACGCTCATCGCGCTTCCATCCTTTCCGTCTATGCGCAGCATCCGATTGGAGGTGCGCTCGTGAGGCTTGTCTTCATTGTGCGCGAATCCAGTCGATGGTCTTCGATGCCAGCCTGTCGAATGCTGTGATGGCCAACTGCAAATGTTCCTCGCGCGTGTCTTCAATCTTGTTGTGGCTGATGCCCTTGAGCGATTGCACAAAGAGCATCACGGTAGGAATGCCGGCACGCGAGACTTCGGCTGCGTCATGCAAAGGCCCGGAGGGCATGCGGTGCGAGCGGCCTGCGGTTTCGCGAACTGCTTCTTCGCACTGCTCGATCAGTTGCGGATGAAAGGGCTCCGGCGCGATGTTCCATATCCGAGACCACTCCACGGTGCAGCCTTCCTCCTCTGCAAACTGCGTACTCTTTCCCTGCGCCTCGCGAAACATGGCGGCCAGCACACCGGCGTCCAGATCGCGCTGATCGAGAGTAGTTTCGCAACGGCCAACAACCGCGGTCACAATGCCAGGAAAGGTCTTGACGCTGCCCATGGTGCATACCGCGTCAGAATGCCGCTTTGCAATAGTGCGGATTTCAAGGGCAAGCTTTGCGGCCGCAGCCAGCGCATCGCGGCGCGCGGTCATGGGCGTGGAGCCGGAGTGCGCTTCCTGGCCGTGAAAAGTGATGGCGTGACGTTCAACGCCCTTGGTGCCGAGGACGGCGGCTAAAGGCAGTCGCATGGCCTCGAGCACCGGGCCCTGCTCGATATGCAACTCAAGATAAGCCGCGGCATTCTTTCGCTCCCGGCCCGCATCGCCGATGGAATCAATGTTGACGCCGCATGCGGCGAGTGCATCTTCAAGGCGCGTGCCGCCTGCATCGATTCGCCCGCGATCCTGCTCGATGGATTGCGTGCCGGCAAAGGCCGAGGAGCCGAAGAGGCTGCGGCCGAAGCGCGCGCCCTCCTCATCGGCCCAGTCGACGAGGCGGACGGTGATAGGCGGTTTGCCATCAAACTCTTCGGCAATCCGGCGCAGCACAGCGAATGCGCCGATGACGCCGAGGCAGCCGTCGAGCCAGCCTCCGTTGGGAACGGAATCGAGATGGCTGCCGAGAATGAGCGTTGCTTCCGATGTGCCGGGCAGTGTGGTCCAGCTGTTGCCGGCTGCATCGAGATGGTGTTCTACCGGCAGCTCGCGCAGTTTGCCCTGGAACCAAGCGCGCGCCTTGAGCCACACCGGGCTCCAGGCGAGTCGCTGCGCGCCATTCTCATCGGCGGTGAGAGCGCGCAGTTCCTTGAGCAGGCCGATGGCCGCCTGTGCGTCAACCGGCATGTGCTTCTCCTCGTGCGCCATACTGCGGTTCGCGGCGCAACATGCGCCCGCGGCCAGGCTCGCCCACAAAGACTCCTTCGCGCACCTGCACCTTGCCGCGAACCGTGACGACAGCGGGGCGGCCTTCAATCGGAAAGCCCTCGAATCCGTTGTAGTCATTGGCTGAGTGCTGCTTGGCCGCGGAGATTGTGCCGCGATAATTGGGATCGTAGATGACCAGGTCGGCGTCCGATCCGGCGGCGATGGTCCCCTTGCGCGGGAACAGGCCGAAGATCTTCGCTGGACGAGTACTCAGCGCATCGACAAAGCGATGAATGTCGAGCGTGCCGTGCTTGACGCCGAAGGTGTACATGAGGTTGACGCGATCTTCGATGCCTGGAATGCCGTTGGGAATCTGCGTGAAGTTGCCTGCGCCAAGCAGCTTTTGTTCCAGGTCGAAGGGGCAATGATCTGTGCCCACGGTGTCGATCAAGCCCGCCTGCAGCGCGTCCCAGAGGACGGGAAGATTTTGCTTGTGGCGCAGGGGCGGCGACATCACGTGCTTCATGCCCTCCACGCCCTCGCGCTCGGCGTAACTCTTGTCGAGCAGGAAGTGGGGTACTACCGACTCGATGTAGAGGCGGACCCCGCGGAGCTTGGCCGCCACGGCCGCGCGCAGCGCCGTCGCGCAGGAGAGATGAACCACGTAGCCCGCGGCGCCGGTTTGTTCAAGGAAGGTGGCAAAGCGGCTGGTGCCTTCGGTCTCGACGGCCTCGGGGCGGCTTGGCTCATGCCATTCGGGGCCCGTCTTTCCTTCAGCAAGCAGCAGTTGCTGCAACTGGCTGACCAGTTCGGCGTTTTCGCAATGCGCCGTGGTGATGACCCCCAACTCCGCGGCCAGCTTGAGCGTTTGAAACATCTCCTCGTCATTGACGCCGAAAAAGTTCTTGTACGCAAGAAATATCTTGAAGGATGCGGTGCCATCGCGGACGATCTCGCGGAGCTGCGCCTCTGTTTGCGCATCGTAGCGCGTCACGGCCATGTGGAATGCGTAGTCGCAGGCGCTCGAGCCTTCAGCTTTTTGCTTCCATTCCTGATAACCCTTCATCGCATCCTCGTTGCGGGAGGGGCAGCACATCTCTATAAATGTTGTTGTCCCGCCGATGAGGGCGGCCCGACTCGCCGTGGCGTGTGTATCTTTGGCGAAGGTGGCCATGAAGGGCAGGTGAATGTGGACGTGCGGGTCGATGAAGCCGGGAAAGACGAGCTTTCCCGTGGCATCGATCACTTCAGTCCCCGGCGCAACGGAGAGCTCACGTCCTATGACGTTGATGGTTTCATCTTCGATATAGACATCGCTGCGCGAGCGACCCTCCGCCGTTACGATTTCCCCGCCCTTGATCAGCAGTCCCATTGAGACGTTCTCCCCTCTTCAATCAAGCTTTCGGCGATGCGGAAGATGCATCAGTGAATATCGATTCCTACCTTCTGGCGATAGTCTTTCATGGCTTCCCAGTCTTCAGTCACCGGCGTCTGGTCCTGCGACAGCTCACTCCACGTTACCGCGCTGCGTCCGGACGGAACCTCAACCATGGCGATGCATTCATCCACCGGACAAACGTTATAGCAGAGCCTGCAGCCCACGCAATCCGGCTCGCGAACCTGCGGCTGCGGGCGCGTTTCCACGGCTTCGCGCTTGCCATTCGAGCGCACATCGTAGGACGACGGCTCGACCACTCCGCCCTGGGGCGAGATCAGGTCGATGCACTGGTGCGCGGTGTCGTTGCAGGCGACGTAGCAGAGGTTGCACTTGATGCACTTCGCGCGATCAATGCGGGCGACGGCGCGATAGGAGAGGTCGAGGTTCTTGAATTCGGAGACGCGGTGGAGGCTGTGACCGACGACCTCGGGGATGGTCTTGAAGCCTTTCTCGTCCATCCAGTTGGAGAGGCCGTCGCAGAGGTCTTCAATGATGCGATAGCCGTAGTGCATGACGGCGGTGCAGACTTGCAGGCTCGACGCGCCGAGGAGAAGGAACTGCGCCGCGTCTTGCCAGGTGGCTATGCCGCCCATGCCGGAGATGGGAATGCCCGACTTGGATACGATCTCGTCGGTGCCCAACGAGGCCAGCATATTGAGCGCGATGGGCTTGACGGCTGGGCCGGCATAACCGCCGTGGCCGCCCTTGCCGCCAATACTCGGAGTCAACTCCAGCGTGTCAAGATCAACACCGACGATGGAGTTGATGGTGTTGATGAGCGAGAGCGCGTTGGCTCCGGCGGCGACTCCAGCACGCGCCGGCAGCACGATGTTGGTGATGTTGGGCGTGAGCTTCATGATGACCGGAATGGTGGCCGCTTCCATCACCCAGCGCGTAATCCGCTCGCAGTACTCGGGAACCTGGCCAATGGCGCTGCCCATGCCGCGTTCGCTCATGCCGTGCGGACAGCCGTAGTTAAGCTCAATGCCGTCGGCGCCAGTGTCTTCGATGCGTTCGACGATCTCGCGCCAGGCCTCGGGCTTGGAGTCGACCATGGCGGAGACGATAACCGCGCGATCGGGCCACTCGCGCTTGACCTCGGCAATCTCGCGCAGGTTGATTTCAATGGGGCGGTCGGAGATGAGTTCGACGTTGTTGATGGCCAGCATGCGCTGGCGGCCGTGGTGCCAGGCGCCGTAGCGGTTGGAGACGTTAAGCACCGGTGCGCCGATAGTCTTCCATACCGCGCCGCCCCATCCGGCCTCAAAGGCTTTGTGGACCTGGGCTCCTGAGTTGGTGGGCGGCGCGGACGCCAGCCAGAAGGGGTTGGGCGATTTGATGCCGGCAAAATTGATGCGAAGGTCTGCCATGCTTAGCTCACCTCGAGCGGAGCTGGTGCGGAGACGAGTTGCCGATGAATTGCCGCGGCTGCCAGTTTGCCGTCCTCGACGGCCATGACGGTGGATGCCGCGCCGGATACGCGAATGCAATCCCCGATGGCATAAACGCCGGCCACACTGGTCTGGAAGACGGAGTCTACGGCGATGAAGCCTTTTCTTGTTTCCAGGCCCAGCAGCGCGGCCAGCACGGGCTTGTTCTGCCCGACCGCCTTGACGATCTGATCCGCAGGCAGCACAAACTCCGAACCCGCGACCGGCTGCGGTGACGGGCGGCCGGATGCATCGGGCGGGCCCAACTCCACGCGCAGGCACTCCAGGCCAGCGGGAAGGCCATCGTTGAGCAGCACGCGCGAAGGCTGCGAGAGGAAGCGGAACTCGATGCCTTCCTTGCGACCAAAGTCGTACTCATGCTCGTAGCAGGTCATCTCGCGATCGGTGCGGCGGTAGACCATGGTCACGCGTTCGGCGCCGAGCCGGCGGGCGATGGTAGCGCAATCCACCGCGGTGTTGCCCGCGCCGATCACGATGACGTTGCGACCCACTTGCAGATTTGCGGGATCGGTCTTGCTGGCCTCAATGAACTCAAGGCCGTCAATAATGATCTCTTCACCCGGGATTCCCAGGCTTGGCGTACTGCCCAGGCCCCCGCTCAGCACCACGGCGTCGAATTGGCGCTTAAGCTCGGCAAGAGAAACGTCCTTGCCGAATTCGATTCCGGTTTTGATTTCGACGCCGAGACTCTCGATCATGCGCGATTCTTCGAGGGCGACCTCCACCGGTTCGCGTAGCGCGATGATGCCGTAGGTGGAGAGCCCGCCTGCCATTTGGCGCTTTTCAAAGATCGTCGCCTTGTGGCCAAGCCTGGCCAGTTCACCTGCGCAGGAAAGCCCGGCTGGACCGGCGCCGATAACGGCGATGGACTTGCCGGTCGACTCCGCTTTGACTATCGGATAGCTGCGGTGCTCCCTGGCGTAGTCCATGGCGAAGCGCTGCAGGCGGCCAATGGCGATGGGCTTGTGGTCGGCGCCCAGCACGCAGGCGCCTTCGCACAACTCTTGCACAGGGCATACACGTGCGCATGTTGCGCCCAGAAGATTGGAGGCAAAGATGGTCGCTGCCGAGCCGCGCAGATTGTTGGTGGCGATCTTCTTGATGAAGCGCGGAATGTCGATGTGGGTGGGACAGGCATGGGTGCAGGGCGCATCGTAGCAGTACAAGCATCGGTCCGCTTCAACGGCCGCGGCGTGGGCAGTGAGAGGCGGAAGCTGCTCGGCGAGCGCCATTCCGGGATCTCTCAGTGCCGACTCCATCCATCGACTCCTTACGCAGGCTTTTCTTCTTTCTGCATCCGTTGTGCGTTGGGACAACCGGCTCCAGCGGCCAGGATCTCAAGGGGGGACGATCCTGCCTGAGTCAGATTTCATATTCTAGTTCAATTCCTCAAGGATGCAAGGATCATGGTAGCGCCTTAAATCTGCGTTGAACCCCAACTGTCGGTTTACAGCCAAGCCCGCACGATTTGCCAAGCCAGCCAGATGGCCCCCGCTGTGAAAGCGAAAAGGCACAGCCCAAGGTAAACGCCCAGGACGATGTCCGCCAAGCCGAGCGGTTTGGATTCTTTTTCAGCCATTGGTCTATCCTACAGGCCTTTTGCCCCCAAACGTTTCTCGTATTCCTGCTGTTTTTCGGATAGGGCCTGCTCTTCGAGGACCAGCGCACCTATCTTGGAAAGGTCTAGATATTTCTGGAGTATTGAGTCTTGAGAGACCGCATCAAAATCGGGCTTTCGATCTATGGCATCGGCTAGCCTTTTTAGCGCGTCCGCAATCTCCTTGACCCGCTCTGTGGCTTCGAGGCGTTTCTCGACGCATTCCTTGTGTTCAAGGACCAAGCGCCCGACTTCAAGGCACTCTTCATCCGTGCTCATAGACAAAGTTTACCATGCGCAAAATTGCGAGGCGTTTAGCGGCCACGCGATCAATTCCTCAATCGTCCAGATTTGATCTGTGATCCCGTCTTCCATTGCAGGGGTTGCTAATCACATCCGGACGATTGCGGAGTTGATTGCCTAGACTTTGACGATCCAAGTCTGAATTTGCCCTCGATAGCTTGCGCGCCCCTGAGCCTTGAGGGTTTGGAATGCTCTTGCGATAGCTTCTGGCGATTCACTCAGGTCTGCGCAAATGCTTTCCTCGCTAAATGGCGCAGACGATCCCCAGTGTGGATTTTCCTTTGTTCCTTGTTTCGCTAATTCCACAATTCTCTCGGCGAGGTCGGCGACCTTCATTGCGGCCTCGCGCTGAACCCTTTCGTCTGTCAGCCTTTGCACCTCAAGGTCAATGCGTTTCGTGTCGACTCGCAAATGATCAATTTCAAGGGCCAGCTTTTGGTTGCTCAACGCTGCCTTGCGGAGGCCTAAGAACCACATCGCCAGACCGCCGGTCGCGGTGACCACCGTAGATATCCCGAGCGCAGCGAGATGCGCGTAGAGCCAGTGAACGGCCGCTCCAATAAGGCTCCATACAGAAGACATTCAACTCCCGCTCTCACGGCGCACGCTCCAACGTTACCATTGGATCGTGCTCCTAGACGGTTCCACAAAACGCCCGCCTGCCAGCGGGCGTTTTTGCGTTGGCCGAATTCCCCTCAGTATAATCCTTGCAATATGAAAGTTGCTGGCATTCTCGCGTTGATCCTCGCGGCGGTCGTGGGAATTTGGACAGGCATAGACTTTACAGAGAATGAACACGAAAGACGGTTGGACCTGAAGCAGGCCGACTGGGCCGAATCCTGTTGCTCGGCACTCCACGATTCCGCGATCCTAGAAGCGCAGGAAGCCGAACAGAAGGAACAATTCGACGCCATTATGGGGATTGTGGCAGCAGGGGCGCTGATCGGCGGCATAGCGATGCTCTCGCAGGGGCAGAAAAGAGCAGCGGTCTAATTAATCCCAGGCTAGGCGGCGCTACGATTCAAACGCGATCCGCGCTGAAATCCCGTCAACGCACGTTTAAGACACTACCAGAATCATCTCGCCCCATCCATGGGATCAGCCGGCCACGGACGCAATTGCACCGCGCACCTGGCGAAGCGGCAGTGCGGTGGCGGCTGTGCGGAATTTCTGAATCTCGGCGAGCATCGACAAGGCAATGGTTTCGGGCGCATCGGCGCCCAGGTCGAGGCCGGTTGGAGCATGCAACAGGTTGAGCCACCGCTCCACCTGCGCGGGAATTGCGCTTGCGGGCAGGTTGAGGAGTCGTGCCGCTTCCGCGAGCAGTTCGCGCGTGCGGCGCTGGGGTCCGAGCACGCCGATGTAAGCGGGCGGAGCTTCGAGCGCCAGAAGGCGGGCAAGGATCTTCGCATCCTGCTCGAAGCTGTGGGTCATGACCACGGCGGCGTCTTCCTGAAGAGGATCGCCGATTGCCGCCGGCGACTCACCTGGTTGGACGTTCAGCAGGTCTTTGATGGGCAGTGCGCGTACCTCATGGGCCAGGGGGAACCGTTCGCGCGTGGCGAGGTGGCTGCGGCCGTCGGCCACGGAGACGAACCAGCCCAACTCCCGGGCCAGGCGCTGCAACGGCTGCGCATCGTCGCCGGCGCCAAAGATCCACAGGCCGGGACGGGCCGGCCGGTAGTCAGCCCATACGCGAGCTTCGTTCGCGTGGTCTGCGATCTGATGCTCGAAGGACTCGCGCCTGACCAGCGCACGCTCAGCAAGAGCCCGCATCGGTCCATCGCCCATTGCAGCCAACGCTGCCGGATCGATGCCGGCGAATGCCCGGTGAGCAATCTGCGGGCCGTCAAGAACCGTGGCGACTCCGAGCGGGATGCGGCGTTGGAATGCCTTTTCCACTGCGGCCAGAAACGGGCTGGCAGTCGCGGGCCGCTCCAGAAGCAGGAAGACCACGCCGCCGCAGCCGGAGCCGTAAGGGCGTTCTCCATCTTCTTCCGCTGTGGAGTAGCGCTCCACGGTTGGTCCGTTGGCGGTGAGCCACCAGGCGCGGCTGGCCACCTGGGCCTCGAGGCAGCCTCCGCTCACCGTGCCCGCGCGGCGGCCATCCGCAGTCAGCAGCATCAGCGCGCCGGGCCTGCGATAACTGGAACCCTCGACCGCAACCACGGTGGCGAGCACATAGTCCGCCCCGCACGCTTCCATCTCGCGCCACAGGGCCAGAATGCGTTCCAGGTCGGTCACTCCTCCATTGTCGCTCAACACCGAGGGAATTTGCGACGGCTTGACTCAGCGCTGGTCTTGGCGGGCCAACTCCGCCAACCGGGCAGCCAGCCGGAGGAGCGCCTCGTCGCAACCTCGCGCGGCGGCCACTTGCACGCCGCCCGCCGCGCACGGAATGGTCACCACCGGCACGCCGGCCAGGCTGAACGGCGCGGTGTAACGCAGCAGGCGGGTGCGCGTCTTGCTGTGATCCGCACCCGCGGCCAGCCGCGCAACGGGAGCGGCAGGAAGCAGAAGCACTTCAT
>Ga0209517_10003970_pt1 | contig 19736 bp, 19 predicted proteins | sample PeaSoiMetSII2010_FD_187695 | JGI IMG/M metagenome (GOLD analysis project Ga0209517, IMG submission 187695) | Peat soil microbial communities from Weissenstadt, Germany - SII-2010 (SPAdes) (version 2) | ecosystem: Environmental > Terrestrial > Soil > Wetlands > Peat | place: Germany...
CTGGCCAGGTGCTAAAACAAAGCGGCTCGTTTACCGACGCGTCGTTCAACGGCGTCAGCGTGATGGAAGACCAATACCTCGACGGTGGAACCAATCCTACAGCGGTGGTCGGATTCCTCACCGGCAGCGGCACCGGGTCGTTCACCGGGAATTTCGACGTGAACGATGGCGGCACGATAACCACGCAGCCCGTATCTGGGAACTACAGCGTGGATTCATCGACCGGTCGTGTGACGTTGACCGCGGCCGGCAATCATCCACCGGTCTTCTACCTGGTTGCCAAGAATCAGGCTTTCTTGGTTGGAACCGGCGGCTCGCCGGACTTTGGTACGCTAACACCGCAGACGGGGACCAGCTTTACCAACGCCTCGCTGTCAGGGAATTACCTGGGTGGAAGTCAACAGCCGGTCAACTATAACGTGAGCTCCGAGCTCGACGCCGTAAACGCCAACGGAGCCGCCGGCACGTTCAACGTAACAACGGACAACAACAGCAACTGTGGAAGTGGCAGTGCGTGTCCGGACAGTAAGACGATCTCGGGGATCGATTACACCGTTTCGTCCGACGGACGGGTGCTCGTGACCTGCGGATCCGGCTCCGGTGGCAACTGTCCTGCCGGCACCCAAGTGGGGATCATGTATATCATCTCCACGTCGCAGGCCGTCTTCCTGACGGTGCAAGATAACAACCCGTACCTGATTGATTTCCATAAGTGACGTTCTCTTCGACTTAATCGCGGACCGGTGGCCTGGTGCCTCCGGTCCGCTTCTTCTTCCGGGCTTCGGGGGCTAACAGAGAAAATCAAGCTTCGCCTCTTCCCAGCTCATCCAGATTGAACTTGGCCCCAAGGTCTACAGCCCCAAGCCCTCGTGGCTCAAGGCTAAGGCTCCGGGGGACGGCAACTTTCACAACCTGAGCGTATCAGGCGGTACAAGTCCACGGAAGCACGAAGCATCCCGACCTCGATAAATCAAGCAGTGCTAGAAAACCAGCCATTGTCTCGCGAGATTCGTTTTACGTAGCAGTCTGTATGGACGGGCTTGCCGTGCTCATCGACATAAAACTCCTGTCGCGGTGTCACTGACTTTTCGCAGATTGAGCAGCACATTTCTAGCTGTGGGTCCTCCATAAGGCGCTCCCCAAGTGCCGTATGAAAATGCTAATTAGAAATGAGATTCTCACTCTAGGTAAGGCTTGTATGTCCGAAAGCGCACATTTGGTGACTGGCTCACCTTCAATTTAATTAAACGGTGCCGCTGCTAGCCGCCCAGTGAACGGGGTGTTTGAAGTGGAACTTGCCGATCAGTGCTCTGCGGGTGCGGTAGGTGTGAGCGGGCCGCAGCGACTCAAGACACGCGCAGACTCTTGAGCGAGGCGCGAGCGGCTCCTCGACTCGTGTCAGGCACAATGACCAATTCAAGAACGGTGACTTCCGAGAGTTCAACCTGATATTTCTCGACCTCGCGCGTTGTCGCAGGCGGACTAAAATTCCACTGCTGGCGCACAATCTCTCGAAACGAGCGTCCGCCATCCGAAGACCATCGCAAGACGAACTCTTGGGTACGCTCTGTCTCGGTTTCTTCGAAGACGAGCGCAATGCGTGTGAGTCTTTGCGGCTTGTCGAAAATTAGCCGGATGGTTTGACTGCCGGAACCGGCCGCTCGCCAGCCGCGGATTTCTCCCGAGACCAGCGCAGACTCAACCGGATATTCCTTGTCTTCCGATGTGACCTCGACCATGGCTGCAGCGTTGAGGTCCAGCCAGCCTTCGTCGAGAAACGGAGCATCCTGAGGACTCGGCGTGATTAGGCGCTTGCGCATAACGCTAGTTTACCTCTGATCCTGCTCTCGTGGGCGCCGCTCAGAGCCGAGCCGTCCGAGCTTTCTTTTTGACTGTCCAAATTACTTGCCTTTCGCCGCCGCCTTCGCTGCTGGTACCGAAATCGCGATCGAGTCAGGTTCCGTCCATACGGCTTTACCGTTCGCTAGGTCGAGACGGTGCATGTTGACCTTCAGGCTGCCGCGATCGACATCCACCTGCAAGTAGTGGTAATTCACTTCCTTACTCTGGAAAGGATCGTCCTTAGCGCGTTCAATAAGATAAGCGTGCGCTCCCGCACCACCGGTCACGAAATATATTACGCCACCATGTTCATGGCGTTCATAGTTATGCACGTGGGAGGAGAAAACGACAATTCGGGCGCGGAGGTTCTGTTGTTGCGCCTCCAGCGTCTGGGCCAGCTTTCGCTCCTGAAAACGAGCTGAGTGCCCTCCACCCAATATCTGCATATCCGACGAACTGGTGTAGGGAGGATGGTGAAGAACAATGAACAGGAAGTCTATATTGCCAGAAAGATGGTCCAGCTTCTGGGCGAGCCATTGCCCTTGCGGGCCGGAGGTCTCATCCTGAGAGCTGTCCAACACCAGCATAAGCGTGTTGCCGGCGCGGACGGAATAGTAGCGGCTGTTCTTCAGGTCAGGAAAGCGCTCGAAATAATTGGCGAGCGCGACTTTCTCATCGCCGTGCAGATCGTGATTGCCGAGTGTGGGGTAAACCGGGATCTTCTTCTCCCGCCACACCGCGGTTTCGCTGTCCCACACCTTCCAGTCGTTCTTGTCGTAGCCGTTATAGACGATGTCGCCTCCGAAGGAGATGAACGCAGGATTGGTCTGCGCAACGGCCTGCACCAGCGCCTGGCGCACCGCGGGATTTGCCGCTTCGGTGTCCTTGGGATCGTGGAAACGCGAATCTCCATAGGCGACGAAGTGGAAGGGCGTGCTCACGTGCAGTTGCAGTTCCACCGGTTCGGTTTGCGGTGCCGGCTGTGAGTGCGAACATGAGCACGCAACGCTGGCAAGAAGAATAACGATCGGCAATTTTTGGAAAAGTTTCATTTACTGGCCGACCACCAGCACTTCAAGCTGTCCCGCTTCCGCCGAGGATAGGAAAAGCCGGTGCGTTTTTGCGGTGATTCACCAGGAGCGTCCGGACAAATATTCGGCTGTCCAATCGCATTCTTACGCCGATGGACGCTTAAAAACGAGGACCTTTGCCGTAAACATGTGCACTGGCTCGCCATCTTGATTCAGAGTCGTGCTTTTCACTTTAACGACCGCCTGGCTTGGTTTGGACCGGGAGGGCAGAATCTCGAGGACCTCGCTTTCCACCCGCAGGGTATCTCCCGGCCTGGTTGGTTTGGGCCATGCCAACTCGCCGCCGAGCCCGATGATCCCATTGCCCAGTGGCAACCCTCCGGTGACCATAAGCCGCATGGCGACGGCAGCGGTATGCCACCCGCTCGCGGACAACCCGCCGAACACGGTGGCCTGAGCGGCCGCCTGATCGAGATGAAACGGCTGCGGATCGAATTCTGCGGCGAACGCTTTGATCCGCTCTTCATCCATCCGATAGGTGCCGGACGTGAACCGCTGGCCGACGTACAGATCTTCCAGATACAGGCCTTGTTCATGGTTCATAGGTCATTCATTCGATCTCGATGCGCTGCATCTATCGACGACGCCATAAGCTGCGGACCTTGAGCTCGGCAGCCGTGATTCTGCTTTGGCTTACGAAAGTAGAACGATCTTGCCGAAGGCGCCCGGTTCCAGGATTTCTTTATGAGCGCGGCGAGCCTCTGCCAGCGGCAGTTCCTTCCCGACGATAGGCCTCAGGGTGCCATTCTCCAGGCCGGAGATGAGCCCGGCGTGAATCTCCTTTTCTTCGGCTTCAGTGATGCCCCAGAGAGTAAAGGCGTGAATGGAGCCGCGGCGCATCATGAGGTCGCGCGGCGAGATGCTGACGTCGCCGCGGCTGCCAATGACGACCACGCGGCCGTGCGCAGCAAGCAGCTTCAGGTCTTGGCCGAGGTTCACGTTGGCCAGCATTTCAAGGACGAGGTCGACACCAATCCCACTAGTCGCCTTCAGAATCTCCTCCAGATAGCCCGACTTAGTGTGATTGAACACATGGTGCGCGCCTTCACGCTTGACCAGTTCGAGGCCTTTCTCCGTGCCGGCGGTGCCCAAGACGATCAGGCCCATGGCGCGCGCAATCTGAACCCCCGCGATTCCCACGCCGCCGCTGGCGCCGTGGATCAACAGGATTTCGCCAGCACGAGCTCTCGTACATTGCCACAGCGCGTGATAAGCGGTGCCATACGGCACCCAAACGCCCGCCCCTTGGCCGTATGTAATCTTCGCTGGAAGGGGATGAACCTGGCTCTCCAGGGTCAACGCATATTCCGCGTATGCACCGGTCACCGTCTTCGCTACATAGACACGATCGCCCGGCTTCACCTTGTGCACGCCTTCACCAATCGCTTCAACGACGCCGCCGCCATCGGAGCCCGGTGTGTATGGCAATGGCGGCTTGACGGCGTAAGCGCCGTTGCGCATATAGGTGTCATATGGGTTCACGCCAACGGCGTGGATTCGCACGAGAACCTGGCCAGCGGCGGGACGCGGCGTGGGGATTTCTTCGAACTTTAGGACTTCGGGACCGCCGAATTCATGAACGACGATAGCCTTCATTGTGGACTCCAGTGCTTTCGCTTTCTCCGGCGCGATGGGGCGCTCGACACAAATCAGCCCGCGAGCGGAGCCACAAAGGTCGGGTCGCTCGCGGACCGGGAAGGCAATTGCGGGGAACTACTTATACGTAGCACTGGTGCGGGCCAGATAATCGCGGTGATCGGTAAAGTCCACCAGGGATTCCCATGCCGGGCCGCCCAGCGGGTTCGACTTGAAGGACTCGCGCACGGCTGCGTTGACCTTGTCCAGGCCTTCCGCGTTCGCCGCGAGGTAAAAAATCCAAAACGTGCCGGGCGCTTCGGTGTGGATCGCTTCGGTGTCGACTTCGTATTCGTGAATCGTGCCGTCGGCGAGCATTTTCTCCAGCAGCGGCACGATCATGTTCTTGCTGAGTGTCTCCACCGCTTCGTCCGGCGCACTCGGCTTCAATTTATAGGACGACCCGTGAGTGTACAGATCCTTCCACGATCCGGAATGCCAGTTGTAATACCGGCTGACGAAAATGCTATCCGAGTGTTTCGTGGCACTTTCCAAGACAGGAGAGCTAGTACTGCCGGACTTGTAGAACTGGTCCAGCACATTGAGCAGCCCGGACATGGACATCGCCGACCACCAGTCGTCGTGAGTCGAGCCGTCGGGCTGGTGAACCAAATTCACGTCGTTGCCATATCCCACGATGGTCCCGCTGGCGATGGCCTTGTCCAGGATTTTCTGGTCAGCCGCGTCTGCCTTTGCCATCTCTGACCAGTGGGCGCGGGGAATATTCCAAAACGAGACGTACGAGTACATCCGCGGTTTTTCTTTAACCTCTGACATCTGCGCGTGTGCCGACGAGATGCAGACGGCGGACATCGCGATTGCGCATAGCCCTGCAAAAACTCTCCACAGTTTCCGGTTCATTGATATTCATCCTCCGTAATTTAGCCCATGAGGTCCAGGTCGGTACCTTGGGCCACGGTAGTGTACACCAATCGTCTCGTCGGAACCCTTCGCGCTACTGCCGGCGCTCGGTGGAATCGGGCCGTTGAAATCGGGCAAGCAGGACAGATGAGCTGTCGGCTCTTACACTCTCACTGGTAACTCTCGCTAGACTCTCGCTTAGTGCGTCGCATCCGCATACTTCACCGAACAGCCGTAGGGTCGAGTTGCCGACGTTTCCACCTGCTTTCCGGCCATCGCCTGCTGCAGCGCGAGACTGACGTAATTGGTCGCGCCCGGGACGTCGTTGAGGTCGGTTGTCGGTTTGTCGTCAATCGCTCCATCGTAGATCACCACGCCCTGGGGGTTGATGACGACCATCTGCGGAGATGTCTTGGCGTCGTAAAGATGCCCAATCTGACCGGCCGAGTCGAGCAGCGCGGCGGTTGGCTCAGCCTGCATCTTCGCCAGGTAGTCGTTCTCTTCTTGTGCGGTCGCATACCCTTGCTTGCCCGGCGCGGAAGACAGAATTGTGAACCAAACTACGCCTTGGCCTGTCCACTGCTTTTGCAGTTGCTGCATGTTGCCGCTGTTGTACTGCTTGCGTACGAAGGGACAGCCGTTGTTGTGCCATTCGAGGACCACATACTTTCCGCGATAGTCCGATAGGCGAAAGGTCTTGCCGGTGCTCGCCGTACCTGTGAAATCCGGAGCCGCCGCGCCGACTTTCGCAGCCGAGACCAGGGGCGGAGCTGAGCACAGCACCAGCGCAACCAGCACTGGGTATAGAAGCATTGGGTATAGAAACATGGGGAAAAGAGTTGAGCGCTTCATATCTGTGTCCTCCTTGAAATGATTTTACTAGTGGGCGCCGTTACCGGAATTGTTTCTCACCGCGCCCGCCTTGCTGATAGGCACATCAATCAAAAAGGCCTGATCGCCGGAAAGCACAAGCACGCCTTTCAGCCGCTCGATCGGTTTGAGCAGCCGATCGGATTTCCTCAGCGTCAACCGGAATTCAGCCTTTTCTGCCAACAGCTTCTGCGGTGCCGCGTTTTCAATCTGCGACTCAGCCAGCGGAAAGAAAACCACCTGCGTGATTTGATGTCCAACCTTAGCGGTGAGCACAAAAGAATCGTTTGCGTCGGTCACGCTGAACCTCCAGTTCCCCGCCGCGGGACGCGGCAGAGACTTACGTGTCGCGGCGAACAGGTCAGCGGTAAGAGCATCCGGCGCAGGCGCCTGCGATTTGACGGGGAGAGTGAGCGCAAGTTCTGCCTTACCTGGGATGCACATTTCGTGGCTGCAGACCAGCAGCCTTACCTGGGCGCCGAGCCGAACTGGCGGCTGCGCCGCCAGACTGGCCGCAGCATGCAGCGGCACGATTAGCAGCACGGTATCCTCGTAGCCATAGTCCACGATGCTCGCCGTCTCGAGACGCCGCGGCGTTGGCCACTCCATTGCCCCAGCGGTAAGACCGGGCGGCAACTGCCATTCCACGCGGGGCGGCTCGCCCGAGTCTCCCGGATTGACCCAGTAGATGTGCCAGCCCGTCTCGAGTTGGAAACGCAACCCTAGATCGAGCGTATGTCCCGCGGCGATCCATTGATTGCGGGCGATGAGTTCGAGCGTGCCGTGCGGGATGGGTGTGCCTTCCGCCAGCGCACTTGCCGCGCCTAGCAGCAGCGCGGCTCCACATGTGAGAGCGCGGTAAAACGCTGAACTCGGGCTACGCCCTGGCATTTTTGTTTCGATGCGAAAACCTTCCCGCAAGGTCTTTCTTATGTGATGGCGTTGGCTGCGACGGACGAGGACGCTCCGCCACAACCGGCAAAGGCGTATTTTTGCTGGATTTACGGCGCGGCTGAAGCCGCGCCCCTTCATGACAAAGTTCAAAAACACGACTATTCCGCAGCCTGCTGGGTTGCCGGGGCTTTCGGCAGCCGCCTATTAACTCCGAAGGCAATAAACAGTTAGACAGATGGTGGGTTGCGGCTATTTCAACTGACTGTTGACCTGCCAACCCAAGCAGCATAAGATGCCACGCTAGAAAGAATGCTTCCGCGATTAGCCGGACTATCCCGTTACAGCCCGGGCAATTGATAGCCCGAAGTTTACAACCATCAGGAAGACCGCTTATGACGACTCGAAGACCGGGGGTTGCCGTTCCAGTAGCGCCATTTGCCTCGGCCCTGTTAACACAACAGGAGGTCGGCCCGCGCGCGCAAGTCATCGCCGATCAGATCGCGCAGCTATTGCCGGGGATCGCGGTCGTGGTGTATGTCATCGAGGACCAGCAGAACCCCGCTTGGACGCCCAAAGCGATTGCGGGGGAGATCACGGTGGGTAACGTAACGGAGTTTGATTCCGGCACGCTGGGCACGGTCGCTGCCAACAAGACGTTCATGCAGTTCGAGGGCAGCGACCTGCAGCGCGAAGAGTACAGACATCTTGACATCCGGCGCACGGTGACCGCTCTGGCGTATATCCCCCTGGTGCTTGACGAAATTCTTTTTGGCGCGATCGAACTGGTGAGCTCGGATCAGTCGCTTCCAGAAGGGCTGTTGGAGATGCTGAGCGAGATTCCAGAACTCGCCACCCAGGCCATCGCCACGGCGCTTTCGTACGAGAGCGAGCGCAATACCAGCCTGCAATCCATCAGTCGCGTCACCCAGATGTATGACCTGGAAAAGGTTTTCAACTCGACGCTGGAGATGGATGAGCTGCTGGGCACGATTGCGAAGAAGTTCCAGGAGGTGATGAACGTCCAGGGAGTCAATCTATGGATGGTGAGCAACGACGCCCTGGAGTTGGTCAGATGCGAAGGACACGACCCGACGGTGCAGTTGGGCATGGTGCAGGGGCTGGGAGAAGGCATTGCAGGAGACATGTCCGATAGCGGTGAAGCGGTGCTGGTGGACAATCCCGATGACGAACGCCTGCAGAAGCGCAACGCCGGGATCGAGGAAGGAATGGTGTTCTCGATTGTGGCGGTGCCGCTGCTGGAGCACGAGAATCTGGTGGGGGTGGTGGAGGCGGTTAACCGTCTTGACGGACTCCCTTTCGACGACGACGACCAGTTCCTGCTGGCGAACATTTGCGAAACCGCCAGCAACGCCTTGCACAATTCCAGCCTCCTGGCGGCCGAGCGCAAAGTGGAAATCCTGGAAATGCTGGTGACCGTCAGCCACGAGATCACCTCCACCCTGAACCTGGACCGTGTTCTTCAGACGATAGTCAACGCGCCGCAGGCGGTGATCCCTTACGAACGTGCTGCCGTCGGCCTCGAACACGGTGGAAGGTACAAGCTCAGCGCCGTCACTGGTGTCACGCAGGTGGACGCCGACGCCCCTGACATCGCCCCGCTCAATGACATCCTGCGCTGGGCCATGCTCTCCGAAGAGGTGGTGCACGTTCGGCAACATGGCACCGAAATAGACGCCGCCCGCGAGGAAACCCGTGCCAAGTTCCAGAGTTATTTCGAAACTTCGGGGATGCGGGGGTTCTACGCGATCCCGTTGACCGACGACACCGGGCGAGTCGGCGTACTCGGCATCGAAAGCTCGAATCCGGACTTTCTTTCGAACGCCCACCTGGAGATCCTGCAAGTGCTCGCCGGGCAGGCGACGGTGGCGCTGCGCAATGCGCAGATGTACAAGGAAGTGCCATTCATTTCGATGCTGCAGCCGGTACTGGAGAAGAAACGGAAGTTTATGGCTATGGGGAAACGGCGACGCACCTCTTGGATCGCTGCCGCCGCCGCGGTCTTGATCTTCCTGGCGGTATTTCCATTGCCCCTGCGAGTGGACGGAGATGCCGTCGTGGCCCCGGTGCACTCCGCACAGATACAGCCCGAGGCAGAGGGGGTCGTCAGCCGAGTGTACGTGCGTGAAGGTGAACATGTCACTCATGACCAGGTCATCGCGGAACTTGCGGATTGGCAGGAGCGCTCGGCGCTTGCCCAGGCCCAGGCCAAGTATCAGACCGCGCTGCTACAGATGAGCCGTTCGCTGGCAGCGAATGATAGCAGCGAAGCCGGCGTGCAGCGGATACAGGCTGACTTCTGGAAATCGGAACTCGCAAGGGACCAGGAACTGTTGGACAAGACGCGATTGCGGTCACCGATCGACGGCTTCGTGGCGACGCCCCACGTGGAAAACATGGTCGGAAGGCGCTTGCAGTATGGAGACACCTTCGCCGAAGTAGTTGATACCTCGCGGGCCATCGCAGACGTGGCTATCGACGATGCCGATTCCGGCCTGCTGCGCGTGGGGTCGCGCGCTTCCATCAAGCTCAACAGTTTTCCCACACGAATCTTTCGCGGCGACGTGATGGTCGTCAGCCCCAGGGGAATCGTGCAGGGCGATTCGCGAGTGTTTTTCGCGCGCATTGCGCTCCCGAACTCCGACGGAGCAATTCGGGCCGGCATGGAAGGACGAGGAAAAGTGCGCGCGGGATGGCATCCGGCTGGTTATGTTCTGTTTCGCAAACCGCTTTTGTGGATCTATTCACGAGTATGGTCGTGGTTTGGAGTGTGAGGAAATGCAAAATAGAAAACCGAACCATCTCGCTCTGATCCTGCTGGGCGCGGCTCTGCTGCCCTGGCTGGCCTGCTCCGAGAAGAGCGCGGAAGTCGCAGCCGCTCCCTCAACGCGGCCTTCGGGAGGGTCGGCGCCTGCTCCGACGGCGAGCGTTACAGCGGGCGAGAGTGGCATTACCGTTTCAGGTCCGTTGATTGTGGAACACCAGCTTGACGTGCTCGCGCAGCGCGATGGCGTAATCGCCGATCTGCGATCCGAGGCGGGCGCCCACGTTCACGCCGGGGACCTGCTGGCGCAGATGGATGACCGGCAACTGACGGCCGACTTGGAGGCGGCACGCGCCAAGACCCGCAGCATCGAAGCTGACTTGAGGAACTGGGAAGCCGAAACTAAGGTCACGCAAGCTGACTACGAGCGCGCCCAAAAAATGTGGGATGCCCAGATCCTCACTAAGGAGCAACTCGAGCACGCCAAGTTCAAGGCGGAATCGGACACGTGGGACGTCCGGCGGGTCCGCGAATTGCTCACGAATGCCAGCCAGTCAGAGCGTTCCCTTGAGTTGGAGCTGGAGAAGACCCGGATCCGCGCACCTTTCTTCGGAGTGGTGGCCCGCCGCTACGTGCGCCAGGGACAACAGGTCGCCAAGGGAGACCGGCTGTTCTGGGTGACGGCCGAGGGCCCGTTGGGCATGCGGTTCACTTTGCCTGAGAAATTCATCGGGCGAGTCCAAAAGGGTGAAGTACTGCCGATGATGACTCCAGATCTGCCGGACCAGAAATATAAGGTCAGAGTGCTGGAAGTGAGTCCAGTCGTCGATCCCGCCAGCAGCACGATCGAAGTTACAGTGGAACTCGAGGGGAAACCGGGCTTGCTCCGGGCCGGCATGGACGCGAGCGTGAGCCTGGAGAATCTGCGATGAACATCAGCCAGGCCCTAAACGTTGCGCTGCCGGAGATGCCAGCGAAGATGGTCAGCCAGCGTTATCCCCGGGTGCATCCGAATGTCGTATTCAAGGAGCACATCGAAGAGGGCCAGCCGTTGATTCGGGCGTTCGTCCCGGGAATGAACGCGATGTTCAATTTTCCACCACAAAGCTGGAAGCTGATTCAACTTTTCGATGGGCAGCGGTCCTATGCTGACGTGGCCCAACTCTACTCGCGAGAAACGGGGGTTGAGTACTCGGAAGACACCGTGCGAGATTTCGCTGCAGAAATAGACGCCATGAACTTCTGGTACAAGACACCGCTGGAAAAGAACGTGAAGCTTATGCAGAAAACCGCCGACGAAAGGCGGCGGATGCAGACGAAAAAGAATAAGTGGGGCGATTTGTCGATGATCACATTCCCGGCAGTGAACCCGGACCGGTTCCTGACCTGGCTCTACGAGACAATCGGGTTCATTTACAAGCCGTGGTTCGTCGTACTGACGCTGCTGGCCTTTGCTTTCAGCGCGGGAATTTTCATCACACATTGGAGCGAAGTCGGCCGGGACACGTGGGAGTTCTACAACTTTGCCCACAAGAGCTGGTACGACGTGGCTGTTTTCTGGATCCTGGGGTCGGTGCTGATCGCCATTCACGAAACCGGCCATGGACTCACCTCCAAGCACTACGGCGCAGAGGTCCCTGCCATGGGGTTCCTTCTCATTTACCTGACTCCAGCGTTCTACACGGACACTACGCAAGCGGAGGTACTCGGAGGTCGCTTTGAGCGCTTAATCATCACGGTGTCTGGGGTCTGGGCCGAACTGATGCTTTGCGCAGTGGCCACTCCGATCTGGTGGGGGACGTCCCCGGGTACCGCGATTCACGATTTTGCCTACACCGTCATCCTTCTGACCGGAGTTGCGGTGGTGCTGATCAACTGGAACCCGCTAATGAAGCTCGACGGTTACTACATTATGACGGATCTTCTGGGGATTGGGGATCTGAAGGAAGCTTCGACGCTTTATCTGTCATCGTGGGTGAAGCGAAACGTCTGGGGCCTTCCGGTAGAGGTACCGACAGTGCCCAAGCGCCGCCGTCCAGGATATGTAGTGTACGCAATCCTTTCGGGACTCTATAGCTACTCGATATTGTACGTCTTTGCCAGTTTCATCGGTAACATCGCGCGCAACTTCAGCGCGGACTGGGGATTTCTTTTTGAATACGGGACGGCTTTCATGATCTTTCGGGGCCGGCTTCGCACCCTTTGGAGCTTTATGAAATTTGTTTACTTGGATAAACGAGATCGCATCCGGGCCTGGTTTACACCGGCCCGCAGGCTGGCCATCTCCGCGTTTGCCGTTGTTTTTGCGCTGCTGCCGCTGTGGCATGAGTCCGCCACGGGACGATTCGTCCTCGAACCGGCGAACTCGACGGTGGTGCGAGCGCTCGTCCCCGGCATGGTGACCCGCGTGTACGCCGATGAAGGTCAGCAGGTGGCAGCGGGTGCGCCTTTGGTGCAGCTTCGGAATCTTGCGCTGGATTCGAAGTTGGCGCGCAGCCAATCGGAGTTGGAGATGGCAACCGGTCGGGCCAATTCAGCGATCCTCCACTACGCTGATTTCGGTCCCGCGGAACAAGAGCGCACCCGGCTGACCCGGGTGACTGGCGACTATGCGTCCGAAGCCGCTCACCTGGAGGTCACCACGCCGATAGCCGGGGTGGTAACCACGCCGAGAGTCCGCGACCAGGTAGGAAGGTACGTACCGGAGGGTACAGAACTGGTGGAGGTCGACGACGTAAGTCGTCTGCGGGCGCGGATCTATGTCTCCGAGTTCGAAATGTACAAACTAAAAGAGGACGCGCCAGCGCGCCTGCAAGTCGATGGAATGGTCGGACGCCACGACGCGCGAACGGTTGCGGTAGCACCCAGTTCGTCGGAGATTGCCTCGGGATTGATCGATCTAAGCAAGTATAAGGGCCAACGCGCGCCGAGGTTCTATGTCTTTGACCTGCTCGTGGACAACACAGGCGGTTCGCTGAGGCCTGGTATGGCGGGCACGGCGCGGGTGTATGGCCGCCGCCGAAGTCTTGCGGGGCTCACGCGCCAACAGGTTGAAGACTTTATCGGGCGAAAGATGTGGTAGGGGTCCGGACGCAAAGAAAAGGCTGCCAGCCTGGGCAGCCCTCTCTTATCGAACATCAAAGATTCATCTCATGGCGCCGGGCTTCAGGGCACCAGGTTTCATGGCGCCGGGTTTCAAAGCGCCAGGTTTCAGAGCGCCGGGCTTCAGGGCGCCGGGCTTCAGGGCGCCGGGCTTCAGAGCGCCGGGCTTCAGGGCGCCGGGCTTCAGGGCGCCGGGCTTCAGAGCGCCGGGCTTCAGAGCGCCGGGCCTCAGAGCGCCGGGCCTCAGAGCACCGGGTTTGATGCTGCCGGGGAGTACGCTAGCGTCGGCAGTGCTCGCTGTAGCTAAGGCCGCAACGATGGCCTTCTTGGCCGCTGTCAGATTACCGATCAACGATTTCTTTTGAATCGACATTTTTCATTTCTCCTGTTTCTCGAATTTGTTCGCCGTGCTTCGCTGTCTTTATAGCAGGTCCAATGCCAAATCGTGGCGAGTCCCGTCGCATGCCCCAAACATGCAGACCCTTCAAGAACTTAGCCGATGTTCTGCGGAGGAAGACTAGCAATCGGATCGCGGAAGTAAATTCCAACAAGCATTAAAAACTTATCCATTAAGCATTAAGTTTTAATCCATACCATGTCTTTGGTTGAAATTTTTCAATCTCTCCCGATACGGTATTTGCGGCAAAGATAGTGCATTTTCTGTTTATCGACTTGCAGGAGCCGTGCCGCTCCGATCTTGCTGCCCCCAGAGCGCCGGAGCGCCGCGGTCAGGTAGGCAACCTCGATCTTCGCGATTTCCTCATCAAAGTTGACCCCGGCTTCGGGAATCAGCAGAGCTTCCTGGCTGGTCGTGCTGTTGTACAGAAGCCGCTGCGGCAGATTTTGGACCTTGACCACCGGTCCATCCACCATGAGCACCAGCCGCTGCACCAGGTTTTCCAGTTCGCGCACATTTCCCGGCCAGGAATCTTCCTCCAAAATCTGTATGACTTCCGGGTCCAAACGCTTCAGAGGAACGTTGTTCGAGGCGCAGTAGAAGCGGAGGAAATGGTCCAACAGGAGAGGGACATCCCCCGGCCGGTCCCGCAGCGGCGGCAGCGCGATGGGCACAACGTTGATGCGGTAATACAGGTCTTCACGGAAACGCCCGGCTCGAACCATCTCCTCCAGATCGTCATTGGTGGCCGCGATGAGACGGAAATCAATCTTCCTGGCGCTCTGTCCCCCGATCCGGGTCACGACCCGGTCTTCCAGCACGCGCAGCAATTTCGACTGCAGCGCCAGACCCAAAGTCGCAATCTCGTCGAGCAACAGAGTGCCGGTGTTCGCCAGTTCAATATGACCAGCCCGTGCCGCCCGGGCGTCGGTAAAGGCGCCCTTCTCGTGTCCGAAGAGCTCAGTCTCGATCAGGTTCTCGGGCAAAGCCGAGCAATTGATGCTGACAAAGGGTTTTTGCGCGCGGGGTCCCAGCGCAACAATCGCGCGAGCCACCAGTTCCTTGCCGGTTCCGCTCTCCCCACGGATCAGCACCGTGCTGGTGCTCTCGGCGACCCGCGTAATCGCGTCGTAGACGTTCCGCATGACCTCGCTGCCGCCGATTAGTTCGCAGAATGACTCCTGCTGGGTCTGTTCGCTTTGCCGTTGCCGGCACTCGATTTCCAGTGCCCGCTTCTGCAGTGCCCGGCGCAGTACGCCCCGCACTTCCTCGAAGTTGATGGGCGCAACAAAATATTCATCGACAGTGGCAGCGACCGCCTGCAGGCGCAGGTTGTGGCTGTTCGAGCGCGTTAACCCCACGAGAACCAAATCCGGTCCCAGGGCGCGCAACTCAGCCAGGGCCGCGATTCCGTCCTTGCTGTGTTCTCCGATGGTGTCGATATCCAGGAATATGGCATCCGGGGGCTCCCTCTTGATCAGGGCCAGCAATTCATCCCAAGTTTGAAGCACGCGAAGGTCATAGTCGGGGGCGAGATAGGTCTCGGCTTCCGGACTCACCCGTTCGTCGGTGGTCACGATCACGACAGCGAAACGGGCCGTGTCACTCCGGGGACTCGCCGTGCGCATGATCCCTCCCTTGGGGTAGCAGCGATTATGTCAAATTTTTCGACCATTCAGGATGAAATTTTTATTCTCCTGGCCGTGCGCTTGCAAAACCCGGCCGCTTCCCGTAACTTGGAATGCGCTCTGAATCTCCACCTTCATGATTCGGAGCGGGACTGTGGTCCCGGCGGAGGATAGTTTGGACATCAACGTGCGTAAGCGTTCGCAAGTACAGGTGGTTCAGCTCCGAGGACCTCTCCGGATGGGGCAGGCCGTGGACGGCTTGCGCCAAGCCATCCAGGAGGCAGTGGGCGGTGGCGACACTCGCATTGTGCTCAATCTGGCCGAAGTGCCCATGATCGATTCCAGCGGGATTGGCTTGCTGGTGCGCTTTCTGGCTTCGACCAAGCAGCTCGGGGGGAACATCAAGCTGGTGCAACCGAACAAATTCGCAATACAGACTTTGCGTCTGGTGGGCGTTCTCAACCTGTTCGAGATTTTCGATAACGACGACGCCGCGGTGGACTCCTTTGCTTAAATTACCCATCCCTCTCGTCGGATTCGAGAACGAAATGAGCCTCCATGCCGGCTGAGTTTAGCGGTGGCCCCGAAAACAGCGCATTATCTGAATTGCTCGACCTCAGCATGCCTGCGGACGGCGAGGCGATCGGTGCGGTCGTGGACTCCATAGCTGAAACCCTGGCACAGTTGGAGGTCCCGGAACAGAAGCGATTTGAGGTTGCGTTGGCAGTGCAGGAGGCCTTGGCCAATGCCGTTGTGCACGGCTGTGGTAATGACCGGTCAAAACAGGTCCGGTGCCGGCTGAAGTCGGATCCGCAGGGCCGAATCGTAATTATCGTGACCGATCCTGGACCAGGGTTCAGCCCGGAGCGTCAGCCTGATCCCAAGAGGGGTGAGAACTTGTATGCCGACCACGGGCGGGGCGTTTACCTGATCCGCCAACTCATGGACGAAGTTCATTTCGAGCGGAGTGGAAGCGAAATCATGATGTGGAAGTACTAATAAGGATGTGGGAGTACTAATAAGGATTCACTCCGGAGTTGCTGTTCACCCTGACTGCACCGCAGCGGAATACTTGAATCGCAATGGGTTTCTGGACTTTTCTAGAGTGGGGCATGAATCTTCCTCAGGAGCCAAGCCATGTTCTGGCCCAGGACTTTCATGGTGCGAATGCCCTCCTCGTCTTTCTCGACTTCACCGGGCTCTAGGCCAATGCCGATATTCCAATAAGACGAGCCCGGCACGATCATTTCGCTGATCAGGAAGAAGTGATTCAGGGTGTCGAAAGCATGCATGGCGCCCGCCCGGCGCACCGCCACCACGCCGGCGCCGACTTTATGGCGAAACATTCCGCTGTTTGCTTTGGAAACCAGACAGGCACGGTCCATCAATGCCTTGATCTCCGGCGAGACATCGGCGACGTAGGTCGGCGAGCCCAGCAGGATCCCGTCGGCCGCGTCCATTTTCTCGATACAGACGTTCCCCATGTCGTTTTCTTGCGAGCAGCGGCGGTTCTTCCGCGCCGAACACTGGCGGCAGGCGCGGCAGGCATGGATTTCGGCACCACCCAGTTCCACTAATTCGGTTTCGATGCCTTCCTTTTGGAGTTCGCCCAGGGTGTAGCCGAGCAGAATTGCTGTATTCCCGCCTCTGCGGGCACTACCGTTGAACGCGACGACCTTCATGTCAGCTCCATTTCCCAGGATCGAATTCAAGATCGAATTAATGAACGCATGTTGCTCGTACTTTTCCACTTTCCCAGCGCAGCAAGCACTGGGTTATTATCGCGACTTCACTCGGGGGTTGGTTCTGCTCGCCGACGTCATTAATTATTGCGCTGAATGAGCCAGCGCCAAACGCTCGGCGACGATGGAGTACGCCGCAGGGTTAAATGCCATTCCGATGTGAGTACCCAGCACTTCAAAGTCATTACCGGGCTTCTTGGTCATGCAATAGCGCCAGTCCACGATGCCGTCATGGCGGGTGTAAATCGCGGTCTGGAGCATGGAGTCGGGGACCTTGCGCCGCAGCGAATCAATGAAATCGCAGGTGCAGCGCCCGGTGTAGCAGCGGGGCAGCACGCCATCGCCATGCTCCTCCAGGATGCGCAGGCGAATGGCATCGGCGGCGTGGATAACGGCGCGGTGCGCCACCGTGCCACGAATCGGCGAGACCAGGGTGATGACGGAGGCGATGTCTTTGGGCCGCTCACCTGCAATCGAGCGCGCGATCACGCCTCCCAGACTGTGGCCGATTAAGTGAATTTTGCGGCCGGTCTCGTCCAGCGCTCTTTTTATCGTCGCGCTTACATGGCGCTGGACCAGGAGGTTGGGGCAGTCGGCGTTGATGCCGATGCCGGAAAAATACGCGCGGTAGCCGATGCGTTCCAGCCAGCCGTGGAGTTCCGACAGATAAAGATCGGTGCCGAGAAAACCGGGGATGATAACGACGCCGGAGTCATCGCCACGCGGCACACCGAAGCCGTAGTAAACCGGGGTGGCGTGCAGCAGGAGGACCTCGGCTCCGAAGAGCGCTTCGGTCCACAGGGGAGTGTCAAATTGCGAATGAGGTTGGGATGATTGCTTGCGAGAACTGAGCTTCGATGGACGGGTTGCCCTTTTCTGTTTGCGCAATTTCTTCCTGACTCTGCCCGGCATCCACCTATACGCTGCGCGCGCTTAACGGGCAGATGCTTTACCACAGCGCATTATACCGCCCAGCAGGCTGCGGAAGAAGTATTTTCTGCGCCGCTTTCTGACCGCAGCTGAAGCCACGCCAGTTATCGCAGCGCTGAAGAGGGTGGGTGAGAACTGGGTCGTCCCTCCGGCACTTAGTTCGTTTTCTTCCCACTTTTTCTGGGCTAAGTTAGTTCGCACCTCCGGGACTGGATGCTTGAGCTCTTCATTCCACCGTTTGCCAGACGTTGCTAGCGCTTCGCGCTCTTCCGTCGTTTCGCTCGCCCGCCCTTTTCCAGGCGCGCCTCCAGTTCCGCCACGCGCTTGCGCAGGGCATGGAGTTCCGGCTCGGCCTCGACCTTAGGCTGAGATGGCGTCGCACCCAGAAACTTCTTCATCATGTCGACCGGGGACAGAATGGCAGACTGGACTTCGCCTAAGCGGCTTTGCACAGCGTCCTGCATCTTCTGGTAAGTGTCAAACGCGGATTTCAAATACCACATGACGAACTCCTGCCGCACTTCGTCGGAGGCCATGATGAGCTGGCGCAGCAGTTCCAGTGGCAGGCCGGTGGGCTTTTCCTTGGCATCTTCGGTGATGATTTGGGTCAGGGTGACGCGGGTCAAGTCGTGGCCGGTTTTCGCGTCCACGACCTTGAGCTCCGCACCTTCGCGGACGAGGGCGGCAATATCGTCCAGATTCACGTAGCGGCTGCCGGCGGTGTCGTACAGCCTGCGGTTGCCGTATTTCTTGATGACGACGGTGGAAGGCTTCATTTTGATCCCGCCTATGTTGCGATGCACAAACGAACAAATATATCTTGACACAAGTGACGATCGCTCGTATATTTAACTCGAATGCTGCAATGCAGCAATTTGGAGGTATTATATGCCAACAGCCACAAAGACCGAGACCTCCCATCACGGGGAGTCATCGTTTGTTTCCGTACTATCGGGTTGGGCACAGCAGGGCGTGCAGAGTCTGTTTGCCACACAACGCGTCCTTCTGGATCTTGCGATGCGGCAGAATGCGAACGTGATGCATGCACTGCGGGAGCAACTGACCGATCCGCATCACTCTCCCACCACCATGCTAAGTGAAGTGGCCGGGGAGGGGATGACCAACTTCATCGAAGGACAAAAAGTGCTTCTGGATCTGGGGAAGCAACAGAACGAAATTCTGATGACGGCAGTAAAAGAACGGGTCGGAGATTGGCCCCCGGCGCAAGCCATGACCGACCTGCTGCAGCGCAGCGTGGAGACTTTCATCCACATGCAGCAGGAGTTCCTGAAGATTGCCGGAAAACAGACGCATACCTGGTTGGAGGCAGCCAAGGCGGGAAAGCCGTTCCACGGCGAGCCCCTGGTGGAACTGGCCCGCGAGGGCGTGGAAAACTTTGTCAAAGCCCAGAAGCAGTTCCTGGATGTGATTGCCGAGGAGACAGCCAAGGCGACTGGCGGCAAACACACTAATGGTATGAAGAAAATCAAGAAGACCGAGTTGTCGGAGTTGGCGCGGCAGGCCACCGAATCGTTCATTGACGCGCAGAAGAAGCTGGTTGACGTTGCTGGCAAGCAGATGAACGCCAGCGTGAAGACCGCGGGCAAGAGCGTCGAAATGCTGCCGTCATTTTCCTTTCTGCCATTGGCCGAACTGACGCGGGAGGGCGTGAAAAGCTACGTTGATGCTCAAAAGGCGTTGATGGATGTGGTGGTAAAGCCGGTGGCTGAGCACAAGCATCCGGTCAAACCGGTACGGCATGCGAAGCGGCCGGCGCATCATGCCAAGAAGGCGGCAGCGTCAGCCGCGTGACAGCGGAGCGAGGCATAGAGCGTCATTCGGAGCGGAGTATGGCCCGCGCTTCGCGCGGGCCATACGAAGTCGAAGGATTCCTGGTCGGACCGCGGAGGGCTCCAGACCGGCTAAGGGCCGTTCTCCGGGAACAGCTGGCTTCGCGCGTGC
>Ga0209517_10003971_pt1 | contig 19732 bp, 19 predicted proteins | sample PeaSoiMetSII2010_FD_187695 | JGI IMG/M metagenome (GOLD analysis project Ga0209517, IMG submission 187695) | Peat soil microbial communities from Weissenstadt, Germany - SII-2010 (SPAdes) (version 2) | ecosystem: Environmental > Terrestrial > Soil > Wetlands > Peat | place: Germany...
CGTCGAGATGCAGGTCGCGGCGGGGGAAGAAGTGCGTCGGCTCGAAAAAGGAATGTCGTCGCTGGCGACGATCGCCTCGGTTTCGCCATTTATCGGACTACTCGGCACGGTATGGGGCGTGATGGACGCGTTCGCCGGATTGGGCGACGCGGGCGCGGCGAGCTTGCGCGCCGTTGCGCCGGGAATTGCCGAAGCGTTGGTCACGACGGCGGCGGGGCTGTTCGCAGCTATACCGGCGCTGATCGCTTACAACCACTACCTGCATGGCATCCGCGGGCTTGCCTCGCGGATGAACGATTTCTCCGCGGAATTCGTATCGAAAGTTGAGACGCTGTACAACTCTTAGGTCAACGCCATGCCGTCCATCGAACGACAGACCGGATCTTCACTCTCCGAAATCAATATGGTGCCGTTCATTGACGTGGTGCTGGTGCTGCTGATTATCTTCATGATCACGGCGCCGATCCTGCAGTCGGGCATCGAAGTGGACGTGCCGAAGACGAAGACGGTGAAAGAATTGACCGAGGCGCGAATGGTCGTAACCATTGACCGCGGGCAGCGCGTCTATCTGAACGACAAGCCGGTCAACATTCACGAGATTGGCCAGCAGGTTGTGGCGCAATCACGCGACGTGAAGCATCAAGCCGTGTACGTTCGCTGCGACGAATCGGTGCCGTTTGGTAGCTGGGCGACGGTGGTGGACGCGCTGCGCCAGGCAGGGATACAAAACGTGAGCGTGGTGACGCAGCCGCTGAGCGAGCGGCCGCAGTGACGAGCATACAATGACGGCTCTCGCCGCAACTCGACCGGATGACGCGCTCAAGCGATTCCTTCAGATTTCCCTGATCGCTCACCTTACATTTTGCGTACTGGCTGTCATGTATTCCTATTTCTATGGCAGAAATGCGGATTGGGGAGGGCCGGGCGGCTCGATCACCGTGGGAATCGTCGGCAACGTGCCGGCGATTCCGCTTCCCCGCCCCGATGTGGTGTCACCCAGCCGCGTGGTGGATGAATCGAAGGGGCTTTTCAAATCCGAGCCAGCGCCGCAGCCGAAGCTCGCGCCTGATGCCACGCCGATACCGAAATTCGAACGCAACAAACCGCCCAAATATGTGACGCGCCCGTCGAAGCTGCTGGAGAATCCGACTCCACCTCCCCAGAATGCAATTCCCTATGGCGGTGGCGGGACCCCCACAGTGCCGACGACGTCCTTCGCGCTCGGCGCGGGCACGACGCAGGCGGGACTCGGATTTACGGGCGCGGCGGGTGGCGATTTCGGTTCGCGATTCTCGTGGTACGTCGAGGCGGTACAGCGGCGCGTCAGCAGCAATTGGCTGCAATCCACCGTCGATCCGAGCGTGACGACGGCGCCGAAAGTGATTGTCACGTTCACAATCCTGCGCAACGGCTCGGTAACCAATATTCAGGTGACGCAATCGAGCAACAATAACTCCGTGGATAGCTCGGCGACTCGCGCGGTGCGCGATTCCAGTCCGCTCGCGCCGCTGCCGCCGGAATACTCGGGATCGAACGTGAATGTGGAATTCTGGTTCGATTTTCATCGGTGAGGGAGTTAGCCACAGAGGCACCGAGGCACAGAGAAGACGGGATTGACTATCAATATCTGAGACGATCGAAATGAAAGCAAAAATGTCGAAGGCTCGGCGGAAGGGCAATCATAAGAGGGGTCCATTGGTGATGCGGACGTTTACATGGCTGTCATTTTCAAGACTTATCCTTGCATCGGCTTTGGCGCTGCTGTCGTTCGCGCTGCCTTCGGCGGCGCAGGATTGGTTCAAGACCGGGACGGGACTGGGGGTCACGAAAGCGCGGCTCGCACTACCCGACACGGTGACGCGTTCGGCCTTTGGGCCGCCTCTACCAAAGACGTTTCATGATGTGGTGTGGGCTGATCTCGACTATTCCGGCATCCTGGACATGGTCAGCCCGAGCTTTTATCCCGTGCAGGCGCCGGGCCAGCCGAGCGAACTGAAGGCGGCAGACTGGGCCGCGGCTCCAGCGAACGCGTATATGGTGGCCTACGGCAGTCTTTCCATGGACGCATCGGGCCTGGCCTTCGCCGGATATCTCTCCGACGTACACAATCCGACGGCGCCGCTCGCGCTGCAGAAGATATATCGCGGCGCGGCCACCGACGCGGACGTCAGGCGCATGGCGCACCAGTTCGCGGACGACATCATCGGCGTGTTGAGCGGCGGGCAGACCGGTATCGCGCAAACCAAAATCGCCTACGCGAGCGCGCGCAACGGCAACAAAGAGATATGGGTGATGGACTACGACGGCGCGAACCAGCAGCAACTAACGCACTTGAAGTCCATCGCGCTCACGCCGCGCTGGTCGCCGGACGCCACGCGGATCGCATTCACGTGCTTCGCGCCGTTTTGGGGAGTCACGTCGGCGCAGATTTGCATTTATTCGACGGCGTCGGACCGCTTGATCGCCTTCCCGCGATACCGCGGGACGAATGGTTCGCCGGCATGGTCTCCGGACGGATCGGAGATCGCTTTTATGTCGAGCCTGAACGGCGATCCGGAAATCTACATTTCGGACGCGGGAGGCGCGCATTTGCACCGCATCACGTTTGCGGCGGGCGTCAGCACGTCGCCGGCGTGGAATCCGAAAACAGGCAAGCAGCTCGCGTTCGTGAGCGACCGCGCCGGCGCACCGGTGCTCTACCTTGCGAATTCGGACGGATCGAACGTCGAGAAACTGAATCTGCCGGACATGGGATACGTCGTTGATCCGGCATGGTCACCGAATGGACAATTGCTCGCATTTAGCTGGCGACGCCCCAGCGGCAACTACGATATCTACGTGATGGAAATCGTAAGCCAGCAACTCGTGGAGCTGACGCGCGACGCGGGACGCAACGAGAGACCCAGTTGGGCGCCGGACGGGCGGCACATTGTTTTTGAATCCACACGCACAGGGACGCGGCAGATATGGTCCATGCTGGCGGATGGCAGCCAGCCGCATCAATTGACGTTCCAGGGGCAAAATGAGTCGCCCAGTTGGTCGTCGAAATGACGGGAACGGCTTCATTCGAAGGTCCAAGCATATTATCGGCACTCGGAGTAAATTCGTTCACGGCGAAGCCGCTGGGCCCTCGTGGCGGCGCCGAAGGAGGCAGTCCATGTACCCCAGTACTCATCGCAAATTAACACTGCTGATCGGCCTCGTGGCTCTCGCCGTTTTCGCGGGAGGCTGCAAGAAGAAAGTGGCGGCGACGCCGCCCGCGGCGCCTCCGGTTCCAACGCCGCAGCCCACTGTGACGCTGAACGCGTCTCCATCCACAGTGAACCCTGGGCAGACGGTGACCCTTTCCTGGTCTTCCACGAACGCGACCGACCTGGAAATTCAGCCGGCCGTAGGAAAGGTGGCGCCGCAAGGTTCGACGCCGGAGAACCCGACTCAGTCCACGACCTACACGATTACGGCTACGGGAGCCGGCGGCAGCGCGACTGCGAGTGCCAGCGTCAACGTGAACGCGCCGTCGGCTCCGGCAGCGATGGCGCCAACAGCGCAGCCAAGCGTAAGCGATCTGTTCGACCAAAACGTCAAGGACGCGTACTACGATCTCGACAAATCCGATCTCCGCGAAGACGCCCGCGCCGCGCTGACCAAGGACGCGGAGTTCCTGCGGTCGTATCCGCAGGCCAAGGTTTCGATCGAGGGGCATTGCGACGAGCGCGGCTCGACCGAATACAACCTGGGTCTCGGCCAGCGACGCGCCGAGGCCGCAAAGAATTATCTGATTTCGCTCGGCATTCCAGCCGACCGGATGGAAACGACGAGCTGGGGCAAAGAGCGCCCGTTCTGCGCGGAGCACGACGAATCGTGCTGGCAACAGAATCGCCGCGCGCACTTCGTCCTGTCACACTAACGATCCGCTCGCGCTTGCGTCAGCGATCGAGATGACTTCGTTGCTGGCGCAGGCCGGAAACAGCCGCGCCGAAATCGCTGAGGCAACGTGCGCGGGGAAATTTCTCCAAGGAGGCATTCCTTTGCGAACTCGATGGCTTATGCTCGCACTCGCGGCAGTATTCCTGGGAGCCCTGGGCGGAGCGTTGTTCGCTCCTCAGCCAGCCGGCGCCGTCTCCCGGGAAATGATCGAGCTCCAGCAGACGGTGAGCCAGATTCTGCAGGCGCAACAGGATCTGCGCAGCACGGTAGACAGCAACAACGCTTCGCTGAAAACGCTCGTGCAACAATCGCTCGATTCCGTGAACAAGCTCAACGGCGAAATGAACTCCCTGCAAAAATCGGTGCAGGAGGTCCAGGCAAACACCGGCGCGCGCATCGACACGATGACGCAGCAGTCCCAGGGGTTCTCGGACAACATGCAGGACGTCCAGGCACGGGTGGGAAAGCTCGCTCAGCAGTTGACCGACGTGCAGAACCTACTGCAGAGCATTGACGCGAAAGTTTCAGGCGGTTCGCCGGCGGGTACGTCTGCAATGAGTGGTGCCGGGCCGGGAAGCAGTGCGCCGCCGTCTGCGATGCCTCCCATTTCGGCCGATACGCTTTATCAAAATGGACTGCGCGACCTGACCGGCGGAAAATACGACCTGGCGCGGCAGGAGTTCTCCGACTACATCAAGAATTTTCCGTCGAATGACCTGGCCTCGAACGCGCAGTTTTATCTCGGCGAAGTGTCATACGCGCAGAATGATTTCAAGGGGGCGATCGCTTCCTACGACAATGTTCTGGTGAACTATCCGAAAAGTTTCAAGCTGGCGGCTTCCCTTTTGAAGAAAGCCATGGCGGAGCTCGAAATGGGAATGAAGGCGAGCGGTACACGCGATCTTCGGGAAGTTGTCCGCCGCTTTCCCGGCTCGGATGAATCGAAACGCGCCCAAGCAAGGCTACGTGAGATTGGCGCGGCGCCGGTGTCGCGCCCGTCCCCTCGCTGAGCGGCCGGCCAGCACAGCCTTGAGCGCGCTTTGCGCGCTGGTTTCTACGCTCGCACGAAATCAGGCTGCCAATCGCGAACCAACTGCTTGATCGCCTTGCGGTCCGTTAGCTTATCCTGCAGGACCTTCCGAGCAAGGTCCGGCAGCTCCGCGTCACTCGCAAACCGCAGCGCGACCAACTGGCCCACCGTGAAGTCCGGAATTCGGGGACGAATCTCCGCCGGAAGAAGCTGCTGCATGCGCAGCCGCATTTCGAGACGGATTGCTCGGTCCTGAACGGTCAGGACCATCACCCGCAACGTGAAAGCCAGCAGGAGCAAAGCGAGCGCGACCAGCAAGGCAATCACTGAATCCGCTGAAAAGGCGTGCACCAGCCGGTAGATGGACCACCCTAGATTCACCAGGAAGATCGGCAGCGCTACAAAATGGAATGCCGGAACAAACTTTGCATGGTTCTGGAAATTCTGCGTTTCGCTCATGGCTGGACCTCCGGCGAACTGAATGGGACTTCGCGGGCGCATGATACCAAAATTCCAGCCCCGCGGCGTGGCCGCGCCCACCCTGCCCGGGATTTTCAACCGTTACTGTTGACTCCACGCTTTCTGATATACTCCTGCCCATGTCAGTCAATAAAGCCATCCTGGTAGGGCGTCTGGGACGCGATCCCGAGACGAGATACACATCCGGCGGACAGGCCGTGGCCAATTTTACGCTGGCGACGGATGAAACTTTCAAAGACCGGGCCGGCGAACGCCAAAAGCGCACCGAGTGGCACCGCATCGTCTTGTGGGGAAAGCTGGCCGAGATCGCGCAACAATACCTCAAAAAGGGGATGCTGGTGTACGTCGAAGGCCGCATCCAAACACGGCAGTGGGAAGACAAGCGCGACGGGCAGAAACGGACGACGACGGAGATCGTTGGAAACGTGATGCGCATGCTGACGTCGCGCGCTGAAGGAGCCGCCGCAGGCGCGAGCGCCGGGGCGGGCGGAGCGAGCCACGCGCGATCCGCAGACGCCGATTTCGATGCCGCCGGGCCGGCGCTCGAGGAACCCGCCGCGGGCCCGGAAATCTCAGACGAAGATATTCCCTTCTAACTGACGTTCGATGGTTTGTCGCGGAAGCTCGTTGGCGGACCCGGGAATTTACTTCTGAGGCGTGGAATTTCCGTTGGGCCCGGCTTCCGGCTGGGTACTTGCAATCTCATCGAGAGCATCCTCTTCATCGAGTACGGGCAACGTCGGCAGGATCTCGGCGGCGATCGAACGCCGCTGGATCAGCACATCCTTAATCATCTTGCCGTCGCGGAATTCCAGCGCCCTCTTTGCGAATTGCGCGATATCGGGCTCATGCGTGACGATCACTACGGTGAGGCCGTGTTCTTGATTCAGTTCTTGCAGAATCTGCATGATCTCGATGCTCGTCCGGCTATCGAGGTTTCCGGTCGGCTCATCGGCGAGCAACAGGGATGGACTGTTGACCAAAGCTCGAGCGATGGCCACTCGCTGTTGCTGCCCGCCTGAAAGCTGCGACGGGAAATGGTCCGCGCGATCGGCCAGCCCGACTCGTTTCAACGCTTCCTCGGCGCGCCGCTCGCGTTCCTCGAGCGGAACCCCGGCGTAGATGGTGGGAAGCTCGACATTCTCCAGCGCCGAGGTGCGCGATAGAAGATTGAACTGCTGGAACACAAATCCGATCTTCTGGCTGCGAATTTTCGCAAGCTCGTGTTTGGTAAGCCCCGAAACATCCTTCCCGTCGAGGAAATAACGTCCCCGTGTCGGCTTGTCGAGGCATCCCAGGATATTCATCAGCGTGGACTTTCCGGAGCCGGACGAGCCCATCACGGCCACAAATTCTCCGGGATAGATCTCCATCGTGACGCCGCGCAGAGCGTGAACCTGGATTTCACCGAGATCGTAGTTCTTGTGAACGCCATCCAGCCGGATGGTGGGGACATTCCCCATGGCGCCGGCAGCCGGCGGTTGCGGGGCGGCATTCAATTTCGTGGAGGAGTCGCTCATGGTGTTGCGCGGGGTGTGCGCGTCCGCTATCGATGGTGAAGGAACTTGAGAGCGATTTTAGCGGCTGGCGTCTTTCTTCCGCTGCTCATCCAGGCGCTTCAGAAAATCGTCGAACTTGATCTGCTGGTCGGGCGTCAGCACGGCTCGAATATTCGTGCGGCCCTGCTGCCGAATTTGTTCTCGCGGAGCATCGAGGGGCGCGTATAGAGTTTGCCATTTCGAACGGGTGTCATCGATCGCCACGGCGATCTGCTTCTGCTGGTCCGGCGTCAACTGCAGCCGCTGTGTCAGATCGTTGATCACCTGGTCGCGAGTCGCCTTGGTGTTGAGCTGAGCCGTTTGCTCCGCCAGCACCTGCGTGTGTTCGTCCCAAAGATGGCTGCCAACGCCTCCGAGCAGGAGGCCCAGCAGAAAGACGACGAACACGAGAGCTGCTGCTTCGAGGCGCGCGTTCCTACTTGCCATGATTGGTTTCCGCCACCATCATCAAAACTTCATCCCTGTCCGCCGGCGGATTCGCCGGGTCCGGAGCGAAGATGTCGCTCGTACCAGTAAGACGTGCCGTGGCCAGATTGCGTTGCGCATGGCGGCCCCAGCCGGCGTCATAGCTCACGAGCGCGCCAAGAACCAGAGTCGCCGTGGCCGCGAATCGCCATCCCAGACTCACCAAGGGCTGCCAGAATCCGGCGCGCTCGGATGATCGTTCCTGTTCGGCCGCCCGGATCCGCGCCATCACGGTGCGGGCAAATGCCGGCCCAGGTCCAACGGAAGGCCCCGCCAGACGAAGCAAGCGGACGCTCGATGCGGCCTGCTCCAGGGCCCCACGGCAATTAGCGCAGTCCCGCCAGTGCTGCTCCGCGCTTTTGGCATCGGTTAGTTCCAACGCGCCGTCGAGGTAGTCCTCCAGAAGCGCCTCGTACTTCGCGCAAGCTGTGTATCCGAACTTAGTCTCGGTAGCCATGGCTTTAGCCTTTCCTTTGCGTCGAGCGAGACCCAGCCAACTTTCCGCTGGAATCCATACGGCGCCGATAAACATCCATGATTCGGCCGCGCGCGCGGAACAGCCGCACTTTCACCGTGTTTACATTGAGATCGAGAATTTCGGCCAGCTCCTGCACGGAAAACCCTTCCATTTCCTTCAAAACCAGCAGCTGCCGATCCTGCTCCGGCAACGCCGCCAGCATCCGGTCCAGAACCTCGCGGGTTTCGGCGCGCGCACCCGGTCCTTCCGGCGGCCGATCCGCGGATACGATGCCATCCAGCCGCGAGACCTGTTCTTCGGACAAATCCGCTTCATACACCAGCGGCCGAACCTTCTTCTTCCTCAGATAATCCCAGCACTCGTTGACCGCGATCTTATAGAGCCAGGTCGAAAATGCCGCGCGCTGGTCGAACCGCTTTATCCCGAGATACGCCTTCAAGAATACCTGCTGCGCGACGTCCTCGACGTCTTCCGGGCGCCGCAAAATACCCCCGACGAGAGCAAACACGCGTTGCTGATGGCGCCGGACCAATTCCTCGAACGCCGCCTCGGTTCCATCTTGAGACAGGCGCACCAATTCCCTGTCTTCCTCCTTCTTTCTCTTTCGGTCGAGAGAAAGAGGAAGCGCCTGAGCGCTGGCTGCCATACTCTTTGGGACGTCCGCCATTCGTTTTCGGTTACGCTGAAAATTTCAGCGAGTTCTTCAATTTTTTCTTGCAGGTACCACTAGTCCATGTGACAATACCCGCCATGATAATCGGCGACCGCATCAGATTACTACGCGAAACAAAGAAACTTTCCCAAGGCGACGTTGAAAAGCGCACCGGATTGCTCCGCTGCTATATTTCACGTGTCGAAAACGGCCACACAGTGCCGGCGATTGAGACGCTCGAGAAACTGGCGAGGGCGATGGAAGTGCCGCTCTACCAGCTCTTCTACGACGGCGAAGAACCGCCCGTGCTGCCAAATCTTCCGAAGCGGAAGAGCGCAGACGATATCGTCTGGGGCAGCGCCGGCAAGGACGCCCGTTACTTGGGACGCTTCCGCCGCCTGCTCGGCAAAATCGAAGAAGGCGACCGTCGCCTGTTGCTATACATGGCCCAGAAGATGGCGAATCGCTAGCCAGCCGCTCCCACATCCATTCTCCGCAACCGGGCCTGCTGCTGCAAGGAACGATTTGAATCTTCCGGCGTGTAGCGACGTCTGTTTGCGGCGTGGAGTTCGCGGGCTTCCTATTCCCACTCAATCGTGCTGGGCGGCTTCGAGCTGATATCGTAGACCACTCGATTGACGCCCGGAACTTCGTTTACGATGCGAACGGAGATTTTTTCCAGCACTTCCATCGGAAGCCGAGTCCAGTCGGCCGTCATGGCGTCGAGCGAATCCACCACACGCACCGCGATCGTATCAGCGTAGGTGCGACCGTCGCCCATCACTCCCACGCTGCGCACCGGCAGAAGCACGGCGAACGCCTGCCAGGTCTTCTCGTAAAGCCCCGCGCGGCGAATTTCCTCGACTACGATTGCATCCGCGCCTCGCAAGGTCTCAAGCTTTTCGGCCGAGACCGCGCCGAGCAGGCGCACGGCGAGGCCAGGTCCCGGGAATGGCTGCTTCACCAGGATTTCTTCCGGCAATCCGAGATCCCGACCGATCCGCCGGACCTCGTCCTTGAAAAGATCGCGCAGCGGCTCAATTAGCGCGAAGGGCATGTCCTTCGGCAAGCCGCCCACGTTGTGGTGCGACTTGATGACCGCGGAAGGCCCCTTCACCGAAACCGATTCGATTACGTCGGGATAGAGAGTGCCCTGCACGAGGAATTTCACCGGTAGCCCCGATTGCGCGCCGGCGAGAAGTTTGCGCTGCTCTTCGGCGAAAACGGCTATAAATTCACCGCCGATGATCTTGCGCTTCTGCTCCGGGTCCGCGACTCCCGCCAATTTCCCCAGGAATCTTTCGGACGCATCCACGCCAATCACGTTTAATCCCAGGCGAGCGCGAAGCAGTTCGAGAGTGTCATGGAATTCGTCGCGCCGCAACAGCCCGGTGTCGACGAACACATTTGTGAGCCGGTCGCCGATGGCTCGATGGACCAGCGCCGCCGCGACGGTGGAATCCACGCCGCCGCTGAGCGCGCAAATTGCTCGCGCGCCTTCACTCTGCCTGCGGATGGTGTCAACCGTCTCGGCAATAAATCCCGCGCGATCCCAATTCTGCTTTGCACCACATATGCCGAAGACAAAGTTGCGCAGGATATCGGTTCCGCGATCCGTGTGATTCACTTCGGGATGAAATTCAACGCCGTAAAACCGCGATTCGGGATTTTCGACCGCTGCAACGGCGTTGTCGGTCCGCGCGGTCACGTGGAATCCTGCGGGCAAACCGACGACGTGATCGCCGTGGCTATTCCAGACTCCCAATTGCGCGGGAACTCCCGCAAAGAGCTTGGACTCGCGTTCAATATCGAGCTGCGCCCGCCCATATTCTCGATGCTCGGCGGGTTCGACCTTCCCACCGAGCGAGTGCGCGAGCCACTGCATGCCGTAGCAGATGCCGAGGACGGGAACTCCCAGCTCCAGCGTTTTCGGATCGCACACCGGGGCGTCTTTGTCGTATACCGAGCTCGGCCCGCCCGATAGCACGATCCCGACGGGCTCTTGCGCGCGAATCTCGGCGACGCTGGCAGTACAAGGGAGGATGGCGGAAAATACCTGCTGCTCGCGAATACGCCGGGCGATCAGTTGCGTGTACTGTCCGCCAAAATCCAGCACGACGATTCCGTGTTTCGTGCTCACCATGCCTCCCCGCTCTTTCGCTGCCGCTGCGGCTCCGGAATTGGACGTCATTATCTCTCCGTCATCATTTCGAACGCTCGGTGTTTCTTTTGGTATTCATCATGTCCGACCGCCACAGACTTGCATTCATCGCAGCACGATGTTCACAAGCTTCTTCGGCACCACAATCACCTTCACAATTTCCTTGCCGACGAGCAACGGCGCGATGCGCGGGTCGTTCAGAGCGCGGTCTCTCGTCTCGTCCTCGGTCAGGTTTTCGTCAACCAGTATCTTTCCGCGCAATCGCCCGTTGATCTGAATGATGATCTCGATCTGCTCTTCGCGCGTCAGATCCTCGCGGTAGGCCGGCCACTTCTGCCGGGAGATTGTGCCTGAATTCCCGAGCATCTCCCACATCTCTTCGGCGATGTGTGGAGTCATCGGCGAGAGCATCAGCACCATCACCGCCAGGACGCGTTTCAGAATCGTCGGCGAGACTTCTTGATCGAGCGGCTCCTGGGCATGGAGTTCGTTGACGAGTTCCATGATCAGCGCGATCGACGTGTTGAAATGCCAGCGCACCTCGAAATCGTTCGTCACGCGCTTGAGCGTCTGATGCGTTCGACGGATCAGGATTTTTTCTTTGGCAGTCGCTTTGGCGAGGTCCGTGAGCGCGTTCCATTCGATGGGAATGCTTCGCACTCGTTCCGCGTGCTTCTCGACCAGCCGGTACGCCCGATTCAGAAAGCGCGACGAGCCTTCAATCGCCTGCTCGCTCCATTCCAGGTCCTTTTCCGGGGGCGCCGCGAACAGGGTATACAGTCGCCCGGTATCGCATCCGTATTTATCCGCCATGTCGATCGCGCCGACCACGTTTCCGCGCGACTTCGACATCGCCACTCCGCCCTTTTGCACCATGCCCTGTGTGAACAAACGGGCGATCGGCTCGTCGTGCTTCACCAGACCGAGGTCGCGCATGACCTTGCAGAAAAATCTCGAGTACAGCAGGTGCAGAATGGCGTGCGTGATTCCGCCGACATACTGGTCGATGGGAAACCAGTAGCCGGCTTTCGTTTGGTCATATGGCGCCTTGAAGTTATGCGGGTCGGTGTAGCGGTAGAAATACCACGAAGAATCCACGAACGTGTCCATGGTGTCCGTTTCACGCCGTGCCGGGCCGCCGCACTTCGGACATTTCGTGTTTACGAATTCCGGCACGCTAGCGAGCGGCGATTGGCCCGCCGTCGCGATCGCCAGTTGTTCCGGCAAGCGCACGGGCAACTGATCGTCCGGAACCGGCACCATGCCGTCCTTCTCGCAGTAGATCACGGGGATGGGTGTGCCCCAGTACCGCTGCCGTGAGACTCCCCAATCCTTCAGCCGGTACGTCGTTTCGCCCGTGCCGAACTTTTTTGCAGCGGCGTCGGCGGTCATTTTCGCGAGAGCCTGTTCCGTCGTAAGTCCGGAATAGGGGCCCGAATCGGCGAGGCGCCCGTGCTCGGTGTAAGCCTCGCTCATCCGATCGGCGCGCAGCGGCACGCCCTGCGCCGGTTGCACCACGATCTTTACCGGCAAGCCGTACTTATCGGCAAATTCGTAGTCGCGCTGATCGTGAGCCGGGACGCACATCACCGCGCCGGTTCCGTATTCCGCCAGAACGAAGTTCGCCACCCAGATCGGCACTTGCTCACCCGAAAATGGATTCACGGCGAAGCGGCCCGTGAAGAATCCTTCCTTTTCAGCCGTGGCGATGTCCGCGGCGCGCATGCTTTTCTGTCGCATGGCCTTGAGCTGGGATGCCATGGTCGTACGGCCCGGAACGCCTTCGAGCAATTTGTCCAACTGCGGATGTCCGGCGGCCACCACAATCGCCGAAGCGCCGTAAATCGTATCCACACGCGTAGTGAAGACTTCGAGGCTCGCCCCAGAGATTCCCGCGACATCGAAGCGCACGCGCGTGCCTTGCGATTTTCCGATCCAGTTCCGCTGCATCACCAGCACTCGCTCGGGCCAGCCGGACGCGAGCTGCGCCATGTCCTCCAGCAGCTCGTCGGAGTATTGCGTGATCCGCAAGAACCACTGCTCGAGTTCCTTTTGCTCGACTTGGGTGGTCTCGTGCCGCCAGCAGAAGCCGTCAATCACCTGCTCGTTGGCCAGCACGGTGAGGCAATCGGGACACCAATTGACCTTGCTTTTTTTCCGGTAGGCGATTCCCTTCTCGATCATGCGCAGGAAAAACCACTGGTTCCACTTGTAATATTCCGGCTCGCAGGTGGAGATTTCGCGACGCCAGTCATAACTGAACCCGAAGCGCTTCAGGACGCGGCGGAATTCCTGGATGTTTGCCTTGGTCCAATCGCGCGGATGAGTGCCGTTCTTGATCGCGGCATTTTCCGCGGGCAGCCCGAAGGCATCCCAACCCATTGGGTGCAGGACGTTGTAACCGCACATCCATTTGTAACGCGCCACGGCGTCGCCGATGGTGTAGTTGCGCATGTGGCCCATATGGAGCGTGCCTGAGGGATACGGCAGCATCTCGAGCAGGTAGTATTTCGGGCGGGAAGCGTCGGCATCCTCCGCGTGAAACGCGCCCTGTTCGTCCCAAACTTTCTGCCACTTCGCTTCGATTCGCTGTGAATCGTAGTCGGCCAATTTCATTTCCCCCGTGATCTGGTTTTCTGGCGAACGCCGGCTTTGCTCGCGCGTACCTTGTGGCTTTTCGTCGGCCGCGGCTTCATTCCCGGTCCCGTGGCGCGCACCACGCGTCCGGTGAGCCTCCAGAGAGTCGCGACGTTGCGCTTGTCGTCGCCCGGCTTGTCGATGGGAGTCTCCAGAATGAACGCGCATTTCGCGAGCAGCGGGTGATTCAGAATTCTGCCGAACGCCTGTAGCCCTATCTTCCCTTTTCCGATGTGCTCGTGCCGGTCCACGCGGGAACCAAGAGGCGTCTTCGAATCGTTGACGTGAACGACGGCCACGCGGTCCAAGCCCACTGTGCGGTCGATATCGCGCAACGTGCCCTCCAGGCCCGCCTCGGTGTCGATACTCCACCCAGCGGCGAAGGTGTGTGCGGTATCAACGCAAACGCCGAGCGGCAGGTCCGGGCACGCGTCCAGGATCGCCTTCAATTCCTCAAATCGGGAGCCGAGCGTGCTTCCCTGGCCTGCCGTGTTTTCAAGCAGAATCCGCAACTCGCCAAGTTTCAATCCTCGGGCGGCCTGCCTCAGCCCTTGCGCCACCGCCGCGATAGCCGAGTCGACACTGGTCCCCAGGCCACTGCCGGGGTGAATCACAAGATAATCCGCGCCCAGCGCCAGGGCCCTCACAATCTCCTGGTGGAAGCCCTGCACGGAACGCGTGCGCAGGACCGGGCTCGGCGAAGCCAGGTTGATCAAGTAATTGCCGTGGATTACCAGAGGCCCGAGCTGCAATCCCACTCGCCGCTGACGAAAGCGCGCGGCGTCCGTCTCGGCGATCCTCGAACTCCCGTGTCCCCACATCCGAGGACTCGAAGAAAATATCTGCAGTGCGTTGGCGCCCAGCCCGTGTGCAATGTCGAGCGCGCCCGCAATATCGCCTGCGATGGAGGTGTGAATTCCGATGCGGATGCTGCCATCTTTCCAAGCGGCGATTTCAGGTGGGGGGATTGGTTCCGGGCGATACTCGTCGGCAGCGTCGTAAGTCAGATCAGTCCTGTAATTTTCTTCCGCCATTCCCTCAGGTTGTCCGTGTGCTTAGGCATGCATTTTATCGGAAAGCCGCCGCTCGCGCAAACGGTGCAAATTCGCGAGAAATGGCTCGCGTGGTAAACGGGAACGCCGCTGGAATATCCGGGAGCGAGGATGCTATCATTTCACTTCGAAGTTGCCCTCCGCGACGCATGTGCCGGGGCGCGGTCGCCAAGTGGTAAGGCAAAGGTCTGCAAAACCTTTATCGGCGGTTCGATCCCGCCCCGCGCCTCCAAATTTCCAGCCGCCCGCGCATCGGTTTAGCTTTCTGCTATCGTTCGAGCTTCAGCGCCCTTCTCACCACTCGATCGGTTGGAAGTCCGGCTACGGTTTCGCTTTTGCCGCACGACGCGTCAAAACCCCGAGCACCAGAGCTATCAGCAACAAAGCAGGCACGTCCCCGAGCAAATGTCCGCGATGCTCGGGGTAGACCAGCGACTGCGCAGCCATGATGCAGCCATGGACAACGCTTGACCAGACGGTGAACCAGATGAGGCTCAAGTTCGTGAGCGGGCTGCGCGCGGCGAGCAGCAGAAAAACACCGAGCGTCGCGTAAATCCCCAAAATCATCTGCAGATAGGTCGAATGGCCGCTCATGTGCCACGCCCATCCGGACGGCCACACGATTGTCAAAGGATACACGCCGACGATGAAGACGATCCCGACTGCCGCGAGTGCAACGCGAAGAGGTGCGAGGCCGTTGTTGTTACTCATGTGAGTTCCTCCGCCGCATTCCATTGCCCCTGATTCGAAAGGGGAGCCAGATTGGCGGGATTAAAGCACACGAACCACGGTTGGGAAAGCGCCGATTCTTCAAATGACCCGGCTACCCGCTTTAGAGCGTCTTTGCCTCGCTGTGGCTGAATAAGCTAAACTTCCCGTTTCGCCTTTAGCCAGGAGATCCGTCCATGCTTGTCGTGATGCAATCCAACGCGACCGCGGAACAGGTCCGCGCGGTATGCGAGCGAATCGAATCTCTCGGCTTCCGCGCCCATCCGATGCCGGGCGCGGCGCGCACGGCCATCGGCATCACGGGCAATAGCGGCGCCGTGGAAACCATTTCGATCGAATCCATGCCGGGGGTCGTCGAATGCATTCCCGTCAGCAAACCCTACAAGCTCGTTGGCCGCGACCTCAAGCCGGAGAACACAGTGGTGCGCATCCCCACGGCCTCCGGGGAGGTCAGCTTCGGCGGCAAGGCCGTCGGAATCGTCGCCGGGCCCTGCGCGGTCGAGTCGCGCGAGCAGGCATTCACCATCGCTGAGCGGATTCGGGCCGCAGGTGCTCGCCTATTCCGCGGGGGAGCTTACAAGCCGCGAACGTCGCCCTATAGCTTTCAGGGGATGGGCGAGGCAGGCCTGAAGATCCTTGCGGAAGTACGCGACAAATTCGGAATGGGCGTGGTCACCGAGGTCATCGACAACGAATCGCTCGATCTGGTCGAGGAATATGCCGACGTAATCCAGATCGGGGCGCGCAACATGCAGAATTTTTCTCTGCTGAAGCGCGCCGGCCGCACGCGCAAGCCGGTTCTCCTGAAACGCGGGATGTCGGCAACCTTGGACGAATTCCTTATGGCCGCGGAGTATGTCATGTCCGAAGGCAACTACAACGTGATCCTTTGCGAGCGGGGCGTGCGCACGTTCGCCGACCACACGCGCAATACGCTCGACCTGAGCGTTGTCCCGGCGGTCCAGCGGCTGAGCCATCTCCCCATCGTCGTGGATCCATCGCACGGCACGGGCCGTCGCAACAAGGTGCTTCCGCTTTCGCGCGCCGCCATTGCCGTCGGCGCGGATGGCATCCTGGTCGAGGTGCATCACGATCCCGTCCACGCGCTCTCGGACGGCCCGCAGTCCATTCTGCCCGAGGAATTTGATCGGCTCATGCGCGAGGCCCGCGACATTGCCGCCGTACTCGGCCGCACACTGAATTGAAAAGCCGCGTCAACTACCGGCTCGTGATGATGATTATCCTGCTCGCCGGCCTTGCCGCCCGCGAAGTGGCGCTCGAGCTTCGCCCGTCCTTCCTCCGCCCGGGCCTGCACCTGTTCGCATACGTCGGCAACACGGGCGATGGCACGGTTACTGCCGTGGACCTTGTGAAATTGTCGCCGGCGGCCACGATTCCGGTCGGCGCTGGACCCACGGGTATCCGCGCCCATCCGACACGCAAGGAAATCTGGGGACTGAGTTCCGCCGGCGGTTACGCATGGGTGCTCGACGCCACCACGAATAGAATTGTGGCGCGCGTTCCGGTCGGCGCCGCGCCCTATGCGCTCGATTTTTCGCCCGACGGATCGCGCGCCTTCGTGGCGGCCTCTGGGTCGAATACCGTTGTCGCGATCAACTGCGCTACCCGCGAAGTGGTGGCCAGCGCGCACGCCGGACGCCGTCCGTGGATTGCCCGCGTCTCACCGGACGGAAACCTGCTGGTGGTTTCAAACCGCGATGACTCGAGCGTCTCCGTACTCGACGCCGCGTCCCTGGCGCTGCGCGCCACCATCCCCGTCGCACCCGATCCCGAGCAGATCGCGATTTTGCCCGATGGCTCGAAGGCTTTCATTACCTCCGGCTCGCGGAATCAGATTTCCGTGGTGGATTTGAAGCGTAATGTGCTGCTCGCGAACCTGGCGCTCAATGGCACGCCTGATGCGCTCATGCTGAAGCCCGATGGCGGCGAGCTGTACATCCCTTCGAGTAACGCCCACGGACTTCTGATCGTGAATACACAGACGAACGAAGTGGGCGACTTCTTGCCCCTCGGAATGTCGCCTGCGGCCGCGGCGATGACGGCGGACGCGACAACTCTCTACGTTTCGGACGCGGCTGCCGGCCACGTCGTGCCCATCGCCATCAACATTCGCCAGGTTGCCCGTCCCATTTCCGTGGGACAGTCACCGCGTAACTGCCAGCTCACTCCCGGGGACGATATCCTCGTGGTCGTTGACACCGATTCGGACGAGCTCGCCATCGTGCGTGCGAAGACCTCGGGCTTGATCACGCTAATACCCACCGGCCCCCATCCTCGCGACCTAGCCATCAAGGTATTCTGACCAGAGACCTTGTCAGAAAAAGCGCGGATTGCTCTATCGTCGCGCGTGCGAAATTTACTGGACGGTCAGGCTCAGGGGAAACGTTCGTGTGACGCTCGGTTGCCCCGCCAGATTTACCGTCGCAGTCAACGTGATCACGTATGTGCCTGCCGGGGTCCCCGGCGGCGGAGGGTCGGCCGGTGTTCCGCCTCCCCCACCACCACAAGCAGCCATGGCGATCGCACACGCCAGCAACAGCGCGCCAACTTGTGCGGCTTTCGCATAACCCGACCGCCGTCGCCCAACCATCGACGTCATCAGCACCACCAGCCACGGGATGGCGATCCAGACAATCAGTCTCCCACCCGGCCGCATGGCAGTGCCCGGGCGCGCGCGGTTCACCACCACGGCGCCTCCCGGAGCTGTCGTCGTGACGACCACCTTGAATTGACCCGGACTGCCGGAACTTATCTGCGCCACGGGCGGATTAGTGGCCGGCGTTGTGGAGATGGAACAACTTCCCAAAAGCTGCGCCGGAACTGAGCATGAAAGACTGGCCGTGCCGGTTAATCCCGCGGACGAATCAAGTTCGAGCAGGTAAGTGGCGGATTGACCTGCGACAATCGGCTCGACCACTGCTTGTCCGGGCGAGGACGCGATACAAAAATCCATGGCGGTACCGCTCAGCGGAATGCTGTGCGGGCTGCCCGGAGCGTTGTCATTCAGGATGAGCGTGCCAGTTCGGGACCCGCCGTTCGCGCCGCAGTTCCCCGATTGCAATGGTTTGAATGCCACCTGCACCGAGCAGGTCGCGCCGGGTGGCGTGCTTGCGCCCGTACACGCGTCAGTGACGAGCGCAAAATCGCCCGGGTTTCCCCCTGACTTTGCTACGGACGCAATCGTCAGCGCCCCGGCGAACGCACCGGAGCTGCTGTTCGTAATCACAATCGGCTGCGGCGAACCGCCCGCACCTCCTGCGAGCTGGCTTCCAAAATTAATGCTCGTGGGCACGGAGATGCTCGCCTGAGTGGCCGTTCCCGAAAGTGCGACCGTCGGGGGGCTCCCTGCGGGCACGCTGAGAGTCGCCGAGCGGATTCCCAGTGTCGTCGTTCCCGGCATGAATGTGACTCCGATTTGGCAGCTCTTCCCTGCAGCCACCGGATTGGGAGTACAAGACGCAGGAGAAGTAAAATCCGTGGCGTTTGGACCCGAAATCGCGATCCCGGTAATCTCGGCGGGGCCGGCGCCGGCATTCAGAATCGTGATGCTCTGCGGAGTGCTTGCGATTCCCTCACTCTGCGCGGGAACGTCAGGCTGGACGGAGACACTTGCAGTGATGGCGGCGAAGTGGCATTCCCAGTTACGCCGACCTGCTGGGGGCTCGCCACGGCGTTGTCCCTGAAGGCAAGACTCGCAGTCTTTGGCCCGGGAGTTTGCGGCGCGAGTTGGACGGCTACAGTGCACATCGCTTGCACCACCAATGTGCCCCCTAAGACCGGGCAAGTTGTCCCCGTCGCCAGGATTGCGAAGTCGGCCGCATTCGTACCCGCGAGCGCGATGCTCGCAATGCTCAACGCGGCGCTTCCCTGGTTCGTCAGCGTCACGCTCTGCGCGCTGCTTCGGCTACCGATGTGTCCGTTCGAGTTTGTCCCCAGATACGAGCAGTATTTCAAAATCGCAGCTTTGCCCGCCGACGTGGGCGGCTGGAATATGGCCAGGAATCCGTCGGCCGGCTCTCCATCCCAGGCCGTCTGAAACGCTCCCGGCGTGACGGGCAAATCCGCGGATGCTGAGTCAATCGGCGTCGTCTGCACGTCCGAGGCGATGTAGACGTCTCCCGCGGAATCCAGGGCAATCCCGCCCGCACCGGCTTGTGACTCCGTTCCGCTCCCGCCGAAAAGCGTCGAAAAGATAAGATTGTTGCCGGCCGGGCCGATCTCGCTCACGATCGTGTCGTTTCCGTAGCCGCTGGCAAGCGCGCTCGTTGGCTCGGTCGTGTCCGTCACCGGGAAATCGGTCGCCGTCGTCGTTCCTGTGATCGCCACGTCGCCCGACCCATCCACCGCGATCAGACCACCGGCCTGCGTACCGCCCGCGCCGATAAATGTGAGATAGACGAGCGAACTCGCGCCCATCAACGTGGGATCAATTTTCGCGATGAAGAACTGCGCCGGGCCGTCGGCCGGCCCAACCTTGGACGCCGGCGCGCCCGGGAATGCCGTCGAGGTCGTTGTGCCCCCAACATAAATCTTCCCCGCAT